>ENA-OOZG01000030-OOZG01000030.1-human-gut-metagenome-genome-assembly--contig:-NODE-30-length-124542-cov-5.059436_pt1 | contig 124542 bp, 96 predicted proteins | sample MGYA00241706_ERZ501384 | MGnify/ENA primary metagenome ERZ501384 (study PRJEB25962, sample SAMEA2042742) | human gut metagenome | biome: human gut; feature: human-associated habitat; material: faeces...
TAACAAATACATCATCATTTACAGTAACAGTAAGGGCAAGTAAAGCAGGATATAAAACACAAACAACAACACAAACAGTAAAAGTAAACAAAGCAGCAGGAACATTAACATTATCAGCAACAAGCGGAACGTTAACATATCCTACGAATGCAACATTTACTGCAAGTGGTAATAAGGGAACTTTAAGTGTAGCTTCATCGAACACAAATATTGCAACAGCAAGTATAAGTGGAAGTACAGTGACAGTAAAACCGGGAACAACAGCAGGAAAGGCAACAATAACAGTAACGAGTGCAGCAACAACGAATTACAACCAAAAATCAGCAACATATACAGCAACAGTAAATAACGGAACGATATCCCTTAGTGCAACACCATATACAGGAACGTATGATGGCAAGGCACATAATGCAATAACAAAAGTAACAGTAACACCAAGTGATGCAAAAATAGATTATTCAACCGATGGAAAAACATATAGTACAACAATGCCAACAATAACAAATACATCATCATTTACAGTAACAGTAAGGGCAAGTAAAGCAGGATATAAGACACAAAGTACAACGCAGACTGTAAAAGTTGGAGGGCAGATAGTAATAGGAACTATAAAAGTAGTAGAAAACAGTAATGGAAGTGGAACAGCAATAGCAGCTAATGGAGCTTTGACAGGCAAAGATTTATATATAACATTTAGCCATTCAATAGCATCAGGAAGCACAAGTGTATCACCTAGTTTGCCATATAAAGTTACTAAGAATGGAACTTACACGTTTACAGTAACAGGTACAAGTAATGGAATAACAAGTAAAAAGACAGTTAGTGTTACTGTAAATCAATATATGAGTTCATCAACTGGCTCTAACCCATATTTGCCAGGCAATGACTTTAAAAAGGTGGATGGCACAGACTTAAGTAACGGATTAGTAATAGAAGATAAAGATGGAAGTCAGTATGTATGGATAGAAGTACCAAAAACATCTACGGTATATCCAACAGCAGGAACTAATATAACTAATTTTGATAGTGCAGCATACACAAAAATAACAGCGGATTTAGAAAATTATACAAAAGCATACAAAAGCGGAGGGTATTCAGATGCAGATGATGATGCAAAACATGTAATGTTAAAAAGTGTATATGAAAATGGAGGATTTTATATAGGAAGATTTGAAGAGGGAACTGCTAATGCAGAAGAGTCAACAACAGAAGGCACAAGCGCTGGTCCAGTTTCAAAAATAAATATGTATCCATATCGTTTATTAACACTTCCAGAAGCAATGGACTTGACTAAAAAAGTTAATGCAGGTAATCGAACTTGTACTTTAATGTATGAGGTTCAGTGGAACTTAGTTTTGGCACATCTTCATAATAAAGGTAATATAAGTGATACAGTATTAACACAAAATAGTGACTCTATAGGAAACACATCATCAGTATCATTTACATTAAATAGAGGTAAATATTATGCTAATAATAATAGAGGTTGGCAGGCTTATAACGTGGATTACTATAATGAGGATGATGAATATTATTTAGTAAAGAGTAAGGTAAAACAAAAGCATGCTGCATTATTAACAACAGGTGCAGCAGATAGAAATAAAGTTATGAATATTTATGACTTTGCAGGTAATGTAGCTGAATGGACTATTGGAGTATATAGCAGTACACACTGGCCTTGTGTTGTTAGAGGAAATAGTTATAATTCAGGTTCAAATGCTGCATATCATGGTGATGCTGCATGGTATGATTATGATGGTAATATAGGCTTCAGAGTTTCAATATATTGATATTATAAAATATAGAAAGTCTATTGAAATGTAATATGTCAGTGACATTCAAAATAAAATGAACCAAAATTGTTAGATGAAAACGTCTAACAATTTTGGTTATTTGAGTATATAGAAAAAATTGTGTAAAGTTTAAAAATAAGCCTTCTTATGATAAAATAAAAAAGTCATAAGGAGGTTTTAAATATGGCAAAAAGAGAAAAAATAAGTGAAGAAAGAAGAAAATTAATACAGGAATTTATAAAAAGCAATGATTTAAAAACAACAGGAGACATACAAGAAGCAATAAAGGATTTATTTAAGGATACAATACAGGAAATGTTGAATGCAGAATTAACAGAACATTTAGGATATGAAAAAAACGAATATATAGAAAATAATGAAAATTATAGAAATGGATATAGCCCAAAGACAGTACATTCAACAGAGGGAGATATAACATTAAATGTGCCAAGAGACAGACAAGGAACATTTGATCCAATAATAGTAGAAAAAGGACAAAAAGATATATCAAGCATTGAAGAAAAAATAATAAGAATGTATGCAAGAGGAATGTCAAATCAAAATATATATGAAGAAATGCAAGAACTTTATGGAGTAAAAGTAAGTCTAGATATGGTAACCGCAATAACAGATAAGATAATACCAGAGATACGAGAATGGCAAAAGAGGCAGTTAGAAGAGCAATATGCAATAGTATTCGTAGATGCAACATATTTCAATGTAAAACAAGATGGAATAGTAGTAAAAAAGGCAGTATACATAGCATTAGGAGTAACAATGACAGGAGAAAAAGAGATACTTGGATTTTATATAGGAGAATCAGAAAGTGCAAAGTATTGGACAAGTATATTAAATGAAATAAAAAATCGAGGAGTAAAAGATATATTAATAATGTGTTCAGATGGTTTAAAAGGGTTAAAGGAAGCCATAGGAGCAGTATATCCAATGACAGAATTCCAGAGATGTATAGTGCATATGATACGAAATACATTGCAGTATGTATCATATAAGGATAGAAAAGAATTAGCTCAAGATTTAAAGCAAATATATCAAGCAACAACAGGAAGAAGCAGGATATAATAATTTAATTGAATTAGAAGAAAAATGGAGCAAAAGAAGAGTATCGTTAGACAATTGGATAAATAATTGGGAAAACATACAACCATTCTATAAATATGGACCAGAGACAAGAAAAATAATGTATACAACAAATGCAATAGAAAGTTTAAATAATTGTTACAAAAAATACCCATCACTTTGTTTAATATAAAAAATTAGCAAGCTCTTTAGAGCTTGCTATATTTGGTTGCGGGGGTAAGATACTTTTTTTAATTTGTGTCTTATAACCCCTTAAATATCAACATTTGTTAAATTATAAAATCTAATCGTACAGTCATAGTACAGTAGTAGACTTTTTATTGCTTAATTTCAAATTCCTTAAATAAATCAGCACCCCATTTTAGATATTTCGTTTGCATAAACATAGTAGTTGTAACTTGCAAATTTATATGTGTTTGCTCCAACACCTCGTCTATATCCTCGTCCATTTCCATAAAATGGTCTGTACTCATTTTATATAGAGTCTTATATAAAGCGTTATAATTTCCAAGCAACAAGGTATAATTTACCAAATAATATCTATACTTTATTAAAGAGTCGTCGAATTTTTGTAGTTTTTCCTCAAATTTTTGTAAAATTACTTTTCCCTCTCGAGCAATTTTATTGTAGTCGGGGTTTTCTTTTGCAAATACCAATTCTGCTGTTAGTTTATTGGACTGTATTATTTCCTCAAATTGGTTAAAACCATAAATTGTAGACTCAAAAAAATCTATCCAGTAATTTTCTCTCTCGTCTAATTTTTCCTTATCGCAATGCTCTAAAACTTTAAATTTTATATCTTCTAAAGTTTTATTATTGTTCTTTAAAGTTGATACCAATTTACAGTATAAATATTTTCCAGCATTTAGCGGGATTTGTTTATTATATTGCTCTGTGCTAAGCTCAAATAATTTTTTTGTATTTCCTCTGTGCGATGTTCTTCTATTGTATAAATTTACAGACTGACCAACATATATAGGTATTAGATTATCTAAAGTTAATCCCTCAATGTAAAGCATATATATACCGCTTGTCTTGTCGCTAGTATCTACGTCTTTTAATTTCTTTTTTGCCTCTTCAAATTCTTTTAAAACTTCGTTATATTCTCTCATCTTTTACCTCTTTAATTTTTTTGTATTTTATCATAATAGACAAAAAATGTAAATAAAAATAAAAAAATAGACTAGTACATAATCGCACATAGTCTATCTAAAAATCCATTTCCTTTGATAATGCTTTTACATCATATTCTTTTTTAGTTCTTTTATCTACAAATATAATATCAAAATCACAAACCTTGGCAAATTTATATATTGTATCAAAATTAGGGTTACTATATTCAGTTTCATAATTTGATATAGTATTTTCAGCTAAGTGTAAATCTCTACCAACATTAGCTTGCGTTAGTCCTCTTATTTTTCTTATATTTCTTAAAACATTTCCTATCATTATATTACCACCTTTTAGTTATTATTTCAAAAAGTGGTTTAAATATCACGAAATCTCGAGATACTTGATTATTTTTTCTCAAGATACTTGATGTTTTTGTTTAAATATAGTATAATTTGTCAAAGTAGGAGGTAAAAATGGATACATTGGAAAGAATAAATATGGCTACGGGGTCTTTAGAAAATGACAGAGATTATAAGGTGAAAGAGGAAAAATACGCTAAATTAACTTTTGAATTTTTTAAAGATTTAAGCGAAGAACAAATAATACAATTTGATGAAATTGTAGAGTTAATAGGCGAAATGCAAAAGGACGAATCAATAGCAATATACAATAGCCTTAGAGATCATACTGACGTACCATTTTATATTTTTGAGGAATTTATTAGATACTATAAAAAAGATAAATCGCCAGTTGTTTTGAGCAACCTAAAAGCTTTACTTGGATTAGCTTGTTCAAATGACAGAATATCTAAAGAGCGAGTAGATTTTTTATTAGAACATTATACATAAAAAAGATGAGGCTTAAATTAAAGCCCCGTCTTTTTTTAATATCTCATTTTTTGATTTGGATATATTACATTAGGATTATTTCCTATTACATCTTTATTGTTATTATATAAAGTATGCCAGTCAGCAATACCAAGTTTTTTAGCTATTCCACTTAATGTATCTCCAGCAACAACGGTATAATATCTTGCTGTATTTTTCGCTCCCAAAATTTCATTTACTCTAGCTTGTACTTTACTATAATCATAACCAGCTTGAGTAACTCTATTTTTTCTATCTTCGCCGTTACCCCAGTCTCCATTTATAACCTCTCTAGCCAAAGTATCAACATCTTTAGTTGGTGTTGGAGCTGAGCCTCCAGCATATCCATTTAGACCAGCATTTTTTATTATGTTAGGATAATCCTTATAGGCTATATCAGTATCAACTCTATATCCAGCCACATTACCATTATCGCTATTTTGCCACATACCATAGTTTCCATATTTAAAAGCTGGTTTATTGCTAGTCCATACAGCTAGCCATTTATCATACATTGATAAATTAGCTGTATCTATATAATTATTAAAATAATTACTGTTAGCATAAATTCCAACGTAATATCCCCTAGATTCTAAAAACTCACAAAAACCACGTATTGCATTAGCGACAGCCACTTTGCCAATCATTTGATGTCTGTTTTCTTCTACATCTATATAAATTGGATATTCAAATTGTTTACCAGTTAAACAATTATTATACATATATTCAGCCTCAGCTTTTCCTTTTTCATAAGTATTAGCACAGCTGTACCAATATGCACCAACTGGAATACCCCTTTGTTTTGACTGTGCATAAAAATTTTCAAAAGTAGTATCTTTATTGTAATTTACTCCAGTACCCCAACCAGTAAATCCAGCTCTTAAAATTAAAAAATCGACACTATTTTTTATAGTATCGAAATTTATACCTTTTTGATAACTTGATATATCAAGTCCTTTTTTTTCCATAGTTTTAGCCTCCTTTATAAAAAATTGACGCCTTAAATTGAGTTTTAAGGCATTTTAAAATCCTCGGTAAGTACTTATATTACTTACTTTTTGGGTTATTTTCACTTTTAAGTTGTTCTAAAGTATCCATTAGTTTTTGAGGTAACGGTAAACCCATACCGCCCCAATTTTCTAAAATTGATATTCCCTCATTTGCAACAAAGAAATAAATAACTAAAGTACGTATTGCTCCAGTACCTCCAGTTATTCTGTCTAGTATTACAGCAACAGCTACTATAATAAAATAGCCGACTTTTTTCATAATACCTTTTAGTCCAACTGTACTACTCATTTTTTTATTATAAATAGCTTTACAAATACCAGTAATATAATCTAAGACAACTACAGCAACTAATATTTGTAATGCAACGTCCCAGCCTCCTAAAAAATACACTAACGTTGTTGTTAGTGTACTCGTAATGAAATTTATTAAATTTTTCATAAGTTACCTCCTTTATATATTTTTAAGCTGTACGTCTCCATACCACTACCGCCACATAAGGTACTGTATGGGTATGATTACCTAAATTATGGGTATGGTTGCCTAAAGTATGGGTATGACCTTTACTGCCTCCTACTGGTGAGTTTTCAATTAACCAGTTATAAGTTGTAGCACTACCTTGCCAAGAGTAGCCACCCTCTAGCATATCCCCAGTTGCACTACCACTTGACCAGTTCCATTTACCAGCGTTTCTCATTTTAATTAAATGTTGGTGGCTAGGTATTTGGTCTATTGTTAAAGTTGTACTGCCAGTATTACCATTATTAGCTCCAGTATTACCATTGTTAGCTCCCGTACTTGTACCAGTACCATTACCAGTACTACCATTATTACCAACGCACGCATATATAAAACCACCGCTTAATCGTTCCCAAGTACCAAAACCAAACACATCTTTAGGATTTGTATTGTTCCAGCTCATATAAATAGCACCAACTGGATACACAGCTTTAAGAGTAGCTACTACATCTCCATTGATATAACATTTTTTTTGATTACTTGATATCATAAAAATAGCTTGACCAACATCAACTGTATTACTAGCGGTTTGAGTTTGTAATTTATCTATTGCTTGAATTTCAAACTCAAAAGATTTCGAATTATTTAAAGATAAAATAACATCATTACAATTAAACTTACCACTTGTAATTGTTGTGCTTAATGTAGTCCAACTATTCCAAGTTCCGTCTTTTTCTCTATATCGATATTGAACTTTAGTAATAGTGTTTTTGTCTGTACTACCAATAGTTAATCTACTATATGTTCCGCTTACTTTTAATGTTGTTTGATTTTCAAAATTGTTTAATCTTGTTATAGTTGAATTTATAACTGGTTTAGAATAATCATATACTGTAATATCTTTATAAACTTCTTTACTTAAATTACGACTATCGTATGCTGTAACAGTTAGCCTCTTGGTACCACTATTTAATACTGTTCCAACATTAAAACTTAAATCACTTGATGAATAATTAGTTGATACATTAAGTGTATCAATTACAGCTGTATAACTCTTGGCTGTTGCTGAGTTATTAGCTACCATTTTATTAGCTGAGCTTATTGTTACTTGTAAAGTCGATAATCCTTTAACCAAAACTTGGTTATTACCAGTAACTCCCGTAACTGTACTGTTAGTATCTTTATATGTAAAATTACTAAATGTAGGCACCTCAGTATTTTTTATTTTATATGTATAATTTCCAGTTGTCGATTTAATTGAGCTACCATAAACAACAGAATAAACACATTTTCCACTTGTTGCACTTGGAATACTTGCATATAATGTACTTGCGGTTGGAGTAAAAGATATTGATGTACTGCTAGTCGTTCCACTATATAGCTGAGTGCCACTTGCTGTATCTTTATTCATTTTTACAGTAACACTACGACTTAAAGGATTATACAAAGTTAATTTTTGTTGATTTCCAATAGTTAAATCGGCTGTTGTTACTGCGGTAATATATGGATAATTATAAGTTGTTGCGTTTTTTGTTCCGCTTTCAGTCCACAGTTGACTATCAGCTCTTTTAACTCTTATTTTAACACTATACTGAGTATTCGCTGACAAGCTACTTATTGTGGTAGTAGGGTATACTCCATTAGTCCAGCTACCACCATTTAAAGAGTATTGTACTGCGTCGCAACTATTACTTGCTGACCAAGTAAATTTAATACTTGTTTCATTTACTGCCGATAAATCAAATTGTGTTATACTAGCATATCTTGGTATACGATCAAGATTCCAACTACCACTACCGCTACAGTTACCACTTGGATATTGACCAACTCCAGCCTCAAATGAGGCACTAAATGAGCCGTCCCCAGCGTCATTATAATTTGATATTGTAGCATTTCCCGATGTAACCTCGTCTCCGTCATAAAACGCTTTACCATTGCCCGATGTTCCAGCTTGATAATATACTTGGCTACCATTTACGTATAAGTTTTTTAAATAAACAGTTCTATATTTTCCAGCTGTATTGTGAGCATATAATCTATAGTATATATATTGTTCATTTTTTGTACTATCGTATCCCGTTCTGCTCCACTCAAAGGTAAAGTAAAAACTACCAATTACATTTGTATCAAAACTACCACTTGTTGCCATTTTTACACCTCCTAATCACTAGGAACGAACGCCCAGCCTTGTAAATCTCCGCTGGTAATTGGTACAATTTTTATTGGTACCATTTTAAGCTCGTCCTCAGCATTTAATTTTTTTACTAATGTTGTGTCCTTATTCAAGCTAAAAACTCTTGTTGTTGTTCCATTTATTTTTGAATATCCAGCAAATTCAAGAGGGGACATAACAGTATAGTCTCCAAGATAAACAGAGGATTTTACCAAAACACCGTCGACATTTATATTAACTTGCGTATTCATAATTTCGCCATTTGCTTGAGTCCATTGTGTTTTATATTTACCAAGTGATAACATATTATCTGTAAATGTTGCCTCACTATTATAAGAGCCGTAAAATTCAAATGTGTAATAGGTATCCTTAGGCAATAGAGTTAAGTTGTACTCGTTATAATAGACAGACGTACCGCTAGGTATTTCTATCAAATATTGTTCAACAGAGTTAAATATTTTTACATAACAGCTACCAGTTGTTGCTTTTTTTATTCGAGTACTAAAACTATAATAAGTTTTGCTGTTTTCAGCGATACTGTCATCATCTTTTTTTACTCTAACTGTTTGACTTGCATATTTATTTAACAATTCAAAACTATGACCACTAATAGCTCCAACTGTTAATGATTCTGTATTACTATTTATGTTTAAGCTACCGCTACCGCTAATAGTCCACTCGTTTGGGTTATTATCATCATCGTAGGCAAACATAACACTATTTTTTATCAAGTTATTACCCCCACTATGTTGGACATTGTTAATAATGTTATTTATATCTTGGTGTACCTCTGTAAAATTATGATTTATAATACCGTTTTCATCGTACATATCAGTTACTAAATTTGTAATTGTTTGTCCTTGCTTATCAACTATAATTTCCGTATTTTTAATTCTTTTTGCTATTGTACTAGCATATTGATACTGGGTTTGTGTCTTTGTATCTGCTACAGTTTTAAGAGTTTCTTTAAATGACCCGTCTAAAGTAATTGATATATTAAAAATAGTGGTATCAAATTCAATACCACTATCATTTACTATAGTTATAGAGTCTCCAATTTCATACCAACCCAAACCCTCAGTTTGAGCCTCAAAAGGATAATAGCTTATCCCGTGCAAGGCTGGATATAAAAATGTCATTGCAATATCTCTGTCCTTATCTATAATTTCGTTATTTTCAATTTTAAATTCGGTTAATCCATTAGTTTCTATGCTTGCGTCATCTTTACGGTATATGTTATCTTCCGCTGGAGTACGAGATAATACTACACTATTTATTTCGCCGTATTTTTCCTCTAATTTCAGTTTAAACATATTATCATAACTTAATATTTCTCCAGTTGGTGTATTTGTTTTAAAATAGACTTTATCATTATTACTAATAATGCAAGTACTAGCTGTTGCTTGAGCTATTTGTACTAAAATATCTCTATATGTAATACCACTAATATTTTCCCATAATTCTTGAGTAATAACAAAACTATTCATTGTAGGTAGCGATTCATTGCCTAGCTCTAAATCGCAAGCTTGACATATTGCTTTTGTATAATTAAATAAACTTATTGGATAAGTTATATCCAATACAGTATATTCTTTCATAGAGCTAACCATTTTATCATATCCTACTATACTTGTTGTTTCAGTATCCTTACTGTAGGTTATTTCACTAACTAAAAAACTCCCATAGTCTAAATAATCATAGGTATCATTTGGTAATTTTACAGCATACCCAACGTGTACCCATTGACCAAGTAAATTAGTTTCTCCCAAATATTTTGCCTCTAATTTTCTCATCGCTGTTTTACACATTGAGGTACTACAACTAATTTTAAAGTTTATTAAATCGTCAGCGTCAGTTATGTTTATATTATTTGTTCTTATATATCCTTGTAATTGTTTTATAGGCTGTTTCATTGCATTTTTAAAACTATCACTTACAGCTATCATAACTAATACCTCCTTTTAGATACTGGGACTAAATTAACCTCGAAAGGTTGATAAAGACCTTTTGATTTACTCAAAAGGTCTATTTCATAATCACTTGCATAATATTGAGTTGTAATAGTTTCTTGGATTCTAACATCAAACCACTCAACATTAAAATAATCACTATCTAATAATGCCGTCAAATTAGCCATTTCTTCTTGAGTACATATTCCAACTTTCATTATTATTTTAGGAAATATACCAATTAAAGTAGCTCTAACATCTCCGTTCATATTACGGTCGGCGTCTTTCCATAATTTAGCACGACCAATTTTATAATTTACTATATTAGGTATTACATTTCCGTTTATTTTTACTAAGTCGCCGTTATAAATCATATACTAAACACCTCCCCGTTAGACTCGAAAGCCTTTTGTTTAATGCCGTCAATAAATTTATCTAGTATTGTATCTTCGCCAATTTTTACAACAAGTTGTATAGGTTGTCCTCCGCCAGTTTTTCCATTTAATTGATTTGCTAACTCAGTTATCCAGCCAGTATTATTCTCTAATGGTATAACAGCCTCTTTACCAGCCTCTCCTATCATAGCAATAGTAGGTTTATCTACAACACCACCTTGAGCTAATTTAGGTAATTTATCTATATGAAAGCCCTTACCTCCAACAACTGGTACCCAGTCTGGAATACGTATTTTATTAAGTCCTCCTATAAATGCGTTAATACCGTCAATAATTAAGTTAATAGGAGCTTTAAAAATACCAGCTATTGCGTCAATGATTCCTTTAAAAATTGATTTTACGCCCTCCCACGCCTTTGACCAATTACCAGTAAATATACCAGTTATAAAATCAATAACACCGCCTAGTATTTTAAAAATTGCACTAAATACATCGCTTACTACTCCAAAAACAGTACCTAGTACTCCAACAATTAAACTACTCAAAAAACTCCAAGCTGGAGACAGTTTATCAATAAGCCACATAATTAAAGGAGCAATAAATTTGTTGTAAATTTCTAATGCACCATTAACTAATTTACCTATAAAATCGCCAACATTTTTTATCAAACCTTTTAAATGTTTGTCCCATAACCAGCTTATAGTTTCCAAAAATGGCTGTATAATTGGATTTAATACGTCGTCCCATATTTTTTGAAATAGAGCAATAGTAGTGATAACAAATTCGCCTATATTATCTACAAGTGGCTTTCCGTGTTCGTTCCATAAATCAAGTAATATTTTTGAAAAATCAGCCCAAGCTTTAGATATTATCTGTATTGTTGGACTTATAGCGTCTTTCCATATAGAATTAAAAATACCAGTAACACCTTTTATAATTGGCTCGCCCCAAGTTTGTATACCAGCGTCTAAATCACTCCAAAAAGTAGTCCATAATAACCCCATATTTGTTAGAGTTGTAAAAACATCGCCCTCGATACTTGCCCACGTTGTCTGTAAATTAGTCCATAAGTTAATACCTAGAGTACTCCAAAAATCAAATAGAAATTGACCATAAGTAGTAGCAAAACCAACAAAAGCTTGTATTGGCTCACTATTCCATATATTGCGTATAGTTTCGCCAACCATACCAAAAATACTTTTTAAATGTTCAGCTACCTCATCAGCTTTACTTGATACTCCGTCAAGTCCACTATCAAAAGCGGATAAATCAATTCCGCTTAAATCTCCGCCGACAGCACCGCCTCCAGTATCTCCAGCACCGCCACCGCTTGAGCTATCATTTTCTTTTAAAATATTCATCTCATCAAAAGAGGCTAAACCATTTAGCTCTTTTTTTAATTTTTTTGCGGAGCCAGTCGCCTTATCTATTCCTTTAGATGTTGTAGCACCACTTGAGCCTAAACTACCTAAAGATTTAGATGTATTTTCAATATTTTTCTTTGTGGATTTACCAAAAAGACTAGCAATACCACTAACAGCCCAAACACAAGCTTTAACAAAACCAGTTATATAGGGAATAACACTATTTATAGCTCTTGCAATTCCTTGGAAAAACCCAGCTATATTACTTTGACCTATTGCGTTCATAATCTCAGCTAATCCTCTTGTTAATGCTGTTTTTACATTTGTTATTGATGTTGCAACGCCTCCAGTACTATTACGTGCTTGCTCTTCAAAACTTGCAAAACCATTTACACCAGTTTTATTTAGTTGAGTAATTTTTACCATAAACTCGTCCATAGATACACTACCATTACGTAAAGCCTCTCCTAGTTGGTCAGTACTTGCGTATCCCATAGCAACAGCAACTTGTTTTAATTGGGCTGGCATAGCTGACATTGCTGTACGCCATTCCATCATATCGGGTTTTCCTTTTGCATACGCTTGACTCAATTGTTCAAGAGCTGACTTTTGCATTTCAGTTGTTGCACCACCGCTTAAAATAGCATTATTTAAAGCAATAAACATTTCTGTACTAGCTTTAACATTTCCATTAGCACTTGTAAAACGTTGTACAGACATTGTGGCACTATCAAGAGTAGTAGGTAGTCCAACTAAAGCGTCGCTTAAACGTTTCATTGAGGCGTCAGCGTCCTCACTACTAACACCTAAATTGCTCATTACTCTTGGGAAATTATTAAGTGTATCTAATCTAGTTACGGCGTCGTCTAAATGTTGAGTAATTAAAGAAATTCCTTTACTTAACAGTTTTGTAGCAATATTGCCTTTTAAAACAGCACTAAAAATTGACCCACTTGTTTTACTCGCTGTTTTTTGTATTCCAGCTATTTGTTTATTAGCACTTTGTATTTCTTTTCTTAAATTTTCTGTATTAGCTGTAATAAGTACTTGTAACTCATCAACCGTCATTTATAACACCTCCCATTTTTATAGTATTGTGACGAGCTTGTCTTTCCATATCCTCGTCAGTCATCGGCTTTAATTCGGTGTTTTTTTCAGTAAACGGCTCTTTAGGGTAATGTTTAGGGTCATTAAACGCATACGCTATATATTTACCCAATATATGATTCAGTCCGTCTACCTCTTTAATACGTTGTTTTTCTTTTTCGTTAAATATTCTTACGTGTTTAGCGTATTGTTTAACGTCTAAAGACCAAAAATAATGGAGGTCAAGACCTATTCTTATAGCGTCCGCCTCCAATTCTCGCCAAGTATCGCCAAAATATTTTACATCTCGTCTATTATCTGTTTGGCTTGAGCTGTCCTCTTGTTGGTAGCCTCTCTCAATTTCGCCACGTCCACTTGTCGAGATAAAAAACCCCCTTTTACTAAAGCCTCCATAATATCAAGTACCATTTCGTCTTTGTCTTTTTCCTCTAAATATTTATCAATTACGTCCATTGCTACAGCTTTACTTACTCCGTGGTGTCCGTTTTCGTCAATTAGTCCTTTTTGAATAAAAAGGCATAGCATACTTATACTTGTATCTGTAATGCAATTTTCAATTGGTAATTTTCTTGTTTGTTCAATTTCATCTACTTTAGTAGCGTTATATTTTAAATTCAAATTTTCCATAATATCCTCCAATAAACTTAGTTTTATTTACAAAAAAAGCGGGAGACCAGTTAAAACCGACCTCCCGTTATTTCTAATTAGCCGATTTAGTATATACTGGTTTACCGCTAATTCTTAATGTAGCTGTAAATGTTGCTAAACCGTCTGTAGTTTTTTCTCCGTCTTTAAAAGACTTTACAAAAGCATTAAATACCCATTTAGCACCACTTGGGTAAGCGACCTCCCATTGTTCAACACTTTGACTTTCAGCAAGTGCAAGCATTTTTTCAACGTTAGTCTCATCTTTAATATTCCCAGCAAGTGATACCTCGCCAGCGTCTTTTGATCCTGCTATAAATTCTTTATAATTATCGGGACTATCTAAATCAGTTGTGTCAATTTCTTCGCTTTCAACTCCAATTTCGCCAATAGATGTTAAATTTGCAATTCTAGTATCTTCAGCCTCATTACCGCTCTTAATTTTCTTTAGAGTAGTACCCATAGTTCTTGTTGCTTGTCTAGTTTCGTTTTCCATTACTATTACCTCCTTTAAACTTTTGTGGTAAATCTATTATTTATATGGAATAGATTACCTATATTTGGTACATCGTTACTAAACGACATAATGTAATTATTTCTACGCATAATATCCTCAACTTGGGATAATACTGTACTAGCTGTAACGCTATCCTCAGCCCATATATCAACAATAATTTCTATATCTTGGCTAATAATGGTATTGTCTAAATCAACATTTATGCCATTATTTCCAACTCTAAATATAATTGCTGGTAAATCATTAAAAGTAGGGGGTTGAGTTTGCGATACAAAGTAACCTAGTGTATTCAAACTGTTATAAATATCACTTTTTGGTAAATACATAATTAGCCTCCTTATTTACTGTTATTTTTAATATCTCGGTGTAAAGCCTCTTCTAATATCCTTTTAATTTTTTTTTCATTACGTTTTAGTGCTGGGTACATAAATGGCTGAGCCACTTGTCCTTTTGTATAGTAAAATGTTTCGCCCTCATCGGGTGTATATACCCAAGGTGTACTCCTATAAGACAACGATATATCTTTGTTTGGATATGACCCATTGCCTTTAATACCAGTACCAAATTCAACATAGGGGGCATAGGTTACATTTGTATAAACTTTTCCCACTATGTCTTTACCATTTTCAAAGACTTTTCCGTGGATATTCCCGCTTAAATTACCAGTCTTTACTGGAGCTAAAGCTTTGGCTTGACCGTGTACTAAAGTAACAGCTTTATTCATAGCCTCTTTAACATCTCTTGTTTGAGATATATGTAAGAGCCTTTGGACTAATCTTTCAACGCCTTTAACTTCTACTGACGCCATTTTTTAGCCACAATAAGGAAATGACTATCACTTGAGAGTACATCGCTAACAGAATAAACGACCTCATTATATTTAATAAGGTCGTTTATATTGATTTTATTATCATCACTTGTTATTGATATATCTATTTCGTAGTCAAGTCCGTATTCCTCTTGTATTTTTTTACAGTTTGAAAAACTAACATTACCTTTAAAATTTCTTAAAACTATTAGCCCTTTACTTGTTATTCCACCCTCAGCGTCAGTAATTATATTATTATCCAACACCTCAACAGTTTTATCATAAAAAGTATCAGCTATTCGTTTCTTCATTGAATTTGGGATATACAACTTTAACCCTCCTATATCTACTAAGTAACAAACTAAATCCAGTAAACAACTCATCATCTGTAGCTGTACTAAAATATTTTGTTACCTCGTTGGCGTAAGATATAGACTGTCCGTTATCGCTAATACTACTAACAGCTTGGTCAACAGCATTAGTACCCTCGCTAGAAATTTCTATCTCTTTTAGACATTTCTTTAATCCAGTATTAACTATGTTAGCGATTATACGTTCAATTTTTGTAGGTATAACATCGCTATTTAGGTAAAGCTGTATTCTATCCTCAACCTCATTGATACAAAAATCAATAAGTCCTTGGTTGTGAGATTCAATATTATCAATATTTTTGTTTATTATATGCAAATATTCTTTAATCTTAGCGATTTGTCTATCGTCCATATTACACCTCCTTATCTAGTAGAGACTTTATTTTTCAACATTTTTGTTATCTACATTTAAGTTTTCAGCTTTTTTGTCTTTAACCTCTTCGTAAATATCGTTATGCTTTTCGTATTGTTCAATTAACACTTTATTTGTTACTGTTTCAATAACTCCAGTTCTAACATCTTTAAACTTTTTCATTTTTTCCACCTTAAACCTTTCTAATTAAATTGTTATTTTTGACTTAATTAAGCTATAAACTTAATTAAGTCTGGCATAACTGCTTTTGTTCCTTTAGAGAAAAATAACTCTAAAGCAATATCATTTGATAGAGGTATTTTTTCTGCGTCGTATTGGTCAGTTGTTACTAATTGACCTACAGCTCCGTCTATCATACATATCATTGATTTTGTTTGTCTGTGATTTGAGAAAATACGTACTTTATGGAACATATCGTCTTTTAATCCAGTAAGTGAATTTGGTACACTATCAATATAATTTAATAATTGAGAGTATATTGTTGGTGTTACAGTTACAACAAGCATATCTCTATCAACACCGTCAACCCAGTCATTTACAGTTGTTTCAACAGATACTATAAGTTCCTCTAATTTTTTAGCCACATCAGTTGCTCCAGCTGTTGGTGTTACAGCTGTACCCTCAGCCTCAGCTTTAGCGAAAAATTGAGAATCCAAATATGCTATCATACGTTTAATATGGTTAGCTTTTCTTTTTTCAGCCATACCAGTTATTCCGTATAATTTAATATCCTTTTTAGCTATTTCCTCAACAATTTCCTTATCTGTATCAACAGATATAGTTACTTTACCAGTATTTTTTAATTTATCTCCAGCTCCACCAGTTCTAGCTGTACCTAAATCGTTAATTTGAGCATTTTTAAATCTGTCAATTTCAACTGTACCAGTTGTAGGGTCTCCGCTATAATTTTTGTTTTTTATTTGCTCACTTATAGCACCTTTTTGTACAGCCTCAATTACCTCGCCGTATGTTTCGGCTAATTTATCCTTATCATTATCATTTATATAAATACTATTTGCGTCTAATCTTGCCATTTTTACATCACTCCTTTTTTATTTTTTGGCATTAAAAAGCACCAACTATTTTTTTGTTGGTGTCATCTTTATTATTTGAATTAGAAAAGTCTGTTGGCGGAGTACCTTTAAGTTTATCAGTTACTCCAGTCTCTACCGATTTGTTATAAGTTTTTGCTAGTTTTTCAATATTTTCCTTTGTCTTGTTTGCGTCTAAATCAACTACAAAATCAACCAAGTCAATAGGGATATTTTTAGCACTAAGTAATTCTTGAGCCTCTAATCTACGCTCACGTAAAGTAATTTCGTCCTCACGTTGTTTTAATTCAGCCTCACGCTTACTTTTTGCCTCTTTTTCTCGTTCTTCTTCGGTTAATTTAGCTTGTCTATCATATTCAGCTAAAGCATTAGCTACAGCGTCTTTAATTGCTTGATCATTCTTAGCTTTTTCTTCGCCTCTTATTTTTCCAGCTAAATTATCCATATCAGCTTGAGTAAAAGTTTTATTTCCAGCTTTATTGCCCTCATTATTACCAGTATTAGCTGTATTTACTGGTTGAGTAATTTGTTTGTTATCTTCCATAATAACGTCCTCCTATCCGTTTAACGCCCGTCGGCTAATTTTATATAAAAAATAAGACGCTTATTGTGGCGTCTTAGATTTAACTTTTTTTGGTGGTGGTATATCTTTTTCCATACCCGATATAACACCTAAAATTTTATTTGTTTTAATATCAACAGCAACAACATTGCCTTGTTTATCGTGTTGTATTTTAATTGCCATAAATAGAGCCTCCTTTACAAAAGATTACCTTAGTCCTATTTAAAATAACACTATATGAGCCACTTGTACCGTGTCCCTCAGCTTTAATAACATCGTAACCCATTTCTACAGCTAAAGTTCCAGCGTCTTTACCATAACTATATTCGTGTGCTTTATCGTAAATAGGGTATAAGTCGCCCTCTTTATAATATTTGTCTCTAAGCTCTTTTAGTTCATTTAGTCTGTTATATTCTTTAGTGTTATCCCAATTAAAATTAGGGTCATTTATTATTTTATCTATTTCTTTTTGAGCCTCAGTAAATTTAATATTAAAATCTTTTTGCTTTGGAGTTCCATATTTATTGACATACTCACTATTATATAAATTTGTAATATATGTAGTGTCCTCATTGTGAGGTAACACCAATATTTTAGCGGACTTATCTATAGTTATAGCCTCAGTTTTAAAGAATTGATTTTCTCTATTTTCTTTATTCAAAAGTTGATAATGTGTCATTTCCCAACCAATACCGCCTAAACTTTTATTATCAGTAAGGTCATAGCAAGAGGCACAGTACATACCTTTACCATATTGGCTACCACCAGTCGAACAGTCTATATACCATTTTCCATTATAAAGCTCATCTTGATATTGATTTAATAATTCTTGAGAATTTGCACTATAAGTACGCTCCGCATAAAAATTACTTTCTTCCATATATTTTTTAAATTCTTCATAATCTACAACTTTAGGCTTTCCGTCATATCCTTGGTAATTTACTACGTCCTCAATATCAAACTCAAAATCTTTAGGTCTGCGTTGCCACTCGCCAACAATGTTTTTTCCATTAACAACCCCAATATTTTTACCACTATTTTTTGATTCAACATTCATAGTACTTTTTATTGGTTTAGTAGTAGCTTTTGGAGTAGTTGTTTTTGGAATTTGATATTGTTTAATCCATTCTTTATATGGTATATTATCAACTATTTCATTTTTGCCAGTAATAGGATTTCTAGCTCTACGTTGTAAATTTTTTTCAACCTCATCGTTAATATATCCTCTAGTTTTACTACGACAATTAGGGTGTAGGGGTGGATAATTTATTCCCTCGGTACGGTCTTTTAAATTAAATATTTTACCGTCCATTTCTTGACAAATTTCACTTGTTTTACTATCCAAAGTTGCAACAAATACGTATTTTTCAACGCCCATTTCTTCGTATGCCATAGCGTCAGCCTCATTATTAAAATGGTTTGTTTCAGTTCTTATTAGTCGCTCAGCGTAGTACTTACTGACATTAAATCGGTCTCGTATTTGTTTTGATGTTTTTTCTATACTTTGACCGCTTAGCATAGCACCGCCTAAAATTTCGCTTAGACTTTCAGCTAAAATATCAGTATTACCCCATATACGTTGGCTGTAATTTTTTCCACTCCAAGAATCATTAAGTAAAGCTTTAGTCATATTATTATCAATAGTTGCAAAATTAAATTTGTATCCAGTACCCATTTGAGTATCATACATTGTTTTATAATAGCTTTGATTTATTACTCCGTTATAACACATTGTATTTTCTAGCTCTTCTTTTGGATATATCATTTTTGCTTTAGCATATATTTGAGCTTGTAATTGTTCTAGTCTTGATATACGAGCTTTATAATTGTTTTTAATATATTTATCTAGCCCTTGGCGTTTCATTTCTTTCCAAGTCTTTTTACTTTCACTACGTGTAAGCAATTCTTTTAATTTTTGAGTATCAAGTCCAGTTTCTTTACTATAATTACGATATATACTTGCAAGCTCTTTTTCAATATCTTTATTTGCTTGATTATATATTTCTTTAACTCTATTTATATATTTTTCGCTAAGCTTTTCAGCCTCAGTCAAACGATTTATTGCTCTTTTATCCCAATAATTACTTTTTAACTCAGCCATATTTTAACGCCTCCTAAGTTTCAGCGTTATCATCTACAGCTGGATTATTTGCGTCAGTAATTTCATTTTCATTAAAAGCAACATCGTATGGATCCTGTGGCTTGCTTTCGTCCTCTTGCTGTTTAAGTTTTACAATTTCGCTAGCGTCTTTTACAAAAGATAATTGAGATACTAAAGTTTCAGCGTCCACAAAATCAGCCAAGTTGTTAATCATTTGTGATATTTCAAAATCATTACTTGGTAAATTACGTGTAAATACTGCGTCAACCTCTTCAATAGGTATCTCTTGCATTTTTGCTTGAGTAGTTAAGAAATTATTATATAGTTTAAATCTTTCCATTAAGCCTTTTTCCATATAACGCTCTTTATTTTTAATGTTTTGTTCAAAAGCTAAAAGTTTATATCTAATAGCAACACCACTTGAGTTACCAACAAAATTTTCGTCACTCATATTGGGTACCATTGATATTTTGTGTATATCGTTTTCAAGATTTTGTCTTAAAATATCAACATCGCCCTCTTGTAATTGCTTAATCAAGTATTCAACTTTTCCGTCTGTAGGTAAATTAGCTAACATACGACTTTCCTTTAATTGGTCAGCTTGTTCGGTATCAAAATCCATACCATACATACAAAGTATTGCGTCTACAAGTTGCTCTTTGTCGTTGACCCTATCACTTTGTAACAAGTTATATGCGTCAATTAAACTAATAACTGGCTCAAAATCTCCCAAAAATTCGGGGTTGTTTTTATATTCAATAAAAGGCACATCTCCAAAAGCGTGTGGCTCGTCTTTACCAACTTGACTAAGTGTTTTACTAAATGATTTATAAGTCCTTTTAACCTTTTTATCTGCATATATAATTTCATAGTATTTTAAGCTGTCGCCTTTATAAATAGGTCTGTAATTGATTCCAAAAAGTTTATTGTGTTCAACAGTATCATCATACACAATAATTGTATTTTTGTTATCAACCTCACAGCTACGAGGCTCAGCGTTTTCATTAGCATAGACATATTCGTATTGTTTTCCAAAGATACTAATATCCTTAGCTAATTCAGTATCTAGGTCATTTATTGTTTGCTTTTTATATGCGTCCAATATTGGCTCAATATCATATAAAGGCTCTCCAGTTTCCTCGTTTTTACCAACTTGATAATCAACTGGATTACCAAGTAAGTATCCAACATTTGTATCAGTAATATATTTAGCGTGATTTATCATTACTTTATTATTTATAAGTATTTCGTCTTTTTGACGGTCAAATATATCGTGTTTACCTAGATAATAGTACTCAAGATGTTTATAACGTTCTTTGTATTTTTCGTTATACTCTATGACATCGTTAAGTATTTGATTTGTTATTTTTGTGTCTTTAGGTAATGTATACATCTTTCGCACCTCCTTTATAAACCAACTGGCTTAGCCATTACTTTTGGTTTTCTAACTCCTTTAATGTATTTATTTAATCCATAACGTATAGCGTCTATTGTGTGATTAAATGTATCAACTGGCTCATTGATATACTCGCCAGTTTTTTTGTCCTTTTTCCAAGAGTAGTTATCCAATTCCTCAATAACCTTGTAACAACGTTCGTCTACTATAAGCTCGTACTGTTGTATCCATTGGATACCGTGAATAATAGACCCTTTACCTTTTTCGGTAGGGTCTATGTTTACGCCTTTATCTCTTATTTCGTCAATACTTTTACGCTCAGCACAGTCGCCATAAGACTTATCTTTTGCAAGTCCTAAGTCAAACATTGTCTCAGCTATTTCATCATTTTTCATACCTTTACGTACATACTCGCCAGCAACATATATTTTTCTTTTCCTTGTATCTATATATCCCCAAACAAGAGCTGAGGGGTCATTGATATAACCAAAGTCTAGTCCTATCCAACGAGGTAGTCCTTTAACGTCCTTATCACTTATTAGTTTTGTTGTATATGTACTAAAGACTAATTTATCTAATGTAGCAAATTCTCCCAAAGTATATATTTTATAATAAGCTGGATTACGATATTGCAACCTCTCAAGTTCAGCCACATACTCAGCACTTAAAAATTTATTATCTTTATATGTGGTTTTGATAACTTTTACATTCAAAGGTAACTCTCCAACAAAGAAATAGGTATACACCCAGTTTTTCTTTGAGATAGGGTTAAACATCAAATATATTTGTGGAAATTCTACCAAGGCTCTAAGACGTAAATTTAGCTGTGTAAATTCGTCCTCAGTTAATTCGGTAGCCTCTTCAACAACTATATCCGTGATACCGTCAATAGATTTAATTTTTTCCTCATCATCTAGCCCTTTAAATATAAATAAGCTACCATTTGGTAGCTCTATTTCAAAATCACTACGATTTATTTTACATTGATCATAGTAACCACTATTACGTAGATGTGTTACAATTAACGCCCAAATAGAGTGTTTAATTGTACGCTGTATTTTTCTTATTATTAGAATAGTACGCCTATATTTCAATGCTTTTAACAATACCTTTTGAGTGGCACCATACGACTTACCACTACCAGCACCACCCATATAAACCTCTATACGGTGGGAGTAGTCATTGATACCCTCATATACCCAGTCATTAAATATAGCTGGATTCAACTTTTTAGCCATTAGTATTATCGTCCTCTATAAACCAGTCAGTATCAACCTTTTTAACCTCAACCTTTTCTATAAAGCCACCTTTAGCTCTTGCTAGTAGTTCACTTGCTTTAAGTCTGTCTGTATCCTTATTAGAATTATTAGTAAACATCTCAGTCCAAAACTCAAAGATTTCCTCTAGGCTAGCTACAGTATCGCTTTTAATTTCCTTAGATAATTCTTGTCGTCTTTCATTTAACAAGTCCTTAAATTTAAGGCTATTTTGATACCCTATATTGCGTAGGGTACTGTCGATACCAGTATATCCAGCATTACGAGAGGCTGTTGTATAATCATTGCATTTTATATATTCGTCTATCCAACGCTCTTGCTTAGGAGTTAGCTTATCGCCTTTTTGATATGGTCTAAAATTTCTAGCCATAAACTACCACCTCCTTAGTTAATACTTGCCGATTATTCAGCTGTTTTATTTGTAGTCTCTTTTGCTGGCTTTTTAACTACTATTTCATATCTAGTACCATATAATGTAATAAATATTTTACCGTCTTTATTAGGTGTTACCTCAATTACATTATTCATATTTAAAGTCCTCCTTTTTTAGGCATAAAAAAAGACACCTCTTTTAGTGTCTTTTCTCATCTTACACTTTAGCACTTTTTTTACTGTATTTTCACTATATAATACGAAAAAAAATTTTTACAACTGTACCTATGACTGTACGCAAGTGCTAAAAGCCTTAAATATCAAGCAAAAATCAGCTTTGAATATGGCTCTCATAACCAAAAACGGCTATTTTCTTAACATATTTGCTTATTTTCTTATAGTAATTTTTCCATATTGTTTGTGGCTCAATTCCGTTAGCAACTGCTATATTTTCAACAGCTCTTGTAATATTAACGCCTTTGTATACGATTTCATAAAACAATTGATATTCAATACCAGTCATTTTGCTTAAACTTTCCGCCATTGTGTTTAAATATCCTTGCAATTTATCCACATTTTGTTGTTGATATGTGATTTCCTCAGCAAGGCTTTTACCAGTTCCAATATCTATTTCGTGCAATTCGTACACATAATCAGCCATTTTGTCTTTATTTTTTTCTCCGCCGTCGACTATAACATCTTTTATAGTTGCTGTAAGGGGAAAGTACTTACAATATAGCTTTTCTTTTCTATCCATTAGTAGGTTTAAGCGTGTTTTTGCCATTTCAAGCTCGCACCTTGTATTTGTATAGTTTCGTATAGCATACATATTAAACCTCCTTACGCTTTTGTGTTCATTTCTCTAATACTCTGTAACATTTATTTCCTCCAATTCCTTTATTGAATCCTTAGAGTATTTGTTATAATCTGTTTTATAATCGGGTTTATGATATTCAACCCATTTGCCTTTTTCTTGTTGTATTTCCCAGTATAGGTCTTTATCCTTTGGGTAAGTATTAGTTAATTCAATTTGGCACTCATTTAATAATTTCTTTTTTATTGTTTTACCACATAAAAATTTTATATATTTAAACTGTCTACCTCTAATATGTAAAATATTATTTTTTTGCATTTGTTCCCACGTTGGACGTATAGTTTTTCTTGTATCGTTTTCATCTATTTTAAATAATGCTCTAGTTTGTCTAACGTGTATTTTTACTCCGTCCTTTAAATACATATCACTTGTAGCATAGCCTCCATATAGAAAACTGCAAGACTGGTAAACATATCCCGCTTTACCTATGATTCCGTCAGCCCAAGTAAATAAAACTTTTAAATTAGGCTCAACTTGTTTAAGCCATTTTACTAACTGAGCTATCATTTGGCTTTCACTATTTCTAGGCATTTCCTCAGTCATACACATACGACCAATTTCGTAATAGTCTTTAGTATCTAAGCTAGGGAATATCTTTTTAATTGTATGTAATGGTCTAGTTCCCCAACCTAGAGTAATAACTCCTACTAATTTAGACTCAAGGAAAAAGCCTACAAAATGCTTATTTATTTTAGGTAGAGTATTAGAGTAATGAAATTTTTTAATCATATCTAAAGCCTCGTCCTTAGATATTTCTTTTATTTCATACTCTGTTTTCAAGTAAAGTACCTCCATTACGATTTAATTACGCATTTTTTTAAATTCGTAATTTATATTTTTATTTATTTTTTCGAATATTAAAAAATCAAACTACGCAACTACGCTTTTTTTTCTATATATTTTTTCTTTTTTTTATTTATATATATTTTTTTTTATTTTTTTATTTTTAAATAAAAATATCGTAATTGCGTAGTTGATTTAATCTTTTTATTGAAATAAAAGGAAATAGGGGCAATACGCATTTTAAAAAATAGCGTAGTCAATTACGTAATTTTGCGTACAACCCTTACACTTTTACCCAGCATAGTTGTTGGTACAACATCATATCCTAAAGTTTTTAAACGTCTGCTAAATTTATTTAATGACACAGCTTTAAAATTACTGTCCCCGCAATATTCAGTATATGCCTCATAAACTGTAGCAATTGGGTTATTATCTACAGCTCCATAATCATTTATGTAGGCAAGTACGCTGTCATTATCCAAGTAGTATTGTTTGGTTGCCTCTTCAATTGTTGAGCTTGTAGATATTTCTAGCTTATTTTCATATATACGAGTAATGCCTTTTAATCCTAAATTCAGCAAATAACTTTTGGCTTTATCGCTACTTAAAAGCTCGTCCAAGTTGTAAATTCTCTCAGTTACTTTATTATCAAAAGGTATAATTACAAGTCTACGACCGATACCTTGCGATTTATCTTTAAATACTGGTGGCTCATTTGCGGTAAATATAAGAGTTGCTGTATTCTTTAAAGTAATTGGTTGAGAGTAGATAGCTCTTGCTCCAACAGTATTACCACTTGCCATAGTCTTTAGGTTTTTGGATTTTTCTAAATAGATAGCGTCCACGTCATCTGCGATATTAACAATTTTTCCAATTAAAGATGTTAGACTTGTACCGTCGTCAAAGTTTGCAATATCAACGTGGCTGGATAGCTCGCCAGTCCATTTGGTTATCATTTCTACAAAAGTAGATTTACCATTTGCACCGCTACCAGTTAGAAAAAATATTTTATGAGGAAATTTATTTACAAGTAGAATATGTCCCAGTATTTCCTCCATAACTGTACGCATATCCGCACGACCCATACATACAAAATTTAAAAAGTTATCAACATTTTCGTCGTATGCCTCGGGATCATAACTTACATCAAGATAAAATGGAGTAAAGCCACAGTCATAATCTACAACATTGTCCTCAACTATAACACCATTTCTAAGTTTAACTAAAAATCTATTTTTATTTTCAATTAGCTCCCCATATATGTACAGCTGAGCCTCTAGCTCTGTCATTTGGCTACGTCTAAGTTGTAGATATTTGTTAATAGCTTTATTCAATTTTATTTTATCTTTGGAATAATTAAGTCCGTCTTTGAAATATAAAGCTCCATTATATATTTTTACATCTAACTCTTTAGCTACAAATTCAGCAAAACTTATCATATCTTTTGGGTCGCCATTGTATGTACCTCCAGCGTTTATCTCAACATTACTAACGCTTTCAATAAGACTTGCTAGTTCTTTTGAATCCAAATTGTCAGCTAAAACTACATCATTTATAAAATTACCAATGCTAGTAATATCCAAAGACTTTTTTTGTTCTCGTATTAACCTTAGGTGGTAAAATAGTGCATTGTTTCGACCGTCTCCGTCTGCAAGTCCACTAATATTTTTAGCTTTTGCAAGCGGGTACATTTCAACTGGTAAAGGAGAGAGACCTTTTAGTCTAAGCTCTCCGTTTCTTTCACGCTCAACGCCTTTAAGCTTTACAATAGCGTAAGCTTTTGTACCAGTTTTATAATCTACTTGAAAACCACCAACAGTTATTTTATCCGCTCCATTCTTAATAGTTACATCATCGGGTTTAGCATAATAAAAATGGATACCTCTTGTAGTTTTTACTGTAAGAGTGGGATAATGTAATTTAAAATATTCTATAATTTCATTTTCATTTGCGTTGTCATTGTCAAAATCTACAACAACAACTTTATTATTTAGTAACAAACCCGCATTGTCTAAACTATCCAAAGAGGGATATGTTGTATCAAAAGATGTTACGGGGTGTTTTTCGTCATCTAGTTTTAAAAATTTTAGCATTTATCATATCCTCCTTAGTATAGATTTTTATTACATAGGGCAATATAATAATTCAAGTCCAGCTTAGATTTATCAAAAGTATCTAGCGTTTCGTTATGTATGATGTTATGCTCGCTGGTGTTCGCTATCTTTTGGTAACTGTCGCCCTTGCGTTTATAAATGCCCCAGTATTTTTTATCATTAGTAGCAAATACACGATTCACTTTTTGAGTGGGTATTAGCTTAGTTTCGCCCTCAGCTCCATACTCATAATACATACCGTTGTATGTGCTACCCATTTTACAAATAATTTGAAAAGGGGCGAGGTCATTATTTGTATACGCCTCAATTACTGTATCAGCAACACTTTTGCCATTTATATAGTAATTAACTAAGGCTCTATCAATAATACTTAAAGAGTTTTGTTTAAAGTCTCCATTATCAAATTTGCTAAATCTACCTTTAGCCTCGATTTTGCCATTTTCGTACATAATTGCATAGTTATTTACATCTCTTTGAGCAACTTTTATAATTTTATCTATATCAAAAGTTAATCCAAACCTTGAGCCAAAATCTGTTACAATTTCAACAATTTTATCGTAGTCAGCCTCTTTATATTTAACAACTAATCCGTCAGTATTCGACTGGATAAGCTGGCAAAGAGGGGATAATTCAACTATCAACTGTGTTAAAATTATTTGACCATTTATGCAAATATTATTTGCTTGCTTAGGATCATAGAGTGCGTTGTATTCGCTTTTCATTGCTCCAAAAGTTGCATTTATTAGTATCTTGTAAATTTTATGCCTTGGGTCATTTTTAGCTTTTAACTCATAACGCATATCTCTAAGATGTGTAAAAGTTTGTGGCTCTTGGCTTTTTCGACTCATAAATCCGTTTACTATAATTAAGCTTGGATAATAGCTTGATACGTCTATGTGTAAAAAGCTACCGCTACCGTTATATTTTTCAATAGCTCCGTGTAGTCCACCAAATGCGTAAACGTGCGGTACACCAGCAACATTTAGCTTTAGTTTTCGGCTCTCAATTTCCTTATAGTCTCCGCCACAGCGGTAGTCATATTCACATTGTTTAAAAAAGTCTGCAACCTCTTTGGGGATTAACGCCCAATTTATGTTTTTAGCATAATCAATATGTAGTCTGTCGTTTGGTATCTTAACGTTTTTACATTTTAGTACTCGGCTTGATAAAATAGCTCTTGTTTTTTTCACTAAAGATACATCTAATCCAAACTCGTTTACTATTTCAAACTTAGCTTGAAAATAATCAGCACGTTTTTTAAATAGCATTTCAGTATCTTTAACATCGTTTTTACAGTATTTTATAAGCTCTTCAAGTTCAGCTGGAGTACAAGGTCTGTCTAAGTTAAAATCAATAGGAGTTTCAACAATAGACATACCTAAATTAGCTTGGCTGGATTTTAGACCAACTCCTAAAGGTAACTCTTGCATAACATCAAGAGTAATTAAATTTAATGAATATCCAACACGCTCTCCAGCAATTAACTTTTTACTTATTTCGTATGGCTCTTTATCCATTAGAATACCAGCAACTACAATATCGTCATAATGGTAGTTGTTAAAGCCTACCAAAATTGATTTTTCAGTATTCAATTTATCAATGTAGGCTTTCAACTCTTCGGTATTATTGTGTATCACTTGATAATTTTCGCCCTCTTTAAATACGGCTATCCAGTCATATTTTAAGACCTCCATATCGTAAAATGTGATACCCATAAAACCACCTCACATTATCTTATTGGTTGTACTTTATAGTTTGGAAATACTTTGTCATCTTCATTTTTTGGCGTAGGTGTCTTAACCTCAACAACAGCTTGATTTCCAGACATAGAGTCTAAAGCTTGAGCTACAGACTCTAAATCAGTAAATGTCTCTGCTGGTAATTCATATCCAAACTCGTAAGCTAATTTTGTAACAGCTTTTATACTACGTTCTAATGTTTTCTCACTAAAATAGTAAGGTACAAAGATGTGTCCGTGTATATTTTCGTCCATTACGCTAAAATCTAAACTTATATAAGGTGTACCTTTACTTGATTCTCTAGCCGTTACTTTTTCAAGTAAACAATTATATACTCCGTCAGCTATTTCTCCGTAGCTGTCAACTTTATCTGTGGCTGGGTTAAATTCCGCCATAGTTTTTTGTGCAATTGCTAATAATTCGTCCATTTTAAAATTCCTCCTTTTGACTTGCTAATTCCAAGTCCTCTTTTAATTTTTTATTCTCATTTATCAATTTTAGATAATCATATTTAATACTCACAACTCCAATAATTGTTATTCCAAGTACTATTACTGTAATTATCCAAGCTATAAACTGTAATACTCCCATTATTCAGTCGCCTCAGCTTTCTTAATTGTTTTTATTGCTGTAGCTGTTGCAAAAATTCCTTTTACATTTTTAAGTATTCCTAAAATGTCCTTATCTTTTATATCTGTTTCAGTATAAATGTCTCTTTTGCTGTCGCATATTTGTAAATAATTTTGTCCTACTTTACGACATTTAATTGAAACATCACATCTACCTAAACACATATTGTAGTATTTTTGTTCCAAGCTTGGACGTTCCACAGTTTGGTTGTTTTCTAAAGTTTCCATTATGTGGCTTATAAATATGATGTTATATGGTAATTGGTTTAACCTTACCATTAGTTTTTGCCAAGTAGCTTTAGTATCTCTATATCCACGACCATAACCAACCTCGCCGATGTCATCAACACCATATTTTTTACATACGTAATTTTCTAACATCGTTTTAATGTCGTCCACTAAGTCAATTACAATGGTTTTAAATTCGTGGTTTCCGCTTTCAATTTCTTTAAGTACTGCAACAAAATTTTCAAAGTCGTGTATTTCTACACTTGGCGTATCAATTTTTTTGCAATTTCCGTCTGTATTTAGAATTAGCGGAGAGGGAAAAGAGCGAGCTAAAAAGGTCTTTCCACTCATCGACTGACCCCATATAAAAAACTTACTTGGGGTAATATCTTTTTCTTTGGGCTTATTCGCTGGTAGTAGCATTTTCTTGCACCTCCTTAATATCAGTTTTTATTTCTAAAATGGTATACTCTTGATTTCCTACCATTTTTTTGCGATATTTAATAGTCCTTGTGCGGTTGCTACATCATCAAACGCAATAGCACCCTCTTGCACAGTTGTTACTCTTATATTGTTATAACTAACGTCGCTTATATAGACGTAGTCGTTATTTCCTTGTTTATATCCAACATAAAACTTAGTCATTTTTTCCACTCTCCTTAACATTGATCAAAATATAGCCTTTTCTATTTGTTGTTTTAGTTATTTTGTATTTCTCATAAATAGTTGGCTCTTCATCTTGTAATTTTTTTGAATCTACAGTAATTGTTTCATAACTCGTTGGAGCAACTTTTGTAATTTTTACAGCTCCAGTATCAAAAGAAATTATGCCTTTTTCCTCAAACACGTTGTATAATTTTTCTTTTAATTCTTTGTATTCCTTGTCGATATTTTTATAATCAGCTAATGTATGCTCTAATACTGCAACTTTGTTTGTTAATGCTATCAATTCATTTCCAAAAAATATGCTGTTAAATTGTTCCTCGGTCATATCCTTATTTTTTCTTAACTCAGCAACAGCATTTTGAAAAGCTATAATACGTTTATATATTTGCTCCCAAAGTTGTTTGTCTCTTTTTATTACGTGTTTTACAATTCTACTTTCGTCAAATTCAAAATTGAAAAAAGTATCCTCATTTTCCAAGTTATAATCCATACCAGTATAAAAATCTGTAGGTCTTTTGTATCCAACCAAAAGTACTGCGTCTACATCAAATGTTTCCATATAAAACTGGCATTGTGCTGTATAGTATGCGACATCTAATTCCTCGCCAAATGTTTTAATTTCTATTATTGGTATTTCAGCGTCTCTATCAATACCGTCAGTATTGCCCCTCAAGTGTTTGGTCTCATCAATTACAGTATCTTCTAGGTAATGTGTTCCAAGTGTTGCATTGGTATAATCACGAATAATTGGCTCCATTACTTGACCATATTTTGTATATTGATTCCCCGTAAAAGGGTTGGGGATAATACCAGCTTTTTCTCTAGCAAAATCGAAAATGCTTGTACCATACTTAGCATTAAGCCCCAAAATTGTTGGTAGGTCGCTACCACCAATATATTTATGTCTGTCTATTGTTACATTTGGGTTACTCATTTTTGCAAACCTCCTCAGTTCCAATGAATGATTTTATAAACTCAAACTCTTCGTCATCACAATTTAATTGGTGTAAAATTCCTTGTTCAGCTCCAGCTAGTGCAATAAGTAAAGATAATCTATTACCCTCAACACCAAGTCTAGTCTGTCCGTCCTCGTCTTTTTCTATTGTGATTTTGCAATGGTCATTTAGAGCCTTGCTTACAGTATTTTTAAATTTTTCTTTTGATTTATCCATTGTGTCTTGGTCAATTAGCTTTATAATTCCTTCTAAACTTTTAATCATATTTTTTAATTCATTATTTGTCATTTTTTAATTTCTCCTTTTCCCATAGATTAAAGTTAAAGTCTTGCTTGTTATCTAATGCGTTATATATGTCGCTTTCAATTGTGTCCTCAGTAATAAACTTAAAGGCTGTTACTTTTTTAGTTTGTCCGTTACGATAACAGCGACCATAACTTTGGTAGTATTCTGTGTAGCTCTCTGTTGGGCTAAAATAAACTATGATATTACCATAGGTAAATTCAACCGCCTCGCTACCGCTCTTGTAATTTGCAAGTGTTACAGTATTTTTGATTCTGTCCCAGTCTTGCTTTTTTGGATAATTCTTTTCGGCACCATTACAAATATAAGTTGTCTTTGTAATGTTTTGTTTTAACAGCTCCAGCTCTTCTTGGTAATTGTAGAAAATTATTATATTGTCTGTTGTATTTTCTACAAACTCTTTAAGATATTCAATTTTCTTTTCTAAGTTAGCATTAAGCCTTAATCCGTGCCTTAATTTCATTTGATTATCGTATAGTGTTTCGCCATAAATTCTATCTCTTTTAATAATTTTGTATTTTTGACTTGGCTTAAAATGTACCTCTTTAAATATTAAAGGCGGTAAATCTGTTGCCTCATCTTTACTTAAACGTCTTGATATAGATTTCCACATATTTTTTAATTTAGTTTCATTTCTCCAGCCAACTATTTCTAAATAGCCATATTCCATTGTTGTAATTGCGTTATTTCGTATAAACTGTGTTTTATTTTTCGTAAGTTCAAACATTTTGAAATAGTTTATTGAGTCTATCCAGCCATTGGGGATAGGGGTTGCACTTAGTAGAATAAAACCACTTGCAATTTTGCTTAGGTTATATCCAGCTTTTCCGCCATACTCCAGTTGAATTTTTTAAGCGATGTCCCTCATCAAATACAACAAACCAGTCCTCATATTCTTTATATTTTTTATTTAGCATATTATAACTGCAAGTCTCATAAATAATATGAGAGTAGTATTGTTCTATTGTACGTTGCCAGCCACCCTCGTTTATTTTACTTGCTGGAGCAACTATTAACAGCTTTTTATCTGCAAAATATTTCCTATGATGAGCTAATGCCATAAAGGTTTTTCCGTGTACCGAGTATCACAGTCATAGAAAAAGTTAGGCTTAACGTGTTTTAAATACTCTTTTTGGTATTCATATAATGTTATCAAGTACTTGCTTTACGTCCTCAACTGATCTAGCTACAAAACTAATTCCACCAGCTCTTTTGATAGCCAATATATTTGCGTCTTGTAGTGGGCTTGTTTTTCCTTTTTCATTTTTGACCTCGATACCTAAAAACTTACCTCTGTAGCAAGCTAAAATGTCGGGTACTCCAGCTTGACTAAAGCTGTTACCAAAATATTTTACAAAGTATGCACCTTTTGACTTTAAATATTTTTTTATGTTCGTTTCAATGCTTTTTTCCCTCAAAATTTGACACCTCATTGTTTTTGTGGTATATTTTTAATAGAAAACATAAGTAAGCATTTTACTTTAGATGTTGGCTATTGCGAGTAGTCGACATCTTTTTCATTTGGTTTTTAAAGTCTCCATAGATCACATAAGCCGTCATAAAAGCTATTATAAATGTGGCTAAACCATTCCAAGACCAGCTCCAGTATTTCCCAGTAAATAAGCTGTATAATGTCAGCATATATACATCGTGCAATACCAGTCCGCCGAAAATTAGAAATAGAAATAGTTTTATGACGCTTACAAATTTAACCTTTTTAGTTACCATTTAATTATCCTCCATTCGTGTTAGTCGTCCTTTTTTCTTCGTGGTACCTTAAAATATTCAATTACAGCGTGTACCTCCGCCTTTTTTTCCTTTCCAAAATCTGTACAAGGAAAGTCGGGTCTATTGTAAATCTCTTGTACTGTCTTTTCGCTCCAGCCCGTTAGTTTCATAAAGTCTTTGATACTAATAAATTGTATTAGATGAGCTTTTTCTTTAACCTCGTCCAACATTGCGACCAGCTCTTTTATTTTGTCTAATTCTTCGCTAATATCAGTACCAACCGAAACATTTACAGCCATTTTCATACCTCCTTTTTCTGTTCACTTTTGTTACGCTCCGCCATTAACGGAGTGCTTAGGTAAAAATTTAACCGTATCACTCAAAATACGGACATTGTAGACCTCCTCAATACGTCTAATAACAGCTATGTCAGGAAAAGTTTTACCACGTTCATAGCTAGATAAGGTATCTTTGCTGACACCAATTAGCGTGGAGGCTTGCTCAAGAGACAGTCCTAGGTTTACTCTTCTAGCCCTCAAGGTTAGTTGTTCCATAGGTTTCCTCCTTTTGTTGTGATGTTATATCTTTCGAAAGACAATCATAATATACTACGGCTTAAACGGAATGTCAAGAGAAAAAATAAAAAAACGGAAAATTTTTATAAATTTTATAAAAAGTCTTGTTTTTGACGGAGTAATATGTTATACTTTAAAATGTAAGTAAAAGTATATGGGGGTACTTTTTATGGAAGAAAAGGAAAATAATAAAATAAAAAAGAGACCTTTAATTGACGTAAATATAACCAAAGAGTCAAATAATGGTAGAGGTAGTAAAGACGAAATATATGAATTTAAAATAAATAAAAATATGACCAAAAAACAACGTGACCAGTTAGTAAAAGAATTGGAGGGTTATTATTATTATATAAACCTTTTAATAAATAGTAAAAAAATTGACCAAGAAACATTTGAGTTTGTGAAAAATAATCCTCAATTAAAGAAATGTTTAACAGAAGAAAAATATTTTGAAAGTTTAAGAAATTATTTAGTACATAATAGCGATAATATATCAAATTATACTATAGATAAAATTGAAAATACAAACGATAAAGATTTCAAAATCTTTTTAAAATCTCGAATAACAAACAAAATGTCAAAAGGGCAATTTGCTGAAAATCTTAATTATTATAGTAAACAAAGAGGTCTAACACCTAGTGATATGGCAAAAAAACTTGATACATCACTTTCAACTGTAAGTGACTGGTACAATGGTGTCAACTTACCACGTCCCGACAAGTTAAGAGATTTAGCTAGAGCTTTTAATATATCAGTTTCTCAATTAACTGGAGATAGACACGGTACTGAGATTACTGGACTTACTGTTTATGATGATGACGACCCAAAAGCCTCTGTTAAAGTTCCAGTTGTTGGTCATATACCAGCTGGAATACCAAACGAGGCTATTGAATATATAGAGGACTGGGAGGATATACCCGAAAGTTGGATAAAAAACGGTAGCGAATATTTTGCATTAAAAATAACTGGTACAAGTATGACTCCAAAATATCAAGACGGAGACATTGTTATATTTCAAAGAGCTAGCCGTTGTGATAGCGGTAAGAATTGTGCCGTTTTAATTGACAACTGCGAGGCAACTTTTAAAAAGCTTATTCAAACTGAGGCTGGAATTATATTACAGCCATTAAACACAAAAGAATTTGAGCCAATTTTTTATAGTAATAAAGAAATATTAGAAAAAAATATTAAAGTAATTGGAATACCTAAAGAAATAAGACGTCAAGCCGAATAAAATATGATATAAATTAAAATTTATATAAATTAAAAAAGAGGTTAAAGCGTACAGTTTTGGACGACTAACACTTTAACCCATACCAACAAAACACTTGCGTATTTTGTATGTTTCTATTATATACAAATACCAAATTTTTTGCAAGTGCTTTGTAAAAAAGGAGGTAATTTTTTATGGCTAAAACAAGGTCAAGAGGTAACGGAGAGGGTACCATATTCAAAAGAAAAGTTAGAGGTAAAGATAAATGGGTTTGCGAGTATACACTAGGATATACAGACGAGGGAAAAAGAAAAGTAAAAACCATTTATGGAAATACCCGTGTAGAGGTAAAAGATAAGCTGGAGCTTTTAATTACGCAATTAAACACAGATACATACGTTGATAAGTCCAAAATAACTATGTATCAAATTGGAAAAAATTATATTGAGGACTTATATAAATTAAATCGTATTGTAGATAATTCTTACATTAGAAAACTAAATATATTAAAACAAATAGACGGGCATTATATAGCTAGAAAAGAAATGCAAAAAATAACTGGAGCTGACGTTAAAGACTTTTTAGTTTATTTAACAAAATACGCCAATTCCACAATAAGCAAAAGTTATGGATTATCAAATACAATTTTCAAAATTGCAATGAAAAAAAATATTGTAAAATACAATTTCTTTGAGGATACGTTTGAATATCCAAAACCAAAATCAAGTAAGCAAACGAAAAAAATCTCAGCGTTTACTGTAGAGGATCAAAAAGAATTTGTAGATGTTATATTTAATAAAGAAAAAAAAGTATTATATAAAACCCAATTTTTGCTTTCAATGTATTGTGGTTTACGTATGGGAGAGGTCAACGCTTTATATCTTAGTGATATAGATTTTGATAATAGATGTATAAATGTTACACGTACTTTAACTAAAGATGTAAACGACCATACTATTATGGGAGCTACAACAAAAACATACGCTGGAACACGTACAGTATATTTTAATGAGGAAATAGAAAAAGTATTAAAAGAGCATATAGAAAAAAATCAAGTAACGGATTTACTTTTTACAGATAAAAACAAAAAAGATTTTATTACAACAAGTCAAGTAAATATGGCATTTAAAAGATTATGCCAAAAATATAATATCAATTTAGGTTACGATGTAAACCAGCACCAGTTAAGGCATACGTTTGCAACAAGATGTATTGAAAGTGGTATGCCAGCAAATGTACTACAAAAAATCTTAGGACATACAGATATAAAAACCACACTAGATACTTACTGCGACGTATTTAATGCTTTTGAGAAAAAACATCGTGATAATACTTACGAATATTTAAAAAATAATAATTTAACAATATTTTAAAAAGTAGGCTCTAAGCCTACTTTTTAACTATCTACATTAAATAATTCAATTGGGTCAACTTTGAATTGTAACATATTTGCTGTTTCTCGTCCGCCGTCGCCACCTTTTCTTTGCATAGTAATTCTTCCAAGTTTTAAATTACCTCTATTACTAATTTCAACATTTCCCTCGCTATAATGATTTATTGCAACATTTATTGGCTTTAAAATCCACCTGTCAATTTCTCCGTATTTTTGTGCAACTAAAATCCACTCAGCGGAAAATTTACCTCTTCCTTTTACAATATCAAGTATTATTAGCATTTTATTTTTTTCAAACCATTCTAATATTTCTTTTTGCTCTTCTTTTGTAAATTCGTCCATAAACATACGTCTTTTGTCTTTGGTATCATCTCGATAAGGTTTTAATTCTCCAGTATAGTATTTTAATAATGTTTCTATATTATCGGGTATATCCCACATTTCTTTATAATTTTTTATCCACCTTTTATCTATTTGGTTAAAACCTTTTTCATTACTAACTAATTTTATTTGTAAATTTTGAGCGTCTATAAGAGTTTTTAACTTTATTGTTACTTGGACTTGTACATCTGTTTTATATCCGTGTAAAACCTCCGCATAAACATATTCGATTTCTTTTAGGTCATATCCCATTATTTCTAACCATTCTTGAGCTTCTTTATCTTCTTTCCAGTTAATAAATTTATTTGCAATATCTTTTTCATTAGCAAAACCGTTTTTTTGCTATAATAGAGCCACCTACACTATCCATTTTTTATACTCCCCTCATCGATAATACCTTTAACTAAATATTGTAATACATCAACTACAACGCTATTTCCAAATTGTTTATGTGCTTGGTTAATTGAATCGTTTATAATATAATTTTCGGGATAACCCATTAGTCTTGCACATTCTCTTGGGTGTAGTTTTCTTACCTCATTATCTATAAAATATAATCCAGTTTTAGCACCAGTTCCGCCACCCTCTGCGGATAAAGTTATAGCTTGCCCTTGAGGATCATAAATTCTATCTCCTTGACCACCTTTATTAACAGTTCCAATTCTTATAGGTTTATCATATATTTTAAACATATTTATTTGTTGATTATTTTCTTTTAATTCATATTTTTTATTTATAACAAATTTTTTCTCTTCGCCATTTTTTAAAACTATATCATTAACACATTTTCTTACATCAACTGGTTTTGGAAAAACATAATTTTTATTGTCTAAATCTTTTCTAATACAAACCATATAAATTCTTTCCCTAGACTGTGGTACACCGTATTGAGAGGCATTTAAAACCTTATAATACATATTATATCCAATTTCTTCTATGTTGCTTTTAATTACTTCAAATGTTTTTCCGTCATCGTGTTTCTCTAAATTTTTAACATTTTCTAATAAAAGTAATTCGGGTTGATGATATTTTGCAATTCTTACTACCTCTCTAAATAATGTACCTCTTGTATCTTCAAAACCTCTTTGTTTACCCGATATACTAAATGCTTGGCAAGGAAAACCCGCACATAGTATATCGTGTTTTGGTATATCTTTCTCATCGACTGTAGTTATATCACTCAATGGATAATCTCCAAAATTATTTTTATATGTTTCGCTTACGTGCTTATCTATGTCTGAGCTAAATACACATTCAGCACCGTAAGATTCTAAAGCTAATCTAAAGCCACCAAGTCCGCAAAATAAATCTATAAACTTTTTACCTTTTAATTTTTCTTTGTAATTATCATCTAAAGTTATCACACTACATCATTCTCCTTTAATTTCACTTTTAAACATCTAATATAGGTTATATCATAAAAACGTTTTTTTCTCAACCTTACATTAAAATTTCTATATATAAAATTTTATAAAAAAAACTGTACAGTCAAATGTACAGTCACGCAAAAACTTTTTAAAAATATCTATGTACGTTTGAAAATTTATCAAAACGCTATAATGTAGTAATATCAATACTTTTAAGGCATAATAAAAACTAGGTAAAAATACCTAGTTTCTAATTTTTTGGTTGCGGGAGATAGACTCGAACTACCGACCTTTGGGTTATGAGCCCAACGAGCTGCCAACTGCTCCATCCCGCGATGTATGAACTTTTTTAATTATACAACTTATATACATACTTGTCAATAAAATTTGAAAAAAATTTGCATTTGCCCATATTTTGTGCAATTTAAAAGCTAGCATAAACAGCTAAATTATTGTTTTTAAATTTAATATATAATAGTTTTCGTTAACAAGATAATTTACTTTTGATAGACCTTGATTGTAAGTTCATACTATATTGTATGAATTTTTCACTCTAAATATTCAAAAATAATAAAATTATTACAAAACAGAAAAAATCATAGGGAAATCAAGCAAAATAAATATGAAACAAGATTTACATAAAAATGACAAAAACGCTAAAATGCTTAAAAACAAGCCTTTATTTGACTCTAAATTTTAACATAAAATATCTCACAACAAATTACGTGCAAAAAAATGTAATAAAAATTTAATAAAAGTGCTTTTAACCCTTTCCGCAAGCGAATTTCAGTTGTACACTAGGCAAGGAAAAAATATCCATTGCAAAACATAAATTAAAAATGTAATAATAAATATATATAACTTAAGAGTGAAAATTGGAGGAAAATATGCAAGCAAAAATATCTAAGTTTATAGCCGCAGTGTTAGCCCTAGTAATTATATTTGCAAATTCGTGGTCGGTAGTAAGCTATGCTGCAGAAGTATTTTTAAGTGAAAAGGAGTTAGAGAATCAAAACACTACATCAAAAGATGGAAGTGTAGATTTTGATGTGCAGTATACCAATGGAAAACACAGTGCAACATTAAATATTGACGAGAAAAATACTAAGCTAAATATTGCTGTATCATTAAAAAAGAGTGGCTATGTTAAAGATCTTGCAATAGATTTTTCTTCTTCAAACTTTGAAGTAGATCAAATAAATGATGAAAATACAAATGAAAATGGTAATGCAGCCCAAACAACAGTGGCTAAAAAGATTCAGAATTTTGATGCAGAAAACAAGAAAATTACATTCGGACAGATAACAAATAAAGAGCAAATTTCGGAGCAAATATATATTAATCCAATCATTAAAGAGGAGATAGGCGAAGACAATTTTAGCAGGGATAATAAAATTAAACTTACTTGCACATTTGTAAATACAGATGCCAAAGAAACAAAGGTTGAAAAAGAAATAGTTCTTCATACAGAGTGGACTGCCAAAAATGTGGAGACAGAATTAAACTATGAAACAATCAAATATATTCCATATGCATCAAATGAAGGAAACAAAATAATTGTTCAAGGAAAAGTAACAACGAACGTAAAAAACTACGTTTTACCAGTTAAGAAAACAAATATAAACATTAGTATTCCACAAATTGCAGGGGAATATCCAGAGAAAGTATCAGTTATAAATAACACAGAAGAAATAACAAAAGAACTTAATAAAGAAAATACTACATATGATGAAAAAAACGGATCCTTAATGATAAAAGAAAACAATGAAATAAAAAATAATAAGATACAATGGCAAAAAAACAAGCCACAAAAATATATAGTTACATATATTTATTCTGCTAAAGCATATGAAAAAATAAAAGAAACATCCATAAAATTGAATTATAAGTTAAATTCGGAAATTACATTATATAGTAATAATGAATTAACAATAAAAAAAGAAACAATAGCAGAACAAGTACAAAAAGAAAAACTAGGAGAAATTGCAGATATTACATTAGAAAACCCTAATGGTGGCATTTACAAAGGGTACATGTATAACAATAAAGTTACTGCTGAGGAGAATAAAAGAGAAACAGAAATTTCAAATAAATATACATTAAATATTGCATATTCAAATTTAATAGATTCTTTTACAATTTCGCAAAACGATGATAAGTTTACAACAAGTAAAGAACAAGAATATAAAGCAAATACGTATAACAAAGAATTAAAAATATCAAAACAAGAATTTGATAATGTATTGGGAGTAGATGGTAAGATTGAAATTCAATCTAAAGATGGAACACTTTTAAGTACAATTGATAAAGATACAAAAGCAGAACAAGATGAAATTAAAGTTGATTTGACATCATTTAAAATCGAAAATATTGTATTAGAAATATCAAAACCACAAACTGAAGGAAGCTTGAATTTTGAAATTACAAAAGCGATCGCAAAAGACAATGATTATAGCATAGAAGAAATTAAAGAATTTACAAACTTAAAATCTTCATTAAATGTTGTTGCTAAGAATTCGGATATAGCTGTTTTAAATGAAACGACAGAAATGGTTACAAAGTTAGAAGAACCATCACAAAAGGTAAGTATAGAATTAGAAAACAATAGATTATCTACAGTTACAACTAATGAAGCTGTTGCAATAGGTGTTACATTAGAAAACGATAGTATTGATGATGTTATGTTTATAAATCCTAATTTTAAAATTATTATGCCGAAATACATTGAAAAATTAGATATAATAGCAGTAGAAGTTATGTTTGATGGTGAACTTAAAGTCGCTGAAACAAAGGTTTATGATAATGAAGACGGAACTAAAACTATAGAAGTACAACTAGAAGGAACACAAACAACTTTTAATAATCCAATTGCAAAAGGTGCAACAATTGTTATTGCGGCAGATATAACTTTAGAAAAAACTACTCCAACTATGAATACAGAAATAAAAGTTATTGCTCAAAATGGTGATGAAAATAAGACAACATCAGAAAATAAAACTACCGTAAAGTATATTGCTCCTTCTGGAGTTGTAACAACAAATAGTGTAATAGGATATAACGAAAATGAAAAGCTAGAAGTTGTAAATGGAGAAGCAAAAGAGGCGTTAATACAAGCAAAATCAAATGAAAAAGAGTTAACATTTGAGATGAATATTATAAATAATTATGAAAACACATTGAGCAATGCTGTAATATTAGGAAGAACAATGTTCAAAGGAAATAGAGATGTAGATACATTACAAGATTTAGGAACAACAATGGATATTCCAATGTCATCGAAGATTACACTAAGTGGTTTGCCAGAAGAAAATGCAGAAATATATTATTCTACAAACGGAAATGCTACGAAGGATTTATCAAATGCAGAAAATGCATGGACTAAAGAAATAACCAATTATGCAGAAGTAAAATCTTATATGATTGTCTTTAAAAATTATGATATAAAATCTGGAGATGTTTTTAAGTTTTCGTACAATGCAAAGGCTCCAGCTAATTTGGATTATGAGAATAAAGCATTTGAAATGTATGGAATATACTTTACAAACAACATAAGCACTGGAAAGATTGAAGATAAAGCTATTGCAACTAAAATTGGATTAAACACCGGAAAAGAGGCTGTTTTAAATGCTAAATTAGAATCAGTGCTTGGAGAAGGTGCAAGCGTAAAAGCCGGAGAACATCTTAAATATATAGTTACAATAAACAACAATGGAACAATTTCAGCAGAGGGAACAACTATTAATATAGAAATTCCAAATAACTTAGAGTACATACCAACAGAAGGCGAAAATTATAAAATAAGAACAATAATGCCATTGCAAAAATTTGAAATGCCTGAAGAACCGGATTGGGATAACATAAATTGGGATAAATCAGAAATGAGCAAAGAAGAAGCAATGGCGATGTGGAAACAACAGGCTGAACAAATGAAACAACAAATGGAAGAATATTCAAAATGGGTAGAAGAGCAAAAAGCACAAGGTGTTGAATTTGATGAAAATATAACAGAGCAGAAAAAAATATTGGTAATAGAAATAGGAAACATGAAAACAAATCAAACAATAAAAAAAGAACTGGAGTTTAACACCATGCACCTTGGAAGTGATGCTGAAGACGAACAAGTAAAATTAAAAGCAACAGTTGAATATAATGAAGATATGAGAGCTGAAACAAATGAAGTAACAAACATTATAAAGATAAGTTACTTTAATGTAAATATTAATGCAAATAATGAAGAGAAAATACAAGTTGGAGATATATACGAATGTTTAATAAATATTAGTACAAATGACTTTGAAAATGATGCAACAAATGTAATATTAAAGATAAATTTACCAGAAGAAATGGAATATAAATCTGTTGCATACGAAGGCGGTACAACGCCTAATAAAGTAGTGGTAAAGGGTAATACATTACAGATAAATTTAGGAACTATTGAAAGAGGTAAAAATAGGCAATTAACACTTAAATTAAATGTAAAAGATTTGCCAAATGGAGTTTATAAAAAAGACGTTTCTATAACAGGAACCATCGAAGCAGATGGAAAAAATGCAGAAACTATACCAACATTAACAGATACAATTAATAAAATAGGAGTAAGCATTGTACAAACGTGTAATATTCCAGCAAATACAACTATTTCTGCAGCAGAAAAATATACATATACATTCACAATATCAAATCTTTCGGAAATACCTATGGAAGATGTAATATTAACGGATAAGCTACCAGATGAAGTACAACTTAAAAGTGTAGAAACAATATATTCAGATGGTACAAAGAGCACAGATGTAAGTGTAAATGAAAATGGAGAAATGGAAGTGAACTTAAGTCTTGGTGAATTAACGACAGCAAATGTAAAAGTAGAAGTAATGGCAAAATCTTTAACTAAAGATAAAACAATAACAAACAAAGGAAAAATTACGCACGATAAAATTGGTGAAATAGAAAGTAATAGCATTACACATGTTGTAGAACTATTCGATAAAAACAATGTGGATCCAGATAAGCCATCATACACAAAGAAAATAACCGGAACAGTCTGGATAGATAAAAACAGAAATGGTGCAAAAGATGCAGATGAAGAAAAAGTACCTAATGTTACAGCTATATTAATAGACCAAAATGGAAACATAGTAAAAAATGAAAAAAAATCAGAATGTGTTACAACAACAGATAGTGATGGAAATTACTTATTTAACAATTTATATTCAGGTACATATACGGTAGTATTTTTATATGAATCTTCTTTATACAGTGCTACAACTTATAGAAAAGATGGAGTAGACGAAAGCTTAAATTCAGATGCCATAGATAAAACTATTGTATTTGAAGGAGTCCAAAGAATTGCAGGAGTAACAGAAATAATAAAAGTTACAACATTTAATGTTTATAATATGGACTTAGGGCTAGTAGAAAATACAAAATTTGATTTAAGACTGGATAAAACTGTAAAGGTTATTACAACAAATAATGGAAAAGATGTTGCAGAACACACTTATAACAGTAAAAATGCAAAAATAGATTTTGAGACAAAATATATAACGCAATCTTCAATGGTAGTTGAGTATTCTATAACCATAACAAACGAAGGAGGAGTAGCTGGATATGCAAAGAAAATAGCAGACTACATTCCAACAGAGCTTAAATTTAATTCAGAATTAAATAAAGATTGGTATGAAGGAGCAAATGGAACCGTATATAATTCTAGTTTGGCAAATACAGTTATAAACCCAGGTGAGAGTAAAACGGTAACTCTAATATTAACTAAAAATATGAACAATGATGATTTTGGAGTATTTAGCAATTCTGCAGAAATATATGAAGCATCAAATAATAACGGATTATTAGATATAGACTCAACACCAGGAAATAAAGCAAGTAATGAAGATGATTATTCGATAGCAAATGTTATTGTAGGAGTAAAAACAGGACAAGCAGTTATATATGTAACATTGACAATGGCTGTGTTAATAATAATTGCAACAGGTGTATATGTAATAAGAAAAAAAGTATTAAAGTAAAGGAGGCAAAGAGCGAGTGAAAGAAAACATAAAAATAAATAACAAAAAGATTATAAAAACAGCTGGTATCATCTTGGTTGTTTTAGTATTAACGCTGTTCTTTGCTGAAAAGAAAACATTTGCATATGGAACATGGCAGGGAAACACTAGTAGTGGAATGCCTCAAAAGGGAGCTTTTTCGGATAGTGGTAGCCTACTACCTAATATACTTCAAAAAAGGACTTTCTCTGGAGATGCAGATACAGAATTTCCATATACAAATTGGTCAACAGAAGTAAGTGGTTCAACAATGTATGGAGCAGATTCAAATAAATCTGTAAGATTTGGAAAATACGATGCAACAAAATACTATCCAACACCATACATTAACCAAGATGTTGGAACATATTTAGATTTCCTAGCCAAAATGAAAAAATTATGTGAGGAAAGAGCAAAAAAATATTTTAGCGGATTTACATTAGCTGATTTAATTGGAGCTGTACATGGCGCATTTGGGCTAAGATATGAAAGCTGTACTCCTATTATATGGTATGATCAAATTCAAGGACCTTCAATTTACAACAATGAATTATTTAATGTAGAGATTACAAAACCAATGCTAATAACAAGGGTACAATCATCAAGTGCATCAAGTACATCAGGTTATGATTACAGCAAGTCAGAGGGTCTAACTCGAAACATAATGACATTTCGAATATTAACTAAGTTAACAAATTGGGATAAACCAGAATTAACAACCGATGGTTCAACCAATATGGGAATTCAAGATGTGTCTTATTGGAACTCTGATCCAGTATTAGGACCAAAAGTTGCTGTGATGGAAACAGAAAATAGAGCTGAAAACGGATATCAACAAGAAGGAGATACAAAAAAATACACCAATTTATCTATTGGAAGAGGAGGTGCCAATATTGCATACATACTAACTGCTATGGAAAATGCATATAGTGGAGTAACTAATTCTGTAAGAAGTAGATATAATTTAAGTGATATTCAAACAGCATATTGGGAAGCAAAGGATTTTAGCATAATAAGCTCTGCACAAGAAACTTCAAATGGAAAAGAATTGTACAAAAAGGCAAAAAGCTATCAGTCTTTTGTAAATAAAAATCTTATAAATTTCTCTGCTCAAATAGATATGTCGCAGTCACAAATTATAAGTAATAGAAACACCAACCAATATATAATAGGACCATTAACGATAAATTATCCTGAGTATGAGGATATATCATACTTAAAATCAATATACCTTAAGACAAATGAAGGTGAACCTTTAAAATCTAAAACCTTAGTATATGATGAAAATAATGATGACTTTGAAATAGAATTCATAGGAAGAACAGTTTCAGGTTCAAATGGTTTAAAGAAAAAATACCCAGCTTCTGGAAGCCAATTCTATATTAAGTTTTCAGCTTCAGATACTTTATACCCAACAAATGTTGGAATATATGCTGATGTTGAATACTTGAAAAAAGCAGAAATAGAATACAATCAATTAAGAACAAAAACTAATGTATATCAATATATTGGTCTTACGGCAAGAGCAAACGAAACAAGTTCAGACAAAAGCGACAAAAAGCTAAGACTTGCGAGAGGACAAGCATTTATAACAGTAAAATATTCGTACCAGCAATTGCATATTGGATTTTTATATGCATATACAACAACAGAATATGGTACGCTATGGCTTACAATCCATAATGACGATACATATATGATAGCTCAACCTTTTGTTCAAATGACAAAAGATCCAGTTGATACAATTGATGCACAACCTATAGATGTTGCAATGGGTGGAAAACGTGAATACAAGGTATACCATATAGAAGCACACAAAAACAATATAACTTTACCAACGAACCCAGGGCTAGACCCTAATAAAAATCAAACAAATGTAGACTTAACGATGAAAATTGGTGGTAAAGTATGGGTAGATGGCAGTGTAGGCAAAGAGGATAAATATGATGGTAAATATGGTGATGGAGATACACCAATGTCAAATGTAAAAGTTTCACTATATGAAATACCTAAAATACCAACACCAGGCACAAAGCCAAAGCCAACGCTACCACCAACAACAGATACAGATGAGCCTAAAAAACCAACAATATCTGCTCCAAGATTTTTAGTGTATAACAGAAAAACTGGAGAAACTCTATGGAGAAAAGGTGAAAACACTCAATGTGCAGTTGCTTCAATTACAAAAATGGTAACAGCATTAGTCGTAGCAGAAAGAATGAATTTGAATGATGTTGTAACAGTTAATAGAACTGCTGTAGGAGAGTATTTAAGAACAAGTACTTGGAGCCCAGAACTTCAAATAGTTGGACTAGAGGAAGGCGATAAGGTTACAGTAAGAGATTTATTAAGAGCAGTGCTTGTATATTCAGGCTGTGATGCTGCAGAAGCACTTGCAGAATATTATCCGGGTGGAAAAAACGTATTCATGAACCTAATGAATGAAAAAGTTCGCTCATTGGGTGCAACCTCAAGTCACTTTGTTACTCCTTTTGGTGTAAAACCAGAAGATAGATCTTCTGCTAAGGACTTGGCTAAAATACTAGATGCTGCAATGGATAACCCAATATTTGCAGAGTATTTTAAAGAAGGCTCAAAACAATCAATATCTATAACGATTAATAGAAATGGAACAAGCTTCCAAAGAAAGCTTAATAGTACAAACCCATTAAAAACAACACCAGGAATAGAAGGAACAAAAACAGGTCAAATTAGGGTTTCTGGCTACTGTGTAATTGCTTCATTTGTATATGAAAATGAAGAATATGCAATAGTTGTACTAGGTGGAACAACAAAAGAAAATAGAAATTTAGATGCAAGAAAACTTGCTCAATGGTTATTAGAAAAAATATTATATGAAAAGAGCAAAGAAGGAAAAACAGATTCTACTGGTGGAATAGGTACTGGTGGAACAATAGGAGGTGTAACTGAACAGTTTGATTTTATAGAAAAAGGAAGATTTGTAGAAGCAACAACCACAGATAAAAATGGTGATTATGTATTCTATAACTTGAATTCAATGTATAATTACTATGTAAAATTCACATACAATGGTCAATACTATGAGCCAACAAAGTATAACGCAAATAGAGATGACGAAAATTGGGATAACAATTCTAAGGGTATGGATGTTGCAACTCAAAGAAATGTATTCAATGCAAAATTTAGAGATATTGGTTCTGCACCAGAAAACTTACTAGAGCCGAAAGCAGAAATGCATACAAGAACAGAATTAAAAGATCAAGGATTGATAGATGATTTTGGAAACATCGTTGGAGAAGTAAGTAAAGATGGTAAGAGAGAATCAAAAGATACATATGTAAACGAAAGTATGATGGATTCTTATACTTGTAACGGAACTAATAATATGGATTTATATCCAAATTTAGATGTTTTTGTAAATGATGAGAAGAAACATGCACTTATAGATTCAAAACAAATGATAGACTTTATTGAAAGCGATAAAGTAAAAACATTATATGCAGAACCAGACATAATGAGACATGTAAACCAAGGATTTGTGGAAAGAGAAATTGTTGATTTAGCATTGAGAAAAGATGTTTATAAAGCAACTCTTGAAATAAATGGAGAAGTTGAAGAATACAAATACGATAAAAGAAACAGTATAATTTATGAAGGCTGCTGGGATATTAAGGGAAGAAATAACGGATATTACAGCAATAATTATACAAGAGAACTTTATAGAGAAGACTACTCATTTAAAGTAGAAGATTATAGCCAATGGGGATTGTTCCAAGAAGCATTAGGACTATCTCAAGATTCAGAATTAAAAGTATTTGTAACATATAAGTTTACAATTCGTAACAGCTCATATGGAATTGCAACAGCAGTAACAGAAGTAGTAGACTATTATGACCCAGACTTTACGCCTGTTCCAGAACGTTCATATATAGGTGATAAAGATGGAAATAGTATAGGAAGTGTAACCTTAAACGAAAAGAGTAGATACTCAGAAGCAACCATGAAGAAAATGGATGGTTATAATACTATATATGTAACAGGTTCAAATATATATAGTAGTGCAGGAGATGATATTGCAAGTACAGGCTGTTTCCCTCTATCAGATCCAGATAAGAATAAAGATATATATTTCTATATAACTTTTGAAGTAAAAAAGGATTCAAGCAGAAACATACTTTTAGATGATGACACTGGAAAAGAAAACGTAGCAGAAATAAATGGTTATAAATCTTATTATGGAATAAAAGCAGTTGCTCCAAACTTTGGAAATACAAAAGCTATGGCAGAGTTTGTAAGAGGAGATATTGCAGGTATTCCAGATACAGATTCAACACCAGGTAACTTACGTGAAATCGATACTTCTAAATTTGAAGATGATACAGATAAAGCTCCAAACATTAAAATTACGTTAAACCGTCAAAATGTTAGAACAATAAAAGGTACTGTTTGGGAAGACAAGAGAACAGAAGAAGTAAATAATGCTATGGTTGGAAACGGTAAACGTGATGATAAAGAAACTGGAATAAATGGAGTAAGAGTACAACTAGTAGAATTAAGAGAAAAATCTAATGGTGATGGTGTAGATGGAACCAGATATGAATATATTTGGAAAGAGGTAAAAACCGGAGACGTAACTCAGTCCTTAACAACAGTAATACCAAGAAGAGGAAATGTTACATTCTCAGATCTAACATCAATAGGAATTGGAACTGGAGAGTACTTATTCCAAGGATTAATTCCAGGAGAATACATTGTGAGATTCATATACGGTTCAACAGATGAAACTGTATTATCTGAAAAAGCTGTTGATTATAAAACAGGAGAAATTATATCAAACCCTGTAACACAAAAACTAGGTTATAGCGGAGCAACAGCTATAAACCAGAAATCATACAATGGAAATGATTATAAATCTACATCATATCAAGTAGAATCTGAATTGTTTAATGGTGTTGGAGCATATAGAAACAACACATCAGGCTCATATAAATATAATTTTGAAGAAGCTGATGGAAAAAATCAATCAGATGCAAAAGATATAATGAAAGATATGGATTATAGTTCACTTTCAAGTATAATACAAAGCATTGGAAACTGGAGATTAAAAGTAGCTAAAAACCCATTAAATCTTGTAAATATAGACAATACAAGAGAAATAGTAGAGAAATATTCAAATGGAGATGTTACAAACGAGTTAGCAGAAATTCTAGCATCATACGAACATTTGCCAACAAGCGAAGGCAAAACAAGAGAATATTTAAATACATTTATGAATAATACTTACATGGTAGCAGAAACAGGCGTTATAAACATGAAGAGTGAGTATAATAGAGAAGAATCTGAGACAACACCACTTGTTGGAACAGCCAATGTCGGATTTAGCAATTACGATAGAGGTGGCTACTATGTACTAGAAGGACTAGACTTTGGTTTAGTTGAAAGACCAAAAGCTCAATTAAAAGTTACAAAACAAATCACAAATGTTAAAATGACTCTAGCAGACAACAGCGTATTATTTGATGCAATTGCAAAAGCTACAAACGTATTATGGATTGACCACACTGCACATGGACAAGACACAAAAAATGTTTATAGTACAAACAAAAACTATAAAAATTATCTAATGTTGAATCCAATTGTAAGAAGTAAAGCAGCAAGCAAAGGAAAAGTACAGCTTACAATGGACCAAGAAGTTATGCATGGAGCAACACTTCAAATAACATATGCAATAACTGTTGCAAATGTTGGTGAAGTAGATTATAAAGAAGACCAATTCTACTATACTGGAAAGGTTGGAGACACTGGTACAATAGTAAAAACAAATCCAAGAAAGTTAATTGACTATGTTGGAACACAAGTTCACGAATGGGATAAAAATGATGATAAAACAGCAACTAGAAACAATTTGCAATTCAGTAGCGAGTTGAATCCAGAGTGGCAAGTAATTGACAAAGATAATGTATTAGGTAGTTTGGTAAATAAAAAATATGAAAGTGGTGTAAAAAAATACACCAAAGACCACATAATTGTAACAGAAGCTATATCGAAAGACTTAATTCCATTAATTGCAGACAATTCGAAAGCAAAAGATAATATTGCAAAGGAATTCAAGGAGAACCCAATGAACGCATTAGAAACAGTAAATGCATCACAAAGTGTAAGCGGAGTTCAATTAATATTAACTCAGATGATTACACAAGACAACACAGATGATGATAAAACTTACAACAATATGGTAGAGCTTGTAACAACAAAGAATACAGTCGGAAGAAAGATGGCATATTCAATTGTTGGCAACCAAGACCCAACAATAGAACCATATGAAATAGACGCAGACGACTCACAAGATGTTGTAATATTACCACCATTTGGAAACAAACCAATATTCTATGTACTAATAAGTGCAGTAGCATTTATATTAATAGCTGGTATTACTATAACAATAGTTGTATTAAAAAAGCATAAATAGAATAAATAAAATTCTAATTATTAAGATAAAAACTTGATAATTAGAATTTTTTTTGCCGAACAAGTGAAAAACTTAGGGAAATATATATAGTAGGAATAATAATAGATTAACATAAAAACGTACAAACTGCAAAAAGCTTGAAATAAGCGGGAAAAATTAATTACTTTTAGAAGTAAAAATAATTATAAAAAAATAAATGATTAAAAATGTAATAAAAATTTAATAAATGTGCTAGTAATGCCTTCCGCAAGCGGGTTTCAATTGCTTTTTTATCGTAATTTAAAGATCCATTGAAAAAACTGGGAAAAAATGCAATAATATAATATGAATAATAAGATTACATAACTTTAAAAAAGATTAAAAAAACATTGAAAAATAAGCAAAAATAGAGTATAATTAATTACAGTGAATTTTTTAAGGAGGAGCAAAGATGCAACAAAAATTAATTAAAGTAATTGCGATGCTATTAACTACAACAATATTGTATGCCAATTCAGCAGCAGTTGTAAGCTATGCGGCAGACAATTTTTTAAGTGCAAAAGCATTAGAAAATCAAGGAACATCAACTACAAATGAAAATGTAGAGTTTGATGTTTATTATGATGGAGGAAAACATACTGTTTCAGCAGATGTTAATGCAGAAGATACGAAATTAAATATTGCATTAAACGTAAAAAAGGCTGGATATATAAAAGATGCAGTAGTAGACTTCTCAGACACAAACTTTAAAATTGTAAAAACAGAAGAATCTGATAGCATTCAAGCAGTAGATGCAGAAAACAAAAAAATAAGCTTTAACCAAATAAACAATGGCGAGAATGTAACAGAAACAATAAACATAGCATTAGACAAAAAAGATGAAATAAGTGAAGATATGTTTGACAGAGATAATACAATAAAATTTACTGGAACATATGTAAATGCTAAAGGTGAAGAAGTTGCAGTTAAGAAAGATATAGTAGTTCACACAAGCTGGACAGCATCAACTGCAAAAGCTAAGTTGGAGTATGAAATTACAAAATACATTCCATATTCAGCAAACAGTGTAAGCAAGCTAATCACTCAAGGCAAAATTACATCATATGTTGAAAACAGCGTGTTACCAATAAAGAATACAAACATAGAAGTCAATGCTCCAAAAATTAATAATAAATACCCAGAAGCAGTTACAGTAGTTGCAAACTCTACAAATGCAACAAATGGAGACGCAAACGGAGATAACTTCTCTAAGAATAACTGGTCATATGATAGCACAACTGGAAAAATAACAATTACAGTAAATAATAATGCTGTAAATGGAAAAATCCAATGGGCTAAAAATACAGCAGATGAATTTATAGTAACATACATATATTCATCAGATGTATATGAAGCTGTAAAAGATTCAGTTACAAGAGTTACATATGATGCAAGCTCAAGCATGAACTTATATGTACAAAGTGGAGTAAACAAAGTAAGTGCACATGTAGATGGATTTGAAGATCAAACTAAAAAAATAGGAGATATAGTAGAATTTACATCTAATGCAACACAAAGCATAAGCAAAGGTTACATATATAATAACAAAAATGCTACAGACGAAAATAAAAAGGAAACAGAATATGTGGCAAAGTATACAGCCCATGTTTCATATGCAGATGTAATAGATGCAATAGTATTAAAACAAGATGTTGACCAATTTGTAACTGCAAATGGAAGCGAACAATCAACAACAGTTGGTGGAGTAAATTATGCTTACAACAAAACGCTAGCAATATCAAAACAAGAATTTGATAAAGTGTTTGGGGAAAATGGTGAAATTACTATTTTAAATGAAACAGGAACAACACTTGCAACAATAAACAAAGATACAGAAGTAAAAGACAATAAAATAGTAGTAAACTTAGTACCATTTAATACAAACAGTATAACAATAAAAACATCAAAACCACAAGCAGAAGGAAATGTTATATTCGAAATAACAAAAGCTTTAGCTAAAAATATTGAATACAGCACAAATCAATTAAAGAGCTTTACACAAATAAAAACATCTGTAACAGGAACAGCAAAAAATTCTGATATAGATATTGTTAGTACAGAAAGTACAAAAAATGTTGATTTAACAGAACCAACACAAAAAGCAAGCATAACAACAAGTAATAATAGATTATCTACAATAGTAAAAAATGAAAATGTAGAAATTAAAGTTACACTAGAAAATGACAGCGCAGACGACACTATGTATACAAACCCAAAAATTAAAATTACGTTTCCAGAAAATATAGAAACAATCAATGTGAAAGATTGTAAAGTATATTTCGATGATGAGTTAGAAATTGATAATGATTCAATAAAATCATACGAAAACAATGATGGAACAAAAACTTTAGAATTTAAATTAAAGGGTACACAAACAAAATATAATAATGCTGCTGCAAAAGGTGCAACAGTTGTATTAACAACAGACATTACATTAAATACATTAACACCAACAACAAATACACAAATAACAGCAGAAATAACAAATGGAGATTCAACAGTAACAAATGTATCAACAGATGTTAAATACATTGCTCCTTCAGGAGTTGTAACAACAAATTCAATGACAGGATACAATGGAGACGAAAAAATAGAAGTCATTAATGGAGAATCTCAAAAAGCCTTAATACCAACAAAAGCAGAACAAAAAGAAGTTACATTTACAATGAATGTAATAAACAATTACGAAAACACACTAGACCATGTTGTTGTATTAGGAAGAACACCATTTAAAGATAACAAAGATGTATCAACATCATTAAGTTTAGGCTCAAATATTACAATGCCACTTACATCTGGACTAACAGTAACAGGAGTAGATGCTTCAAAAGTTACAATATATTATTCAGAAAATGGAGAAGCAACAACAGACCTATCTAATTCACAAAATGGATGGACAACAAGTGTAACAGATTATACAAAAATAAAATCTTACATGATAGTGTTAAATGAAGATTATGCAATGAACGGTGGAGACACAATCACATTTACATACAAAGCAACATTACCTGCAAACTTAGATTATGATCAAGAAGTATATGAAAATTATGGAGTATTCTTCAACAATAATAAAACATCTGGAACAATTACAGATAAAGCAATAGCAACAAAAATAGGTTTTACAACAGGAAGTATTGCTAAATTAGATGCAAAATTAACATCAACAATAGGTGAAGGTGCTAGTGTAAAATCTGGAGAAATACTTGAATATGAATTAACAATAAATAATACTGGTGTAGTAGATGCAGAAAACACAACAGTAGAAATAAAATTGCCATCTGAATTAAGCTTTATTCCACAAGATGGAGATGACTATACATATAAAGTTCCAGAAGATGAAGAATATGATGAGTCTAGATATGAGGAATTATTGAATTTACCAGAAAATGAAGTAATTGATCTAACAAAATATGAAAATTTGATTAGCGAATTGCAACAATATGAAGATAATGATGGTGATTCTGAAGTATTAAAAATTAATTTAGGAAAAATTACGGCTAATTCAACGTTAAAAAAGACTCTTAAATTTAGAGCTCAAAGTGATGAAACAAAGAAAGTTGAATTAAAAGCAACAGTTGGATATAGTGATATGATATCAGTAGAAACAAATACTGTATCAAATATAATTGAAAAAGTATATTTCGACACACAAATCGGTTCAAAATATAAGAGTCTCAAAGAAGGAGAAACATATTCTTTCCAAATCGCACTAAGATCGTCTCAATATAATTATGAGCTTGAAAATGAAAGTATTGATAATAGCAGAAAAAATACAGTTGTTACAATCACATTGCCAGATGAGCTAGAGTATGACTCTATAAAATTAACAAGATTTAATGAAGATACATTTGAAGAAGATGATATTACTTCAACAGCAAATGTCAAAGTAAGCGGCAGAAAAGTAACTGTAAAAGTCGGAGATGTAGATGGAGAGAGAGGCAAAACCTTAATTATAAACACAAAAGTTGGAAAACTAGCAAATGAAGTTTACAAAAAAGAGGTAACTATTACAAGTAATATAAAAGCTGACGATACAGAAACAGAGAACATTGATGATATATCAGTTACAATAAATAAACCAGGAATTAACGTTGCACAAACAGCCAATATTCCTACTGGAACAACAATATCAGCAGGAGAAGATTTTGCATACACATTTACTATACAAAATTTATCAGACATATATTTAAATGATGTAGAATTTACAGACGCATTACCTACAGAAGTAACATTTAAATATTTAGAGATTGTATATGAAGATGGCACAATTGATAGTAGTTTTAATATAAATAGTGATGGAAGTATAAATACAAAATTCTACTTATCTGCAGGACAAAAAGTAACAATAAATGTACATGTAGTAGCAAATTCTATAGAAAATGATACAAACATATCAAACAAAGCCAAATTTACACATGAAGATATTAAAGAAGTAGAAACAAATTCTGTAGCACATATAATTAAACATTTTGAAAAAAACGATGTAAATGTTGACCCTGATGATAACAATAAAGAAACAAGAAAAGTAATAGGAACTGTATGGGTTGATGCTAATAAAGACGGAGTAAAAGATGCAAATGAACAAAGAGTTTCAGGAGTTAAAGTTTTATTATTAAATAATAATACAAGCAATATTGCAATGAATTCAAATAATGAACAATGCATAACAACAACCGGAACAGATGGTTCATACATGTTTAACAATGTACCACAGGGTAAATACAGTGTAATATTTTTCTATGATTCAGCAAAATATAGTCCTACAACATATAAAAAATCTGGAGTAAGCGAAGAGCAAAATTCAGATGCTATAGATAAAACAGTTAACTATGAAGGAAAAGATCAAATAGCAGCTGTTACAGAGGAAATAGTATTAGCATATAAAAATCAATTCAATATTGATTTGGGTATAGTCGAAGACGCTAAATTTGATTTGAAACTAGATAAAGTTGTACAAGCAATAACAGTAAACAACGGAAAAAATACAAAAGAACATGTTTACAATAGTAAACTTGCAAAATTAGATTTTGAATCTAAATATGCAAATACATCATCAATGGTTGTTGAATATAAATTCACAATTACAAATGAGGGTGGAATTGCAGGATATGTTAAGAAATTAGCAGATTATTTACCAGAAGAATTAAAATTCAATTCTGAATTGAATAAAGACTGGTATGAAGGTAAAGATGGAGTTATATATAATGCTTCACTTGCAAACACAATAATTAATCCAGGAGAAAGCAAAGAAGTAACATTAATATTAACAAAGAATATGAATGGTGACGATGATTTTGGATTAATAAATAACTCAGCAGAAATATATGAAACATCAAATGATTATGGTGCATTAGATATTGACTCAACACCTGGTAATAAGGCTACAAATGAAGATGACTACTCAACAGCAAATGTACTAACATCTGTAAAAACAGGTGACGTAGTAATTTATACTACATTAATAATAACGATAATTACAATAGTTGGAGTAGGAATTTACATGATAAAAAAGAAAGTATTAATATAGAAAGGAGATAGAGTAATGAAGAAAAATAAAACATTAAAAAAATGTTTAATAACAACAATAGCAACTGCAGCAATTTCAATAACAGCATTTTTTACTACAAGCAATGTCTCATTAGCATATGGAACTTGGCAAGGAAATGCGACTAGTGGTATGCCACAATTGAGCTATAGTGATTCTGGTCTATTTCCTCAAATATTAAAACAAAGAGCTTTTACGGGAAATGCAGATAATCAATTTCCATATGAAGCTTGGACAACGGATATGAGTACTGGTACAGTATATTGTAATGATGCTGGTAAAGCTGTAAGATATGGTGAATTCGATTCCGAGAAACATTATATAGATGAAATTGGTTATACAACAAGTAATGGATATGGGTATTCGGCTTTTGAGAGAAAGGTAAAACAGTATTTATGGCAGGTGGCAAAAGAAGATGCAGACCGTGCAGGAAGAACATTTTTATTTGCGGTATGTAGCAATATACATTACGAACAAAAATATGGACCTGGAACCCAAGGCTCTGAAAAATGGGCAATTGAAAAAGACAAACCTATGATTTCGGTAAGGTATGGGGCTTTAGTTGCAGGAAACCAAAACCTAGCAATTATGAGCGCGCAATCTAAAGCCAGAAGCAAGTCTAAAGAACTTATGAAAGAGTTATTATCTAAATTAGGCGATTGGAAGACTCCAAAAGATACTGACGACGATACAACAAACCCAGCAAATAAACAAAAAGACTGGAATGGCGATGCAATATATGGTCCGGAAGTTGTTATAATGGAAACTCAAGACAGAGCAGAAGATCATTATAAACAGGTTGGATCTACAGAAGCCACAACAAATACACAACTATCTTTTGTATTAACTACAATGGAAAATGCTTATTCAGGAACAACTGGTTCAATACGTAATAGATATTCCCTATCAGATATTCAGACTGCACATTGGAAGGTTGCAGACTTAGATGGAATTATACCTAATGGAAACCATTTAACAAGCAATGGATTAACACTTTACAACAAAGCATTATCATACCAAAAGTTCTTGGATACATATATTAATGGCAGTGGATATAAAGCACAGGTTCATGGTATTAAGAGTGATTCATATTCTTCTGGAACAAAAACAGGAAAACAAGACGAAGAAAATACTAACAGTGTTACAGAAGACCCTCAAGCAGAAGCACAGGTAATTGTAAACCAAGCAACTAAGAGCTATATTGTAGGACCTCTAAGCGTTACATACCCATATTATGAAGATATTTCATACATGAAGGCAATATATTTAGTAACAGATAAGGGAACTGATAACGAAAAAACATTAGTATATGATGAAAATACTGACGATTTTGAAATAGAATTTATTGGAGCAACTGTATCGGGTTCAAACGGATTGAAAAAGAAATATCCTGCATCAAATGCTAAATTCTACGTAAAATTCTCGGCTGAAAAAACAAATTATCCAAAAACAGTAAACATGTATGTGGACCTTGAATATCTTGAAAAATCAACTGTTAAATTTAATATATTAGATACAAAAGCAAATGTATACCAATATATTGGATATGTTGCAACAACAAGTTATAGCAAATACCGTTTAAGAGAAGGATACGGAATGGGAACAGTTAGATATGCATATGAACGTAAGACTTTATTTGGGTCATATGTAGCGTATAAAAAGTTGACTGTAAATTACCTTTCTTCATCAAAAGGTGTAATTGTTGTACAACCATTCGTACAGATGACTGAATATCCAGTTAGAAGCCTACGTGCTCAACAGTTAAGGGTTGCTCTTGAAGGAAGCAGAACATATAACATATATACTGCAACAGTAAGTGCAAAACCAGACAGCAAAAAGCCAGATAAGCCAGATACACCAGACATAGACATTCCAATTAATTTAACATTCGAATTAGGCGGAAGAGTTTGGGTAGATGGCACAGTAGGAAAAGAAAATGATTATGATGGATTATTTAATAAGCAAACAGATACACCAATGTCAAATGTAAAAGTTTCACTATACCAAGTATCTGGATTAGACGGAAATCAATCAGGAAAATTCATTGCAGCAACAACAACCGACGATAATGGAGAATACTTATTCCAAAAACAAAATGCAATGTACCAATACTATGTAAAATTCACATATAATGGTCAATATTATCAACCAACAGTTTACAATGTAAATAGACAAGATTCAAACTGGGATAATACATCAAAAGGCTTAGACATATTAAAAGAAAGAGATACTTTCAATGCAAGCTTTAGAGAAATTGGTTCAGCTCCAAAGAACACAGTTACAACAAACAATCCGAGTGAAATGCATACAAGAGATGAACTTGAAGAAGCTGGAACAATTGATAAGTTTGGAAACATAAAGGGAGAAGTAAGTTCAAATGGAGAAAGAAAGTCTAAAGACGAATATGTAAATCAATCTATGATGGATGCGTATACATGTAATGGAACATCAACCAAAGATTTATATCCAGGATTCCAAGTATTCGTAACAGAGGACTTCTTAAATGCAAATTCAAATACTGCACAAGTATTGAAATTTGTAGCAGCACAAAAAATTGAAACATTGTATAAGAACCCAGATGTAATGCATCATATTAACTTAGGATTAGTTCTAAGAGAACAATTAGACTTAGCCTTAAGAAAAGATGTATACAAAGCAACATTAGAGATTAATGGAAAAACACAAGTGTATACATATAATAAGAGAGATGGATTAGAAACAGACGCAGCTGGAAACTCTTACTGGGAGGTCAAGACAAGACTTTCAGATGCAAGTTACTATGGAAATGATTACTCAAGAGAGCTATACAGAGAAGATTATGATTACAAAGTAGATAATTATTCAATAGTAGATAATGCTACTACGTTAGAAAATTTAGGATTATCTGAGGATTCTGAATTGAAAGTATATGTAACATATAAATTTACAATACGTAATAGGTCAGAAAATATCGCAGCAGCTGTAACAGAAGTTGTGGATTACTATGATGCGGATTACAAATATGTACAAGACCGCTCATATTTAGGAGATAATGACGGAAATAAGATCGGAAATGTATATTTGAAAGATACTAGTAGATATGGAGTAGAAACTCAAACTACAATAGCTGGATATAATAACTTGTATATAACAGGTGATCAAAGCTACAGTAATGCAACAAATGATGCTGTAACAAGCAACATGTTCCCATTATCAGACCCAGATGACAACAAAGATGTATACTTCTATGTAACATTTGAGGTAAGAAAGAATAATGGAAATATAATTCTAGATGAAGATGTTGCAAGTGGAACAGCCAATGGTGTTGGTAAAGAAAACATTGCGGAAATTAATGGTTACAAATCATACTATGGACAAAAAGCAAAAGCTCCAAATACAGACAATTCTCAAACACAACAAGAATACAAAACTGGAGATATAGCAGGTATAGCAGATTGCAACTCTACACCAGGTAACCTAAACCCAACAGATGTACCAAAAGACGGAGCAATTAAATATGAGAACTTCGAAAATGATACAGATAAAGCTCCAAATATTAGAATTATCTTAAACAGAAATAACTTAAGAACAGTAGAAGGAACGGTATTTGAGGATACTAGAAATGTAGATGAACAAAATGCAAGAGTCGGAGATGGACTAAAAGACAATGAAACCGGAATAAACGGTGTAAGAGTACAATTAGTTGAGTTAAGAAAAGGAAATGACGGAAAAACATATGAGTATATATGGAAAGAAGTTCTTTCTGGAAACACTGATTCAACAACACCAATTATAAACAACAGTGGTTTAGTACCAAATTATACAATAGACACTGCAAATGCTGATGGAAAATACAAATTTACATCATTTGCACCAGGTGACTACATTGTAAGATTTATATATGGTTCTGGTGAGAGCACAGTTCTTGGAACAACATACACAAATTATAACAATGGAAACGAAGAAGAAAATCCTGTAACAAACTTATATGCTTCACAAGAAGGGTATAAGAAGAAAACAGAAGGAAGTGGATATTCTGCTTCATCTGCAAACATAGGATTAAACAAGAATTCTTATAATGGTCAAGATTACAAATCAACTTCATATCAAGTTGGTGTAAACAATGGCTCAGGAGCATACACAAACAACACAACAGGCTCATATCAATATAACTTTAGCGAAGCAGACAAAGGACAATATTCAGATGCTAAAGATATAATGAATAAGAACGAAAACGTTATAAATATTGCACCAAACAGAGATTGGTTAGTAAACCAAGGTTGGGTAACAGATACAGACAACGGAACAAATTGCAACAATGCAAGAAAGACCGTTGAAGCGTACTCTAATGGAGATATGACAAACCACTTAGCAGAAATATTAGCTTCTTATGAAAGCATACCAGAATATAATGGTACAAAATATACTGCTGAAGAAATGAAAAACTTGTTAAATGAATTTATGAAAAATACATATATGATTGCAGAATCTGGAAAAATAGATGTGAACTTCGAATATAACAGAAATGGTGAAGAACCTGGAGTAACAAATACATCTGGTACAGGACATGACAATATAGGTAAAGAAAATTATCAAATGGCTGGTTACTACGTATTAAAAGACTTAGACTTAGGTTTAGTACAAAGACCAAAGGCACAGCTTAAAGTTACAAAACAAATTACAAATGTTAAATTAACACTTGCAAACAATAGCACATTATTCGATGCATCTGCTAGAGCAACAAACGTATTATGGATAAATCATGTAGCTCACGGACAGGATACAGAAAATGAGTATAGCACAAACAAGAACTACAACAATAGTTTAATGCTAAACCCAATAGTAAGACAAAACTCTACAAATAAAGGTAAAGTACAACTTACAATGGATGAAGAATTGATGCATGGTTCAACACTTCAAATAACATATGCTATAACAGTAGCAAACGTTGGTGAAGTTGACTATAATGAAGAACAATTCTACTACACGGGAAAAGTTGCAGATACAAGCACAATAGTAAAAACAGATCCAAGAGTTTTAGTTGACTATGTTGGAACACAAGTACATGATTACAATTCAAACGATGATAACACAGCAACAAGAAATAACTTACAATTTAACAAGGCTCAAAACCAAGATTGGAATACAATTTCAAGTGCAGACTTGTTAAACAATGGATTGTTAAATACTAGATTAACAGATAATGTTAATAAGTATACAGACGGTCACATTATAACAACAACAGCTGCTTCAAAAGGTTTAATACCAGTAATTGCAGACCAATCAAATGTAAAAGACAAAATTGCCAAAGCATTTAAAGATGACCCAATGAACGCATTAAACACTGTAAACAGTACACAAAGCGTAAGCGGAGTACAATTAATATTAACACAAATGATTACTCAAGACAGTAGTAGTGATGACAGAGTATACAACAACATGACAGAACTTGTAACAACACAAAATACAGTTGGTAGAAAAATGTCATACTCAGTTGTAGGTAACCAAGACCCAACAATGGAACCACGCGAAATAGATGCAGACGATTCTCAAGAAGTAGTAATATTACCTCCATTTGGTAATACACATCTATTCTACGTATTAGGCGGAGCAATAGCTTTAATCCTAATCGCAGGAATAACAATAACATTGGTAGTATTAAAAAAGAGAAAATAATCTAAACAATAAAAATTAGAGATATGTGAAAACATGTCTCTAATTTTTTTACTATAACTGAAAAATACTAGGGAATAGTTAACGAATTAAAAAAACAAAACAAATGTTTGACAAAACAAAGCAAATGGTATATAATCGTAAAAAATAAAGGAGAAATTAGTATGAACGAAAATAAAATAGCTCTATTTGAAAAACAAGAAATTAGAAGAAGATGGTATAATGAAGAATGGTATTTTTCAGTTGAAGATGTTGTTCAAGCATTGACAGATTCAATAGATGTAAAGCAATATATAAAGAAATTAAAGGCTAGAGATATGGAATTGAATAGTAACTGGGGTACAATTTGTACCCTAGTTGAAATGAAAGCTAAAGACGGAAAAATAAGAAAAATAAGAACAGCTGATACAAAAGGAATATTAAGAATTATACAATCAATACCATCAGCAAAAGCTGAACCGTTTAAATTATGGTTGGCACAAGTTGGAAGTGAAAGATTAGATGAAATAATAAATCCAGAGCTTGCTATTAATAGAGCAAAAGAAACATATATAAAAAAAGGCTATGAGGAAACATGGGTTGCACAAAGACTTAAATCTATAGATAGTAGGAAAGAGCTTACGGATAACTGGAAAGAAAGAGGCGCAAAAGATAGAGATTATGCAATATTAACAGACGAAATATATAAGAACACATTCAATATAAATACTGCACAATATAGAGAAATAAAAGGAATAAGTAAAACAAAAAGAAATCTAAGAGATAGTATGGGAAAGTTGGAATTAGCCATTACAAATTTGGCGGAAGTGACAGCAAATGAAATGCACAATACTAATAATAGCTTTGGATTAAAAGAATTAAAAGATGATGTTCAAGAAGCAGGAAAAATAACAGGAAAAGCAAGAAGGGAAATTGAAGAAAAGATTGGCAAGAAGATAGTGGATAAAAATAATTATGAAAGCCTAACATCAGAAAATATTAAAAGAATATCTGATAAAAATAATAATGAATAAATTTTATATATATAAAATAAAAGTACAATGAGGTAAAAAAATTTATTTTTTCTATTGACATCAATGCACCAAAAATTGTATAATTAGTATAGTGTTGATAATATGGAATATTTTCAACAAAATTTAAATTTTATTAATCTCCAACGAGATAGCAAGGGTGGTTAATATTAATAAATTAGTAATCAAAAGTACTAAATAAAATAGGGAACATACAAAAGAACTAATTGACAAAAACAGCATAGATTGTCAATAGGTTTTTTGTTGTCTTTTTATATTATTGATAAATTATCAAAAAAGAGGAATTGTTTTAGAAAATACTAGTAAAAAGCAAGCTTAAAGGAGCAGTGAGCAAGCAATTTACAAAGTGGCTAAAAACAAGAAGGGCTTTTTTGAAATCTTATATATTTCAAATTCTGCTTTAATTTTTATTATGAGGTGAGTAACTTTGAATCTAAAAGAAGTAAAACACGAAAAATGCACAAGAAAATCTTTTTCTAAGATAGGTGATTTCGTAGAAATGCCTAACTTAATTCAAGTACAAAAAGATTCTTATAATTGGTTTATAGAGGAAGGTTTAGGCGAAGTATTAAAAGATATTTCTCCAATAGTTGACTACTCTGGAAACTTAGTACTTGAATTCTTAGACTATCACATGGAAGAAAAAACAAAGTACACAATGGAAGAGGCAAAAGAGAGAGACGCTACATATTCAACAAGATTACATGTTAAAGTTCGTCTTATCAACAAGGAAACTGGTGAAATTAAAGAGCAAGAAATCTATTTAGGCGATTTCCCAGTAATGACAGACAGTGCAACATTTATTATCAATGGAGCAGAGAGAGTAATTGTAAGCCAATTAGTTCGTTCTCCATCTTGTTACTATGCACAAGACTACGACAAAACAGGAAAGAGAATATACACATCTACTGTTATGCCTATAAGAGGTGCATGGTTAGAATACGAAACAGATGGAAATGATATTTTCTATGTAAGGGTTGATAGAACAAGAAAATTACCTGTTACATCTTTATTAAGAAGTATAGGATTTGTAACAGATGAGCAAATATTAGACCTATTTGCAAATGATCCAAAAATCAAGGCGACTCTTGATAAGGATACAATAAAAACTCAAGATGAAGCAATAATTGAAATATATAAGAAATTAAGACCAGGGGAACTTCCAACAGCTGATGCTGCTAGAAACTTATTCGATGGTTTATTCTTCGATAACAGAAGATATGATTTAGCAAAAGTAGGAAGATACAAATTTAATAAAAAATTATGCTTAGCAACTAGAATAACAGGACAAGTTGCTTATGATGATATAGTAGATCCATCAACAGGTGAAGTTTTAGCAGAAAAGAATACAAGAATTACTGCAGAAGCCGCAGAAGCTATTCAAGATTCTGGAATTAATATAGTAGATGTATTAGTTGATGACCAAAAAGTAAGAGTAATAGGAAATGGAATAGTAAATATCCACAAAATGTTACCAAATGTGGATTTATCTGACCTTCACTTCAAAGAAGGAGTTAATTACAATGTATTAAAATCTATAATGGATACAACTCCAGACGAGAAATTACATGATGTAATTAAAGAAAGATACAACGAATTAGTTCCTCTAACAATCACAACAGAGGATATGATTGCATCTATCAGTTACCTATTAAATCTAGATTATGGAATAGGAAAAGTTGATGATATAGATCACTTAGGAAACAGACGTATTAGATGTGTTGGTGAGTTACTACAAAACCAATTCAGAATTGGTTTAACAAGACTTGAAAGAGTTGTTCGTGAAAGAATGACAATACAAGATTTAGACTCTGTAACACCACAAACATTAATAAATACAAAACCTATTACATCATCAATAAGAGAATTCTTTGGAAGCTCTCAATTATCACAATTCATGGATCAAACAAACCCATTATCAGAGCTTACTCATAAGAGAAGAATTTCTGCATTAGGACCTGGAGGTCTTTCTCGTGAAAGAGCTGGATTCGAGGTTCGTGATATTCACTATACTCACTATGGTAGACTATGCCCAGTTGAATCTCCAGAAGGACCAAACATTGGACTTATCTCTGCACTTTCATCATTTGCTATGATAGACGAATATGGATTTGTAGAAACACCATATAGAAAAGTTGATAAAGAAACAGGTAAATTAACAGATATTGTTGATTATATGCCTGCTGATGAAGAAGATAAATATACAATTGCACAAGCATCAGAACCAGTAGACGCAGAAGGCAGATTTGTAAACAAAATGGTAAAAGTAAGACGTAGATCTGAAATTACAGAGGTTAAGGCAAGCGAAGTAGACTATGTAGATGTTTCACCAAAACAATTAGTTTCTGTTGCTGCTGCCATGATACCTTTCTTGGAGCACGATGATGTTAAGCGTTCTCTAATGGGATCTAACATGCAACGTCAAGCAGTTCCACTTTTAATACCAGAGTCTCCAATAGTTGGAACAGGTATGGAATACAAAGCTGCACGTGATTCTGAAACAACAGTAACTGCTAAAAATGAAGGTATTGTTGAAAAGGTTACAGCTGACGAAGTACAAGTAAGAAATAAGAAAAATGAGATAGACCATTACAGACTACGTAAATTCAAGAGAACAAATGGTGGTACATGTATTAACCAAAGACCAGTTGTTCAAAAGGGTGAAGTTGTTAAAGCGGGAGACATCCTAGCAGATGGACCAGCTACAAAGAATGGTGAAATGGCATTAGGAAGAAACGTAATTATAGCATTCTCTACATGGGAAGGTTACAACTACGAGGACGCCGTATTAATAAGCGAAAGACTTGTTAAAGAAGATGTGTACACATCAATCCACATCGAAGAATATGATTGTGAATGTCGTGATACAAAATTAGGTCCAGAGGAAATTACAAGGGATATTCCAAATGTTGGTGACGACGTATTAAAAGACCTTGATGAAAACGGTATTATAAGAATAGGTGCAGAAGTAAGACCTGGAGATATATTAGTTGGTAAAGTTACTCCAAAGGGAGAAACAGAGCTAACAGCAGAAGAAAGATTACTTCGTGCAATATTTGGTGAAAAATCTAGAGAAGTTAGAGATACATCACTTCGTGTACCACACGGTGAAGCTGGAACAATAGTAGATATCAAGATATTTACTAGAGAAAATTCAGAAGAACTAGCTCCTGGAGTAAACCAAGTAATTAGATGCTATATAGCAACAAAGAGAAAAATATCAGTTGGTGATAAAATGGCTGGACGTCATGGTAACAAAGGTGTTATTTCAAGAATATTACCAGAAGAAGATTTACCATTCTTACCAGATGGTACACCAGTAGATATAGTTCTTAACCCAATGGGTATACCTTCTCGTATGAACTTAGGACAGGTTCTTGAAGTTCACTTAGGTATGGCTGCTCGTGCATTAGGCTGGAAAGTCGCAACACCAGTATTCGATGGTGCAAAAGACTATGAAATTGAAGACTTGCTAGAAGAAGCAGGACTACGTCGTGATGGAAAAACAATTCTATACGATGGAAGAACTGGAGAGCAATTCATTAAACCAATTACAGTTGGTGTTATGTATATGATGAAACTACACCACTTAGTTGATGATAAGATACATGCTCGTTCAACAGGACCTTACTCATTAGTTACACAACAACCTTTAGGTGGTAAAGCACAATTCGGTGGACAACGTTTCGGAGAAATGGAAGTTTGGGCATTAGAGGCATATGGTGCTGCATATTCACTACAAGAAATGTTAACTGTTAAATCAGATGATGTTGTAGGACGTGTTAAAACATATGAAGCTATTGTCAAAGGGGAAAACATTCCAGAGCCAGGCGTTCCAGAAGGATTCAAAGTTCTTGTAAAAGAATTAGAAGCTTTAGGCTTAGACATAAGATTGTATACACATGATAACAAGGAAGTTGAGCTTAAAGAAGATATAGACGATTCTACAAGCTTTAGTAATATAGAAAATAAATCTCTACATGAAGAAAATGTTGTAGATGAAAATGAATTATCAGATGGATACACAGAAGAATCATCAGATGACGAAGATTCTGAAGATGACAAATTATTTGATGACCTAGATGATGAAAACGATGACATCATACTAGATGATGATTCAAGCATCTTAGAAGATGAAGATTTTAATGATGACGATGAGTAAAACTAAATAGGTACTTTTAATTCCAAGGGGGAAAAAATAGTGGATGAATTAGAAAATTTTGATAAAATGAAAATTGGCATAGCATCTGATGAGAAAATAAGAGAATGGTCACATGGAGAAGTTAAAAAACCAGAGACTATCAATTATAGAACATTAAAACCAGAAAAAGATGGTCTATTCTGTGAAAGAATATTTGGACCAACAAAAGACTGGGAGTGCCATTGTGGTAAGTACAAAAGAGTAAGATATAAGGGAATAGTTTGCGATAGATGTGGCGTTGAAGTTACAAAATCTAAAGTAAGAAGAGAGAGAATGGGGCACATAGAGCTTGCTGCCCCAGTAGCTCACATCTGGTATTTCAAGGGAATACCAAGCAGAATAGCTTTAATGTTAGATGTTTCACCTAAAGCCTTAGAGAAAGTTATATATTTTGCATCATACATAGTAACAGATAAAGGTACATCAACATTAACAAAAGGACAAATACTTTCTGAGAAAGAATTTGTAGAGGCTCAAGAAAAATTTGGTAGAGACGCATTCAAAGCAGAAATGGGTGCAGAACCAATAAGAAAATTACTATCAGAAATTGATGTTGATAAATTATCTGAAAAATTAAAGAAAGAACTTGAAAAGGCTAGCGAACAAAAAAGAGCCAAATTGGTAAAAAGATTAGATACAGTTGAATCGTTCAAACTTTCAAACAATAGACCAGAATGGATGATAATGCAAGTTGTACCAGTTATACCACCAGATTTAAGACCAATGGTTCAATTAGACGGTGGAAGATTTGCAACATCAGACTTAAACGATTTATATAGAAGAGTTATAAACAGAAATAACAGATTAAAGAGATTACTAGAACTTGGAGCTCCAGAAATAATCGTTAGAAACGAAAAGAGAATGCTTCAAGAATCAGTAGATGCTTTAATAGATAATGGAAGACGTGGAAGACCTGTTACAGGTGCTGGAAACAGACCACTTAAATCATTATCAGACATGTTAAAAGGTAAACAAGGTAGATTCAGACAAAACTTACTAGGAAAACGTGTTGACTATTCAGGACGTTCAGTTATAGTTGTTGGACCAGAACTTAAAATTTACCAATGTGGTGTTCCAAAAGAAATGGCAGTAGAATTATTCAAACCATTTGTAATGAAAGAACTAGTTAGCCGTGGAATAGCACACAACATAAAAAATGCTAAGAGAATGGTAGAAAGATTACGTCCAGAAGTTTGGGATATATTAGAGGATGTTATTAAAGACCACCCAGTATTATTAAACCGTGCTCCTACATTACACAGACTTGGTATTCAAGCATTTGAGCCAGTACTTGTTGAAGGTAGAGCAATAAAACTTCACCCATTAGTTTGTACAGCGTTCAATGCTGACTTCGATGGTGACCAGATGGCTATTCACTTACCATTATCACCAGAAGCACAAGCAGAAGCAAGATACTTAATGCTTTCAGAAAACAACTTGTTAAAACCACAAGATGGTAAGCCAGTAACAACTCCTACACAGGATATGATTCTAGGAAGTTACTTCTTAACAATGGATGTTGATGGAGAAAAAGGCGAAGGAACATATTTCTCATCTCCAGAAGAAGCAATAATGTCACTTGCAAACAACGATGTAACAATGCACTCTAAGATTTTCGTAAGAAGAACTAAGATTGTAGACGGTGTAGAAAAACATGCAAAAGTTGCTACAACACCAGGTAAGATAATATTCAATAGAGGAATTCCTCAAGATTTAGGATTTATTGATAGAAGTAAGCCAGAAAATGAATTTGAATATGAAATAAATGGAGTAGTATCAAAGAAAAACCTAGGAAAGATTATAGGAAAATGTATTTCTGTACATGGTCTAAGCAGAACAGCAGAATTACTAGACTATATTAAATCTACAGGTTACAAATATTCTACATTAGGTGCTGTAACAGTATCTATAGATGATGTTAAGGTACCACCACAGAAAAAGGAAATAATTGCAAAAGCTCAAGCAGATGTTGATAACATATTAAAACAATATGGACGTGGATTAATTACAGATGATGAGAGATACAGCGAAGTAATTAAGATTTGGGAAAAAGCTACTGATGATGTTAAAAATGCAATGAGAGACAACTTCAGTAAAGAAAACCCAATGTTCATGATGTCAGACTCTGGAGCCAGAGGTAACTTAGACCAGTTAAAGCAAATTGCTGGTATGCGTGGACTTATGGCTAGTACAACTGGTAAAACAGTTGAAATCCCAATCAAATCATCATTCAGAGAGGGACTTGACGCATTAGAGTACTTCATTTCTGCACACGGTGCTCGTAAAGGACTTTCAGATACAGCTTTAAGAACAGCAGACTCTGGATACTTAACAAGAAGATTGGTTGATGTATCACAAGACATAATCGTAAGAGAAGATGATTGTGGTTCAACAGATGGACTTGAAGTATATGATATAAAAGATGGAAACCAAGTAATCGAAAAAATGCAAGAAAGATTATTAGGTAGATATCCATTAGACGATATCAAGAATCCAACTACTGGAGAAATAATAGTAGACAAAAATACTCTAATTACAGAAGAATTAGCAGATAAGATAGTAGATGCAGGAATTACACATGTTAAAGTACGTAGTGTATTCGGATGTAGAACAGAACACGGAGTTTGTGCTAAGTGCTATGGTATGGGATTGGCATCTAGAAAAGAAGTTGATATAGGAGACACAGTTGGTATAATCGCAGCTCAATCAATTGGTGAGCCTGGTACACAGCTTACAATGCGTACTATTCACTCTGGTGGCGTTGCTGGTGTTGCCGACATTACACAAGGTCTTCCTAGAGTTGAGGAGCTTTTCGAAGCTCGTAAACCAAAGGGTGTTGCTATAATTACAGAAATCGCTGGAAAAGTTTCTATAAGAGACGAAAAAAAGAGAAAAGAAGTAACTGTAACATCAAACGATGATAGCAGAACATACTTAATACCTTTCGGATCTAAACTAAAAGTTAGAGAAGGAGATGTTCTAGAAGCCGGAGACCAAATAACAGAAGGTTCTAAAAACCCAGCAGAAGTACTTGCAATTAGCGGACCACAAGGTGTATTTGAATACATCATTGCCGAAGTTCAAAAGGTTTATAGAAACCAAGGTGTTGATATCAACGACAAGCACATTGAACTTATTGCAAGACAAATGTTAAAGAAAGTTAGAGTTGAAGACAATGGAGATACAGACATGTTTGCAGGTTCTTTAGTAGACATGTATGAATTCGAAGACAAGAACAAGTTAGCCGAAGAGCAAGGATTAAGACCTGCAACAGGTAAACGTGTATTACTTGGAATAACAAAAGCTTCACTTGCAACAGATAGTTTCTTATCTGCAGCATCATTCCAAGAGACGACAAGAGTATTAACAGAAGCTGCAATAAAAGGCAAAACAGACGAATTAATAGGATTAAAAGAAAATGTTATCATTGGTAAGTTAATCCCAGCCGGAACTGGTATGAAGAGATACAAGAAAATAAGAATAAACACAGAAGAACCAGAAAACACAGAAGTATCAGTAGCACCAGACGGAGAAAAAATGCCAGAAAATACAAAAACTGTAGAAGATGTTGTTGACGATATAGATGATGTAGAAAATACAACAGAAAATGAAGAATAATATTTTAGAAGAAGGACGTCGCCCAATGGGGACGCCCTTTTTTGGGCGAAAAAAATTAGTTAGAAAAATAAAAAAATTACTATACGAAGTTAGAGGCAGAGGTTCAAAAAGAAACACGATTGCCACTAACATCAGATTATGTTTTTAAAAGAATATTTGCAAGAGAGGAAAATAATTGTAAGCGCCCAATTGAAAAAATAGCAGAGATTGTAAGATTAAGCACTGAGGAAGTAAAAAAGATTATAGGCTAAATTAATTTGAATTGTTATTAAATCATGCCATTATGAATATATTAAAAATAATTAATATTTTCATAGGAGATTTTTATGTTTGTAATTAATAAAAAAAGAATAATATTTTTAACACTTGCAATATTTTTGCCTATTGGTATGTTTGTGCTTCAAACAGCAAGTAACATAAATACAAACAAAACTGTTGCAACCATGGCAACTCCAGTAAGTAGTAAGACAATAATTATTGACGCAGGTCATGGTGGTGAAGATGGCGGGGCCGTAAGTAATAATGGAATTAGCGAGGCTGAAATTAATTTAAAAATTGCTCTAAAATTACAGCAATTATTAGAACAAAGTGGCTCTAATGTTGTACTTACAAGGTCGGACAATAATGCGATTTATGATATAGATAAGAAAACTTTAAGAGAAAAGAAAAATTCAGACATAAGAAACAGAGTCAGAATTGGGAACAATTCATCAGCAGATATATTTGTTAGCATACATTTAAACAAAATACCAGAAAATCAGTATTATGGTTGGCAAACTTTTTTTAAAGATGGTAATGAAGATGGAAAGAGACTAGCCAATTGTATACAGAACAATCTAAATGAAACAATACAAAAGGAAAATAAGAGAACACCACTAAAAATTAACAACGTGTATATCATAAAACATGTAGAAATACCAACTGTTATTGTAGAATGTGGTTTTTTATCAAATCCTGAAGAGGAAAAACAATTACAACAGGAAGAATACCAAACTAAGCTTGCATGGGGAATATACAATGGAATAATGGAATATTTTTATGTTGGAAATTCAAATAATGATACAACAAATACATCAGTACAATAATATAGTAAAAATTATCCACCTAAAAGGAAAAAATGTGTAAAACATTTTCCAATAGGTGTTTTTTTGTGCTTTAAAAGCTAGTATTCCCTAGAAAAATAAGAAAAATGGTCTAAAAATGTAACATAAATGTAATAAATTTTAGCAAACACAATATCCGTATGCAAATATGGCACAAAGCTAGAAATACCAATATTTTCCGCCTTGAAAGACTTTTAGTTATTTACTATAATATATATAAATATAAAAAGTATAAATGTATGAAATAAAAGAAATTTACAATTTTTAACCAAATTTGTACCAAGAAGGGAGAGCAAGAATAAAAATGAGAAGAAAGGGAGTAAGAATTCTAGCAATATTTATATTGATTTGCATTAATATTAGCATTTTTTCTAGAGTAAATGCTGATACTATTAATGTTGTGCTAGAGAGTGAAGAATATGCGATTTCACAAAAAAGCTTAACAATAAGCAGAATTATACCTAAAACAGATATTGAAGAATTCAAGCAACAATTTAATTTGGAGAAAGAAAAAGTTCATGTTTATGCCAAGAATGGTACTACTGAGATGAAAAATGGAGTTATTGGAACTGGAATGAAAATTCGTTTTGATAACATAGAGAATGAGTATACTGCATGTGTTATTGGAGATATAAATAGTGATGGAGAAATTTCTCAGTATGAAATAAGTAAAGCAATAAAACATGTTGTTGGACTTGAAGCTCACCAATTATCTGGGATAAATGCAACAGCAATAGATGTTGACGGAGACGGAGAGATTACACAAAAAGATGTTAGTATTTTAATAAAATATGTTGTTTATGGAAAATTGGACATTGATGGGAAAAAGACCCCAACAGCTCCAATTATAAGTGTTTTATCTGGAGAACAAGGAAAAAATAATTGGTATACTTCTGGTGTTGAATTGCAAATAAACAAACCTGAGAAATCTCCTGTAAAAATTGAATATATGGTATTAGAGATTACTGGAACAGAAAATATTCAAGAAACACAAATTGACGATGCTAAAAAGATAACAATTCAACAAGATGGAACATATGAAGTAAAAGCTTATAGCGTCTCTGTAATTGGAACAAAATCTGAGATTGCAAAATTGACTGTAAAAATTAATAAAACTCCACCAATAAATGCTGAAATAGTGGCAACACTTGGAAGTGAAAATGGAACAGAATACATATTTGGAGAAACAGCTAAACAAAATATATATGTTAAGGAAAGGGAAGAAATTGGAAACAAAGTAACAATTGAAGCACAAGGGGCAAATGAGCTTCAAGCAGGAACAAGTTTACCGATTGTGTTGGAAAACGAGGGAAAAACAAAATTAATTGTTTCAACCGAGAATGAAGCAGGTTTAGTAACAAAAAGAGAATATACTGCCATTATAGATAAACAAATAAAAAGACCAGGAAGTTTAACTTTGAAATTAAACGATGCAAATGGAAATGAATATAAATCTAATACTTGGACAAACCAAAATGTTTATATGGAAGTTGTACAAGGTGGTCAAAATATAGTAACAACGTTTAAGGTTGATGGAACAGTAGCCATTGAAGAAAGGTCTGAACCACTAACAATTACTCAAGAAGGATTATACACAATTACGGTTATAAATAGAGATGATGTGGGAAATGAAAGTGAAACATCATTTAAAGTAAAAATTGATAAAACAGCTCCAGTTGCACCAGTATTACAAATTGTAAAAGGCGAAAAAGACCAAGAAGATAATGAATGGTATAAGGGAGATGTAAATCTAAAAATAATAGAATCAACAGAAGATGAAGGTGGCTCAGGTGTTAGTCACGCAACATATGAAGTAAGTGGTACAGCAAATGTACCAGAAACTAGGACAAATGGACAAGAGATGTCGATTGTAAATGAAGGAATTTATACAATTACAATATATGAATATGATGTGGCAGGTAATAAATCAGAAGGAGCTACACAGGTTATAAAAATAGATAAAACGACTCCTCAAAATATAAAATTAGTGGCAAGTCAAATAACAGGAAAAACGTTCCACATACAAGCTTCATCAGAGGAGAATTTATCAGGAACAGCAAAATATCAATTATATATAGATGGAAAATTATATAAAGAGTTAAATTCTAGTGAAAATACTGCAGATTTTGATGTAATAGAACAAAGCTCAAAAACACATCAGGTATCTATAATTATTTATGATGTGGCAGGAAATGCAAATATAGAAACAATACAAGTTAATATGGGGCGTTTAAATACAAGCGAAATTGATCATATTGAATTTGAGATAAATAGTTTTACACGTACGAATAATGGAAGTACAGTTGCAAATGGTGCAGACTTCTTAATTTCAGATACAAGTTTGTCAGATGCCTCTAAATTCATACAAGTAAATTCTGCAACAACTAATGTAAAAGGAACTATAACTGGTAATATTAAATTAGTAAGAAAAGATGGAGAAGTTGTAAATGCCTTGGAATACTTCCCACAAGGATTACAAATAGAAGTTTCTCAGTATTCAAACGGAAGTGGAACTGTATGGCAACATAATGCAACCATAAATATGCTAAATAGTACAAATTCTAACCAAGGAAAAGAAGAGGGGCAGGCATATAGTTCAACAGTGGATGTATCTAATAAACAGAATAATGATAACAAATTTGAAATATCTGATGAAAAACAAAAAGGAACAAGAACATATACAAGATTTATTATAAAAAGTGTTACTTTAAATGATAAAAATATACCATTTAGAATAACAAGTAATGTAATATAAAATTAATGAAAGGAGAAAGATATGAATAAACATAAGATATTATATAAATTAATAGCAATGTTTACAATTGTTATTCTCCTTAATGCTATTAATATTAACACGACTAAAGCCATAACTATGAATGCATATCCAATGACAGATTCAAACTTTAACATATGGGGCGACAGTGTTCAAACGACATTTAGTGATAAAGGATATTTTTCGGTATTAAATGTTAATGGAACTGAAGCTAATATAAAAAATTGCTCTGGTTCATTAAATGGAGTAAGTGTTCAAACAAAACTATCATATATAAGTAATGGAAATTATGTAAAAATCTCATTTGAAGCAACAAATACATCTGGTTCAACTAAAACAATAGGAATTGCAACATATGCAGATATTCAAATTGCGGACAATGACTATGCGCCAATTACTAATTTAAGTGGTAATAGAGGTTTTACAATGACTGATGGGACAAAATACACTTTTACTTTTCTTGGCAGAAATTCATATGGTGTAACAGATGTTGATACATATTGGTTTGGACAATTTCAAATTAGAGAAGAAAATAAATGGAATAATTCACAAACTTATGTTTATGGAAGTACAACAGAAAGACAGGGAGACTCTGGTATGGCTTTCTCTTGGAAAAATAGAACTATTCAAAACGGAGAAAAACTTATCTTTTCAGTAGCTATTGGTATTGGAACGTTAAATACACCACCTACAATAAGAGTAACTAGTCAATTAAAAAATAGTTATTATCAAGGGGAAGTAGTTGATGTACAAGGCTATGTAAACGACATTGATAATGGAGACATTGTAACAGTAAAATATGCCATAGATGGTGGAGAGGAAATGGTTATTGCCAATAATCTGAGACCAAATGGTAGTGAAAAATATTTTCATACATCATTTACTATTCCAAACAACATATCAAATGGGCAACATTTTTTTCAAGTATGGGCAGCAGATAACTGTGGAAACATGTCGGTGCCTGTTACTGTATATTTTAATGTTAATAAAGATGTAACGGCACCTACAGGTACACATTCAATAAATCCTACTAATTGGACTAATGGAGATGTAACTATTACATTAAATACGACTGATGATATGAGTGGTGTGAAAAGGATTAAAAAGCCAGATGGAAGTTATACTTATAGTGTATCAACTATATATGTAGTACCAGCTAATGGCTCATATACATTTGTATTAGAAGATAATGTTGGAAATACAAGAAATTATACTGTAACAATAAATAATATAGACAAAACAGCTCCAACAGGAAGTTTGAGTCATAGCCCAACAAATTGGGTAAACACAGATGTGAAAATACATTGGAGTGTGGCAGATGCAAATAGTGGAGTTAAACAAATAAAGTTACCAGATGGAACAATAAAAACAACTGCAACAGGAGATTACACAGTATCACAAAATGGAACATATACATTTATAGTATATGATGTAGCAGGAAATACATTAACATTACAAGAAACAGTAACAAATATTGATAAAACACCGCCAACGGGAAGCTTGAGCCATAATCCAACTGACTGGGTAATAGACTATGTAAAAATACATTGGACTGCATCAGACTCACAAAGTGGATTTAATAGAGTTGTATTGCCAGATGGTACATCAACCACAAATGCGAGTGGAGATTTTACTGTTACAGATAATGGAACATATACATTTACATTATATGATAATGTTGGAAATAGCAAAATTTTAACAGAAAATATAAATAATATTGACAAAATAATGCCAGAAGGAGTATTATCATTACAGGAAAATAGACTTACAGATGAAAAAATAAAAATTTCTTGGAAAGTATTTGATCTACAGAGTGGATTTTCAAAAATATTATTGCCAGATTCAACATTTTCAACAAATGCAACAGGAGAATTTATTGTTGCACAAATGGGAGATTATTCATTTGTTATTTATGACAGAGTTGGAAACACGAGAGAACTTAGTATAAATGTAAGTAATGTGGATATGATAAATCCAATTTTAGAAGTAACTCAAGATACTGATAAATGGACAAATGGAGAAATTACATTAAATTGGAAAGCCGATGATTATCAAAGTGGATTGCAAAATGTAATTTTACCAAGTTCTGAAAACGTAACAGATAAACAAGGCAGTTATATAGTAACCGAAAATGGAAATTATATATTTTTAGCATATGATAAAATAGGAAATGGAATTTTAGCAGAACACCAAGTTACAAATATAGATAAAATTAATCCAAATTTAGACTTAACAGTTGACTCAGCAGATGATGGAGGAATACAGATTTCATGGGTATCTTCTGATGAACAGAGTGGAATTTCGAATATTACATTACCAGATGGCAAGAGGGTTACAAACTCGAGTGGAAGCATAGAAATATATGAAAACGGAGTTTACAGCTTTATTGCATATGATAATGCAGGAAATGCAACAGTAAAAGATGTAACTATAGATAGTATAAATAATGGAAGCGAAATAAAACTTGTATTGTACAAAGAAGCCATAGACTCTACACATTGGAGAATAAAATGGCAAATTACAGAAGGCAAAGATAAATTTGCATACATAGTACTTCCAAATAGTACATTTAGTTATGAGCCGGAAGGAAGCCATATTGTAACAGGTGGAAATGCTGAATATACATTTTTAGCATATGATAAAAAAGGCAATGAGAATATTGGAACAATAGCTGTAAGTTATTAAATAAATTTGCCTAAAAGGAGGAATAAAAGAAAAAATGCGTAAATCTAAAATTATTTTAAGTTTATTAATAATTTCTATGCTGGCTAGCAAAACATTTGCTGTTAAGGCAGTAAATTTGGAGAATGATGTTATACAAAACACAGAAATTTCTACACAAGCAGATGATACAACAGATACTACTAAAAGAAGTTTAGTATTTACACCAACACCTAGTTCTACAAAATTAAATGAAGGTGAAGAAATTACTATTACACTTGAGTTATCAAATATAAAAATGGGACAAGATGGAATAAATACATTTGGTGGAAAACTTGAATATGATGAAAATGTATTTGAAAAGGTTACATCAGATGATATATCTTCACAAAACAACTGGTCAATAGCTTATAATGATGAAGAAACAGCAAAAAAAGGAACATTTTTAGCAACAATAAATACTGGAACAAGCAAAAATCAAGTAATAGGAATTATCAAATTAAAAGTAAAAACAAACTTAAAAAGTCAAGATACAGAAATTAAATTTACAAGCTTATCATCTGTTGCAGAAGATACTGTAAAATTAGATGATCAAACATTAAAATTTTCTGTAACTGGTACAGTAGTTCCAGACGATGACAAAAAGGATGACGACAAGAAAGATGATGACAACAAAAAAGACGACAAAAATAACACAGTAGAAAATACAATCGTAATTGGAAATGTTACTAATGACATAGAAGTAGTTGAAAATACTATAACAGTAGACAATACACAAAGTAATACAAAATTACCTCAAACAGGAGAATTAGATGTAGCAATAGCAGTGCTTGCACTTGCATTAATTGCAGTAGTATCGTATATACAAATAAAGAGAAATAGAGATTTATAGTAAAAATAGAATAAACTATCCACTTTTTGGAGAAAATATGTGTAAAACATATTCCAAGGAGTGGATTTTTTTGAAGGAAAAAAAGAAATTAAATATTAAAGGAACTGTTTTAGATAGATACCAATTGGAGCAATATTTAGAAAAAATTGCTTCTGACCATATTTTAACCGAAAAATCGGCGAAGGATACGTATCCAATCCCAAGACTTAAAGAAAATTTTTTTGTTATTAAAGAAATTTATAAATTATTGAATGAACAAATAAAGCAGGGAATACCAATACATCCAGCAGGAGAGTGGATTCTAGATAATTTATATGTAATAGAAGAAATTGTAAAAAATATAAGTAAAGAGTTAACGTTAAAGAAATATACAGATTTTCTGGGACTTGCAAATGGCAGGTTCAAGGGCTTTGCACGTGTTTATGTGCTTGCAACAGAAATGGTAGCTTATACTGATGGGAAGATAAATTCAGAAAATTTAGAATATATGTTACAAGCATATCAAACTAAAAAAACTCTAAGCATGAATGAAATCTGGAATATTGGATTGTTCATTCAGATTGCATTAATAGAAAATATAAGAGAAATTTGTGAAACAATTTACATGTCTCAAATGCAAAAGAGCAGAGTAGAAGAGATTATATGCAAGTATTTTGGAGAGGAAAAGAAAAAAAGCAGAACTGTAATATTACCTAAAATTATGCTTATAGAGAATGGGCAAGTAAAAAATGCGTTCATAGAGTATATGTCATATAGACTAAAAAAGATGGGAAGCAAGGCATATGCGTATCTAAATATTTTGGAAGACGAAGTTGCAAAAACAGGCAGCGATATCTACGAGGTTGTAAAAAAAGAGCATTTTGATATTGCAGTAAAGAAAGTATCTGTTGGAAATTGTATATTGACTCTTAAGGCAATTTCGAGAATTAATTTCTTGGAAATATTCGAAAAGATAAATAGGGTAGAGGATATTCTAAAACAAGACCCAGCAAAGCAATATGAGAAAATGGATAGTACTACTAAAAGTTATTACAGAAATGCAATACAGGAGATTTCTAAAAAGACTAAAATTTCAGAAATTTATATTGCAAAGAAGTGCTTGGAGTTAAGTTTGCAGGCTAGTGAGAAACCAGAAGCAAACGAAAAGAGCATGCATATTGGGTTTTACTTAATTTCTGATGGAAAAGAAACTTTATTGAATAGCCTGCTAGAAAAGAAGATTACACTAAAATCAAATGAAGAAAAGGCAAAAATCTATATAGAAACAGTATGGGGAGTTTCTTTGCTGTTGACACTTATTTTGAGCATTAATTTTTATTATATGTTATGGTACAAGAGCCTTGGAGACGTTACTCGTAATTTTATAGGAAATATTCAAATATTAGTTAAAGTATTACTTTCAATAATTCTAGCGTTGGTTTCAATATTGCCAATAGAAAATATTGTTTCTAAGATTATTCAATATGTGCTAAGTAAAGTGATAAAACCAAAGCTTATTCCGAAAATTGATTTTCAAAACGGAATTCCAGAGAATTGCAGCACAATGGTGGTAATTCCTACGATAGTAAAGAGCAAAGAAAAAGTTAAAGAATTAATGAAAAAATTAGAGGTTTATTATATTGCAAACAAGAGCAAAAATTTGTACTTTACTTTGCTGGGAGACTGTAGTTCTGGAAACAAGGAAATAGAAGAGTTTGATGAAGAAGTTATAAGAGAAGGAATAGAGCAATCAAAAAGTCTAAACGAAAAATATGGTAACATTTTCAATTTTGTATATAGAAAAAGAATTTGGAATTCTAATGAAGAGTGTTACATGGGATGGGAACGTAAAAGAGGCTTATTAAACCAATTAAATGAATATTTGCTTGGGAATATTGCAAATCCTTTTAGGGCTAATACTATAGATATCTCACAAATGAACAAAGTAAAATACATTATAACATTGGACTCAGATACTGATTTAACATTGAAATCTGGATTAGAGCTTGTTGGAGCAATGGCTCATATTTTAAATAAACCAGAAGTAAATGAGAGAGGAGATCTAGTAATTTCAGGGCATGCACTAATGCAACCACGCGTTGGAGTTGGACTAGTAGAGAGCAGAAAGAGCATATTTACTCAAGTATATGCAGGCGAAGGTGGTACAGATTCATATACAAATGTAATTTCAAATTTGTATCAAGACAATTTTGATGAAGGAATTTTTACTGGAAAAGGAATTTACGATTTATCTATATTTTCGAAAGTGCTTGCAAATGAGATTAAAGAAAACACGGTTTTGAGCCACGACTTATTAGAAGGAAGCTATTTAAGATGCGCACTAACATCAGACATAATGCTTATGGATGGCTATCCATCAAGCTATATAAGTTTTAGAACAAGGCTATATAGATGGATTAGAGGCGACTATCAAATATTACCATGGCTTGGAAAAACAATAGAAAATAAAAAAGGTGAGATAAAACAAAATCCATTAAAATTACTTAGTAAATATAAAATATTTAGCAATATAGTAAGAAGTAAACAGGAAAGTAGTGTACTAGCAATGCTAGTATTTTCGGCGGTTATAGCAACTGTATTAAAAATAAACATGTGTGGAATAATTGTGCTTGCACTGATATCTTCTCTAATTCCAACTATACTAGATATTATAAATGGCATCATTAGTAAAAAAGATGGAAACATTAAGACTAAAAGGTTTGTGAAAACAATAGATGGTTTAAAGGCTAGTGTCTATAGAGGAATTTTAGATATTGGATTAATTCCAGACAAGGCATGGATAACCACAAAGGCAGAAACCAAAACAATATACAGAATGGCGAAAAGCAAGAAACATCTCTTAGAGTGGATTACATCAGAAGAAGCTGAACGAACGGCTAAAACAGATGTATTTTCATATTACAAGAATATGAGTGCAAACACTCTGTTTGGAATATTAGGAATTGCTGTTGCAATATTAGTACAAAGCTTAAATGTTGGCATTGCAAATTTTACGCTAATAATAGGTTTGTATTGGCTTTTAACTCCAGCTTTAATGTGTAAAATTAGCAAGGCAAATAAAGAAATAAAAGCTGTAGAAAAAATAGATGAAAGCGAAAAAAAATACTTGCAAGAAGTTGCATATAGAACCTGGTTATATTTTAAGGAAAACTTAACACAAAAATCGAACTTCTTGCCACCAGACAATTATCAAGAAGATAGAAAACCAAAAGTGGTAATGAGAACATCTTCAACCAATATTGGGCTTGCATTGCTTACTGTAATGGCTTCATATGACTTAAAGTTTGAAAATTTAGAGGACACACTAAATTTATTATATAAAATGCTAGAAACAATTAGCGGACTCACAAAATGGAATGGACATTTGTACAACTGGTACAATATAGAAACATTAGAGCCACTAATTCCAAAGTATGTTTCGTCTGTTGATAGTGGAAATTTTGTAGGATATTTGTATGTTTTAAAGCAGTTTTTAATAGAAAAAAGAGAGAATAAGAATGATGAAATATATCAGAATTTAAGTAGTGAAGAAAAAGAACAAAATGTACAAATAACGCCTGATGTGCTAAATAAGATAGATTTCATGATTAATGTTACAGACTCGCTCATAAATAACACAGATTTTTCAAAGTTGTATGATAGTGAGAATAGGCTATTTTCGATAGGTTTCAATGTAGAAGAAAATAAACTAACAGACTCATATTACGACTTACTTGCATCTGAGGCAAGACAGACAAGTTTAGTTGCTATTGCTAAAAAAGATATTACGGAGAAGCATTGGTATAATTTAAGCAGAACTCTTACGACTCTAAATAATTACAAAGGGCTTATCTCATGGTCTGGAACTTCGTTTGAGTATTTGATGCCTACAATAAACATCGAGCAATACCCGGGCAGTATTTTGGATGAATCTTGTAAATTTATGATAATGAGTCAGCTGGAATATGCAAGAAAATTGGGAATTCCATGGGGAATTTCTGAGGCTGCCTTTAATCTAAAAGACTTAAATAATAATTATCAATACAAGGCGTTTGGAATACCTTGGCTAGGACTAAAGAGGGGACTTTCAGACGAGATTGTAACATCTTCATATGGTTCAATTTTGGCTATTGATGAAGAACCTAAATTAGTAATAGAAAATCTAAAAAATCTAAGTGAAAAGGGAATGTACAATAAGTATGGCTTTTATGAGTCGATAGATTTTACACCCGGCAGGGCGAAAAACGGCTATACGCCTGTAAAAACGTATATGGCACATCATCAAGGATTAATTTTGCTGTCAATAGACAATTTATTAAATAATGGTGTAATAAAAAAGAGATTTAAGCAAAATCCGGAAATTGAGGCTGTCGACATCTTATTGCAAGAAAAAATGCCAGAAAATATGATAACTACAAAAGAAGAAAAAGAGAAAATTGAGAAGATAAAATATGTAGATTACGAAGATTACACTCAGAGAAAATACAGCAAAATAAACGAAAATTTGAATGTTTCTAATGTTATTGCAAACGACAACTATACAATCGTGCTTGATCAATATGGCAATGGTTATAGTAAATATGGAGATTTGCAGGTTAATAGATATAAGGAAACTGACGAGGCAGAGCAGGGAATAAAATTTTATATTAAGAATATACGTAATAAAAACATTTGGACGAATACGTATTCAAAAAATCTGCGAATACCGGATAAATACGATATAATTTTCTCGCCTGAAGCTAACAAAATAGTAAGAAATGATGAAAATATTCGAACTGTTACAAAAATAATAGTAGATACAGATGATCCAGTCGAAATAAGAAGGCTGGAACTGAAAAACAATGGTGTATCTGAAGAAGTATTGGAAATAACGGCACTTTTAGAACCAGTATTATCAAATGCAATGCAGGATTTTGCGCACAAGGCCTTCAATAATTTATTTGTTTCGTTTGAGTATATAGATTCAATAAACACAATAGTCGTTAAGAGAAAAGCACACACTAACGGTGAAAAAGATGCATATATGGCAGTAAATCTATTTAGCCAGTCGAATGAATTGGGAGACGTAGAATTCGAGATTGACAAAGAAAAATTGTGGGGCAGATGTAATTATAGAATTCCACGTGAAGTAGAAAATTCGATTCCATTTAGTAAGAAAATAGGATATACCACAGACCCAATAATTGCATTAAAGAAAACTGTTGATATAAAACCAGAAGAAACAGCAATATTTGACCTAATAGTTTCGGTTGGATATGATAAAGAGCAAGTAATAAAAAACATGGCAAAATTCATGAACAACGAAAATACGAAACGTACATTCGAACTGTTAAAAGCAAAGAGTGAGGCGGAGAATAGATATCTAGGCATAAAGGGTAAAGACATAGAAGTATATCAGAAAATGCTTTCATATTTGCTGTTTACACCAAAAGTTTCCATAAAAGCTTCGTATGATAGACTGTGCCCAGTATCTGAACTGTGGAAATATGGAATATCTGGAGACTTGCCAATATTAATGGTAAAAATAAAAGACATAAACGATATTGATATAATTCAAGAAGTTTTAAGTGCTTATGAATTCTTTAGGGTAAAAAATATCAAAGTGGATTTAGTAATATTAAATGAAGAAAAAGAATCGTACGAAAATTATGTAAAAGACGCTATACAAAGGGCTATTTTTAATAGAAATTTAGCATATTTGCTTAATATTCCAGCTGGGATTTTCTGCTTGGAAAATATAGAGAAGAAAGACAAAAAACTACTAGAAGAGCGTGCAAACTTAGTAATAAACGCTTATTACAGTTCTCTAGCGCTTCAAATGGAAGACATAGAAAGCAAGATGCTAGACAATGTTAAAGAAACTGTGTTTGATGCAAAACAAAACAATTTTATAGAAGTAAATGAAGAGAAAGAAAACTTTATGGAAGAAGCTTCTTTAAAATATTTTAACGAATATGGCGGATTTTCTAAAGATGGCAAGGAATATTTGATTTGCGTTAACAAAGCCCGTAAGCTACCGACGGTATGGAGCCATATTTTAGCCAATAAAACCTTTGGAACATTAACAACAGAGAATATGGGAGGATATACTTGGTACAAGAACAGTAGATTAAACAGAATTACAGCATGGTCAAATGATCAAGTGCTAGACACTCCATCAGAAATAATATATGCAAAAGACATGGATACAGGCAGAAAGTGGTCACTGGGATTTAATCCTATGCCAGACAGTAACGATTATTTTGTAGTGTATGGATTTGGTTATGCAAAATATATTCACAGTTCTTCGAGAATAAGGCAGACTGTTGATATGTTTGTACCAGAAAACGACAATATTAAAGTAAATTTAATAACCTTAGAAAACAAAAATCCTCAGCGTAAAAATTTAAAATTAATTTATTATATAAAGCCTGTTTTAGGTGAGGACGAGATAAAAAGCAATGGATTTCTACAGTTAGAAATGAATAATGCGTCAAACATTATGCTAGTAAAAAATCTATCAGATGAAAAAAATAACAATCAAGTTTTTATCGGGTGCAGTGAAAAAATAAGCTCATACACTGGAAGTAAAACATCGTTCCTAAAAAATTCGACACTAGAAAATCCAGTTGGACTAGATGAACTTGCTCTAAACAGAGAAAATTCATTTGGAGAGGATGGAATAGTTGCAATTCAAATAAATGTAACAATAGAAGCATATTCAACAAAGGAAATAGTATTCACTTTAGGAGATGCGTCAAACAAAGAAGAATATCAAGATTTGGCATATAAGTATTCAAATGTAAATAACTGCAAAAATGAATATATAAATATAAGAAGACATTGGGAACAGCTAGTAAACAAATTGCAAATAAACACACCAATGGAATCTACAAATATATTGTTAAATGGTTGGCTAATATACCAAACAATAAGCTCTAGAATGTATGGCAAGACTGGGTTCTATCAATCTGGTGGTGCATATGGCTTCAGAGACCAACTACAAGATTGTATGCTTATAAAATATGTAGAACCAAACATCGCAAGAGAACAAATATTACGAAATTGCAGACATCAATTTATTGAAGGAGATGTTGAACACTGGTGGCACGAAGAAACTGATAAGGGAATACGAACCAGAATCTCTGATGACTTGTTGTGGCTTCCATACGTAGTCGCAGACTACATTTCCTTTACCGGAGATTATGAAATTTTAGAAGAAAACCCGTCGTACAAAGACGGACTACAATTATCCAAAAACGAAAATGAAAGGTATGATTTATACAAAGACGCAGACTTTAAAGAAAGTGTATACAAACACTGCATAAGAGCAATAGAAAAGGCAATTGGAATAGAAGATAATGAAGTTGAAAAAATAAAAGTAGGAAAATATGAACAAGATGCAGAACAGAATAAAGGAGAAACTGACAATCTTGGAAAAGAAGGATTAAATCAAACTGGAATAGGAAATTTTGGAGAACATGGTCTGCCTAAAATCGGTACGGGAGATTGGAACGATGGAATGAGCAATGTCGGAGCAAAAGGTAAAGGTGAGAGTGTATGGCTTGGTTTCTTCATGTATGCTGTGTTAAAGGAATTTATTCCTATTTGTGAAAGAATGGGAAATTTCGAGAAGAAAGAAAAATATCAGTTTATAATGGAAGAGCTAAAAAGAGCATTAAATAACAATGCATGGGATGGTAGATGGTATAAAAGAGCCTTTACAGATGATGGAGATGCACTCGGAAGTTTGCAAAACGAAGAATGCAAAATAGATAGCATATCACAAAGTTGGGCAACAATTTCTGGAGCAGGCAATAATGACAAAAAATATATAGCAATGGAAAGCCTAGAAAACCATTTAGTAGACAAAGAAATAGGAATAATAAAATTGTTAGACCCACCATTCGAAAAAAGCAAGTTAGAACCCGGATATATCAAGGCATATTTGCCGGGAACAAGAGAAAATGGAGGACAATACACTCATGCTGCAACTTGGACGATAATTGCTCAAACCATGCTGAACTTAAATGACAAAGCATATGAAAACTTTAGAATGATAAACCCAATAGAACATGCTCGTACCAAAGACGAAAGTAGCAAATACAAAGTAGAACCATATGTAATAGCAGCAGACGTGTATGGACAAGGAAACCTAGCTGGCCGTGGAGGCTGGACGTGGTATACAGGTTCAAGCAGTTGGATGTATATTGCAGGAATAAAATATATTTTAGGATTAAATATAGAAAATGGATATTTAAAAATAGAACCACACATACCACAAAATTGGGATAATTACGAAATAAAATATAAATACAAAAATAGTGTAATCAATATAAAAGTAATACGTGGAAACATTATTTTAGGTCTAAATAAAAACAGCGAAAAAACAGGAGAAAATACTGCCAACATCACAAGCATAAGCAATACAACTATTGTAAAACAAATGATATGTAATGGAGAAGAAATACCAGAAAAACAAATTAAAATAGGAGAAAATGGAGTATACAATATAGAAGTAATAATATAAACTTTCGCCCAATAGGGACGCCCCTTTTTGGGCGAAAATACATAATTATGAGCAAATCAATAGTCAAAATTATTTATGAAACTTAAATGTAATAATCTAGTAATAATATTGAAAAAAAGCTTTGACATATATGCGAGGTAGAGTTATAATAAGGGCAAAGATTTTGAACGGAAATGGTAGCTGAAAAATTATTGTTATACCATAGAAAGGATAAAATATGGAAAAAAGAGAATTAACATTAAACATTAGAGAAACAAATGAGCAAGCAAGAAGAAGAGTCTATAAAAGCAAACAATTACAAAAAAAGATATCATTATATAAAAAGTTAGGACTTGGAGCTGCAACAGTTAGCTTGGCAGCAGGAATAATTGGTGGTCCAATAATTTCAAATATGGCTAAAAATATTAGAAATACAAACGATACAAAAGCTGCAATACAAATGGTAGCAGATTCTGAGGAATATTTAGAAAGCATTAAAGCTAATCCAATGATGAGTAAGGTTGTTTCTGCGGAAGATTTTGATAGGCTTGAAGAATTGACAAATGCCATAGATACGTATAATAAATATAAAAATAAGGTAGAACCAACATTTAATGAGCAGGAAGCCTATTTAGAAGCATGTAATACAATTGGAAATGCAAAACAATTGGTAACAGATAATTATAATGCGATAATTAAGAAGAAAATTGCAGAGGCATATGGTATAAAAGATCCAAGTTATGTAAATAGAATACAAGTATATTGTGATGAGGTTTTTGATGGCAGCGAGGTTAGCAAAGTCACGGAAATAAAATTACCAACAGGCAAAGAACTAAAGAGCGCTACATCTTTGTTCTATAGTGGAAGCATAGATAAGAAATTCGTAAACGAAATTCAAAAATCAAATGAACTTGAAAAATATCATTTTTCAAAAGATGGCAAAATACCAACAGAAACGTTAGATAAGATTATTGAGAATTTTGCAGATGCACAAGCTTTTGATGCAAACTATAAACTTGTGACCGAAAAAGATGGAGAAAAAATCAAAATGCAAGAAATAGAGCGTTCAAAATCACAAGAAAGAGACGATAGATAAAACGAAAATAAAAAGAAGGAGTGTGCTTCTATGAAAGAAGAATTAGATCCAAACAAAAAAACAATATTAGTTGTTGACGATGAAAAGCCAATAATAGACATTTTGGTATATAATTTAAAAAAAGAGGGGTATAACACATTAGAAGCCACTGATGGCGAAATGGGCATAAATGTGGCACTAGAAGCAAGACCAGATTTAATATTGTTAGATGTAATGCTTCCAAAAGTAGATGGATTAACTGTTTGCAATAGGGTAAAGCAAGTATACAATGTTCCAATATTAATGATTTCTGCCAGAGATGAAGAAGTTGATAAAATTGTAGGACTTGAACTAGGTGCAGACGACTATATTACGAAACCTTTTAGCGTAAGAGAATTGATGGCGAGAGTAAAAGCAAACTTAAGAAAAAATGATGATGAAAATAATGCTAAAGAGAAAAAGAAGGACACAAAAATTGTTGTAGGAGACCTAGAACTTGACTTAGAAAAGGTTGAAGTTAAAGTAAAGGGAGAAGTTAAGCCACTTACACCAAAGGAATTTGAGCTTGTTAAATTCTTAGCAATGCAACCTGGAGTTCCAGTTACAAGAGAAGTTCTACTTGAAAAAGTATGGAATTACGAGTACTATGGAGACATAAGAACTGTAGACGTAACTGTTTGTAGAATTAGAGAAAAACTAGGAGACAGCACAAAGAATTCAAAAATTATTATTAATAAAAGAGGGATTGGATACTATCTAGCCTCTAAATAAAAGGAATTAATGATGAAAAAATTACAAAATAAAATATTATTGATATTCTTTATAATAGGAACAATTATAATAATTGGAATGGGCGCTTTTTTTGCTGGGATAGTAGGTGAAACTCAAGATTTTATAGGAACTTCGGAATATGTAACTTCTCAAGATTTAATAAATATTACGGATACTCAAATGAACCAAGCAAAAATACTAATATTAGGAACAATATTAGTATTTTCTTGCATTGTAATTGTTGTTGGAATATTTATTTCAGAGGCTATTGTAAAGCCACTAAATAAAATGATAATAAATGCTCAAAAACTAGCAAATGGTGAGAGTGTTGAACTTATAGAGTTAAACCCTAAGAAAAAAAGAAAAAAGAAAACAGAATTAGATTCTATTATAAATATAATTAGTGTTATGAATGTGGAAATGAACCAAAAATTGAATGAGGTAAATAGACAAAAAAGAGAAATTGAAGCTATTTTATTACACATGAATGATGGCATAGTGGCCTTTGATGAAAAAGGTAATATTATGCATATAAATCCAGCTGCTAAGGCACTTCTAAAAATTGATAAAGAATCAAATTTTGAAGAAATTTTTAGCAGATTTGATGCAAATATAAAAATGGATGCAATTTTGTACTTGGATAATACTGCTGAAGAGAAAATAGTAATTGGAGATAAAACTATAAACGTTTTCTTAGCATCATACAAAGATGAAAATGATTTATCATCTGGAATAATTGCTGTTATTCAAAATATTACAGAGCATGTTAAGCTAGATGATATGAGAAAAGAATTTGTTGCAGATGTATCTCATGAATTAAAAACACCTATCACATCGATAATTGGTTATGCAGACACATTACAAGACGGAGATTACGACAAAGAAACACAGCAAAGATTTTTATCTGTAATTTCGTCTGAAGGCAGAAGAATGGCAGATTTGGTAAGCGACCTACTAACACTTTCAAGATATGATACAAACAGAATGACAAGAGAGGTTACAACCTTTGACTTAGGTGAGATAGCAAAAAAATGCCAAGAAAAACTAGCAATAGAAATAGAAAAGAAAAAACAAAATGTTGAATGTTACGTTACAGCCGATGTTCCACCAATAGAAGCAGACAAGAATGGAATAGAAAGAGTAATCTTAAACGTATTATCTAACGCTGTGAAATATACGCAAGAAGAAGGAATTATCAAAATTTATGTTGGTTTTGTATACAATGATGCCTACATAAAAGTAATAGACAATGGAATTGGAATTCCAAAAGAAGATTTAGCAAGAGTGTTCGAACGTTTCTACAGGGTAGATAAGGCTCGTTCAAGAGAAATGGGTGGAACAGGACTAGGTCTATCAATAGCAAAAGAGATAATAGAACAAAACAATGGAAGTATAGACATTAAGAGTGAATTGGGAAAAGGAACAGAAGTAGTAATTAGAATTCCAGCTGTAAAGAAAGGAACAGAAAATGAGTGATAAATTAAAAAATATATTAGAATGGATTGAATGCATAGTAATAGCAATTGTACTTGCATTATTAATAAGATATTATGTTGGAACTCCAACAGTAGTTCAGATGGACTCAATGTATCCTACATTAAAGCAAGGGGAAAGGTTAGTACTAAACAGAATACCAAGAACAAGAAAGCAACTTCCTAAAAGAGGAGATATAATTACATTTGAACAACCAAGCGTTACATACATTGGAGAAGATAAAGTAGATTTAAGTAATCCAGTTGCAATATATGATAAAGTGCCAACAAATATATTTTCTAAGTTTGCCTATTATGTGTTAGAATGGGGAAAGACGAGCTATATAAAAAGAGTTATAGGCTTGCCAGGTGAGCATGTACAAATAATGGACGGAAAAGTATATATTAATGGTGAAGAACTAGACGAATCTGCTTACTTAAATTCAAATGTGAAAACTGAAGCTTATGGTGGAATGTTTACAGATATAGTAGTTCCAGAAGGTTACGTATTTGCGATGGGAGATAATAGAAGCGTTTCTGCAGATTGCAGAAGATTTGGTTGTATTCCATTAGAAAAAATAGAAGGAAAAGTTACTATAAGATTTTGGCCATTAAATAAATTTGGAACTATAAAAAAAGCTGAATAGGAGATAAAAACTTGAGTTTTGAAAATATTATTGGAAATAAAAAGATAAAATCAGAATTTATAGATAATATAAAAAATAATACATTATCGCACAGCTATTTATTTGTAGGGCAAGAAGGAATAGGAAAAAAGTTATTTGCAAAGGAACTTGCTAAAATGGCTTTATGCTTGAACAATAAAACTGAAAATGATAATTGTAGCTCGTGTGTAAAATTTGATTCAGGAAACAATCCAGACTTCGTTTTGATAGAGCCTGATGGGAATTCTATCAAAATAGCACAGATAAGAGAGATGCAAGAAAATGTGTATACAAAACCAATTGTGTCGAGAAAAAAAATATTTATAATAAATGATAGTGATAAAATGACAGAAGAGGCTCAAAATAGCCTATTAAAAACGCTAGAAGAGCCACCTGAATACATAATGATAATATTAATAACTGCAAACGAAAATAAATTGTTAAACACAATAAAATCTAGATGCTTAAAAATAAGTTTTAATAATCTTGAAACGAGTGATTTAATCTCATACATAAATAGTGTACAAGGAATGCAAGTGCCAAGTGAAAATTTGCTAAAGATGTGTAACGGAAGCATTGGAAAGCTAATGAAGGTAAATGAAAATTTAGAAGAATACAATGCAGTAGAAAGTACAACTAACAATTTTCTAAATGGGAAAATACCAAATGTAGTAAAAATGTTAAGCCAATTCGAAATATTATATAAATCAAAAGAGGTTATCAATGATTTATTAGACTATATGATAGTAATAATTTATGAATATATCAACAAAAGTAAAGATTATAGAGCAAAATTTTTGAATTTAATAGCAATAATAGAAGACACCAAAAATAGAATAGTTTTGAATAATAATTATGATATGTGTATAGACAATTTATTATTGAAAATGTGGGAGGAAACGGTTGAAAAATAATTTAATTATTTTCAACTAAATTTAAGAAAGGGGACTATAGATGAAAACAATAGTTGGAGTTAGATTCAGAAAGCCTGGTAAAGTTTATTTCTTTGATCCAGGATACATACAATTAAACTTAAAAGATAAAGTCGTGGTTGAAACTACAATGGGAGAAGACGTAGGGGAAGTTGTAATAAATAAAAGACAGATTCCAGACGATAAAGTTTCAACAGAACTAAAAAGAATAGTAAGACTTGCAAATAATAGAGATTTAAAAAGAGTAGAAGACAACAAAATAAAAGAGCAAAAAGCAATGAAAGTGTGCAAAGAAAAAATAAAAAAACACAAATTAGACATGAACTTAGTAGACGTAGAATATAAGTTTGACAATAGTAAAATAATATTCTATTTTACAGCTGATGGACGTGTGGATTTTAGAGAGCTTGTAAAAGATTTAGCAGCTATCTACAAAACAAGAATAGAGCTAAGACAAATAGGTGTTAGAGATGAAGTTAGAAAAATAGGTGGAAATGGTGTTTGTGGAAGAGAACTATGCTGTTGCTCATTTTTAAATAATTTTGACATGGTATCAATAAAAATGGCCAAAGAGCAAAGTGCTTCTCTAAATCCATCAAAAATATCTGGAAACTGTGGAAGACTAATGTGTTGCTTGAAATATGAGCAAGAAGTATATGAAGACAAAATAAAAAAATTACCAAAAGTAGGTTCAATAGTAAAAACAGAAGATGGAGAAGGAACTGTTGTTACACAAGAGGTATTGAAAGAAGCAATAAAGGTACAATTTAGGAAAGACGACATCACAACATACAAAACATATCCAGCAAAAGACGTAAAAGTAATAAAAAATGCAAGCGGAAATGATAAAGATAGTATTGATAATACAGTGGATAGCGAAGAGATGGCTAATTTAAAAGAATTACAAAAATTAGAAGAACTAGAGAAAAGAGATAAAATAATAGAAAAAGAAGAAAATAAAAAGAGAAACAATTAAATTTTTACATAAACCAACCCAGCCAGCAGAGGCGTTAAAATCTCTGCTGGCTGGGTTGGGGTTAAGAACATATTATTCTTCGGTTACTTCCACCTTCATAGCGACCCGAGAGGCTAAAACAGTACCGCATTTCGGACAAACTAAAAGTTTCATTTCCGGATACTGCGTAGAGTGAGGAACCAAGGAACCTTTAACAAAGATTTCTGAGAACTCTTCGTCACCTTCCAAATAATCGCGTTTTATGATTTCTTTTCCACGGATAGGATTGAGTTTTCGAACGGGCCTATGGGTATACCGCTTTTCTATGGATACTGTTTGAACTTCAACGTGTTGCTGTTCAACGTATACATATCCGCAAGACGGGCACTTCTGGGTAATGGTTCTTAACATATTTTCTGACCTCCTAAAATTATTTTTGAAAAGTCGAACATAATTCATAGCTCTAATGAGCCAAAAGAACTAAAACTAATTATATCATTTTTTTGTGAGTATATCAATGTATAGAACGCAAAATTGACAAGATATTTCTTTTGCTTTGATTAACTATTTTGTAAATTTTATTGCAATACATCGATCAATTTGATATACTACAAATAATCGTTTAGCTTTCTTTCAGTTGGGTGCATAAATTAGTTATTGTAAATTTGTATTTCAACTACTAGTTTATGCACCTAACTCTTCACATGAATTGTTAAGTGCAACATTATGAGAAAGGAGGCGGTAGAATTGAAACATAAAGATTATAATTGCAATGATATTGCCGTTAGATATCTTGACAGGGCTTTAATCGCTTTGATTGTTGGTATTGTTTTATGTTTTCTAGCAAGTCTAGGATATACTTCATATATTAAATGGTCAGAAAAAGAAATTGAAGTTCGTGCAGTGAACTCCAATTCTAATACAAACGAGATTCGATAAGGGCTACGGCTCTTATCTTTTTTATTGAACCTTAAATTTCAATAAAATAATATATAAGGAAATTTAAGCCCTTATTATTCTATGCATATATTTGTTTTATATACATTTAGAAAGTAGTTAATATACTAACATACAGTATGATTAACTAATATCATGATACTACTTTTATTAGTTTTTGTCAATATTGGCAAAAATTAATTTCAAAAATCTTATTCTTCTTCTGGAGCACCAACAGGACATACTTGAGCGCATGTTCCACAGCTTATGCACATAGAAGAATCAATTTCATATTTGCTTCCTTTATCAGAAATGCAAGAAACAGGGCAGTTAGCTGCACAAGCTCCGCAAGCAATGCATTTATCTGTAATTTTATATGCCATGAATTTCACCACCTTTTCTTTTCGCCCAAAAAGGGGCGTCCCTATTGGGCGATATTTGTCATCTCTTCTAAGTTTAACAATTCTTGCCACCTTTTGTCAACCTCTTTTTGAAATTCTTCTATCATCCATTCGTTTCCAGGTTTGAACATGTGCTTGAAACGTTTTTGTGGACGTAAGAATTCTTCTATTGGTAATTTTTTTGCTGGCTTGTATGTTATTTTATATACTCCGTTTACAACTTCGTATAATGGCCAGTAGCAGGTGTCTATTGCAAGTTTGTTTATCTTCATTAAATCTTCTGTTGCATAGCCCCAACCACGTGGACATGGAGCTAAAACATTTAAAAATGTTGCACCTTCTGTATATATTGCTTTTTCAGATTTTTCATATAAATCTTTGAAGTTTGCAAATGCTGCTGTTTGAGCAACATATGGCAAATGGTGTGCTACCATTATTTGTGTTAAATCTTTTCTAGATTGCATCTTTCCTGGAATAACAGTTCCAGCTGGAGATGTTGTTGTGTCTGCAAACTTTGGAGTTGCAGATGAACGTTGAATTCCTGTGTTCATGTATGCACCATTATCATAGCAAACATACGTCATGTCGTGTCCTCTTTCCATTGCGCCAGAAAGAGATTGAATTCCTATATCATAAGTTCCCCCGTCTCCACCGAATGTTATGAATTTTGTTTTTTCTCCGTCTTTTTCTACTAATTTTCCTTGCTTTACTAAAGATTTATATGCAGCTTCTACACCAGAACATGTAGCAGATGCACACTCGAAAGCTGTGTGTATGTAAGAATCTGTCCATGCAGTATATGGATAAATGCAGGTGGAAACTTCCATACATCCAGTTGCATTAGAAACAACTGCGTGGTCACCTTCGTGTAATGCTCTCATAACCATTCTTGCAACAGGAGGAGCACCACATCCGGCACACATTCTGTGTCCAGCAGTAAATCTTGATGGCTTAGTTGCCATTATTTCTTTTAAATTATATGCCATTGTTTATTTTCCTCCTTTACGTAATCCTAAATATCTATAAGGGTTTCCTAAATTTCCAGTCTTAACAATTTCTTGTAAGTCCTCGAATACACTTGCAATATCTTTTGTTGTAGTATCTCTACCACCAATTCCATACATGTAGTCTACCATTGGAACATTTGCAATTTGATTTGCATACATTGCAGATGTTACGTCTGTAAATAGGGGAGCACCAGCAGCGTTTACACTGTCGTCTTTATCTAAAACTGCAACAGCCTTTAAGTGTGACAATGCTTTTGCAATTTCTTCTGCTGGGAAAGGTCTGTAAACACGTACCTTTAATAGACCAGCCTTAATTCCTTTTGCTCTTAAATCATCTACAACAGCCTTTGTTGTTCCTGCTGTAGAGTTCATACAAACTATTGCAATTTCTGCATCATCTAGTTTATATTCTTCGAAGAAGCTATACTTTCTTCCAGTCATTTTTTCGAATCTATCAGCAACTTCTAGAATAACCTTTTTTGCGTTTCTCATAGCTTCTGCTTGTTGATATTTATGCTCAAACAAGAATGCTTGTAAATCCATCGGTCCCATTGCAACTGGTTCATCATGATTTAACAAATAATGTTCTGGTTTATATGTACCAACGAATTCTTTAACTTTGTCATCTTCGATAAGTTCGATATTTTCTATTGAATGAGATGTAATAAATCCATCTTGGCAAACCATTAAAGGAAGTAAAACATCTTTATTTTCGGCAATTTGATGAGCCATTATTAAATTATCATATGCCTCTTGGTTATTCTCAGAGAAAAGCATAATCCAGCCAGCATCACGTACACCCATCGCATCAGAATGGTCGTTGTGTATGTTTAAAGGACCAGAAACGGCTCTGTTTACCAAAGACATAACTATTGGAAGTCTTGAACCAGAAGCTATATAAAGCATTTCCCACATAAAAGACAATCCATTTGCAGATGTTGCCGTCATAGCTCTTGCACCAGCAGCTTCTGCACCTATACAAGCACTCATAGCACTGTGCTCACTCTCAACTGCAACGAATTCTGTATCAACTTGTCCGTTACTAACAAATGTTGAAAAGTATTGTGGAATTTCCGTTGATGGGGTAATAGGGAAGGCTGCAACAACATCAGGGTTAATTTGTCTCATAGCAACTGCTGAAGCTTCATTTCCACTTAAACGTTCTCTTATACTCATATTATTTTCCAACTCCTTCCTTCATTTCTATTGCACCGAAAGGGCAAACTTTGCTACAAACTCCACATCCCTTGCAATAATCGTAATCGAAATCTTCTCTTTTACATTCTTTATTAACAGGAATAGAGTCATCAGGGCAAACAGGGAAGCATAATCCACATTGTGTGCACTTTTCTGGAATCCATACTGGGTACATACTTCTCCAGTCACCTGTCTTAAATTCTCTAGCATTTCCAGCCTGATAAATAATTCCGCCTGGTGTTAATTCATCTGCTGGGGTATTTTTATCTATATGCATTTTTGACATAATTTTACCTCCTTAATTAATCTTCTTAACTTCATTCAAAGCCATTTCTAAGGCTTTCATATTTCCTTCTATAACCTCAGGCTTCTTAGCAAATTTATGCTTGAATGAACCTTTCATATCATTTAAAAAGTCTTTTTCATCCATAATATTTGCAACTTTAACAATAGCAGCAAGCATTGGAGTATTTGGAAAATATCTTCCTAAAGCCTCTTCAGAAACTTTCCTTGCATCTATGCAATAAATTCCGCCTTTATATCCTTTTAATGCTTTCTTTAAATAATCTGCATCTTTTACTGTATTTATTACTATGGCTCCAGTTTCTTTAAGACCAGCAGTTACATCAACAGTTTCTAAAAGAGTGTCATCAACAACTACAACATAATCAGGCTCATAAATATTGCTATGAATAACAATAGGACTATTGCTAATACGATTGTAAGCTGTAATTGGGGCTCCCATTCTCTCTGGACCATATTCAGGGAAACCTTGAATATATTTACCAGTGTTAAATGCTGCATCTGCAAGCAAAAGAGAAGCTGTTTTAGCACCTTGGCCACCTCTACCGTGCCATCTAATTTCTACTAAATTTTCCACTTTAAAAAATCTCCTTTCTTAAAAGTTATGCTGTACTAAAACATAATTGCTATAACAAAATTAATTTTTAGAAATTTTCATTCAAAAATGTATAGATTCTATAATTAAGTTAATTATAAAATTTATACAAATAAAATTGAATTTTTTTAATAGCAAAAAAATTAGTACAAAACTAACATGTTCAGTATATTCTTATTTGGCTCACATGTCAAGAAAAGTGAACAACAATTCGGTAAATAATATAGAAAATTTATTGACTTATTTATTAAATTTATTATATTATATAAGTATTAAAAAAAAGAAAGAAGGATTCAAATGAAAAAAATTCTGAGAGATAATAAAGGTTCAATTTCTGCATTAGTTGTTATAAGTGTATTGCTTTATTCGATAGTACTTACAACAGCTTTTATGCAAGCTTCTTCAAAAAGGAAAATGCAAATGGAAAGTCAAATACTAGCAAAAGAAGCATATGAAAAGCAACTTAATAATTTAGATGAGATAAGAGATGAGATAAATGGTGGAAGTTCTTCGATATTAAACAAAATCCAAATAGGTGATAGTGTAAATTATACATATGATTCAGTAAGTAGTTATTCTCTTTCATCAACATATAGTGGATACAGCAGTGATCAAATAGCCCAAACAATAGGGTTAACATGGAAAGTACTAAATGTAGATAAAGAAAATGATACAGTAGATATAATAAGTACAAACCCAACAAGCAGTACCGTAATTTTTGCTAATATATTAGGCTATAATAATGGGCCATATTTAATGAATGAAATATGCAAAGCTCAATACAGTAATAAAACATTAGGAGTAAACGCAAGAAGCATAAACTTGTTAGATATGGAAAAGCACTTAACAGCAGACGGAATAACAGCAAGAAATGCATATCAATATGATAGTTCAACAGCAAAATATGGAACAACAAAAACATATACAAGTAATAATACAAAATACCCAAGTTTATATGCAAACCAAAAAGGAGCAGGACCAAATGTAAGTTCAATATCTCAACCAGATACAACAAAAGGAAATGACCCATATGAAGAAAGTAAGCCAATAGTACCAAAAGGTACAACAGAGCCAACTACATCTAGTACATATGGAACAGGAAGCCCATTAACAGTAACGCAAACGGATTATTATATATCAATAAATGATACTAATTATGGAACTGCAGCAACTGTACTAGCAAATAGTACAGAGTTCTGGGTGGCTGCACGTTGTGTCGATACTCGCTCAAGTGATGCTTGCTTTGGCCTTCGCATTGCGTACGCGAGATTTTTCGGCTGCGTTATGTTCTATTCTGATTGGAGTGCGAGCGGCAGTACCTGTGCTCTTCGCCCCGTAGTTTCTCTACCATCTAGTCTCCTAACAGGAGAGCAAACAAATGGAGCTTGGGACTTGAGCAAATAGAAAAAATGAAGACCTTGTCAAGATTAATAAGTTTACATAAACATAAAATAATTCAACAAAGAAATAGATACATAATGTAAGCGCTCAATAAAACGACGTAAAATAACCCCAGATTTTTAAGTTTTGCTTAAATTTCTGGGGGTATTATTTTTATTTCAAATTCGGTTCTGTATATTCTTCTTCATAATTTCTTATTTCGTCTTGCAATTCTTCTGACCATGGCAAATATTTTTCTATGTCTGTGTCTTTTTGTTCTCCTTATAATTGTGGCAGTATTTCCAATAAATAATTTTTCTCTTTTCTCAATTCACATTTTTGCTTTATCTATTCATCTGATGCTGTATTTGGAACAAGTTGCTCTTCAATTATATCGTAAGCATTCAATAAAATTTAATTAAAATAATTGGTAAAAATAGAATTAATAAGTTTAAATAAAAAAATAAAACAATATGTTTTAATACAAAATAAGGAATTATTATCTCATGAGTGATATAAAGATACTATAAAAATTATGTATAAATGGAAAGGACAAAAGAAATGCTTTTATCAATGAAAAAACTAAATGAAGTAAAAAATATTATAGTATCAAGAAGAAAAAGAAAAGATTTTGAAGTGGTAACAGAGGAGTGGCTTAAATACAAAAAAAATACTGTAAAAAAATCTACTTATTATAATTATTCATATAGTGTAGCAAAATATTTATATCCGAGTTTTGCAGGAAAAAATATTACCAAAATAAAAAATTATAATAATTTCATAGAAGAACTCTCAGATACGTTATCACCCAAAACTGTGCGTGATATTGTTACTAAACTAAAGGAAATAATAAATTTTTACGAAGAAGAACATAATACAAAGTTAAACATAAAAAAGATGAGTTTGCCTAAAATGAACAAAAAAGAGATACAAATTTTATCAAATAAAGAGAAACAAAAATTAGAAAAATATTGCATACAGCAAAATGATTTAAAATCATTGGGAATATTAATATGTTTAAATACTGGACTAAGAGTTGGAGAAGTTTGTGCTTTGAGATGGGAAAACGTTGACTTTGAAACTAGAAGAATACATGTAGAAAAGACTATAGAAAGAATATATTCAAAAGAAGAAAACAAAACAATAGTTATTATAGATACACCAAAATCAATAACATCAGTAAGGACTATTCCTATAAATAGTAAATTATATAATATTTTAAAACAGATAAGAGGAAAGAGTAAAAAAACTGATTTTGTATTAACAGGCTCGAGTGAACACTATGTAGAACCAAGAAATTATCAATATCATTTTAAAGAAATTTTAAAAAGAAGCAAAGTAAAAAAATATAAATTTCATACTTTAAGACATACATTCGCAACAAATTGTATAGAGGCGGGAATGGATATAAAATCTTTAAGTGAAATATTAGGACATGCAGATGTAAGTATAACACTAAATATATATGTGCATTCATCAGATAAGGCAAAAAGAAAATATCTTGAAAAAATATAAAAATTATGGTAAAACTAGGATAAATTTAATTATGGTATGAGATTAGAAAAGAGACGAATAATAATGGGAAACATTGTATTATTAGATGATTTAACGATTAACCAAATAGCTGCGGGCGAAGTAATTGAGCGCCCTATGAATGTTGTAAAAGAGCTGGTGGAAAACTCTATTGATGCTGGTGCCACGAAGGTGGCTGTAACAATAAAAGATGGTGGTAAAACACTTATACAAGTTACAGACAATGGTTCTGGAATAGACATAAATAATATGGATATAGCACTAGAGAGGCACGCAACGAGTAAGATTTCTAAAATAGAAGATCTAGAAAATACATACAGCTTTGGGTTTAGAGGTGAGGCTCTTGCAAGTATATCATCAATTTCAGAACTTACTATGATATCCAAAACGGCCGATGAAATGGTGGGCTACAAGTTATTTTCAAGAGGTGGAAATATACTAGAAAAGGACGAAATTGGAGCATCAACAGGAACTACTATTAAAGTTGAAAAATTATTTTATAATACTCCAGTTAGATACAAATTTTTAAAAAATGATGCCACAGAGTTTAGATATATAAAGGAATTCTTGCAAAAAGTAGCATTAGCCGAACCAGATAAATCGATAGAGCTAATAAACAATGGCAAACAAATACTTAAAACATCTGGTAATGGTGAAATTAAAGATGTTGTATATTTACTGTATGGAAAAGAAATAAAAGACAACCTTGTAGATGTAAACTATCAAGATGGAGACATAAAAATAACTGGAGTAGTCGGAAACACCTTTATAGCTGAAGAGAATAGAAAGAATCAAATTTTATTTTTAAATAATAGAAACATACAAGACAAGATACTTACAAACAGTGCTGACCAAGCCTTTAAAGGTTCTACTGGAATTGGAAAATATGGGTTCTTTATACTAAATTTACAAATGCCAGCCGATTACTATGATGTAAATGTGCATCCAACCAAAAAAGAAGTAAGGTTTAGAGATGAAGATAAAATATACAAGGCGATGTATCATGCTATAAAAAATGCAATTCTTAGCAAAGACTTTTTAGGAAACACCGAAACAGAAAACAATAAAGAAGACTATATAGAAAATGAACTAGAATTTGTAACAAATCACTTTGATATGAAAGAAAATAGCTTCTTGAATGGATTGGAAAAGGCACAGGCAAAGAACAAAACTGTAATTGAAATGAACTCGCTAGACGATGTACAACAAGAAGAAAAAGTAGATGAGAAGCAAGAAAGTAAATCAGATGTAGAGACAGAAATAGAGGCTAAAGAAGAACTGGATGCTCCAAAAGAAAGTTTAATAACACGTGAAGAGAAAAGAAAAATAAATTATAAATACATTGGGATAGCATTCAAAACCTACATAATAGTAGAAATAGAAAATGAAATATATCTAATAGACCAACATGCTGCACACGAAAGAGTGCTATATGAACAAATAAAAGAAAACTACAAGAACCATATACAAAACAATGTGCAAATGATGTTAATACCAGAGGTATTTACGCTGTCATATAAAGAAGCAAGGTTCGTAAAAGAGAATATGGAATTATTCAAGAATACAGGTTTTGATATAGAATTTTTTGGAGATAATACAATAAAAATAAACGGAATACCGGACCTAGAATATAAAGTGGACAGAAGCCGCGTGTTCTTAGATGTTTTAGATGAAATGCTAACAAACGAGAGAAGTTCTCTAAAAGACATAGAGGAAAGGTTTGTAGCAACAGTTGCATGTAAAGCAGCTGTAAAAGCTGGAATGGATTTAAGCAGACAAGAAGTAGAAAACTTAATAAGCAGTTTGTTGGGATTAAAAAATCCATATACATGCCCACACGGTAGACCAACAACAATAAAAATTGATATACATTGAAAATTAAATAAAATTATTAAATTTCAATTTGTTCGCTTGTTTTTAGAAAAGAAATGTTGTAGTATATATTTACTCTTCTAAGTCAGAGAGTAGTCTTTACTTAAAGGCGGAAGGGAGGTAAATGAAATGACACAACCTGAACTTATTTTGCGATTAGTTGAAATGCTAATGGCAGAAAAAGAAAAAAACAGTCAACTAAAGACTGAAGAAAACAACAAGGATAAAGACTAGATGTGTCATACATAGTCGACAAAGTGGGATGTTACGGTCCTGCTTTGTTTTTTTGAAAATAAAAAAAAGTATGTGTAGTTACGATACACATACAAGTAAATGATATCCACAACCTGAATAAGGATACATTTTGTATACACAAATAATAACATATTATTTATAATTTGTCAAATTGAATTAAAAAATAAATTCGATTATAAGATATTCAAGAAATTCTTGAGTATCTTATTGTAAATTTATGCTTTTTTTGATACTATATATTTGAAAAAGGTTTTAAAATATTTATAAACAAATATAATTTCAAAAGAGAATAATGTAACATTAATTACCGAAAAAGAGATGGAGATAATACAGGATAAGCGTAGCAAAGAGAAGAAATAGTTGAAAAATATATAACGTAGGAGAAATAAATGGGGAGAGAACAGGACTGGAAAGAGATTGAGAAAACACAGTTAAATTATGAACAAGGATTAAAAGACCAATATAAAGGAATTGATATTGTAAAAATTAGCAAAGAAAACAGAAAAACGATTCATAAAATTAAGAAAATAAATGCTAAGGCAGATAAATTGGTAAGAGCGTTGCTTATTTGGTATGTTATATTTTTAATACTATTAATAATATTTGGAACACATATATATATAATGTATTTAAATAATATCAAAAATCGAGTAAACATAGATTTTATAGCTGATTTAAAGGATTGTTATGGAATTAATGCAAAAGTAATAGAAAAAGATATAGATAAATCTGGAAATGGAAAATATGTGCTTAAGTCAAAAGAAAAAAAGCCTATTGAATTTATTGTAATAAAAAAATTTGGAAGCTATACGTTTGACTATTTTGACCGTACTCTAAAAGAAGAATATGAAAAATCTAGTGATGAAATTAAGAAAACTTTTGAACCGCATGAAGAGTACAATGTAAATGGAGAGTTCAAGTATAATTTAAATTCCAATGCATCAAGTTTATCTGACATAGATAATATAGTACATAAATATGTTCAAATGAGAGATAATGCAGGAAAACACTTTGGATATAACTGGAATGTAAATATAAATTTTGACGGAATGATTGAAAAAATATGGTCTATGGGTTTAAACGAAGATGAAGAATCTATAAATAGAAGAATAAAATGCGAATATGTAGTATCAAAGATAGATGGAGGAGATAACACCAAACTTACAGATGAAGAAATAACAAGGTATTACAAGCCATATTCATTAAAAGTATTTATTAATGGCAAGGAAGTTTATAGTTCAATAATGAATCAGCAGGTGCAACAAACAGCATTATACAGCTATTCAGAAGAAGATTATACAATGCCAATATCTGCACTTGGAGAAATTGAAGAAGTTCAAATAACGTATAACAAATATAGCACGCCACTTGAACTTACATTTAAAGATAAAACATATAAAATAGGTGGATCAACCGTGAATTTGGAAAATAGTACTATTCCGACTTATGTAGAAGTACAAACTTTAAAACAAATAATAGGGGCAAAGTTAGAATTTAACTATAAAGAGCAGACTTTGAATATTGTAGTTAAATAAATGTATTACAAGGGCAAGTAATTATTGTAAATTACTTGCTCTTATGCTATAATCCATTTGCAAATAGCATAAGATTAAGAAGAAATTAAATAGTTTCTTTTAAGGAGGAAAATTTGAAACGCATTTATATAATTTTAACATACAGTGGTACAGTACTTTCAAGGATTGTAAAAGCATACACAGGAGCCGAATATTCGCATGTGTCTATTGGATTAGACGAAAACTTAACGAAAATGTATAGCTTTGGAAGATTGAATCCATATAATCCATTTATAGGTGGATTTGTACATGAGGGAATAAACATTGGAACATTTAAAAGATTTAAAAATACTCAGACAGCAGTTTATTCTATAATGATTTCGGATGAGCAGTATAATAGATTAAATCAGATAATACATAAGGTTGAGGCAACTTCTCAAGAATATAAATTTAATTTTATTGGACTAGTCGCAGTTGCTTTACATATGAAAATTCAGAGAAGAAGGGCTTTTTACTGTGCAGAATTTGTGAAGTATGCTATGAAAAAGGCTCAAATTAGGAATAATTTGCCAGATATAGTAAAACCAGAGGATTTCTTAAACTTAGAGAATATAAGATTAGAATATAAGGGTGCACTGAAACAATATAAAGTTGAAGAACTGCCAACTTTGAAAGTGGCAAATTTATGAGATAAACATATGCCAAATATGTAATTATAAATTTGAAATAGCTGTAATAATGCATGACAAAAGGAATGTGATAAAATAATGAGTAAAACAAGGATATTAAAGTTAGTGATGTTTGTAGTAGCACTTGTAATTTGTATTGGAGCAACAATATATTTGTTTCCAGTAATGAAAAACTTATCAACTGCGGAAGGACAAGTTGCATTTAAGCAAAAAGTAGAAAGTTCTGGTGTGCTAGGACTACTTTCACTGTTTGCTCTTGAGGTTGCACAAATATTTTTATTTATAATACCAGGCGAACCGATTGAAATTCTAGCAGGAATGTGCTACGGAGCCTTATGGGGAACAGTTTTTATTATGGCTTCAGCAGGAATTATTTCTACCGTGATATTCTTCTTGGTTAGAAAATTAGGAAAGAAATTCGTGTATGAATTTTGTGATGAAAATAAAGTAAAGAAAATAGAAAACAGCAAACTTTTTCAAAACCCTAAACAAATAGAAATGATAATGCTAATACTATTTTTATTGCCTGGAACGCCAAAAGATTTATTAGTATACATTGCAGGACTGTTACCAATAAAGCCAACAAGGTTTATAGTAATATCCGTACTTGCAAGGTTCCCATCAGTAATATCATCAACATTAGCTGGTGCGAATATTGCAGTGGGTGACTGGAAATTGGGAATTTTATTATATGGAGTAATTGTAGTAGCGGTGGCAATTTTAATATTTATATATCAGAAATTTGATAAAGAAAAAATAACGAGTGAGGCGTTGAAAACGATAAAATAGTTGACTTTTACAGTTTTAATAAGTATAATCTAAGTGAAAATTGTATGATTTAAGCATATATTTTTAACTATGACAAAAACTATATATATGGAGGTAATACAAATGAATGAGAAGATGTATGAAATTATGAGAGATGGAAGAGGATTTATTGCTGCTCTTGACCAAAGTGGAGGAAGCAGTGCAAAGACTCTAAAAAATTATGGAATAGATGAAAGTGAATATAGCTCAGAAGAGGAAATGTTTAATCTAATCCATGAAATGAGAAAAAGAGTTATGACAAGCAAAGTGTTCACAAATGAGCACATTTTAGGAACAATTCTTTTCGAAAAAACAATGATGTCAGAAGTAAATGGAAAATTTACAGCAGATTATTTATGGGACGAAAAGGGAATAGTTTCTTTCTTAAAAGTTGATAAGGGATTAGCTGAAGAAAAGAATGGCGTAAAATTAATGAAAGAAATTCCAAACTTAAATGAAGAAATAGAAGAAGCAAGCAAAAAGCATGTATTCGGAACAAAGATGAGATCTGTAATATATGAAGCAAACGAAGAAGGCATAAGAGATATTGTAAATCAACAATTCGAATTTGCAAAAACAATATGTGACGGTGGATTAGTTCCAATAATTGAGCCAGAAGTAGACATACATTCAGAGCAAAAAGAACTTTGCGAAAAAATATTAAAAGACGAAATAATAAGAAAACTAAAAGAATGGAATCCAGCAGACAAAATAATGTTCAAATTTACAATACCAACAGTTGCAAACCATTACTTAGATTTATATGATTACGATTGTGTTGTAAGAATTGTTGCTTTATCTGGCGGATACGAGATAGATGAAGCATGTGAATTACTTGCTAAAAATAACAGAATGATAGCAAGCTTCTCAAGAGCATTATTACAAGACTTAAATGCACATCAAACACAAGAAGAATTTGATACAGCATTAAACAATGCAATAGTAAAAATATACAATGCATCAATAGACTAAAATGGATACAAGCTGAAGAAAAAGAAAGTTTTCTATAAATGCACAAAAATAGAGGAGTATAGTATGTTAGATTTAACGAATGCAATAGAAGAAATCAATTATTATAAAGGTTCAGAAAAGAAGAAAACACTAGTTTATGAGGGAAAGAAATATCTTGTAAAATTTCCAGATCCAATAAGAGAAAAAGGAAAAAATATATCATATATAAATAATGCCTTTTCCGAATATGTAGGAAGTAATATATTTAGATTGTGTGGATTTAATGTGCAAAATACAATGCTTGCAATTTATAAATACAATGAAAGAGAAAAAATAGTTTGTGCATGTGAGGACTTTACAGACAGGAATCATATTTTATATGAATTCGAAAATTTAGCATTGAGTACAAACCCAGATAAAAAAATTGAAACAGAATTAGATGACATTATGGATGTAATTGATGAAAATAAAATGATAAATTCTGATGAAACTAAGAAAAAATTTTGGGATATGTTTATTATAGATGCTTTAATTGGAAATACAGATAGACACAATGGAAATTGGGGATTTTTAGTAAATACAGAAATGAATGAAATAAAATTTTCACCAATATATGATTGTGGATCTTGCCTAAATCCGATGCTTGAAGATTGTGAACTTTCTAAATTGAGCGATGTAGAATTAAAAAATTTAGCAATAAATTGTTATTCATGTATTAAGATAAATGGAAAAAAGATAAATTATATGTCATTTTTGAAACAAATGGAAAATAAAGATTGCAATGATGCTATTAGAAGGGTATTTGAAAGAATAAAAATTGATAATATCTATGAATTGATAGAGAATATGGAAGAAATATCAGACATAAGAAAAAATTTCTATAAAAAGATAATAGAAATAAGATATGAAATATTAAAAGAAGTATACGAAAAAATTGTAAACTAATAGTTGTAAAACTATTAGTTTTTTGATATGATAGGCGTAAATTTAGAACATAAGGAGGAATTTTTAATGAGTGAATACGAATGTGTTGACAGCGTTGAAACTTTGGCAAAGACACTAGAGAGAGTTAAGAATGCACAAAAGGAATTTTCGAAATATTCACAAGAGCAGGTAGATAAAATATTTCAGGCTGCGGCTATTGCTGCGAATGAAGCTAGAATTCCACTTGCTAAGATGGCAGTAGAAGAGACTGGAATGGGAATAGTAGAAGATAAAGTAATTAAGAACCATTATGCGGCAGAATATATATATAATAAATACAAAAATGAAAAAACTTGTGGAGTAATTTATCAAGATGATAGTTATGGAATTAAGAAGATAGCTGAGCCAGTTGGCATTGTAGCTGCTGTTATTCCTACAACAAACCCAACTTCTACGGCAATTTTTAAAACTTTAATTGCACTAAAAACTAGAAATGGAATTATAATCAGTCCTCATCCAAGAGCTAAAAAGTCTACTATAGAGGCTGCAAAAACTGTTTTGGAAGCAGCAGTAAAGGCAGGTGCTCCAGAAGACATTATTGCATGGATTGATGTTCCATCTCTTGAACTTACTAATATGTTAATGCAGTCTGTAGATATAATACTTGCAACTGGTGGACCTGGAATGGTTAAGTCTGCTTATTCTAGTGGAAAGCCAGCTCTAGGCGTTGGTGCGGGAAATACTCCTGCTGTTATTGACGAGAGTGCTAATGTGATTTTGGCAGTAAACTCGATTATACATTCTAAAACATTTGATAATGGAATGATTTGTGCTTCTGAGCAATCTGTAATAGTAAGCGACAAGATTTATGATAAGGTAAAAGACGAATTTGTTAAAAGAGGATGCTATATATTGAATCCTGAAGAGACTGAAAAAGTTCGTAAGACTATAATTATAAACGGAGCCTTGAATGCTAAAATAGTTGGTCAAAAAGCACACACGATAGCAGAACTTGCTGGAGTAAGTGTTCCAGAAAATACTAAAATTTTAATCGGAGAGGTTGAAAGTGTAGATTTATCTGAAGAATTTGCTCACGAAAAATTATCTCCTGTACTTGCAATGTATAAATCAGGCAGTTTTGACGATGCTCTTGAAAAGGCATATAGATTGATAGAAGATGGCGGACTAGGACACACCTCATCTTTATATGTAAATACTGTTACAGAAAAAGAAAAAATAGAAAAATTTTATAGCAAAATGAAAACGTGTAGAGTTTTAGTAAACACACCATCATCACAAGGTGGAATTGGAGATTTGTATAACTTTAAACTTACTCCATCTTTAACACTTGGATGTGGAACTTGGGGTGGAAACTCGGTTTCAGAAAATGTTGGAATTAAACATCTATTAAATATAAAAACAGTAGCCGAAAGGAGAGAAAATATGCTTTGGTTTAGAGCACCTGAAAAGGTTTATATGAAGAGAGGTTGCTTGCCTGTAGCCTTAGAAGAACTTAAAAACGTAATGAATAAGAAGAGAGTATTTATAGTAACAGATACATTCTTATATGAAAATGGTTATACAAAAGTTGTAACAGACAAATTAGATGAGATGGGAATAGTTCACGAAACATTCTTCAATGTTGCTCCAGACCCAACTCTTGCTTGTGCAAAAGAAGGTGCAAAATTGATAGATGCCTTCAAACCAGATTGCATTATAGCAATAGGTGGTGGTTCTGCAATGGACGCTGCAAAAATAATGTGGGTTCTATACGAGCACCCAGAAGTTGACTTCCTAGACATGGCAATGAGATTCATGGATATTAGAAAAAGAGTTTACACATTCCCTAAAATGGGCGAAAAAGCTTATTTTATAGCAGTTCCAACATCAGCAGGAACAGGTTCAGAGGTAACACCATTTGCGGTAATAACAGACGAAACAACAGGTCAAAAATATCCACTTGCAGACTATGAATTGCTTCCTAAGATGGCAATAGTAGACGCAGATATGATGATGAATGCCCCAAAAGGACTAACATCAGCATCTGGAATTGACGCCTTAGTTCATTCAATAGAAGCATATGTTTCTATGATGGCAACTGAATTTACAGATGGATTAGCAATAGAAGCAATCAAGACAATATTTGAATATTTGCCAAGAGCTTATGAAGAAGGGGCAAACGACCCTATTGCAAGAGAAAAAATGGCAAACGCAGCAACGATGGCAGGTATGGCATTTGCAAATGCTTTCTTAGGAATATGCCATTCAATGGGACATAAATTAGGTGCTTACCATCATCTACCACATGGAGTTACAGTTGGATTGGTATTAGACGAAGTAATGAGATTTAATGCAGAAGAAGTTCCAACAAAAATGGGAACATTCCCACAATACGAGTATCCACATGCTTTAAGAAGATATGCAGAAATAGCAGATAGCTTAAACTTAGGCGGAAACACAGACCAAGAAAAACTAGAAAGATTGATAAATAAAATAGACGAATTAAAAGAGAGAGTCGGCTTCAAGAAAACAATAAAAGACTATGGAATTTCAGAAGAAGATTTCTTATCAACATTGGATGAGATGAGCGAAAAAGCATTTGACGACCAATGTACAGGTGCAAATCCAAGATACCCATTAATAAGTGAGATAAAAGAAATTTATTTAAAAACATATTATGGAGGTGAAAGATAATGAAATTTAATTTGATAAATCCAATAGCAGAAAGAAAAACAAAAACTGTTTACAGAGACGGAGATAAGACAATAAAATTATTCGTAGAAAACTACTCGAAGGCAGATATATTAAATGAAGCTTTAATTCAATCAAGAGTGGAAGAAAACACAGATTTAAAAATATCTAGATTACAAGAAGTTACAAAAATAAACGAGAGATGGGCTCTAATTACAGAATATGTAGAGGGAACGCCACTAGATGTTTTAATGAAAGAACATCCGGAAAAACAAGACGAATATTTAAACTTTTTCGTAGGAATTCAATTAGAAGTTTTATCGAAAAGAGTACCTCTATTAAATAGAATAAAAGACAAATATAGAAGAAAAATAACAGATGCTACAAACATAGATGACACGACAAAATATGAGTTGCTACAAAGACTAGAAGGAATGAAAAATCATGACAAACTATGCCATGGAGACTTCGTTCCAAGCAACATAATAGTAAAAGAAAATGGCGAATATGCGATAATTGACTGGTCACACGCAACACAAGGAAATGGCTCAGCAGACGTAGCAAACACATACTTAATATTCTCTATGAGAAATCAAAAAGAATTAGCAGAAAAATACGTAAATTTATACTGCGAGAAGACAGGAACGGACAAGAAAGAAGTACAAAGATGGATTCCAATAGTTGCAGCAATAAGAAAGACAAAAGGAAAAGCAGAAGAACAAGAAATGCTGGAACAATGGATAAATATAGTCGATTACGAATAAAGATTGAATAGCTTACTCTAAAGAGAGTAGGCTATCTTCCTATTATTGTGAAAAAAGGTCTTATTTTGAAAAAAATTTAAAATTTTATATTTTCTCTTTATTTTTAACAAGCTATTGTATATAATTATAGCAAGCAAAGAGGAGATGATTGAAAAAAATTACAAACTTTCAATCAAATTTTACCCTCAAGAAAGGAATACAACAAAAATGAATTTACCAAACAAATTAACACTATTTAGAATAATACTAGTTCCAATAATGGTTATAGTATCTTTTTTTGATATACCGGGAAGTTTTTTAGGCATATCTACAACAATGTGGATAATGGAATTAATATTTATAATTGCATCAATAACAGATAAACTAGATGGATATTTAGCAAGAAAAAATAATCAAGTGACTAACTTCGGAAAATTTTTAGATCCAATCGCAGACAAAATTTTAGTAGTTGCTGCCATGATTTTATTTGTAGAAATGGGAAGATTACCAGCATGGATTCCAATTATAGTAATATTCCGTGAATTTGCCGTTTCGGGATATAGATTAATTGCTGTACAAAACAGTGGCAAGGTAATTGCCGCAAATGTTTGGGGAAAATTAAAAACTGTTACACAAATGATTGCGATAATTTTAATGTTCTTAACAACACAACCTTATTTCGCATTTGTAAATAGTGCACTTACATATATGACAACAGGAGATTTTGTAATGAATATTTTAGCAAGCATATTTATGACGGTTTCTGTTATTGCAACAATTTTCTCTGGATATGAGTATTTAAAAGGCGGAAAAGATTTACTAAAAGATTGTTAATACGAAAAAATAATACAATATTATCAATTCTGAATAGAGAACAATATATACATAAGAGATAAAGGGGATAAAACATGAAAAAATTAAAGAAAATATTCATTGCATTGCTTTTGATAACGTTTATTTCAACAGTTACGATTGATTATAAAACATCAATTGCAGATGTAGGAAGTTTTGAAGATTACGACAGTGGTAGCTCATGGGATAGCGATAGTTCGTGGGATAGCGGAAGCTCATGGAGCAGTTGGGACGACGATGATTACAGTTCTAGTTATGGAGGAACAAGCCATAGTAGTGGCGGAGGTTCTTCGTGGGGAACAATAATAACTTTTATTATTATAATTGCTATAGCTTATGCTATTTCTTCAAAGAATAAACACACTCCAATTAGACCAGTTCAAACGTATCAACCAGCATCTAATTTTGATTCTGAAGAAAATGTTGAAAGAAAAGTTAAAGCTGTTGATGAAATGTTTAATAAAGAAGAGTTCTTATCTTGGACTAGAAGTTTATTCGTAAAATTGCAAGAAGCGTGGACCGCAAGAGATTGGAGTACTATTAGAGTATTTGAAACAAATGAGCTATTTGAACAACATCAAAAGCAATTACAAGGTTATATAGACAGAAAACAAATAAATGTAATGGAAAGAATTTGCGTATTATCAGTTAAGTTAGCAGACTTCAAACAAACTGGAAATAAGGATGTTTTAACTGTTGTATTGAAATCTAGAATGAATGATTATATAATAGACGAAACAACAGGAAAAATAGTAAAAGGTGATAAGACAACTGATAGATATAGCACATATAAACTTGATTTTATTAGAACAACAGGCGAAAAGACAAAACCAGGTTCTATTGAAATAAATACAACAAATTGTCCAAACTGTGGAGCACCAACACAAATAACATCATCAGGTAAATGCGAGTATTGTGGAAGTGTAATTACAACAGGAGAACATAGCTGGGCATTATCAAACTTAGAGAAAATAGGCTAAAATTTGTGCGGACCTTAAAATAGGGTCTGCACAGAATAAATTATTAAAAGCTAAAAAATTTTAGGAGGAAAGAATTATGGGATTAATCAAAGCAGCAGCAAGTGCAATAGGAAGTACAATGCATGATCAATGGAAGGAAGCAATTAGATGTGAAAACATGACAAATGATATTCTTATGGTTAAGAAAACTACTCCAAATGGAGTTATATCAAATAAAAGTACAATTATAGTAGCACCTGGACAATGTGCAATTATATTTGATAATGGTAGAGTAATAGATGCAACAGCAGAAGAAGGAGTATATACTTTTGATAGTTCTTCTACACCTTCATTCTTTGCAGGACAATTTGGAGCAGTATTTAAAGAAATGTGGCAACGTTTTACATATAATGGAGCAAGTGCTAAACAACAGGCAGTATTTTTCTTCAACACAAAGGAAATAATAGATAATAAATTTGGAACAGCGGCACCAATTCCATTCCAAGATTGGTCACACCCAATACCAAACCAAATGACAAATACTTTAACACCACTAAGAGTAGAAGTAAAATGTTTTGGAAAATATACTTTTAGAATTGCAGACCCAGCTTTGTTTATGAGCAAATTAGCAGGAACTGCTGATATTTATAAAAAAGATGAATTAGTAGAGCAATTAAGAACAGAAGTTATGTCTGTATTTCAAAATGTTGCTAATGAACTTGGTACAGCTAAATACAAAGTTCCAGTTTTAGAAATGCCAAGTCAAACAGATGAAATAAGAGAAATGATGGACGAAAAGGTATTTGATGCAAAAATAAGAGAAAGAGGAATAGAAATAGTTTGCTTTGCTGTTGAATCTGTAACATTAACAGATGATTCTGCAAAGAAGATTGATGATTACGAATTAAGTTCAAACTCTTACATGCAACAAGGAAGAATGGTTGGAGCATATTCAAATGCAGTTGAAAATGCAGCTAAAAATGAAAATGGAGCAGCAAATGGCTTCATGGGAATTGGAATGATGAACATGTCAACAAATGGAATGATGCAAAATGCTGCAAACGGACCATGGAATCAAAACAATGATGCAAGCAGAATGGATTTAAGTAAACAAGAAGAGGCTAAGGCTGATGATACAACAGCTGAAGGCTGGACTTGTGAATGTGGTCATGTAAATCCAGCAGATGGTAAATTCTGTAGTGAATGTGGTAAGGCAAAAACATCAAAAAAGGTTTGCCCAAAGTGCAAAATGCCAAATGATGCAGGTAACAAATTCTGCAATAATTGTGGAGAACAATTATAAAGTTTTGTAGGAGGAACTTATATAATAATGGAGTTAGAGCAAGCGAAAACAGAGGTTAAAGAACTTAGAGAAAAATTAGAGTATTATGCAAAATTATATTACGATATGGATAGCCCTGCAATAACTGATTACGAGTATGATATGATGATGAACAGATTAAAAGCTTTGGAAAAAGAATTTCCGGAGCTTATTACTCGTGATTCATTAACTCAAAAAGTTGGAGGGCATGTTAAAGAGGGATTTAAACAAGTGGTGCATGAAGTACCACTTCAAAGCCTTCAAGATATATTTTCTTTTGAGGAATTGAGAGACTTTGACACAAGAGTTAGAAAAGTTGCAGAAGAAAATAATGAAGAGCTAAAATATGTTGTAGAAACAAAGATTGACGGTCTATCTACAGCACTTAAGTATGAAAATGGTGTTTTTGTACAAGGTGCAACACGTGGAAATGGCTTAATTGGAGAAGATGTAACAGATAACTTAAAAACAATTTCACATATACCAAAAGAGTTAAAAGAAAAAATAGATATTACGGTTCGTGGAGAGGTATTTATCGGAACAAAAGAGTTCGAAAAAATGAACGAAGAAAGAGAAATATTAGATGAAAGCCTATTTGCAAATGCAAGAAATGCAGCGGCAGGTTCTCTTCGCCAATTGGACTCAAAGGTAACTGCAACAAGACCGCTAGATATTTTTATATTTAATGTGCAAAAATATGATGAAGATACATTTGATTCTGAAAATTCACATTTTACAGAATTAGACAAGCTACAAAAATTAGGATTTAATGTAGTGCCGGTAAGAACATTGTGTAGTACAATAGATGAAGCAATAGAAGCAATCAAAAAGATTGGAGAAGACAGAGAAAATCTATCATTTGGAATAGATGGTGCAGTTATAAAGGTTGATAATTTACGTTTAAGAGAGATATTAGGAACCACTTATAAAGTTCCAAAGTGGGCTATTGCATATAAATATCCACCAGAGAAAAAAGAGACAAAACTTTTAGATATCGTATGTCAAGTCGGAAGAACAGGAGCGCTTACACCGACTGCAATATTAGAGCCAGTTAAGGTTGCAGGCTCAACTATTTCAAAAACAACACTTCACAATGAAGATTTTATAAAAGAAAAAGACCTAAAAATAGGTGATACAGTCGTAATTCAAAAGCAGGGAGACGTAATTCCAGAAGTTGTTGATGTTATAAAATCGAAGAGAGATGGTACTGAAAGAGAGTTTGTTATGCCAACAGTATGTCCAGTCTGCGGAGCACCAGTAGTAAGAGAAGAAGGCGAGGCTGTTGCACGTTGTATAGGAATAGAATGTAGTGCAAAAATATTAAGAAATCTTGCACATTTCGTCTCAAAAGAAGGAATGGATATAGATGGGCTTGGAATAAAAATATTAGAACAATTAGTAGATAAAGGTTTAATAAAAAATATTGCTGACATTTACACATTAACAGCAGAAGAAATTGCATCACTTAAAAAGAATGGAAAGAAATTTGCTCAAAATCTAATAGATTCAATAAATGCAAGCAAAAACAATGATTTATTTAAGCTACTAACAGCACTTGGAATAAGACATATAGGAACAAAATCTGCAAAAGGATTGTGCAAAAAATACAAATCAATAGACAAAATTGCAGAAGCAAGTTTCGAAGAATTAAGCATGATAGATGATGTTGGAGAAATTACAGCACAAAGTATTTACGAATTTTTCAGACAACCACAAACTGTTGATTTAATAAATAGGCTAAAAGAAGCGGGAGTAAATACTAAGGTAATACAAAATGAAAATACTAATACAGATGATAGATTCGCAGGAAAAACATTTGTATTAACAGGAAGTCTAGAAAAATATACAAGGCAAGAAGCTAGTGATATAATAGAAAGCTTTGGTGGCAAAGTATCAGGTTCAGTTTCTAAAAAAACGAGCTACGTACTAGCCGGGGAAGAAGCGGGTTCAAAATTAACAAAAGCACAAGAATTGGGAGTTGCAATTATTTCAGAGCAAGATTTTAAAAATATGATTGAAAAATAATTACAAATGTAGTAAAGTTGAAAATTCAAAAAAGAGAAGGTGGAAAAGAATTAAATTTTAGCAAGGAAAATAAATCCAAAAGGCAAGGACGCATACTTTTTGTATGTAACTGCGTTTTGAATGAAATTTGACGTAGTCAAAATTATAATTATTTTTCACCAGGGAAAGGACAAATAAACATATGGAAGGCAAATATTCATTTGAACGCATGGAAAACGAATTAGATAATGGGTATATAATTTTTTACACATATGTTAGAAATAGATACCAATTATTCAAGACATCAGAAAATTGCTATACACAGCAGTTACTAACAGAAGATTTAAAAAATCCATTACCACGTTTAACAATAATAACACACAAAAGATTAAAAGAAATATATCCATACATGGAAAACATAGAATATAAAACAAGTGCACTATAGGTGGAATGCGAGGGAGGCTTGAAAAATGTACACTTATGACGATGTAAAAGAACATAGCAATGACAGAGAATATGTAGAAAAAGCAATAGAAGAAGATGGACTTTTATTAGATGCAGCATCTCCTGAATTACAAGACGACAAAGAACTAGTAATGAAAGCTGTTACAAAAGATGGTGGAGCATTGGAATTTGCCTCAAAAAGGTTGAAAGCAGACAGAGAAATATTGATGCAGGCAGTTGAGAAAAAAGGCTGGGTTTTATGTTATGCCTCAGATGAATTGAAAGCAGATAAAGAACTAGTACTCAAAGCCGCAAAAACAGATGGACAAATTTTATATTATGTAAGCAAAGAACTAAGAGATGATTATGATGTTGTGCTAGAAACAGTAAAAAATAAAGGTTTAATTGTAAAATATGCTAGCAAGCGTCTGCGTTCAGACAAGACAATAGCAATAGAAGCAATAAAAAATGACAAAAGAGCTTATGATTTTATAGTACCAGAATTAAGACAAGATGAAGAAATACAGGCAATAATAAATCCACCAGCATAAAATTTTTTGGTATGAAATTGGAACGGAGAAAAAATTTATATTTTTCCGTTCCAATTTATATTAATGCTTTTTTGTGTTCTTCTCTGCCACCGTTTTGTACTATTGTATATTTTGAGGATTTGCATATAGGGTCTTATTATTTGTGTATATTACCATTCCTGGTTTTGCTCCATTAGGCTTTTTTACATATTTTATTAAAGTATAGTCAACTGGCACATTTTGAGACATTCTAGCCTTGCTGTAATATGCAGCAATAGATGCACATTTATATAAAACTGAATCTGGAACTGTGGTAGATTTATCAGTAAATTTTAAATTACTATCTGTTTTTAAGACAACATGACTTCCATGAATATCTTTCGTGTGAAACCAAATATCAGAATTTTGTGCGAGTCTGCAAGTTAAATAATCATTTTGTTTATTATTCTTTCCAATGTAAACAGTGTAACCATCAATATTGCGTTTTTCCAGCATATTACTTGCGTTTGATTGCTTACTCGATTTAGAATTAGTAATTTTGCTCTGTTTATTGTATACATGATTATTTACTGTATTTGCATTTTTCCCGAAAATTAAATTATCACAAATTTCAGAATAAATATTGTCTATATCTTCAATTGTGGAAACTTCTTCTAACTCGTATACAATACTTTCTAAGTATGATAACTCAGCCTCTGACAATTCTTTTTGCTTTTCTACAATAGCTATTGTGTTTTGTAGTTTTCTATATTTTTTGAAAAAATTCTTAGCATTTTTAGATGGACTAAATTTCTCATCTAATGGTATAGTAATTAAATTGTTGTTATCATAATAGTTTTCCAAAGTAACTTCAGCCTGTGGATAATCTGGTATTCTGTATAAATTTGAAGTTATTAATTCACCATATAATCTGTATTTTTCAGCATTTGTGCAATCGGCAATTTTTAAATCTATTGTGCTAATTCTTTCTTTTATCTTTCCAACATGATTTAAAACAAGCTTTAATACTGTATCTCTGTACTGTTTGAATTGCTCAGACTGTTCTTTTGAAGTATAGAAATCATCTAAATAGAAGTTCACAGCAAGTCCATCGTTTGTTGATTTATAAGCAAAGTAATCTTTCTTAACAGAAGGATATTCTTTTAAAACAACGTTATCAGGCATGTTTGCAAATAAATCTTTTAGATATGAGTAAACTTCTTTCAAATTATTAGTAGAAACAGCTGTTGGAATGTTCAATGTTTCTAATAAATATGATATATTCTTTTTTCCAAATCCATTGTAAACTTTAGATAATGTTGATGGCAAATTTTCGCTATCTATTGAAACATCTCTATAAAACTCATCGAAAGTTTTAACTGCAAGAAAGTCCTTTTTAGCACTTTCAATATTCAAATATTTCGAACCAGGGAAGATGTCTCTATTTGAATTATCAAACTTATTTAGATGACGTAAGCTATCGATAACTGTATGCTCCGAATTTAGCAATATAATATTGCTGTGTTTTCCCATAAGTTCAACAACAAGAGTTTTTGTAATTAAATCATTAAGCTCGTTGTATACATCAATATCAATAAAAACAATACGTTCTAAGCCATTAGAATAAATTCTTTTAATAGTTCCACCAGTCAAATGTTTTCTAAGAACCATGCAAAAATTCAAAACATTTTGAGGGTTAGGTTTAGAATTAGTAGTTAAATGAATTCTATAATTTACTGAATCTATAGAAACATTCAAACAATAATTCTTTCCACTAGAATAAACACCCAATAAAATTTCGTTTTTATTAGGCTCAAAAATTTTATTTATCTTTCCATTAATAAGGCAAGTGTTTAATTCTGAAACTACTGCTTTAGTTACAATACCATCAAAAGCCATTGCAAAAATCTCCTTAAATTTTAATAGAATGATTATACCGCAAAAAAGACTGTTTATCAATAAAAAATCTTATAAAAGTAGCAGTATAATAGGTTATATACTAAACTAATGAAATATGAAAAAATTAAAACAGAAAATCAAAATAATTTGCAAAAAATATTGACATTTCAAGCTTTTTTAGCATATAATACAAACCAATGAGGCACTATTAGGAGGAACTTACTAAAAGATGAACAACAATTATAATAATATGTCTGATGATGAACTACTGAAATTGATAAATAAAAAAGATACAGATGCACTAGATTTTTTAATATGCAAATATAAAGACCTAGTAAATTCAAAAGTGAATAAATATTTTATAATTGGTGCCGAAAAAGAAGATATAGTTCAAGAAGGTTTGATAGGTCTATATAAAGCAATTAAAGATTACAAACCGGACAAGCAGAACTCATTTAAATCATTTGCAAATTTATGTATAGAAAGACAATTAATAACAGCAATAAAATCCTCTAATAGACAGAAACATATGCCATTAAATTCGTATTTATCATTGAACATGACAGCTTTTGAAAACGAAGATGGAAACAATGATACGCAAATAGTGGACGTGCTTGAAAACACAGTAATAGAAGATCCACTAGATACAATCACGAAAAAAGAATACTTTTCAAGTGTAGAAAATGTTATAGACTCATCTTTAAGTGATTTTGAAAAGAAAGTACTTAATAGATATGTACAAGGCGAATCTTATGTAAAAATTGCAGAAAGATTAGATGCTCCAGTAAAATCTGTGGACAATGCGATACAAAGAATTAGAAAGAAAACTGCAAAAAATATACAAGCAGAAAGTAATATATAAAAGCTTCTGATTCAAACCAGAAGCAATATACGCTATCATAGCTCAGTAGGTAGAGCGCAGCCTTGGTAAGGCTGAGGTCACGGGTTCGATTCCCGTTGTTAGCTCCATAATTTATAGAAAACTAGAATTTTTAGAGAATTCTAGTATTTTTTTATAAAAAAACGGGAATTGAAAAGGAGGATTAGAAAATTGTCCAGTGGACAATTTTCCAGACGTAGCTCGGTAATTCACGTTGTTAGCTCCAGTGAAGCAATTTGTTTGTCTATTTTTGATATTAATTACGGTTATAAAATCTAATAAATTTTTGTCTAAATTTGTATAAATAGTCTCAATAAAAAAATTCTCGAATACAATATATTAGGAGGATTTAATATGGAAAAGATTAAGACGATAGCAAAATATACAATAAATGTTTTGGCAATTATTAGTGCTTTGGTTACTGGAATTAATGCTGTAGAAGGAATAACAATACCATATGCGATTCAAATAGTACAGGTAATAGCTGTTGTTCAAGGAGTAATAAGTACGTATTTATTAGGACAGAAGGCTATTAGCAATAGGGAGAAGAAATAAATATGAATATAATTAATACAAATTTAAATTTTAAACAAATGGATACACGTAGCTCTACTAAAAGAATAATTTTGCATCATGCTGCGGCCAAAAAGTGTTCTGCTGAAGATATTCACAGGTGGCATTTAAACAATGGTTGGAGTGGAGCTGGATATCACTTTCTGGTAAGAAAAGACGGCACAATATATAGACTTCGTCCGGAGGATAAGGTTGGAGCACATGCATATGGTTCAAATTATGATTCATTGGGAATTTGCTTTGAAGGAGATTATAAGGAAGAAATAATGCAAGAGGAGGAGATTAAGGCTGGAAGAGAACTTGTAAATTTTTTAAAAAATAAATATGGAATAAGCACAGTACAAGTTCATAAAAATGTAAATGCAACAAATTGCCCTGGTGACAATTTTCCATTTGATCAAATAGCAAATGAAACAGGAGAATCAAAACCAAGCAAAGAAAAGGGAAAAATAGCTATAATACAAACTTCTTTAAATGAAAAATATGGCTTAAATATTTCAGTAGATAATATTTATGGAAACGAGACGAAGAAGGCATTGGTGAAGGGATTACAAACAGAATTAAATAAACAGTTTGGAAGTAAACTAGCAGTCGATGGAATATTTGGAACTAACACTTACAATGCCTGTATAAATGTTCGAAGAGGTGCAGAAGGAAACATCACTTGGTTAATTCAGTCAATGCTTATTTGCAAATTATTTAACCTTAATGCAGACGGAATATTCGGACCCGCAACAGAAAGTGCGGTACGAGAATTTCAAAAAAGAAATGGATTATCACAAGATGGAATAGTTGGAAAGAATACGTTTAATAAATTATTCAAATAACAAAAATAAGAACTTAAATTTCACGTTTGAGTTCTTAATTTTTATACGTTGAAAGCTAGAAAATCAATATTTTCACTTGACAAAACAATTGATTATGATAGAATTGTGTTGGTAGGATACGATGTGTAATTAGAATTGAAATTTACATAAAAATATGATATAATTCTAAAAGGTTACATATAATAAAAAGGGAGGTAGTAGTATGAAAAAAGTCTACGACGCATTAACAATTGCAAAATGGATTATAAATAAGATACACCCAGAACCTTTAAAACTTCAAAAATTATTATATTTAGCACAAGGATATTCATATGCCTTTTATGATAGACCTTTATTTAAGGAAGAAATAGAAGGATGGGTTCATGGCCCAGTTGTAAGAAATGTATATAACATGTTTAGCTCTTATCAATATAATTGCATAGATATTAATTATGAAGTAGAAGAACTAGATAAAGAAGCAGAAGATGTACTAAACTACGTAATAAATAACTTTGCAAAATATGATTCAAAATATTTAGAAAAATTAAGTCACGAACAAGAGCCTTGGATAATGGCTAGAAGCGGCTTAGATCCAGATGAAAGAAGCGATAAAACCATATCAAAGGAAAGTATTTCAAACTATTTCATAAATGAAGTATTCCAGCCAGAAATGGAGGAATGGGATTAGTGATAGGAGAAATCTGGACATATAAGGCGACAAAGCCAAGTGATAATTTAGAAAAGATTAGACCGGTGCTTGTCATTGGAGATGACGGAGACAACGGTCTAGAATTTGTTGATATTAATTATGTTATAATTTCTTCATCAGCTTCGTGTGGAAAATATGATGTTGAAATAAATGAAGAAACTGCCAAATACATTGGACTAAAAAGACCGTCTGTAATAAAAACTACTAAAATATATACAGGCTCAAGACAGAAGTTAGGATGCAAAATAGGAGATTTAACAGATGAATTAAAAAAGAAATTCATGTGCAAGTATAGGGAATATCAAGAAAATATTATGAATAAATGGAATTAAAGATAAAAACCTTGAGCAGTCAAGGTTTTATTCAAGCAAATATAGAAAGAAGGATATAGTATGAAAATAGGAATTGTAGGACTTCCAAATGTAGGAAAGAGTACTTTATTTAATGCAATAACAAATGCAGGAGCAGAATGTGCAAACTATCCATTCTGTACAATAGAGCCAAATGTAGGCGTAGTTCCAGTACCAGACGAAAGATTGGACAACCTAGCAAAGATGTACAACCCTCAAAAGGTTACACATGCTGTAATTGAATTTGTTGATATAGCAGGTTTGGTAAAAGGAGCAAGCAAAGGCGAAGGATTAGGAAATAAATTTTTATCTCATATAAGAGAAACAGATGCAATTTGCCAAGTTGTAAGATGTTTTGAAGATTCAAACATAATACATGTTGATGGAAGCATTAACCCTGTAAGAGATATAGAAACTATTAATTTAGAACTTGTATTTGCAGACTTAGAGACTGTTGAGAAAAGAATTGATAGAGCTAGTAAATTAATAAAAGGTGATAAGAAATATCAATTAGAATTTGATACATGGAAAAAAGTAAGAGATGCTTTGCAAAATGGAAAACCAGCAAGAAGTTTGGAGTATACAGATGAAGAACTAGAAATAGTAAGGGATGGATTCTTACTAACAATGAAACCAATTTTATATGTTGCAAATGTTTCAGAAGATCAATTATTGGATGAAAATGATGCAAATGTAAACAGCGTAAAAGAATATGCAAAACAAGACAAGGCAGAAGTAATAAAGCTTTGCGTAAAAATAGAAGAAGAATTATCAAGTTTAGATGGTAATGACAAAAAGGAAATGCTAGAAGCATTAGGTCTAGAAGAATCTGGATTAGATAAAGTAATAAAAGCAAGCTATGATTTACTTGGATTAATGTCGTTCTTAACAGCTGGAGAGCCAGAAGTAAGAGCCTGGACAATAAAGAAAGGAACAAAAGCTCCACAGGCTGCAGGAAAAATTCACTCAGATATAGAGAGAGGGTTCATTAGAGCAGAAATAGTTTCTTATGATGATTTGATGAGAGAAGGCTCAATGACAGCTGCAAAAGAAAAAGGATTAGTTCGTTCAGAAGGTAAAGAATACATAATGCAAGATGGAGATATAGTATTATTTAAATTTAACGTATAAATTAAGAGACGTCCTTCGCCCAAGAGGGACGCCCTTTTTTGGGCGATTTTAGCTTAAAGTATAACAAAGTCTAGTAATTTTGCTCCAAATCTCCCGTCCAAAATTGGCGAAAATTCACAAAACTTTCACAATAAAATTAGCAATCTCTATTGACTTTTGCTAACTTACGATGTATTATATACACAGTTTAGCACTCAAGGTAGTATAGTGCTAAAAAGAGGTGAAAAAATGCTAGACAATAGAAAGAAAAAAATATTACAAGCTATTGTAGAAGAATATATTGAAACAGCTGAGCCTGTAAGCTCGAAGTCTATTGTAGAAAAACATGGAATTGATTACAGCAGTGCCACGATAAGAAACGATATGGCTGAGCTTGAAAAGATTGGTTTGCTTGATAAACCACATACATCAGCTGGACGTATTCCGTCAGCACAAGGTTATAGATACTATGTTGATGAACTTTTGAACTATAATGATATTAGTATGCAAGAGATAAAATATATACAGACACAACTTGCAACTAAGGTTAATCAAATAGAAGATTTAACAAAAATTGCAACGTCAACATTATCAGAAATAACTCATTACACATCAGTTGGAATAGGACCACGAGTTGCGAGCCAAAATATAGAAGAAGTTAAATTTGTATTGTTAGGTAGCAGGATTTTAATGGCAATAATTCTAACAGAGAGTGGACTTGTAAAAGAAACAATAATTAAGTTTGATGAAGACGTAACGCAAGAACAAGTTGATACAATAACGTATTTGTTTAACAACAAACTAAAAGGAAAACCACTTACTCAAATAGATAAACCGATGGAAGAATACATGCATTCAGAAATGAGTAGTGTATTAAATGTGGTAAAACCTGTATTAGAGCAGTTAAATAAAGCAATAAACGAAGACACACCGATTTATATGGAGGGAGCCAATAAATCGTTTGATTTGCCAGAATTCAAGAGCTTAGATATAGCCAAAAATTTCGTAAATATATTAGATACAGACAAGACTAAACAGATGATAGATGTTTTGAATAGTGATGATAATCAAGATGAAATAAATGTTTACATTGGTGATGAAAATGTGGATGAAGCTCTAAAAGACTTTAGCATAATAACATTTAAACATAAAGAAGAAGGAAAAGATTTAGGAACGATTGCTATAATTGGACCTACCAGAATGGACTATTCAAAAGTAATATCGGCAATGAAATATATTAGTAAAAAGTTAGGCGAAAATAGCGAAACACCAAAACTAGACAATCCAAATTCTAAAGAGAGAAAGGATGATGATAATGGATAAAGAGAAAAAAGTGCAAGAAGAAAAAGAGAAAAAGCAAGAAGTAAAAAAAGAAGAAAAGACAGAAAATAAAGAAAAAGAATTAAATGAGCAAATATCAAAATTAAAAGATGAATTGGCAGACGTAAAAGATAGACATACAAGACTTATTGCAGAATTCGACAATTTAAAGAAAAGAAGTGCAAAAGAAAGAGAAGGGTTATACAATTCGATAATAGGGGATATAATATCATCATTATTACCAGTAATTGATAACTTAGAAAAAGCAACAGAAGCCGAGACAAAAGATGAAGAATACAAAAAAGGAATAGAACTTGTATTAAAGCAATTTAAAGATGTGCTTACAGCAAATGGAGTAAAAGAAATAGAGGCAGTAGGACAACCTTTTGATCCAGAATTACATGAGGCAGTAAGCATGATACAAGATGAAAAACTTGGAGAAAAAATAGTTGCACAAGAATATAGAAAAGGCTACATGATAGGCAACAAAGTTATTCGTCATTCTATGGTTGTTGTAGCAAACTAAAATTAATTCTAAGCGTCGTCTTACTCCGTTAAATTTATTACTAATTATCCTCAATGTACTACACAAAGTACATTTCCGGTAATTAGAATAAATTTGCCTTGTAATATTTGCTTTTAATTAATTTAACGATTTTATATGTTATTAATTTTAAAAATTTATATAGATAGAACTTAAGAAAATTTAATATAGAAAAATAACTTTAGTATAGTAAAATAGGGAGGAAATTTATTATGGGAAAGATTATAGGTATTGATTTAGGTACAACAAATTCATGTGTTGCAGTTATGGAAGGTGGAGAGCCAGTTGTTATTCCTAATGCAGAAGGAAACAGAACAACTCCATCAGTAGTTGCATTTTCAAAAAATGGAGAAAGATTAGTAGGACAAATAGCAAAACGTCAAGCTGTTACAA
>ENA-OOZG01000033-OOZG01000033.1-human-gut-metagenome-genome-assembly--contig:-NODE-33-length-121625-cov-9.893337_pt1 | contig 121625 bp, 160 predicted proteins | sample MGYA00241706_ERZ501384 | MGnify/ENA primary metagenome ERZ501384 (study PRJEB25962, sample SAMEA2042742) | human gut metagenome | biome: human gut; feature: human-associated habitat; material: faeces...
AATGGAGATTGACTGGCTGGGTATCAGGCGAAATTACTATTCCAGATGATGTTGATTATGTAGTGCTTATGTTGAAATTGAATGGTGGAAGTTCAAATATTACAGAAGATGATATAACAGAAGCTGTGAAATTAATTTCAGCAGAATAATAACTTATATATTATATTAGGAAGCTGTACCAGCACTTCTACATTCATAACTATGAAAAGGAGGAAACATCAATGTCTAGCAGAGGCGGCAATGGTACAAAGTACGTCAAGACCATCATGTATCAGCTTTATGGAAAGAAATGTATGTTGTGCGGATGGAGACCTAAAGGTCACACTAAAAAGAAGGCTAAAAGGTTTCTTACCTATCATCACATCCATGAGTATTCAAAAGGAGGAGAAACTTCTATTGAAAATGGAGCTATTCTATGTAATCGGTGTCATGAATGGCTTAACAAACAAAATGAAGCTGATCAAATTACATTGAATGAAAAATTACAGCATATCAAATCAATTCGTTATCGTCGCTAAGTAAACAAGAGTATACTACTATTGTAGTATACTCTTTATTTTATATAAAAAGTTGAAGAAATTTATAAAAAACTATTTACAAAGTGAAAATAATAGTATATAATGAATACATAAAATAAATAATAGATATATGAAAGGAGTTGAAAAATATGGAAAATCACTTTAAACTAGTAGATTATACAAAACAATTATTATTTAATGCTACTACTAAAAATCAAGAAGATATAGCAAGAAAAATGTTAGAAGCTTTAAATAATTTTGAAAAAACAGCCTACATAAACTAAAATAGATAGACTCTAAAATGAGTCTATCAAAATCAAAGAGGTGAATTAATATGAAAGATGGAATAATTAAAAAATTAGATAGTTTTGCTAAAAAATTTTTAAAAGAAGTAGAACTATATGGAAAAAGATTAGCAAGATATGACAGAAACGATGATGATTTAGATGAAACTGATACAATACTTGTATATGAATATGAAGGTAGAATTTATCATATTCATAAAAGAAGAGGACGCACATTAGATTATTCTACACCAATATTGCAAGAAAGGGATGTTTATTAATATGATTTTAAGAATAACTTTTAATGATAATGATTATCAAAATGTACTAGAAACTATTGGAGAAAGCATGTTTGGATTATACTCTTACTATAGAACAACTCGATTAGCAAGCAAAGATGATGAGGTATCACTTAAAGAATATGTAGAAAACTCTAAATTATTTGATAAATATTTAGGAATGATACAAGATGAAGAGCAGTTTACTAAACAACAAAAATTACAATTTATAGATTTAATTAAAAAGAATATTGAAGCTTACATAGAAGATAAGTATAAATCAGCTGGAGATTATTTAATTAAAGAGTTAAAAATATCTGCAGTACAAAAAGTTGGAGATGAATGGCATAACGGAGAAGTATTATATTATTTTCCAATGAATGATGCATATATAATAATGTAGAAGGAGTGATATAAATGAAAACAGCAGATGAGATGTTTGAAGAATTAGAATATAAAAAGTTAGAAGATAAATACAATATAAATTATATCAAAATGTATAGTTTTATAAATGGAGATAGAGTAAGAGAAGAAATAAGATTTTGCAAATTAGACAAATATGTTCATATTGAAAATTTTAATTATGATACTGGAGTCATATTCGGAAAATTTTTAGATATAAAAGAACTACAAGCAATAAATGAAAAAGTAAAGGAACTTCGGATGGACAGAAAAATAAGAGAGGAGAAAATAGTATTATGAATAAATATGAAATTTATGCTCGTGATGAAAACTTCTCTTTAACTCTAGAAATTTTAGCGGGTTCTATTATTAGAGCTTCTGAAATAGCAAAAGATGCTTTTATAGCAAGATACCCAAATTCTAAAAGAGAAAACATAGTTACTTCCTTAACTAATAATTCAATAAATTCAAAACACATTTATGAAATACTAGATTTAATAGATAAAGGAGGAAACATTAATGAAGAAAGCTAATGATAATATTGTACAAAAATTATTAGAAATATGTAAATATATAAAATGGAAAAATGTTAGTTCTGAAAAAGAATACTATAATCAAAAGAAAGGAGAACAAAAGTGATGAAAAGAACAGAGCGTAATGTAGATATAAACGAAGATAACTTAGTAGTGAATGGTAAAGGTACTTATGAAAATATTGCTGAATATTTATATGATTTTAACACAGCAATATTTGGATGGACTAATATATCTTTACATAATGAAGTACCTCTCACTATTTTAATTAATTATGCACCAGCTAAAATATGCCATTCTCGCCTTACAAAAGAAGTTGAAAAATCAAATTTATTTGTATCAATTATTGGATTCGGAGCATACGGTTTTAATCTATCAAACAAAAAATTAGAGCCATCTTATATAGCTGATAAATTAAATATACAACAAATAAATACATCAAATGTTAACTATGAAGATGATTTAATAACTCAGGTTGCAGATTTAATAAATAACGTAAAATTAATACTTTATAATATAGAATTAGAAGAAACTGATGACAAAGATGTGTGGGAAGAATAGGAGGTAATAAAAATTAGTGATAAAAATTATGTAAAATTGTTGGAGGAGTCATTGAAAGTTCTTCCAAAAGAAATATCTATAGCTATAATAAAAGACTATATATGTGATAATAATTTGCATTCTGAGTACATCTCATTAATTTCAGAACTATCTGCTGATTATATTAATAGGTCTAATAAATTTATAGAAGATTTTAAGAGAGATGTAAATGCATTATATCTCCCAGAACAATTTAATCATAACATATTTAAGCATATAGACATAGATGAAAAAAATTGGTTTTGGTATGCAAGATTATTAAAACATACAGAAGATGAAGTATACCCAAAATCTAATTTCTTTGTGCCAAGTTACTTAACAGAGAGATTATATAATATAGTAAAAGATTTAGACATAAACTCAGGAAGTTGTTTTTACAATGAATTGAAAGAATTGAAAGATTTAGTAATAAAATTACATAATAAATATACAGAAGGAGTTGATAATGATGACAGAGGAAGAAAAGAATAGAATATTAGATTGTATCTTTAATATAGAAGATAGATTACAGTCTATAAAGTATGAAATATCTAGCAACGCTAATCCATTTAAAGGTTATTTAGAAGAAAAGATAATTCCAGCTATGAATGATGTTATACTAGTAGCTAAAACTATACAGAATATGAAGTAGGTGATATTAAGTGTTAAGTAGAAAGTTAAGAAAACAACTGAAGCAGCCAGATATATTCTTTCATCCAGAATGCTCACATAATATAATACACTATGCAGGAAAAGCTTGTGAATATGATACATGGAGTTTCTCAGATAGTATTAATAAAGTAAAACCAGAAGATTATAGAAAAGACTCAAATAATTTATGCCCAATGTATATTTGTACTATGTGTGGAGGAGTTATTTGGAGCTCAGAGAAGCTGAAAGATATTGAACACTATAGAGTAAGAGAAGTAAAGCATAAACACAGTAAAAATAAGTAACATCATTATTACTAGAATGACCCTAGAGACACTTTCATATTAAATTAATGTAGTTATATTTCTTACTTTTGATTATATAACTACTATTTTTATGATTTATGATAAGCTAGCATATTATTAAATAATAGAAGAGGAGATGGTAAGAAATGTTATATATACAAAATTCAAATGAGCAAGAAGTAGTAAAGATTACTATGAAAGATTTATTTAAAGTAAAAGATAAATATGATAGAATAAGACCCACTAAAACTACTATAGATAGAAGAAGCTCAGCAGAATATACAATATACTTATCTTTCGAAAAGCATAATGTTAGTGATATAGAAGACTTAAAAGCTAAAATAGTAACTAAGTACCCAGAATTAGCTAAACATTCACAAGATGATTTAAAGCATTTGAAAGATGCAGAGCTTACTCAACTAAATACTTCATCCATTATTGGAGGAAGAATAGTAGATTATGCTTTTAAGGTTGGTTACATGGATTTTGTAATTACAGCAAGAGTAATGATAGTTGCATAATATAAATACTGGATTAAAATTAGGAGGTTATATAGAAATGGCTAGAAGAGATACACTGATAGAAAAATGTAAAATGCTAGGTCTTACTCCAGAGACTAGTAGAAATAGAGTAAATAAAGAGACTGGAGAAAAATATCAAGAGAGTACTATAGATGATTGCATTAAAGCTTTACAAGATTATTATATAAGCGTATATGAAACTAATGGAACATTAAATCCATTTGTAAGATTGATTTTAAAGCATCCACCGATGCTAGCAGCTCAAATGAAGACAGTAAAAGAGGAGAATAGACCAGAATTATGGAAATCAAATAACCAGTGGATAGCTACAGAGAAAATAGATGGCAACAGAATAAGATATTGCTATGATGAAAACTATGGAGTAGAATATTTTAGTAGAAATTTATCTGATGGATTAGAAGGAGATTATTTACCTATCGCATATTCAGAAACTATTACTATTCCTCATCCTCAAAAAGAGATATTAGCATCTGCAGGAATACATAGCTTTATTATAGATGGAGAATTAGTACCATTCTATGACGATATTAGACAATTTAAAAATGTTAGAAGAATGAATGGACAAACTATAGAAGTAATGGAGTACCCTGTAGCAGATACTCAGTTAAATCTTACTACTAGTATATTAGGAGCTTTGCCAGACTTAGCACATAGAATGCAAGAAACTAATCCACTTAAGATAATGGCATTTGACGTAATTATGATAAATGGAGAAGATTTATCTAGTAAGCCGCTTAGAGTAAGACTAGTAAATCTAATGAACTTATTAAGTATACTAAGAACTACATCAGTATCTAATAGAGTGCAGCTAGTAAAGCAAGAACTAGTAGCTAAAGAACAATTTTATCAAAATATAATAAATGCTGGAGGAGAAGGCTGTGTGCTAAAAGATTTGAATAGCCCATATACTGGTAAAAGAGATGGAAACTGGGTGAAGGCTAAAAGAACTGTATCTGGTAGTATATTAGAGAAAGAGTCAGGAGATACTATAGACGCATTTGTAATTGGTTTTAAAGAAGGTAATAGAGGAACTAACTTAGAAGGATTAGTAGCTGCATTAGATTTTGGAACTTATTTACTAGATGATGAAGATAATTATATTACTGATGACTTAGGAATGCCAATAATACATCATATAGCTACTATAGCTGGATTTACATTAGAAGAAAGAGAGAGCATGACTGTTAAAGACTCCGATGGTAATGTAACTTTAAATCGTTCTTATTATAATAGAGTAGCTGAGATAGATGGACAAGATATTTCTTCTAAGAATTATAGATTAGCACATGCTGTAATTAAAAGATGGAGACTAGACAGAAGTAGTGATACTTGTATGATGAAAGAAAGCTTTATTAAGAATTTAGTATTATAGGAGGACTCTATGGAGAATGAATATGAGATAAAGACAGGTATAGAATTAGATGGTAAGTTTTATGAACTTACTCAAAAGTATAAAGAAATATCAGCCGAAAGATATTACTCATTGTATTGTAAACTAGAACAATTTGATAATAGTAAGCACGAGAGGAGAATGCAAGTTGGAAAATGATGAAGAAAATTATAAAGAAGAACTAGAAAAAGTAATAAAGCTCTACGCAGACTGGAATGAAGTTCCTTACGGCTTTAATAAACAAATCATAGATTCTATTAAAGCACTTCTATCTAGTAATAAGAAACTAAAAAGAGTATTAGCTTTAATCAGTGAAACTTGTATAGATGTAAGTAAATTGCATATAAGTGAAAAAGAAGGTATAAAAGAAATAGTAAAATATTTGGGAGAGGTGTTATAAGATGAAAGTAAGAAATATGCCCAATGGTTCTATTTTATGGGATGGCTATACAATATTAGGAATTAAAGGAAATACTCTAGAAGAAAAATATGGAAATGAATTTTATGATTGTGACTGCGTTCAAGAAGGAGGAAACTCTTTAGATTTTTCATTAATAAAGAAGAGAAAGAAGGTGTAAAAGATGAGTAAAGCAGATGAGATGTTTAACAAATTAGGATTTACTGAAATACGAAATGAATATAATTATTTTACATATGAGACCAAAGGAGGAAAGAATGGTTATATTAGATTTGATACAGAGGAAAAAATAGTTTGTGCTTATCACTCAATATACGGTGGAGAATTTATAAGAGGTGTTTCAATGCAAGAACTACAAGCAATAAATGAAAAAGTAAAGGAGTTGGGTTGGAATGAAAGTAATTGATTTATTATATTAAATAAGATAGCAAAACGGAGAAGAAGTACCAGAAAGAATAAAAGCAATAAATCAAAGAGTACTAGGGTTACAAGAACTATTAGAAAAGGAGAAATAGTATGAGTGAAATTGCAGAAGCTATGATAAAAGATTATAGAAAAAACATTGAAATCAAAGATGTTAAGCTTTATAGATATAGATGCTGGGACACTTTAGTAGTAAAAATAATAGATAATAATAAAAAACATTTTAGAAATAAAACATTAGATTTAGACTATTTTTATAGCACTAGCAGAAAATTAGAAAATGATGTAGAAGCTTTAATAAAAAACTACATAGAATGTAAAATAGGTAGAAAGATAAGAGAACTAGAAGCTTATGATGCTATTCAAAAGTATAAAAAAGAGAATGGAGTACAATAATGAAAGAACTTTATACTAATATAACTTTAAAAGAAATGTTAGATGAATTAGTATCTGCTATTTTATATAATCAGCCTAAAACTTTAACGTTTTATTATAGAAGAGAGATAGAAGATAACAAATATGAATATGTAGAAATTAATGAGATAGACTTATTAGATAGCAGATTTAGAACTATAGATGGAGATTTTAGTGAATTTGAATGGGAGTTAGAACATAGTAATATATACAAAAAGTCTATTATATAGAAAAGGAGTTAAAGATAATGGAAGATTTTATTGATGAAAGATTAAAAGCTTTAATGAAAAGATATGTAGAAGAGCAAGTAGATAATATGATTATAGAACGAGTAAAAGCATTTAGTGATGCATTAAACGCCAGAAAAGATGATTTTATTTCATCTATTATGAAAGGCATAAGAGTATATCATGAAGAAGACAGCAGAACATTTACTATGAATTATAGAATAATATTTGAAAATGTAGAAACAATAAAGCATATTAATAATTAATAAGTTTATTATTTTAACACAGGAGGTGTAAGGAGATATGTATGCATTATATGAAGATTTAAAATGTGTAATGATACAAGAGCACGGAAATATAGCTAAAGATAAAGTATTTCTAGGAAAGAAATACGATAATGAAGTTCATAGCTATATAAATTCTAATATAGAAGATGAAATCTATCTAGCCATACATGATATCACATTAGCCATACTTAGAGTGTCTAGCGATTTAGATACTCAAACTGAATACCCTATGTGTACTAGTTATCAGAGCATACAGATAAGACCTAAGTCTTTATACCATAATTCTACAGGTTATTATATAAAAGAAAACGGAAAACAAGTTTACATAACTAATGAAGACGAATTAGCTCATATAGAACGTTCTATTAAGAAATACACTAAATATTTAGAAGAGGGAAAATATTACACTATACCTGAAAATTTAAAGAGAAAAGATAGCTGTACAGATATGGCTGCTCTATGCATAATCACAGACTACGTAACTAAATACGGAGAAGATGCTGCATTAAAAGTGTTTGGAAAGCCTGCTATGATATCATACCAAATAGAAACGGGAGGAAGATACAATGGAAGAATTAGATGAAAGAATAGAAAATTTATTGAGTAGTAACGAGATAAAAGGTAATCACTGTAAACTACAGGAAGAACTAGGCATAAAAACTTGCTTGATAGAAGCAGATGATGACTTTACTTGCAGAGACTGCATTAAATATACACTTACTCATACAAATACAAGGGAGGAAAATAAATGAGCTTACTAGAAAATATTAGATTTTCTAACAGCATGAATAATCTTCAAGAACTGTTAAATGGTTATTTTGTAGACTTAGAAAGAGCTATTGATAGATATATATTTAGAATAGCAAATGACTCTGTAGGCAATTCTGGTGATACTGAACAACAAGTAGAAGTACAAAATCGACAAAAGCAAATGTTAGAAAATATAATTCAATTGATTAATAAAATACAACTTATTTTTGAAGAACTAGATTATACTAATAATACTTCTGTATCAGCAGATGTAGATGAAGATAGCTTTATAGACCAGTTAAAACAGTATAAAGTACAAATGTTTAGATTGACTGAAAACTTCAATAGAGAATATTTTACAGCTTTTGCAACACAGACATATTATCTAGCAGCTTTAGCTGAATTTCATTATAATGCTAAGTTTGGTGGTTTATCTGAAGAAGTAGAAATGACTAGTGAAGACCAAGAAATTACAGAAGAAGCTAATGACTACTTAGACTCTTTGCCAGAGCAAGATGCTAGTGATTTGCATTAAATAATATAAGGTGATAATAAATGAGTAAATTATCTGAACGAGATGAAGTGATAAATTTTATGGAAAAAATAGATGGCAGAACTCCTATATTACTTATAGGAAAAGCTGCCTATATTTTTAAGAGAATATACAGAGGCAGAATATATCAGATGAATAATTTAGATGACATAGAAATTATAAATAACATGAATATTGCTAAGTTAAACAAAGTTGTAACTTTATTCGACGTATCTTTTATGACTAATACTGAAAATATGTTAAAATTAGTAGAAGAAACTAGTTGTAGATTAATATTGCTAGCATCTAGAGATAACTTACCAGAAACTATTCTTAGCAGGTGTAAAAATATTTTAAAGATACCTTTTGCAGAGTCTAAAGAATTAAATCTAATAAAAAAGAAAGATGCTTATAATATGTTAGCAAATTCTGAAGATACACTAGATGAAAAAACTCTTTTTATAGCAGAGAACAGACCTTCACTAATGCTAGATTTAGAAGATACTAAAGAGCTAAGATATAAAGATAGAATACGAAGCATATTATCTAATATAGAGGAGTAGCTAAATATGAATTCATTAAAATTTGAACAAACGGATGTAAATTTAGTAAATCATAGTATAAAGCCTAATGGAGCAGAATTGCTACCATTCTTTTTTCCAGATTTTAAAGTAGTAAATGATAATTGCTTAATAATAGACTGCCCGATAATATACACAGGTCCAGTAAAATATTTGAATAGACTGAAGTCTTTTGAACAACCAATTATTTCAGTAACTACACTAGGAGAGTTTGACTTAACTGATGCTAGAACCCTAGTAAACATGACTTATACTAAGTGGCACCAAGATGTTCCAGATAGACTAGCTAAGTACGTAGATAAACTAGACTATAATGAAATATTAGAAGCAGTAAAAATACATTGGGTCACTGGAAAATGGCCAATCAAAAAGTATAACAAATCTGGAGCTTTTATACACTTGTTAGAAGCTTTTTCAGTAGATACATACACAGCTTTAACTACATACTTAGAATTATTACAAAGTAAATACACTTCTCGGAGCTTATTTTGAAAAATCAATGTTTAGCTTTCTAGATAAAATGGCTAGTCGGAGCTACTAATAATAGCCCTTGGTATAATAAAATATTAAAAAAATTTCGTAGAGACAAGAACAGACTACTGAAACAAGCAATAGATAAATACTTAATAAATAATATTGATAATAAAGAGCTAAAAGTATATAACTTAATACAAGACTTAGCTAGACAGGACCCTAATTGGAAAAATGATTAACGAGAATGACACTAGAGTCATTTTTATACTAGGCTAATATAATTTTATATCTACAAAAATAATTACTTCTAAAATTAAATACAAAATATGATAAAATTTACAAAAAACTATTTACAAACTAAAAATAATAGATTATAATAGCATTATATTAAATATTAAGGAGGTAATTATAATATGAAAAAAGGAGTTTTTGAAATTGATTTTATGCACGATGATTTAGCTGAGGATTGTACTAAGGAGGATGTAGTTAACTTAGTAAGAAAAATGTACGATGACTACTATAATGAAGAAGTTGGAGCAAAGCATGATGATATTGAAATAGAAGTAGTTGATATGGAAGGTCCTGCTGGAGGAAATCCTGTTGTTCATTTGATTGGCAACATGGATGAAATAGCTTACTTTTTAATGGATGCTTATGATAATAGTATGGAAGATGTAGATGAAGTTATAGACACATATTTAGAAGAAGAGTTATAATTTAACATTTTAAAGGAGCAATAAAAATGCTCCTTTTTTATTGCTTATTATTTATAATAATAGGTAATAATGTAAAGGAGTGTTTTTATGGAAAATTCTGAAGTAATTTTTAGAGTAGCTAAAGATACTGATACTAAAAAATTAGCATCAGCTATATATTCAAATCTTCGTAACACTGATAGTATTACTTTGAGTTGTTTAGGAGTACCTGCAGTAAATCAAGCAGTGAAAGCCGTAATAACAGCAAGAAGCTCTAGTATTAGTAATGGATTTGATATAAGTAGCTATCCACATTTTTCTGAGGTCAATATCTCAGGAGAAGAGAAAACTAGCATTAGCATAGTACTTAAAAAGGAAACTGTATAATATAAAAATTTGAAAGGAGAAATTTGCATGAACAGATGGTTAGAAACAGATACACAAAAAACAGCAAGAAATATAATTAATATTTTAAATGAAAGTGCAGCTGGAATGGTTAAAAAAGAAATCAATAAAGATAAGCCAGAAGAAGCACCAAAAAACAAAAAAGTAGCTTTAGAAAAAAGAATTACTAGGGCAGCTATAAAAGGTAAAAAGCCAGAAAGCAAAAACGCTAAAATGCCTGAAAAAACCGCTAAGAAAGTAGTAAAAGAAGAACTAGAACCAGAGGCTGAAAAATCTATAGAAGACCAAATAGCTGACTTACAAGACTACTTAAATAGTACACCAGAAATAGCAGAAGATGAAAAAGAAGCTATACAAGCTGAGATAGATGACTTAATCAGTCAACTAGGAGAAGACGAAATGAAAGATAATACTTTGGAAGAAGATTTAGAAGCAGAATTATTTGAAAAAGAAAAATTAAATGAAACTGGTGAATGGGATGACAATGATGATGAAATGAAAATCTGGAAAGAAGAATTAATAGATAAAGCTGAATACATTGCTAATGAAATTCATGGTTCTATAGTTTCTGTTTCTGGATTCGATAAATATCAAGGACCAGTTGCTATAATTAGTACTCCTATTCATGGAGATGTACAGTTATGGTTTGATAATGAAGATGATACCGGATTATCTTTACTATGTAAAATAGCACATGTAGGATGGATTCAAGGCGGTGCAAACTATATATCAGATAGACTTAGCAGAGAAGTTATACCTGAAGACGAAATAATTAATGAATCAGAAAAACTAAATGAAAAAATTAATCACGCAAATGACGATATTAACAGAGCTATAGCTAATCCAAACTTAGGAAAAAATAGAGATAAAATCCATGCAGCTGGTTATGAAGTAACAGATTATGGTTTAATAAAAAATCCAAAAACTAAAAAAAGGGTAGACCCATCTCAATACTCTAGAGAAGAAAAGAAGAAAGTAGACTTTAAAGGAATGCTAGATTCAGAAAGAAAAAATAATCAAGGAAAATTCTATCCTGAGTATGTTCCTAAAGGTTTAAAAACTGGTAAGGGTAGAGGCTATGCTCAAGCTGACAAAGATGATATGGAAGCTCAAAATGGTATATCTCAAAATATAAAAGACTACAAAGATGCAGTAAAAACTAGAGATGAAAACAGAAGAGCAGCAGAGAGAAGCAGAAAAAATATTCCACATTATGAAAAGAAAGTAAAAGATGCTCAAAAAGACTTAGAATTTCAAAAAAATTATACTGATGAACTTGAAAAAGATGCTGATAACATGGAAAATAAAAGAAAAGAGATACTAGATAAAGCGAGAGCTACGGCTAAAAAAGAGTCTATGAAAGAAGATATTGAATTTAAAGTTGGAGATGTAGTAAAAGTTCCATATAAATACGGTTCATATACGCCTGGAGAATTTACAGAAGCTCCAATAATAGATATATCAGAAGGTAGATATGTTACAGTAGAAATTCCTTCTAAACTAGAAGTTACTATGGACCAACTTAAAAAATGGAATACTTTAGGAGAATGTGATAAATCTCTTAAAGAAGATTCATATGATAGTGGCATATTCTATGAAATAGAGCAAGCTTTTGAAGAAGCTGGATTAAATCCAATTAGATTTATAGATGATGGAATACTAACTAGAAATATAGGATGGACTGTATCTTCTAATGGAGTAAGTCAACAAATATCTTGTGATGGTTCTTGGTATGATGAAGACGAAGATGAGGATGATGAAGAATACAATGAATCTCTTAAAGAAGAATATTCAGAAAAATTCGGTGGGGACCCTAAAGACTTTATTGGAGACTTAATCTCAGTAAAATATCAATTAAGTAAATTAAACTTAGACGGTTTTGGAAGTCATCTAGCTAGACAAATGGTAGAAGATTTTATAGACACTTGCGATAGACAAATTGAAAAAGCAAAAAGATTAGCTAGTGGAAATGAATTTTATACTGAAGCAGATAATAGAACTTATAAAGATAGAGATGAAGCAGAATATTATAGAAACAAAGAACTATATGCAAATTCTAATTTAGCTAGACATAGAGAAGCTATGGAAAAAGCTAAAAAAGCCTGTGAAGAAAAAGGTATCAAACTAGATGAAGATAATTATCTTAGCCGTACTAGAAAACAAGAACCTTTAGATTTAGTAGCTTATGAGCCAGAAATTACATCTATTGATGAAGTAAAAGATAAATATGTAAAAATAAGAGGAGATTTTCATAAAGTAATAGATGTAAAACCAGAAGGAGACAAATTTGTAATTTCATTTGCTGCTGGTACAGGAACAGCAATTGGAGGAGAATTTGAACCAGCTACTTTAGATGAAATAAAAAGACTTCAACTATATACTGAAAATAAATAACAAAGAAAATATAAGGAGGATTTAAAAATGAGTAAATTAATTGACAACGAAGCATCAAGAAAAGCTTCTTTTGGAATATTAGAAGCTTTGAAAGAAACAGAAAACGTAGAAGTAAAAAAGACAGTAATGTATGAAGGAGCTTGTACAGGTTGTAAATCTTGTGAAGAGCCAGAGGGTTCTAATGACCCTATTCCAAAAGAAAAAAAGGAGTCTTTAAAAGAAGACGAAGAAGATAAAGAAAAATTAGATGATGCTACTGCTTTAACAGACGCTGAAATTAAAACAGAAGAGCAAGAAGAAATAGTGTCTGATGACGACACAGCAGTAGTAGAAGCTGAAGAAAAAATAGTGGAAGGACTAAAAGTACTAGAAAGTGCTAATGGAGCATTCTTACTAAAAGAGTCAGCTGGTTATATTGTAGGTAAAAATTATAATGAAAAAACTGGAATAATAGAAGAAGCTGAATGCTATAAAACAGAGAAAGTAGCAAGAAGAGTATTTGACAAAATAAGCAAATAAGCAAGTAGTAGTTTACATAGCATATTATCTTTAGGAGGTAATATGCTATGAACTTAAACTCATTCAAAGATGCATTAGAAGAAAGACTACAAGAAATAGATAAATATGCTAGTAATCCACCAGACATAAAGCCATTATCTCATAATGATTTATTAGATTATGACAAGATAATGCAAGAGTATAGTAGAGTGGTTACTTTAAGTCAAGAACTTAATAGAATAATATTTGCTTCTGAGTACTTACAATCAAAAACAGAAGAAGCAATATCGATGCTTAGTAGCAATTTAGAGATAGAACTAAAACAAAAAACTGTTCTTAAAAGAGGATTAGATTTATTAAAATGTAGAACTTACCCTCTATATGGAGAACAGAAAAACTATACTAATATGATAATGTTTTATCAAGGAAGAAGAAAAGATGTTAGATAGAGAGGAGAGATATTAAATGGCTAAAACTTTAAAACTAGTAGAAGCTAATATTTTTGGAATAGACTCAGCTGAAGAAAGAAATGCAAAAGAAGACTCAATAGAAAAAGGTCTTTATTCAGAGGCTGAAGAACCAATAGATATTGAAAACTCAGAAGATACAGTAGATGAAGTAGTAGATGATATACAAGACGAAACTCCAACTGAAGATGAAGAAGAAATCTCTGCTTTAGATACTCAATTAAATGAACTTAGAGAAATATTACCAGATTTAGACTTAAGATTATATCAAGTTACTAATAAAGAAGATACTAATAAAGTATTTTACTTTATTGGAAAAGTAGCAGAAAACTCTGATGATGTTTTAATGCTAGTAGATACTAATCCAGAAGCTGAAGAAATATCAGAAATTCCAGTAGAAGAAGGCTCTTTAAAAGAAGCAGCTTTTGAAGCTATAGAAGACGAAGAGGAAACTGAAGAACCAGAAAACTTTGACTTCCAAGTAATTCCAAATTCTTATGATGAATTAGCTAAATTAAATCCAAGATATGGAGAAGATTTAACTCCAGACCATGAGAAAATAATGGAGTACTTAATGAATTGTTTAGTAAAGAAAAATCCAGATAGAGCAGAAGAATTACAAGCTGAGAAAGCACCAGAAGATTTAGAAGAGCCAGAAACTTCTGAAGAAATATAATGAAAGGAGAAAAAGAAGATGCCAAAAACATTTAGATTAATAATAAAAGAAAGCATTCAATCAGCTTCAGATACTATGGCTAAAATAAAAGAAAAAATAAAAGAAGCTGATGGTCAAGATACAGACATAAAATTAGAAGATATTTATGTCGTAAAAAATGATAATAAATATGACATCATGTGGGTAAGTGGTTCTGATGGAGATACTGCTAGAATAGCTAGTATGAATTTAGATGAACTACCAGAAGCTGATTTAAAAGAACTAGGAATATTAAGAGAAAAAGAAACAGAATCAGTAGTAAGAAGAGTAGATGCTGAAAAAATAACTGATGAAGGACCAGATGTTATAAACGAAGAACAGTATGTTACATTAAATGATGGAAGAGATAATGAAGACACAGATTATATAATTCAAGATGTTACAGAGCTAGAAGACGTAACAGATGAAGACGTAGAAGCTCCATCTATTGATGGTTTATTATCTTTAGTAAATGAAAGTTTATCTGCTAAGTATGGAAATGCTTGGGGCTATATGAAAGCTCATTCTATAGCTAAAAAAGAGTCATTGCAATATGCTATAATAGATATAGTAACTCCATCTATATTAAAAGAGAATAAAGCTGCTAAGATGAAAGATACTGCCGTATCTAAAACTATAATACTAGAAAGTATACCAAACTCTAAATTAGTTAATTTTAAAGTAAATACATTAGCTGGTACTACAAGATTTAGCCAAAAAACTAGCAATCCAGCAAAAGTATTTTCAAGATGGTTAGAGTCAGAGTATTTATATGATGAGATGGTAAAAGATTTCCAAAAGAAAATAGAAGCTAGACAAGCAGAGTTAAAAGACTCTACAGAAGCTTACCTTAAAGAAAATCCTGAGCTAGCTAATAGAATAAACGTTTTAAAAGCTCAAGCTAAATTATTAAAAGATGCTAAAATGTTTGAAGAAGGAAAAGACGATTTAGTAACACTAATGTATGGTATAGCTGCAGAATTTCCAGCAAATACTAATACACAAACAAGCGATAAAACTATAAACAAAGCAACTGAAATACAAACTCAAGACTTCGATACTATAGATGCTATAGTAGAATTATTATTTGGAAAAGAATATGTAAAAGAACCTAGCAAAGAAGAAAAAGAGGTAGCTAAAAAGAACAAGAAAGCGATAAAAGAAAGCTATGAAAGCTTTAAAATAGGAGAAATAGAAGGAACATTCAATCCAGAAACTATGGAAGCAATGTACTCTATACCAGCTGATAACGTAAAAGACAAAAGAATAAATCTATCTAAAGTACCTTCAGTAGAAACTCCTTATAATACAGAAACTATAATAAAAGATTATGTAGAAAAGAACTTTGGTTTAATAAATGCTGAAGAAGAACCTACTACAGACGCTACTCCAGAAGTAGAAGTACAAAATGATGAAGAAGTAGTAGAAGAAGCCGCTGATGACACTTTACCAACAGAACCAAATGAAAGTAAGCCAGAAGAGGAACCAGTAGAAAATCAATCAGAAACAGGAGAAGCTTCTTTCTTTAAAGTAAGACAATCAGAACCAGTAAATATAGAAACTCTACAATCTAAATTAGCAAGTGGAATAGATACTCAAGCTAGCCCTTATATAGTAGTAGAAGAAAGAACAATCCCTAAAGAAGAAATGGAAGCTTACTTATCAGATTTATCTAAGCCTCAATCTTTCTTACAAAACATAGGAACTATAGATAGAAAGAACTACCCATTCAATGTAGTAAAGTTAAAAGCTAATGGAATTCCTTATACTTTATTAGTAGACCCTGTAGGGTATGACTATGGACGTTACATAGCTATAGTTCAATAGTTTAGTCAATCATTTATAATTAGCCTCCAAATTAATTATAAATTGAATATTAGAAGTAGTATATTAAATTATATTACTTCTATTTTTATGCACTTCTAGGGTCATTCTCGTAACACCTATTTACTTATTATTTTTACTTTATAAATATATACTATATTAAGAGGAGGTAGAAAATATGAATGAAGCAATAATTAATCAAGTATTAATTCCAGTCTTAGCTACTATTCTTACTGGAGTGTTCTCATATATTGGAATGAGAATTAAATCTATATATGAAGAAAAAGTAGATACAGAAGTTAAAAAACAAATAGTAAATGCTACTGTTCAATATGTAGAACAAGTTTATTCTAAGTTAAAAGGAGAAGAAAAGCTAAAGAAAGCTATTGAAACAGCATCAGCATGGTTAAATGACAAAGGAATTTATGTTAGCGAAGCAGAGCTTACTGTTTTACTAGAAGCTGCTGTAAATGGATTTACTACAGAGTTTGAAATGAACAAAGAATTTAAAGATGGCAAAAGTTGTAAAACTTTAAAGGAAGGAGAATAATTTATGAAAAAATCACTAAAATTTGTACTATCATTAATTTTAGTTTTTCTATTAGCTATAGTAATTACTGGATGTAGCAATAAAAATATAGTAGAAAACAATACAGTTGAAAATGAAACTGTTGTATCTACACCAGAAACTATAGATGAAAACAATATTGATGAAGAAGGACTAGAAGTAGAAGGATTTATTGAAAGTAATCCTGATATGATATCTGGAGCTACTATAGATGAAGAAGATAAGTTTGTAGTAGGAGCTAAACAAGAAAGTCCAGTTTATTACTCACAAATAGATAGCAGATGGAAAAATCATCCATATACATCTATAGGAAAAGCTTCTCAAACAATCGGTACTTCAGGATGTGGGCCTACTTGTTCAGCTATGGTAGTATCTAGCATAAAAGGTACTATTCGTCCAGATGAAATGGGAGACTTATATGTAAAATACGGCTATCGTTCAGCAAATGATGGAACTTACTTTTCAGCTTTTCAATGGACAGCTAACAGATTTGATATACCATTTAAAAGAGTATGGAATGTGAATGCTGCTATAGACGCAGTAAGAGATAATTACTACGTAATAGCTAGTTGCGGAAAAGGTTTATTTACTACTGGAGGACATTTTATAGTTTTATATGGAATAGATGGAGATACTTTAAAAATATATGACCCATATATGTATAATGGAAAATTTAATTACGGAAATAGAGGAGGAAAAGTAAGTGTTAAAGGAAATACAGTTTACTGTTCTGTGTATAATTTTAAAGCTTATGCTAACTCAGGAGCATGGTTTTGTTTTAAATCTGAAGGACAGCAAGTAGACCCTACTCCAACTCCAGAACCAACACCTACTCCATCTACTGATATTAAGAATGGTGTAGTAAATGTTAGAACTAGCTTAAACGTTAGAAGAGGACCTGGTACTGGTTATTCATATGTTAGAAGCTTATATAATGGAGCTAAAGTAACTATATATGAAACACAAAATGGGTGGTATAGAATAGGAAATAGAGAATGGGTAATAGATGATTATATAAGAGTTGGAAGTGTTAGCCCTTCTGTTACTAGCACAGTAGGACAAACTAGAAAGCTAAAAGCAACTACTACTTTATACTCTAGGTCTAATCTATCTGGAACTAGATATACATATTTACCAAACACTACAGTTAAAATACTAGAAAATGTAAATGCTAATGTAGATAGAATATATGTACCAGCTACTGGAAGATATGCTTATGTAGAAGTAGTTGCTTATAAAGAACAAGCAAACACATCTACTCCAGCAGTAACAAATACAATAGGACAATATAAGAAGTTTAGAACTACATATACATACATTTACTCTAAATCAAACTTAAGCGGCTATAGATATACTTATTTAGCTAACACTAAAGTTAAAATTTTAAAAAATATTTCTACTACTGTAGATTATATTTATGTGCCAGCTACTGGTAGATACGGCTATGTTTCTACTTCAGTATATAAATAGGATTTATGCTAAAGTAGCATATTATATATGTGGAATTTAATTATACCACGTCTATCCTTTTTTATGGCTAGTAGCAGTAGAAATGCTGCTACTAATATTTTTAATTAAACTATTTACAAAGTGTAAATAATAGTATATAATACTAATAGGAGGATTTGAAATGAAAGCATTTATGAAAGATGATAATACTCTAATAATAAACACTATGATAGAACCTAATGAGAAAGAACAGTTTATAAAATTTGTAGAAAAGGCAGTAGATAGGCCAGTACGAGTTTTAGAAACTTATGACTCAGACGGCAATGTCTCTGGTGTAATGATAAAATTAACATAGGAAGGAGTACTGAAATGAAAACAGACTTTGAAAGTATGCAAGAACAAAGAACTTATATTAGAAACTTAGTAGATAGAAAACTGAAGTTTACCCCAAAGTGTAGTGTTTGTGGTAGTGAAGATGTAACTATCATACACAACTTTAAGCATCCATACGATATAGGTTTTATTTGTAAATCTTGTAGAGCTGGAAAAACTAAAGAAGAATTACAGAAAATTCCAAAAATAAATTTACTAGAAAATATAGAAGTAAATAGTAGATACTCACACTCTAAAAATTTAGTATTAACTAAAGAGATAAAGAATTTAATAAACGAGTCTCTGAAAACAAATTTATCTTTAACTGAATTTTTAAGAGAGAAAAAATTTTCATATAAAAAATTTAACCATGCTTTAGAACTTTATGAAAAAGAAAGAAAAAATATCACTCAAGACGTAAAAACTCATTTTAAAAGTTTAAGAGCAGAAAAAATTAAAAATTCTATCAAAAATCATAAAAGTTAATTAAAAATGAAGCTCTAGAATTAATTCTAGAGTCTTTTTATATTTTATTAATAAAATTATATATCTAATATAGTAAAATGTACTAGCGTTAAACCTCGTTAATTCTAGAAAAAATGTTAAAAATTTTTAAAAATTTTTGTAAAAACTATTTACAAACTGAAAATAATGGTATAATATACTATCATAATAAATATTTAGGAGGTAATACAAATGAAAATGTGTCCAAAATGTAAAAGACCGATAATCGGTTACCCTGCAATTAGTAGAAAAGACAATAAAACTGAAATTTGCAGCAAGTGTGGGCAAGAAGAAGCTATAAGAGATTTTATGAAAGCGTATGTGCATAAAAGTAATAAGGAGGATTGATGATGATTAAGAAAATAACTAATACAGACTTAATGGATGTGATTGATAAAATCATGGAAACTCAAGCTTACTTAGAATTTTTAGATGAGCAGCTAGGAAAGCATTTATCTACAGAAACTAGAGAAAAATATACTAGACAATTAAAATCAGCTAAAAATAGACTTAGAAAATTAAACAAGAAAGAAACAGAAATTATGAGTAAACTAGGTGATACAAATGTTTAAAGATTTATTTGGAGTTAAGAAATCAAAATTAGATGAAAACAGGAGATATAAAAACTTAATCGATACTACTCTTATTACATTTGTAGAAGACTGCGAAAAAGAATATTTAGAAGTTAAAGATATAGAAGCTATTAAGCATGATTTTGATTATTTCTGTAGTAAACTTACATCATTAGATAATAATATAACGAAGTTAAAATTACTTGCTACTGGAAAAGTAGTTTTGCATGAGTCTGTAGGTAAGTCAGTATCTTTTACTAATCATAATGTAAGAAGCTGTATACTAGAACTAGCTGATGAATTATCTAAAGCAGAAAAAGGTGAGCTTTATACAAATGCAATTACTTTTATATGTGTAATAGGAGCTTGTGTATATGAATATTTAGACAGTGTAGAAGATAAAAATAGGTATAAGCCAGATTTTGAGTCAAAAGAAAAATATTATCAAGATTAAGATATTAGGAGGTACATATTAAGATGAAACTAGGAAAACATAGAAAGAGAATAGATAAAAATTTACTAATAATTTACACATTATTTATATTAACAATAAGTTACTCTATAGGGCTTATTGTTTTAATAAAAAATTCAATATGTAATACAGCTGAAACTATAGCTTTACAGAATGAGCTAGATGCATTGAAAATAATAGATGAAGCTAAAACTAATGAGATAAATAAGAAAGAGTCAGACATAGCAGAATTAAATACTAAGGTTGAAGATTTAACTAAAGAATTAGAGAAGAAAAAAGTTACTAGTAGAAGTAGCTCAGAAAGAATTACTGACGGAGAATATGTAGCTTTTACTGCTACAGCATACTGTCCTTGTGCACAATGCTGTGGTAAAACAAACGGTATTACAGCTTCCGGGACTAAAGCTACAGCTGGTAGAACTGTAGCAATGAGTAGTTCTTATTCTTTTGGAACTAAGATAGAAATACGAGGACTAGGTACTTATGTTGTAGAAGATAGAGGAGGAGCAATTCAAAGTAATAGAATAGACATTTATTTTGATACACATCAAGAGGCATTAAATTTTGGTAGAAGAACTGTTTATTTGAAAGTAATAAAATAAGGAGGTTATTATGAGTAAAAATACTATAAAAAGAGACGTATTCAAAAAGAAATATTTTAAAATACATAGAGAAGATATCGAAGGTAGAAAAACTCCAATTTATCATATAGAAACTATAGACGGTACTATATATCTTGGAAGAATAAAATGGTTTCCAGCTTGGAGGAAATATTGTTTCTTTCCAGAAGAAGATACAATATGGGATGTTAAATGCTTAGAGGAAATTAACAAGGCTATTGAGTTAGCTAAGAAAGGAAAAATTTAATTTATGAAAAAATATGAAATAATTGTAAGAGATATTAAAACTGGAGAAGAGGTTTTTAAAGATACTGCTAATGAGATGTTTATAGATACAGATGAAGTATCTTTAGTAAAAGGACCAAAGAAACAAAAAGACTTAAGAATTCAAGCCTGTCATGCATTAACTTCTTTATTCAATGTATACTTAACTGAATTTTTAGATAGTAAAGAATTAGAAGAAGTAGAAGAAGATAGTTACGATTATGTAGTAGGTGCAGCTACTGATTTTTTCGACCATATTTGTAATGCCGCTAAATATAGTATAACACATTTTTTAAAAGATAGATTTAAAGATAAAGAATTTAAAGATAAAATTACCTTTAAGGCAGATATTAGCACTAATGAAGGATTTCTTACTTCAATAGAAAATGAATTAATGCTAATAGCAACTAAATCAGGAATAAGTTTATTAGCTGACCCAAATAACGAAGATAACTTTGATGAAATATTAAATTTATTAGGCCAAGCAGTATTTTATACAGTGCAAGGAGTTCTAATACAATCTAATAACATAGACGATGATGAAGAATTTTCTAAACTGCTAGGACAAGTAGATAATAATAGTGAAGATATATTCAATAATATAATAGAACAAGTAGCTGACCATGCAAAACTTTTACTAAAACATAAAGTAATAGATGAAAGATTAAAGAAAGATGATGCTTACGTAGATTTGCATGAATTATTAAGACAAATGCGAGAGGACTCAGAATAACTTCAGAGACACTTTCATAGTAAATTAATATAATTTTATACCTAAAAGATTAACATTTTGTTAATCTTTTAAATTTTATTTATAAAAACTATTTACAAACTAAAAATAATAGATTATAATAGCATATAATAAATATAGTTAGCGAGGAGGTGAATAAAAATGAGTAGAATAGACCCAATAGATGAATTTGTGCTTAATCATGGAAATCCAAATTCTGCAGATTATAAAAGAGCTCAATCTAGATTAGAGTTAGATAAATTAGATGAATTAAAGAAGCTAAATAACAATGGTGAAGAAGAATATGTACGTCCTTATATTTATGGAATACATCCAGTTCTAGATTTCTTTCATAGAATAGCAGAAGTATTTTGTAATGCATTTAATTTTATTACAACTATACTTTTAGCCCTTATGTATTTTGCGATGGCTGGAGTTGGAATTTACATATTATTTATGATATTTTTTGGAAAATAGAAGGAGGTAAAATTAATGATTTGTTCACATTGTGAAAAAGAAGTAGAAGAATACGCACAAAAAAGAGATAAAATATGCGGCCAATGCTATAGAAGAATGATGAATAATCTTAGCAGAGGTAAAAAATACGTTATGTATAAAGATTTAACAAAAGAAGAAAAAGCTCAAATAGACGCTAGAATAAAAAGTTATCATCGTAAGAAAGTAGATAATTCAGTAGATAAAATGATAGGTACTAAGATATCAGAAAATGCTAGAATAGCTGAGCAAGAAAAACTAGTAGATAAAGATATAGAAGAAGCTTTTGCTAAAAAGCATTATAAAATGCCTAAGGATTTTTCATCAGTAAAGACGACTTTTGAACAATTAAATATTTTATTATCAGATTATATAAATATATACGCAGGAGCAGAAGAAATTTTTAATAAACTAGAAAATGATTATAGACATGCAAAAGAATATTACGCTACAATGTATTGTAAGTCTAATACATCTACAGCTTATGCTTTATTAGAAAAAAGAGAACTTTGGGAAGAAAGACATAATATGATATTAGAAAAAAGAAGAAAAATAAAAAATATGATGGTTGAGTATAATTTAATAAAAGATTTTTTAGAAGCAGTAAATAAGAATACACTAGTAAAAGGAGCATTTCTTAAAGCATTGAATGGTTTAAGAACTACTGGAGAAGTGGTAAATAATGGAGAATATAAAGCTGAAATATCTAATTTAGTAGAAGATGAAGCATTTTGTATAGGAAGTAAAGCTCCAAATCCAGAACCTAAAGAAACAGAAAAAAGGTATTTTGTAGAAGTTGTTACATTATATAAAGGCTCTAGGTCTCAATTTAATAGATATGTAGTTGCTAGTAATGCTGAAGAAGCTAAGCAAAAAGTATTTGATTTTATAGAATCTCAACCTCAAAAATTTAAGTTCGTATGTAATAAAAAAGACACAAAAGTTACAGAGATAATAACTCCAATAGATACTAAATATTGTATTTAGATAAATTTAATAGATAAAATAAGTACTATGTAGCATAAAATAATATACATGGTACTTATTTTTATGTACTCAAAAAGCATAAAATAATATAAGAATATTTCTTAAAGAAGAGGTGAATTTTTTTGAAAGAAATACAGAGTGCAAATAATTTAAAAGAGTATAGAGAACAAGTTAAAAAAAGAAATGTTGTAATTGATTTAATGTATTTTAGAGATTTATTAGCAGGTATTAAAGAAAATGAAGATATAAAATTTAGTAGTTGTGAAGAAAAAGTAAAGAAGTGGAGTTTTAAAGGTGCAGTGTTATGTTTATCTTCTAACACGATATATAGACATATATCTATATTAGCTTTAAAAAACTATTATGATAGAAATACTACATATAAAGTGCATCCATTATCTGGTTTTTTAGATAGTTGGTTTGTAAACTCTAGTGAAAGTAAAGATAAACAAGACTTGATGAAAGTAGACATATTAATTTTACATGGATTATCTAGCACTTTTAAAGAACAGCCATCATTACTTAGAAATGTTTTAGAAATAATTGATATAAGAAAAAGTTATGGCTTAAACACATGGATTTTTATAGTAGAAAATGAAAAGAGTGAAATTACTATTAATTATATAAATACTATAAGCAATATGACAAATAAGACTTATAGTTTTTAATATGAAAGGAGAAGTTGACTTAATATGAATAATGACAACGTAAAGTTAGATATAATTCCGCAATTAGAAGTAATATTAAGGTCTATAAATAAAGATAATCAAGACGTATTAAAGCCTATATTAGACTCAGACGAAATAGATAAAGTAGAAAAACAAGAAATACGCAAGTATTTAAAGCTTTATGATGTATTAGAAGGAAATATTAGCTTAGAAACTTTACAAAAAGAAATTCCTGGAAGAAATTTTGATGTAGAACCAATAGAAGAAAACATGTTGCCAAACTATATTTCTATTTACTTATACAATAAGAAAAATCTAGAAGCTAGTAAAATTCTATTAGAGCTAAGTTCCCAAGTAAGAGCAACTCGGTTTAACTGAAGATGTTGCAAATAAACTTGGAAAATTAACTAAGTCTGATGCTGTACAGCATAAGTTTATAGACATTAAAGATGAAATTATTAGGAGGTATGAAGATGAAGAATACAGTATCCGGAATAGCTACAGGAATATCTTTTGTAGATGAAATGACTGGAGGAATACATAAAGGAGAATTAAGCACATTGTTAGCATATACAGGGCATTGTAAAACTACTTTAGCTGTAAATATAGCTTATAATTCTTTAAAGATGGGACAAAATGTTTTATATCTATCTTTAGAGGTAAATAAAGAAAATATATATTTTGATTTTATATCAAGGCATTCAAATGATAGTAAGTTTAAATTTAGAGTAGGTCATTATGATTTAAAGAAAAGAAAGTTAAAGCCAGAGCAGTGGGATTATGTAAAGAATAAAATAATGCCAGATTTTGAAAAATTTCCAGGAAATGTATATGTTGCAGATGAAACTGAGTTAGAAAATTATTCTACTTATAGTTTAGAAGCAAAGTTTAGAGAAATAGATAACTTAGCAATAGAACAAACTGGGCATGGTATAGATGTAGTAGTAATAGACCACGTACAATTATTAAAATTTGGTGGTAATAGACCATCATCTTCTACTGGAGAAGTAATAAATGAGTATGTGTCTTGGTTTAGACAAAATGCAATGAATTGGTTAAGAACAGATAGACAAGTAGCTTTCTTACTATTATCTCAAGCAAATAGAACCGGTTATTCATATGCAAAAGATAGAAATGGTAAATACGATTTAACTTCTATGGCAGAAGCAAATGAGCTTGAGAGAGCATCTACATTAATATTATCTATTTTTGCTGAACCAGAAATGAAAGACATGGGAGTAGCTAAAGTTCAAATATTAAAATATAGAGATAGTAGGGATGAAAATGAACCTACTGAAGTAAATGTAGATTTACCATATTATGTGTTTGGTGATTTAGATTCAGTGCACACTTCAATATCTCAAGACCTTGGAGATGAAGCAATAGAAGCACTAGACAACGGTGATGATATATTAGACTCATTTAAAGGAATTATTCCAGATGATTTCTCATTATAGTAGAGGTGGTATAAAATGGCAATACAAATAGATTTAAAATTAGAAAAACAAATAATAAATACGTATATTCCAATGGACAAACTTTTTGATATGCTAGGAATAGAGTATAGTTTACATTCTAATATGTATTGTCCTTTTCATGAGAATGTTCACAGTCCAGCCGCTCACTTACATACAGATAGTAATAGACTATGGTGTTATTCAGAGCAAAGAATGTATGGAAGTTGGGATGTTTATAAAGTATACTATCCAAAAATAGACACTAACAAATTAGCAGAAGCAATAGTAAATAAAGTTGGAATAGAAGAAATAGAAAACCGACTCGGACAAATAGAAAATAAAAATGAAATTCCGTTCTTAAAAGATTTAGACAAATTTAAAGAACGGAAAGATAAACTATAATCAATTGTGCATTAATATTTCAGAGTACTATAATTAGTACTCTATTTTTAGCATAATATTTAATATATTGAAAGAAGGAGGATTAAAATGCCAGATAAATCAAAGTTTAAATATAAAATGTGGGTTGACCCAGTAGCACCATCAAATGATTTTCCAGACAAATATAAATTTCATTGCATTAAAAGTATAGATGAATTAAAACAAGCTCTATCTGTAGAAAGTAAAACAATGGGATTTGATACAGAAACTACTGGCTTAAATCATGAAGATATATTTATGGTAGGTTATTCATTTTGTTTAGATGGAATAAATGCTTATTACGTTCCAGTAAAGCACGAAAGTTTTGGACTTGGAGAAGAAGCTATTAAACTAATATATGAAAAAATGTGTAATACTCAAATAGTATATATGTTTAATATGAGGTATGATGATAGAGTAATGGAATATCATGGATTTAAAGAAATGATAGATAATATAGATGCTCAAATTCCAATAGAAGATAGACAAAAATATTATAATATGTTATTAGATAAACAATTTTTATACTATGATATGAGTAAAGTAAATATATTAGATGTTCAAGCTATGGTATTTTTAGTAGATACTGGAAATAAATTTCCATCTTTGAAAAAATCAGAAGAATATTTCTTAGGATGGAGAGGAGCAAGCTTTGAAGAAACTGTAAACTCTTCAGAAGCTGCAAAAGAAAAAATTGCTAGTAATCCAGAAGAAATGGTAGAAGAAAAGAAAAGTACTAAAAAGAAAAAAGATGTAGTAGTTAGTTTTTATCATTTAACTCCTGATGAAGCTTATTTTTATGCAGCTACAGATGCTTTAGGAACTTTATTGCTAGGACTAAAATTAATGCCATTTTTAAAAGCTGCAAAGAAAAGTGGAGAATTAGACACTGCTTGTTTACACCCGCTTATGAGGTTTGAAAATGAACTTACACTAATAGATGTAGATAGATTGAAAGGGTACTCAGAAGATTTATCTAAACAGATAGAAGAAATTCAGCAAAGATGTTATACTATTGCTGGAGAGGAATTTAATTTAGGTAGTCCAGTAGATAATAATAGAGTACTAACTAAACTTAACATACACACTGGAGTAACTACATCCAGAGGAATGAGTACTAGTAAAGCTGCGATAAAACAATGTTTAGAGTCACTAGATAAAAATGACCCAGCTAGACAATTATTACAAGATTTAGTAAATTATGCAAGTTTAACTAAACAAAGAAGTAGCTATGTAGATAATACAATAGAGATGTGTAAAAGTAAAATACATCCAAATAGATTAAGATTTAGTTATAAAAACTGTGAAGTACCATCTGGTAGATTTGCAGCTGGACGGAGATAAAAAGAACAAATTTTTTAGTGAGTTAAATATTCAAAATATAACTAAACCTCATGTTAAGATGAACTACGTTATAAAAGCTGAGGAAGTACAAAAATATTTTCCAGACTTATATAATAAAATATTAGAGTCAGGAACTTTAGAAGAAGCAGATGATGAATTTATATATGATGAAACTAGACTTAATGAGCTGGTTCAATACACTGGAGAAGTTAAAGCTAATGAAATAAAAGAAAAATTTATAAATAAGCCAGTTAAAATACATGTATATAAAATATTAGACTGGGTATTCTGTGACTATCCTTGGTTAATTCCTGGAGTTAGTGAAGAAGTAATAGAAGCATTTGACCCTTATATGAATATAAGAGCAACGTTTTTACCAGACCCAAATCATTATTGGGTAAGCATAGACTTTAATGCAGAGGAACTTCGTATACCTACGTTGATAACTAAAGAACCAGTCTGGTTGGAAGCTTTTTCTAATAATAAAGATATTCATAAACAAACTGCATTAGCTATATGGGGACCAGAAAATTACAATAAAGATAAACGTAAAATAGCAAAATCTGCAAACTTTGGTATTTTATATGGACAAACTGGTAGAAATTTCTCAGCTAACTTTAATATGACTTTAGAAGAAGGGAATCAATTCGTTGAACATTTTAAAGCATCATTGCCGGTGTTGTTTAGATGGGTTAATGTTTGGGAAAAAGTAGGAGAAAGACAAGGGTTTGTAACTACGTATTTTGGTAGACCAATAAGAGTAAGAAGTTATTTTCAATCAGGAGAATGGAGTTGGATGAATTATGCTAAAAGATTATGCGTCAATGGAACTATTCAAGGAACTGGTGCGGACATTATGAAATTCGTTCTAATAAAACTATTTAAAACATTCTATGAAGGAAATAATAATAGAAGAGATAGAATAAGATTTAAGTCGATGATACACGATGAGGTTAACTATCAAATGAGAAAAGATTGCTTAATGCAATTATTACCAGAGGTAATGGACATCATGAGAGTTCAAGCAAAAGGATGGGAATTCCCAATGGAAGTTGGATTAGACATAGGAAATAGATGGGGTCAAACAGTTCCATTCAGATTTAAGATTACTAAAAATCCTGGAGCTATAAGTACTATTTCAAATGTAGTTCCAAAAACAGACCCAACAGACAAAAGAACTATATGTGGAACATTTAAAGTATCTACTGAAGATGAAATAGTAGAAGAAAAAGAAGTAGAACAAGAGGAAGAAGTAAAATTCACTTGGGAAGAATAGGAGGTATTTTATGGTACTTATTAGAAAATTAGATAAACAACAAAGATTATGCATTCCAAAAGACGCATTAAAGCAAGCTGGTTTTACAGAAACTGACGATTTAGTTGCTGTAGGTGTAGAACATATTGACGGAGAAAAATGCATAGTATTATCAAGATATAGAGAGGATGAAGAAAAATGTTAATAAAATTATATATACATCCAAATAAGTTAGAAGCACTCCAAAATAAAGAGCCTATAATTGCAAAAACAATGACAACTTCTCAATACGATATAGAAATATTTGTTAATACTAAGAAAGTTAAAATAATACCTCAGGGTGATGGAGTTCTACTAACTAAGTATAAATTTATAGAAAGATTGAAAGGACTTGGTATAAAATGGTAGTAACAGAAAGAAAAATAGCAAAAGATGCTTGGAGAGTAAATATTCCTGCAGAATATATGATACAAGCTGGTCTTGAAAAGGGAGGAACTGTTCAAATAGGGTATGACACTAAAACTAAAAAAATTACTCTTTGGAAAAAAGAAGAACAAAAAGTAGAAGTTCATGACGACGCAAATAAAGTAAAATCTATAATAGATAAAATGGACTCAGCAAGACAAGCTTTAGATAAAGCGGTAGATGAAAAAATAGAACTAGATATTAAGAAAGCAAAAGACCCAGATAAAGTAAAGAAATGCAGTAGGTGTGGAAGACCTATGTCAGATAGAAATCATCTAAAAATAAATGGAAAAGAAATATGTGAAGATTGTAAAGCAAGTGAAGTTGCTTTGTTTAAGTTAAGATTACATCAGGACAAAATAGATTTTGAGTCGGAGGTGTAGTATGCCTAAGAAAGAAGAAAAAAAGAAAGAAGAAAAAAAGAAAGAAAAATTAGAGCCATCTTCAATAGACTTAAATAAAATACTATCTGGAGAAGGTGGAAATGATACTTCATCAGAAATACACAATGACATATTAGCTAATATAGAAAAAATAAATGAAGCTACTAATATAAATACAGTAGACTCAGTTACAGCTTTAATAAAATGGATTGTAGCAGATAATACCACTCTAGATGATAATGGTAGACCTATATTTATGGACAGAATGATGTCAGACGGAGATGCTAGAATAAAAGATGTGAGTATGATTACAGTAATTCAAAGCTTAGCTCAAGTTCCTAAAATCACAGCTATGAAACAATTTTGTTTAGATAATATAGCTAAAAGATTACAAAATTCTCCTTTTATGACTTTATCTGAGCAAATGTCTATGGCAAAAGACTTGAATGATATGGAAAATGATACACAGAATAGAGCCATGAAGTATATTCAAATGTCTAGAGATTTTAACTCAATGCCAACTATCTACAGACAATTAGTTGATAGATTAATGACAGTTCCTGATGACAGAGCTTATAGACTTAAAGCAATTCCAAGATTTATGGAACTTCCAGATGAAATATGGAATAAAATTATAGAAATAGTAGACTTGTGGGATAAGCAATGACACTAGAATGACTCTAGAGACCTTTTCATAGTAAGTTAATATAATTTTATATTATAACAGGATAGTTATTTATAGACTATCCTTAGCTTATGCATAATAAATAATATTAGACAGGAGGATTAGAATGAAAGACTATACATTAAATAAACAATTTCCATTAACAGATGAACAAAATGAAATAGTTGATTTTATGCTAAATAGAAATTATTGTGTAAATGCGGCTCAAACACGGTTATCGGAAAAACTTACATGTCGTTAACACGGAGCTGTAGTATATATGTTACAGCATCCAGACACTGATACTATTGTACTTTGTCCACAGTGTGCAGTTAAAGCATTTAAAAGGGAATTAACAGAAAAGCTAAAAATAAGCTTTAATTTATTTACCAGTGCTAAGCCAATTATACAACCTGGAGCAAGAATTCATGTAATTACTCATTCAGCTTTAAAGAAGTATTTAAGCTTTATAGATGAACTTCATAATATGGGGCGTAAGTTATTATTGATGATAGACGAAGCTCAGATATTACAAGACAGTAACAATCAATTCTATCAAATGTTAGCTCCAAAAAGACCATTTTTTAAGGTAGTTTGGGAATTAACTGCTACACCACTAGGTAATAGTTTAACTGGTTTATATTGGTTGCTATATTTCTTAAACCCTAAAATAGTTGGTAGTTTAGCTCAATTTAAAGCTAATTATTATATAATTAGATTAAACCGTATTAAGCGATGGGTTGGAAAGTACCCTAACAAACGACAAGTTACTTTTAATGAAGAGGTAATAGTAGGTTATAAAAATTTAGATAAATTATCAGAGATATTAAAAGATTATGTTAAGATTAAACAAAAGAAATATAATTTAGTATGGCATTATCATAAATTTAATTTAACTGAGGCTGAGACAGTGCAATACTTATTAGCTGGTCAAGGACTAAAAAGAGAAACTTCTGAGAAAAACTTCGCTGTAAGATTGCATGACTTACAAATGGTAGTAGATAATTTAGTTATTCCTATAGATAAAGTTGCGTTAAAATATAAATTAGAACAAAAATTAAAAGATGAAAAAGGTAAAGTAGACCAAGAGAAATTAGACTATTTATATAAAACTATTTTAACTAAAACATCTGAAAATAGAAAGAACACTATTATGGAGTCTGAATTATCTAGCAAAGAAATAGCTTATATTCAAGTAATAAAAGAAGAATTAGCTAAAGGAAGACCAATATTAACATACTTAGATTATTCTGACGTAGTAGATAGACTTGAAAAAATATTACGTGAACGTAGTCATGAGCTAGGAGTAAAACAGGTTCTTAAAGTTACTGGAGGAATTAGTTTAAAAGAAAGAGAATTAGTAGAAGAGTCAATAGAAGCAGGAACCGTAGTTTTAATTACATCAGCAGGAACTGAGTCTATAAACTTACAAAAGTCTAACAGCATTATATTTTATGATACACCATTTTCGGTTCTTACATTTATACAAGCTGTAGGTCGTATTACTCGTATGGACTCAAAATATAGTGAACAGCACGTGCATATAATGGAAGCAGTTGGAACTATTGATAGTTATAAACGACTTTGTATAACAATGAATGCAAATTTAATTGAGTCTATTTTTGGAGGAATTGAAACTTTACCAGTTGAAATGCTAAAAATAGACAAAGGATTTCAAGGAGAGCTAAGAAAACAATTGCTTTGGTGCTTTGACTCAGACAGATTACTTACAGAGCAAGAAATGAAAGATATGATAATGGCTGAAGTAGAAAAAAGAAGAAAGAAGGGTTATAAGATATGATGAATAAACAAAGCTGCGAAAATCATTTTAATAGCTATAAAGATAGAGCTAATACTAGTAATTGTATAAATGAATTGGAGTCTAAGTTAAAAGAAAATAATTTAGACTTTAAAAATATTCTTACAATATTTACATATAATAGAGAAGAGTTAGAATTTTCAGTTTTAACTTCTCCTAGCTCTAACATAATTATAAAGTGCAAAAAGTATGAAAGTTAATGCTGAATTAAAAAGTATATGCATAATATAATTAGATGGAGGTTATTAAAAAATGAAAACATCTAATACTACAGAAACAACTATTAAATTTAGTTTAATTTAATGTTTTAAAATAATCAACTAATATAAATATATTAATCAATAAATAAAAGTTTATTCTAGGTCATTCTAGTGATAAACTTTTATTTATTATATTTCTCTTATTATATATAATATTAGGTAACAACAAAAGAAGATAAATTATGAAAGGAGACCGAGCATGCCAATAGAGAAAATATATCAAAATAGTACTAGTACCGGAACTCATACAAGCAGTTTAGGCTTCGTAAGAAAATTAAATAATAATTCCGATGAACTAGGTACTACTACAAAGTTAAATCTTAGAGATAGAAATACGCCAGAATTAATTAAGAAAGCTTTTAGAGAGCAAGCTAAAAATAAAATAAATTATGCCACTCCGGGAGGACCAGAATACACTATGAATAGAGTAGTAGATGGTGTAGTTCAGTTATACAATAGTAACATAGAGACCTCTACCAATATAGAGATTAATATTCAAGACTCTATATCAGTAACATTGAATGAAAATCCAACAAAATTCACTGAAGCTATATTAAAATCAGTGAAAGAAGAAACTTATGAAATGTTTCCAATGATGGTAGATGAAGGTAGAGTTACATGCGCTTTTGGATTTAACTATAGCCCATTTCCTGAATTGATACATTCAGAAAATGACAACGATATGATGTATGTTTATATAGATGAAAATACTAGAGAAGCTTTATCTTTACTAAGTAAAACTATTACTAATTATACAGAGCCAGGTTGGTATGTATTAGACAGTAAAACTCAAGACCCATCTTCTAGTGAATTTAATTTGACAGAAAAAGTGTCTAACTTTGATAGTATAAAAAATATTACACTTACAGTAGATACAATTTACTATTCTAATCTTAATGATGAAAGTAGAGAAGTTGTAAAAACAAATACAAGTGATTTATACGATTTAATATCATCAATCAAAGTAGATAGAGACACAAAAATACTATCAGGTGGAACATATAAAATTTTAATAAATGAATCTCCATCTAAATTTACCAAAGCATTATTAGATAGTGCTAAAGTACAATTTAAAGATTATACACCATTCTATTGTTTTTATGAACAAAATGATGCTAAAGTAATTTTTATAGGAATTCAAATTTCTAGTGACTTAAATTTTCCTACAGTTTACTTTGTAGACTTAACATCTGAAGAGCCAGTTCCAGAGTTCTATGGGTATATAGATAGTAATGTTATAGAAATGTCTACATATATTAAAGGAAGCTCTATTACTGGTTATACAGAGCCAGGTTGGTATAAATATACTACTGAAGACAACTTAGCATATGAAGTAGAAAAAGCAAACTTTGATAGTATAAAAAATATTACTTTAACTATATCAACACAAAGCCAATTTATATATTATGATAGCATTAAAAAAATATCATCAGTGTCTAGACCTATAACTTATAAATCTTACTTTTATGATTTGATTAAAAATATAGAAGAAATTTCTGTTCCAAGTACTTCAGAAAAAATAAAAGTCGGAGATAACATTGTATGTGAATTAAATAATTACCCAATAGAATTTTTCAACTCACTATATAACAATGAAACTCTTCCTATGCTTATAGGAAATAAAATCTCGATTGGAAATGTAGATTTTTGTGGAGTTAAACTTGATGCTGCAAGCTCATATAATAAGGACTCTGAGGCTAAATATTTAATATACGTAACTAGTAAAAATATACAAATGTTACGTGATAACGGTATAGATACAAGTAATTATGCTATAGAAGGTGCAGCAGAAGATTGGTATGAACTTGTAGGAAATGCGCTTAAAGGTCTTAGTGGAAAATTTAATTCTATAAATAATTTTTACATAAAAATATCTAACATACTTTCATACAAAATTAAAGAACTAGATAAATCAGTATCATTAACTGAAGTAAATGTATCTGATTTCAAAGATTTGTTTAAAACAATTTATATAAATTAAAAAATTAAAGGAGGAAAATAAAATGGCTATTGAAAAATTAAAACAAAGTGGAGTGGTTACAGAAACTGACTCAAATTATACTACTGGATTAGGATTTGTCAGAACAATAAACAAGAATGCAGATGAATTAGGTACTACTAAGAAACTAGATTTAAGAACTAAAAATACACCAAAGCACATTGCGCAAGCTTTAAAAGAACAAGCTAAAAATAAAATTAGCTATAAAACTATGGGAGGTCCAGACGATTTACCAGATTATGATAAAGGACCAATTAATTCTCCAAGCTCACTAAAAGGTGGACTAGCTCAAATATATAATAAAGAATTAGCTATACAACCAGAGCCTATTACTAATATAGATTTTGATATAGTATCTGGACTTCAAGAAGGAAATGAAAATGTAGCTTCTGGCTCATTAATAGCTACTTTAAAAGCTGTAGGAGGAACTGCTCCATTTACTTATAGCTTTAATACAGACAGCTCTGCAGGAAAAGATAACGGATTATTTACAATAGAAGGAGATAAAATAAAGGTAGGTACTACAGCGTTAACCACCGGAAACTTTAAAATATCAGTAAAAGTAGAAGATGTAAATAATAAAACATTTATTAACTCTACAGTTATAACTGTAGCTGAAGCTGCTGGAGCATAGATTTTGGAGGTGAAAGATAAAGATGGCAAAAATAAAACTTAATGAAACATTAGCAGAAGATATGAATTATAAAGTAGTATCTGAGAATAAAAGTAAACGTCCTGGAGTCTTAAAGACTATTCATGGTAATATTACTGACTACTTAGCTAATAGAAACGGAAGAATTTATGGAAAAAGTTTATGGGAGAAAGCGTTAAATTCAGACTTAGTAAAAGAACAGATAGCTAGTAATTGCTTTTTCGGAGAAGCAGGGCATCCGCTGGATGATAGAATGGAAATAGACATCAGTAAAATATCACACGCAGTAAGAGATATAAAGATTGGTCCTGACGCTGTAACTGCAGAAATAGATATATTAGATACTCCAGAGGGAAACATTATTAGTAAATTAGTAGACTACGGCTCTAAAATAGGTATTTCTTCAAGAGGATGCGGTAGCTTAGATGAGTCTACTAACGAAGTTGGAGATGACTACCAAGTATTTGCATTTGATTTAGTAGTAAGACCCTCTGTAGCATCAGCTAGATTAACAGAGTCAGAACAGCTTATAAAAGACGGTAAAACTATAATGACAGAGTCTGAAATTAAGGATGTAATCTCTAACTACAGAAAAAATATATTGACAGAAGACACTAAAATGACTTCTAGTATTAGTGAAAGTATGTCTAATAAAATTATAAATCAACTAATAAAAGAGTCAGCTCAATTAAATAGAAAATAATGATAAAATTTAATATAAACTATTTACAAACTAAAAATAATAGTATATAATAGCATTATATTAAATATTAAGGAGGAATTAAAGTGATAAATAGAAAATCAGAAAGTGTAAAACTTTTAGAAAGTATTCAAATTACTTTGAAAGAAGGTAGAAATCCTCCTCTTACGCCTAAAGAAATTAATCAAATAAAAAGTTCTTTAAATGACAATTTTTATAAAATCTTTGAATTAAAATTTAACGAATATAAAGATGAGAACTGGTTTACTATTTTTGAAAAAGGAAAAGTTGATGAGTCAGGCAAAGGAGTTGGATTTATTGGCTATTTATATGGAGTACATTATGCAAACTTTACAGACATAGGAAAATATAAAGGATTTTTTGACCAAGACTGCAAAGCTAATACTTGGCAAGAAGTTATTGAATGGATTAATAACACAGTAGACGCGCATGTATATATGTTACCATCAACTGAAGAGTTTAAAAAGTACTTAAATAAAAGAGCAATTGAAAAACTTATAGATGTAAAAGTATTTAATCATAATGGTTGGAAATATGTTCAAAGTTCGAATGAAGGTGTTGAAAAGAATGGATGTTTCTTAGACATTAATCCACTAGCAAGTAACGAATTACTCATTACACTTTTAGTAGATACTGACGGGTATATTAAAGATACCGTTAATACTTGGCAAGAAGCTGCTGAATGGGTTAATAATAAAATAATTTATTATTATGGTATCAAAGATAAGCCTCAGCCTAAGTATAATTATGACGATGAAGATGACGAAGAAAATGAAACTTTATATGATTTAGTAGCAGTATACGATAAAAACAAAAAAATTCTATTTTATAAAAAATTTGAAGTTGGTGAAGAAGAACCGTATTTATTACAATTTGATGAAGTTAAAGAAGCTATATCTTTTGCAGAAAATAATCCAGCTGCTAAAGTAGCAATACTTTGGGACGGAATAAGAGATGGCGAAAGTTACGATGTAGAAATATGGAATAATGTTGAAGGAGATATTTCTGACTCACCTGAGGATGAAAAAGCAGACTATGATTACTACACAAACGAAACTAAAAAACTATTAGAAGATTAAATATTAAGGAGAATAAGAGTGAAAAGTTTAAGCAATATTTTATTAGAAAATATTCAAACAAGTCTAAAGGAAGGAATGCATTTAGTCGCTTTTGTAAGAAATAAAGAAGGACAAACTAAAACTATAGAAGATAGTGACTATCCTTCTAAGAAAGCTTTCTTAAATGACTTAAAAGCAAATGAATTTACTGTAATCAGCATTAAAAACGATGCTGATTTATGGTTACTAGACAATAGTGACTATCCAAGTCTTAATGCTCTTTATAAAGATTTATCTATGTATAAAGAATGGGCTAAAGAAAATCCTAATTTATGGCAAGATAAATATAATAAACTAAAAGAACTTTATAGTAAAGCTATAAAGCAAATGAAAGGAGAATAATATGATAAATAGAAAATCAGAAAGTATAAAATTATTAGAAAGTATTCAAACAAATTTAAAAGAGTCTATTACAATTGATGAAATTGAAGAAATAACACAAAGAATTGAATCTGCAGAAGATATGGATGAAATACAACAAATAATTTACACAATTTCAGACGGTGTATTAGAAGATGAAGTACAAAATATGTTTGATAGTTGTAATGAAGATGATGATTTAGATGAAGTTAAATCGCTAGTACTAACAACATTAGAAGATAACGCAGAATATGATGAGTCATCATTAAAAGAAGCTGAAACACCAGAAGCTATGCAAAAAATTGCTGACAAACAAATGCCAAAAGGTGGTTATAGATATATTACAACTCATGGTATAGGACCTGGAACATTGCCAAAAGACGTAGAAGTATTTAAGACAGAAGATATAAGTAGTGGAAGAATAGCAATATATATCAGTAGACCTCTTACATCAGAAGAGTTAAAACAATATGACATTAAACCAGAGTGGATTCAAGAAGACAGCTCATATAGAAGATATAAAGTATCATTCTTCGTAGATACAGACTCTATGAACAATATGGAAATAGAAGAAAAAGTAAATGAATTGCTAAAAGGCTCAGGCTTAGCAAGTACAGATGAAACTATAGATGTAGAAAAAGTAGAAGATTTAGAAGAAGATGCTAATAATTTTGGAAAAGCTCATATATCTAAGAATGCTAAAGTATTAGCATATCAAGTAGAAAATATGGGTGGAGGCACTATGGTTATCTTTGGAAAGCTAGATGATGGAAATTACTTTGCTGGTAATGAAGAAGGTTTAATAATTTATGATGCTGATATTAGACCTCTATACCTTGGTGAGGATGAAGTAGATGATAAAGAAATAGAAGAGTTCGATAATGCACATTTAGTTCAAAATATAGATGCTATAGATGATAAAGAATTATACGATATGATAATAAATCAAACAAACTATGATAAATATTAATCATTTTCAATTCAGCATTAAAATCTAGTTGTTACGAGAATGCCTCTAGAGGCATTCTTTTTTAATGTTAATATATCTTTATATCTAAAAAATAAAATTTTTGATAAAAATAACACTTTCTTATATACAATATTAGGAAAAACTAAAAAATTATTTAGTTTATAATTTTTATTATATTATATTTTATTTTTAAGGAGGAAACAAACATGGTAATTGATTCATTAGCATTAAAAGAAGCAGATGCTTTGATAAAGAAACACAGCAAAATGATAAATGCTGTTGATAACGCATTAAAAGAATCTGCTGCATTCGGAGCAATGACAAAAAACCAAAAAGGTAACTTAGCTATAGTTTTAGAAAACGTAAGTAACCAAGTAGAAGCTAAAGCTCCTAGAGTTTTAACAGAAAGTGGTACTCAAGTTGTAGATATAGCTAAAAAGATGGAATACTTAAACTTAACATCTGCTATTATGCCTACATTAGTAGCTGAAGATGTAGTATCTGTACAAGCTCAAAAACAAAAAGCTGCTACAGCATATTATATCAAAAATGAATATGCTTCTAATAGAGGAAAAATTAAAGCTGGAGACAATATTTCTAACTTTATGCAAGTAGGACCAGATGCTGACAAAATTCCAGATGCTTTTAACTATTCTGCAGAAGCAATCAATGGAGAAGAAGTAGTACAAGATGATACTACAGGAAACTTCACATTAGCTTGGAAACCAATAGTTCCTGGAACTGTATCTTTTAGAGTAGGTGGAGTTGAATATGCAGATAATGGAGAAGGAAAAATAGTATCTGCAGGAGCAGACAAAGGTACTATCGACTACACTACTGGTATAGTTGAATTTACTGCAAAAGTAACTATAGATGATAAAGCTGTTAACTACTCACAAGATTTATCTATAGCTCCAGTAAATGTTCCAGAAGTAAAAATCAAAGTAGAAGAAGTAGTAATGGTTGCAAAACCAAGAAAATTAAGAGGAGGTTTCTCTTTAGATGCAGCATTTGATTTAAGTGCTACTCAAAACATCGACCTTCAATCTTTACTTCAAAACTTAAAAGTTGATGAAATAAGAAGTGAAATAGATGGAGAAATCTTAAACGACTTACTAAACTCTGGTACTGGAATGTCTGTAACATTCAATATAGCTGTTCCATTTGGTATAACAAAAGTTGACCACTATGACAGCTTCTTACAAACATTAATAGCTGCTGGAAATAAAGTAAGAACTAAAACAAGAAGAGTTACTCCAAACATCTTAATAGTTGGAGAAACTGGTTCAAATGTAATTGAGTCTATGACTAAATTCAAACCAGCTTCTACATTAGGAAGTGCTGGACCACACATCTTAGGTACTCTAGCTAATAGATACTTATGTGTATACAGCCCATACTATCCAGCTGATAGAGGAGTATTAGCATATAGAGGAGACGTTATACTAGATACTGGGTATATTTACGGACCTTATATGCCAATTATAGCTACTCAATATATAATGGGTGCAGATTTTTATGGAGATCAAGGCGTAGCTACAAGCTATTCTAAAAAATTAGTATCTGCTGACTTCTACTGCAATGTAGTATTCACAGATATTACTGAATAGTAATAGCTATAAGATTTAAGCCATAACGAGTTAATCTCATAAATATAACCTTTCAAAATAGAGAGTAAGTCTATCGATTTAGATAGAAACTGCTCTTTATTTTTATGAAATTTACAAAAACTATTTACAAACTAAAAATAATAGTATATAATAAATACATAAAATAAATAATATTATTAAGGAGAATGTAATGAAAAATCTTAAGTTAATAGAAAAAGAATTATATGAAATGGCTAATATTCAACCAAGTAGAACTGGTATAAGTTCAGTATTATATGCTACTTTTAACGGTAAAAATGAAGGCTTTAAACACAGCGCTAGAGTAAAAGTAAGAACTAATTCTGGATTAATTCCAATACAATTAGAACCAGACGTAAAAATTCCGCCCAACGTAGATATAAGTAAATTAAAGAATGAAGATATTGTCAAAATAAAGGAAGCGGTTAATTATATAGCTTCAAATATAGATTTATTTCTTAAGCATTGGAATGGAGAAATAGATGATGCTGATTTAATTTTAGAGTTAGAAAACAGAAGATAATATATTAATATTAAGGAGGAATAAAATATGAAAAAAGAGATGTTAGAAACAAAAAGTGAGAGTGTAAAATTGTTTGAAAGTATTCAAACTAATTTAAAAGAAGACATAGGGTTAAAGAAATTTGCTAATGAAAAAGATATTACTGACAAATTTGGAAGTTTTATTAAGTTTACGCCAGATATGATTGAGTATGTTGGAGATTTAAACACAGGAAATTGTAAACAAAATGCTTTTAAATCACATTATGCAGACCCTGAAGATAATCCTGACGTATATAGCGGCTATATAATTTTAAAAGATAAAGAAGGTAACTTGTATGGAATAGAGCATTATTGGAATGGAAACAAGACTAAAGCTATAGAACATACAGCTGTAAGAAATACGCCTTTATACAAAAAAGGAGAACTAGTTTATTACATTGGAGAAAAAGTTGAGGGTATTCAAAATAACATGAAAGAAGCATATGTTACAGTAAATTATGGAGCAGGAGAAGTTACTCTAAACAATGGAGAAACTATTCCAGCTGAGGATGTTACAGAAGAAAATATTAACCAAGTGAAATCACTGTCATTTCTATGCGATTATTGTGAAAAACCTGTAAAATTAGGTAAACAAGGCATTAAAAATGCATCTGGTGATGAAGACCCATTAGACTTTATAACTAGTGAATACAAACTTTGTGCTAAATGTGCTAGAGAAAGCTAAAAGTTATAGCATAATATAATTATAGAAAATTTATAAAAGCATGTCGTACATTAAATTTTCTATCTACATGAGCAATTTTTTAATTGCTCTTTATTTTTTATTATGAAAACTAATACTTATATTTTATATACTATATTAGGAAGTAATTTTTAAAGTAATTTTAATTGAGGAGGAATTTTAATGAGTACATTTAATGTAAGAGTAACATACAAGGGAGAAGGAGACTTAAATTTTCATATTCCAATAGTTGGAGAAATAAAAATTTGGCCTGGTAGAGATATATTTTTAGAAGGAGCAACAGTTGAAATAATAGAAGCTTTAAGAGCTTTAAGACCAATAAAAGTAGAACATACTATTGGAGGAGTTAAAAAAGGATGCTATAGAATAATAGATATTAATGAATATCTAGAAAGAAAAGATGGAAAATTTAGTCCATATAGTAAAACTATAAGAAAAGAAGCTTCTAGTGTAGCTGATATAAGAAAAGAACTACAAGCTCATAAAAACGATGAAGATGAATTTGTTCCTGTAATAGAAGCTGGAACTCCAGAGGCTATGAAAGATACTACAGCTTTAGAAGCTGAAATCACTGAGCCAGAGATAGAAAAAACAGAAAAAGAAGAAAAAGAAGCAGTAGAAATACCAAAAGAAATAGAAGAATACATCGTTAAAGTAGGAAAGAATAAAGGTAGAAAAATAATAGATTTAGATAAAAGAGAATTAGCTAAATTAGCTAGATATTCTACAGATGAAGCTGAAAAAGAAAAAGCTAAGAAGCTAATCGAACTTTTATACTCTGAGGAATAGTTCAGGAGGTATAAAATGACAGAAAAAGGTGTAATAGAGTATGTAAAAACTCAGCTAGGAAGTAAAACTGTAGACGTAGAAATAACTAACAAAGAATATGAAACTTTAATTCAACAAGCTATATTAAAGCTTAAACCATATTATAATGGAGTTAGATATGTTCAAGCGAATGGCAAAGTAATAAACTTGTCAAATCACCATCCAATAGCTATATCTAGAGTTTGGAATGCTCAAAATATTAGCTATAATCAAATTCAAGATTTTACTTTTGGTGGAGTTGGATTAATGATATGGGACATAAACTTTATGCAAAGAATGGAAATGCTAAGCATATATAGAGCATTGTGGAATGAAATCTCATATCAACAGGGCTTAGACTTTAGACTAGTTGGAGATACATTATATCTAGATGGATGGGAAAACAATGTGCTAATAGAAATGATGGTAAATATAAAAGTAGTATCTGATATAGAGGATGAATCTATGTATAGCAGTTGGTTTAATGAATATGTTCTAGCTTTAGCTAAGGAGTTAATAGGAAGAAAAAGAGGAAAAGTTACTTTAGAAGGTAGTCCTATAGCTTTAGACGCTGATACTTTATTAGCAGAAGCTACGGCTGAGAAATCAAATTTAGAAAGCCAATTGCTTGGAGAAATTTTTGTGTATTAATATAAAATATTATCTAGGAGGAAAGTAATGAGTAGAAAACCAAGGGGCTTACTTAGCATGAGCAATAAAGAATTAGAATATTTTAGAAGAAACTTCAATGAGTCTGCTAATCTACATGGTAAAATAGGTAAACTTTATCAAGTAAGAAAAGAAAGCCAAATTAATACTGATGAGTACTATACGTATGAAACTCCAGTAGACGTAGCTTATACTTTAAATGAAAATCCTTCTAAAGCTCAATTATTAAAGCTTGGCTGGTTTACAGAGGATGAGTCATCTAAACCAATTTTAGCTACTCTTACTTTTTTAGACTTAAATGGAGAAATAATTAATCCATCAGAGGGAGCTATACTAGAAATTTCTGCAAGGAGTAATCCTAGCAACTTAGACCAATTTGAAACTAGAAAATTTGATATAGTTAAAGTAAATGTAGACTATGACTTATGCTTATTTACTTGTAATTTAGCTCCTCATAGAGCTCAACTTACTCCTGTAAGTCCAAACCCTACACCAAACGATATGTTCAATGAAAATCAATTTTTAAAAAGAAAAACAATAGGAGTAGAAGATTTAAAATGATATTATTAAATGCTAACAATTTTTACCAGAGTCCTAGAGTAATATTAAATATGTATAAAAATTTATTAGATATTAGATATAATACTCTAAGAACTAGCAAAAATGAAACCATTTTATCATTGCTGAGAATATTTACTCATCAAGAAATAGAAAAAGCAATAGAAGATATTTTTTTAGATAAAAATAATAATATTATAGTAGATAGCCAAAGTAAATCTAGTGTCATTCTAAGATACTTAGAATACGGTGGAGAAAATGTTCGCTCATTATTTTTACTATCAAATGTAAAAAAAGACATTGAAAGAAGGAGTTTATAGATGTATAGCAATTTTAGTAAATTTGGAGAAGGTTTTAAGAATTTAATAAGCTCAGTATTTAATGGAGATACTATATATGCTCCAGTAGATGAAGCATTTGAATATGCTACTAAACAAACTGAAAATAAGGTAAGATTTCCTTTTATAAGTTTTTATGTAAACCCTAATATCTTACTAGATAATAGTAATAATTCTATGGACCAATATCACGATGGTATGAACTTTCAAAATCCGCTTAAGATATATAATGAGCAAGGAAAAGAAATTGGAACTAATGAAAGATTAGCAAAAAATCAAAACTTTTTATATATTATATTAGGCTATCAGATAGATATTTGGGGAACTGATAGATATAGCACTGAGCAATTAGCTCAAGAGTTAATCTTTTGGCTATATGAAAACCAACAAATATCTACAAAACTTCAAGGAGAAGACTTAAACTTCACCTTTGAAATAGATAACCAACTAATTGATAACAGTGATTTAGCTTTGTACCAATCTCAAGGCAAACTTTATAGATTTACTTTAAACATCAACCTTCAGGGAGTTCTATTAAGAACTAAAAACTTCTTTACACTACTTAAACCTAAAGTTGTTGTCAATGAATTAAAAATGAAAGGAGAAAAATAAAATGGCAATACCTAATACAAGAGTAAACGTTCAAGAAGTTACTTTAGCTGGAAGAAATGTATTAATTCCTTTTATACCAGCAGTACTTCTAAAAACTAAAAGCGGACCAATAGGAACTGTAGAAAGAATTACTACAGAAGCTCAATTCATAGCAATGTTTGGACAATCTGATGCTACTACACCAGCAGCATATACTCTACAAAAATACTTAAGAGCATACCAATATGCTTATGTAACTAGAATTTCTAGTGATACAGAAGCTAAATTTGGTACGGCTGAAATATCATTCAAAAAAGATGAAAGTGATGTTAAATTAATTAGTGCAACTACTAATTATAAAACTGATTTAGAGAATGGTAAAGCTATAAAATTAGTATATGATGCAAACTCAAAGAAAATATACATTGATTTATCTGATGTTTTTGGAAAAAATGTTACAACTATAAAAGAAGATATAGATGTAACTACACTTAAAGCTGCAGAACATGATGAAGATGGAACACTTACAGGAGGATTAGAATTTATATTAAATAAGTTAGTTAATTCAGCAAATGCTATTACTGGAATTACTTTAACATTAACTAATGAATTTACTAATAAAACTGACTCTGACTCTGTTCCAACTGTAGATGAATTTACTGCAGGATTTACTAAATATATAGAAAAAGGAGATAGTGGAAATAAAGCTACTCTAAATAATACTGAAATTATGGCATTTATAGATTTATATAATTACCAAGACTACCCAATAGATGAAATGGTTATACCAGAATATAGAGCTGCAGAAGTAGTAAACTACGCAGTAACTAAAGGTAGAGAAAATTACTATAGAGTAATTGCAAATGCTACTGGAAAAACTGTTTCTGACATTCAAACTAGTGTACAAGACTATGTAGCTGATGAAAGAGGAACACTTGAAGTATATGCTCCAGATGTTTACTTTGCAGATTATGTAGATGAAAATGGAAATCCTATCGAATGTCCAGTATCTGTTGCTGTATTAAATGCTTATGGACAAGCTAATAGACAAAATGCTTGGTCATCTATAGCAGGTGTAAGCAGAGGTACTCTATCTAACGTAACTGGTTTAACTGTTAAATTTACTAAAGAACAATGTGATTTATTATATGATGGACAAATTCCAGTAAACATAATAAATTACATCAGTTCAGTAGGTTATATAGTTTGGGGAAATAAAACTACTGTTACTGAAGATGTATCTAAATTCTTTGATAGAGTAAACGTTTCTAGACTAGTTAATTACTTAAACAGAGAATTGACTCAAGTTTCTTGGAAATATTTATTTGAACCTATTACACTTTCACTATTCGCTAACTTCACTGCAGAATTAGAGGGAGTATGTGACAATGTCAAAGCTGCAGATGGTATAGAAGATTACATAGTAATATGTAATAGCTCTAATAACACAGCTGAAACTATAGCAAGAAATGAAATGCATGCTGAAGTTCAAGTAAAACCAGTTGAAAGCTTAGAGTATATCATAATTAATTTAACTGTAACAGATACTATAGTATCTGATGTTACTGAAGGAGGTGCTAAATAATGGCTAATAATGATTACGCTGACTTAAACTTATCTTCATACGATATACAAGCTACACCAGATAATAAAGATGCTGAATTACAAGCAACAAGATTTAACTTTGCTAAATTCCAATTGCAAAGAAAAAATCACTTTCAAGTTCAATTCTTACCAAGTAAATATGACCCATCATTAAGTATAGACCCAGAATTAAGATTTATGCTAAAGAGTTTCCCATTACCTAAAGAAACTACTGAAGCACAAGATATAAACTACTTTAACCAAACAATTAAAGTAGCTGGAAAAACTACTTTCGAATCATTCACTATGGTACTTAGAGACTCTATAGGATTTGATGTAGAAAGAAAATTCTTAGACTGGAGAAACAGAGTATATGACCCAAGAACTGGTCGTATGGGATTAGCAGCTATGTATAAACTAGATGCTATGGTATATGAATTTACTCCAAATAGAGATTATTATAGAGCATGGAAATGCGAAGGATGCTTCCCATCAGGAGTAGACTATGGAGATATGGATTATGATGATGGTGGAGAAAAACAAATTCAAGTTACACTTTCTGTAGATAGAGCTTATAGAGATGACCTACAATGGAATAAAACTTCTAATAAGTTAGAAACTAAAAAAGGAAGAGCTCCAATAAGTGATAGTCCAACATATGAAGGCGGAAATAGCTAGTCTAAACTAGTTAATAAAAGAAGGTAATAGCCCTAAGTTACCTTCTTTTTTCATGCATAATATATTTAAGAGGTGAATTATGAGAACATCAGATTTAACTAAGCTTAGACATTCAAAAGAGTTATTCGTAAAAAATTGTAAAAATAACAATATGTCTTTAGTATCAGATTTTATAAATTTTAATAGACCAGTAATGATTAAATGTAATCAATGCAATAAAATAAAAACAGTAACGCCTAGTCATTTTAAGCACAGAAACATTATTTGTCTAGGTTGCTATAATAGGAGAATGAAAGATGAAAAATAATAAATTTGTTGGATGTGACCCGTCCTTTACTCGGATTTGGAATATCAAGCATAGATTTAGAGCACAAAATATTAATATTCGATGAAGCTGGAGTAGATGTAGGAGAAGGTAGTTTTGCAGAAATTACAGCTGCAGCAGAAAAAATGGAAGCTAAAGTAAAGCATTGTAATTATATACAAGATGCTATTATTGGTATGGAAATACCTCCAGTGTCTGGCTTTTATGCAGTAAAACTTTGGGCTTTAGACTCTAGAATATATAGTCATTTAAAAACTAGGGCTGTAGATATTTGGCTATTTAATGTACCATATCTTAAATTTATTAATGGAAAAAATAATAGTAAAAAAGATACCATGATAATGATAAATAATATAGTAGAAGTATTTAAAGACAATGGTTTTCAAGTGCTTCAAGTTTTAAAAGATAAACGAGGAAAAGATAGAAAATTAACAAGCAATCAATGCGATAGTTTCTTATATTGCTTAAGAGTTTTTATAAAAAGTTGTATGGAGTCTGGAGAATACGGAGAATTAATTCAAGACATTTTAAACATAAATGATAGATTTTTAGTAGAAAAAGAAACAAAAACTGGTAAGCATAGTAAAAATAAGTAACATCGTTATTACTAGAATGACTCTAGAGACCTTTTCATAGTAAGTTAATATAATTTTATATCTAATAAGATTAGCTGTTTATTTAATTTAGCTAATCTTATTAAATTGCAACAAATTTTTATACGTACACTTACTTTATATATTATAATAGGAAAATATATAGTAAATTTAAAATAATTTTTAAAGGAGTGTTTGTAAAATATGAATTATTTAGAAAAAACTTACAAAATTCCTAGCAATGGAGTTTTTGATGGACCAAAAGAAATTACACTAAGAGAAATGACTACTAAAGAAGAAAAGATTATGCTGGGAACTAAAGATTTGAGTGTATTTGAAAGATTAGTTAAGTCTTGCACTATAGATGGAGACTTTGACTTTAATAAAGTACATTCAGCAGATATAATGTATTTAACATTTATGCTAAGAGAATTAACATTCGGACCAGAGTATTCTCAAGAAGTTATATGCCCACATTGTGGAGCTAAACAAGAAGTGATTATAAACATTAATGAAATGAAAGTAAAATGTCTTTCAGACAAAGAAGCTAAAGAACTAAAAGATGGAATTACATTATCTTTAAGTACCGGAGATAAAATTTCATTTGGCTTAATTTCTATGGGACAATCTAACAATATTGATAAAATAATTAAGCAAAGAGTACAACAAAATAGGCTAAAAGACCCAGTATCTTTTGAAGCAATGCTCAGATTAGCAGCTGCAGTTAAAAACATAGAACCTGCAGAAAGTACAGACGTAGATTACACTCTAGATGAAAATAAACTACAATATTTAGACGAATTAAGATTAAGAGATTTAAACCATATTCAAGCAGAGCTTGGAAAAATAGATTTTGGAATAGATAGAAAAATATATAGAATATGCGAAAGATGTGATGAACAAATGGAGGTAACTGGGTACATAGTACCAGAATTTTTTCACCCTTCTATGTAGCAATGATATTGAAACTCCTGAACAATTAAACAAGTGTATAGAGCTTAATAATAAGCTTTTAAAAGACATTTATGAGTGTCAATTATACTTGTTAGATTTAGGAGTTTCTTTTGAATATACAGATACTTTAAGCTATAATCAGTTAAATGAATTAATAGAGTATTCTAAAGAATATAGAGAAATATTAAATAAAAGAATGGAAGCTAATTCATTACTAGGAGCTATAAAATAAAGCGAGGTGAATATATATAAATGGCAAGTACAGCTGGAAAAGATGGAGGAATAGTTAGTCAAAGTCAAGGACCAGACTTGAGTCAAAAAGGAATATGGTCTGCAAAAGAGCAACAAAGTTACAGACAACAAGTAATAGGAAAAACTTTCGAGAAAGATACTGGCTATTTAGCAAATCAAATAAAGGCTTTAAATCAAATTAATAAAATATATTCAGAACAGCTAGCTAAATTAGATGCTGCAGATAAAAAACAAGCTAAAGCTTATCAAAAAAGAATGGCTGAAAATACTAATCTAAAAACTCAACTAGAAAAAATGTACGAAGAGCAAGAAGGTAGTATAGAAGCTATTCAAGAAATAGTTCACAATTCTAATAAACAATTAAAGAAAAGCTATAAAGAATTAGGAGATTCTGCTGCTTTAGCTTTAGAAAATGCTAGTAAAAGAGGTAAAAGAGCAGCTAAAGAACACTTAGCTGAAATAACTAGATTAAGTAATAATGCTATTACTCAAGGAAAAGAAATAGAAGTTACTTTAAAAAATGCAGAAAAATCTACTAAAACAATGTCTAAAGGCATTGATGAAACACTATCTAAAGTAGTAAATTGGTCAGAAAAAGCTGCAAACGTTTTTAATTTACAATCACTAGCTAGCAATAAATTTTTAGACAAAGCTAATGAGCAATTCGAAGCTATAAATAAGATTAATACTACTCTTGGCTATACTATAGGAGATTCTAGGGCTACATACAGCTCATTATCGGGAGAATTACAAAACTTTAATGCTAACGTAGGTAACTTATTTAGCATGGATGATATGAGACAATATATTCAAAGCGCTAATGCTATAGGATTAGATAGTCAAGAATTACTAAAAGACAATCTAAAAAGTAGTCTAATTCAAGAAAAGTATTTTGGAGTTACATCTGATACTCAAAAATCTATGATAAACTTTATGAAAAGAACTGATACCTCTGATATGAGCAGAAATTTTAATAAAACAATTATCTCTTTAATGAAACAGAATGTTGGAATAAACCAAGACCAACTTAACGCTATGACTAAAGAAGATATTAGTTTAGCTGATGCATTAGGAGCAGCTGGATTATCAGCAGAACAGCAAGAAAAATTTGTTACTGACAAAGCTGCAATGACACAAATATTATCTAAAACTATTGGAGAAGCTCAAGCTAATGCATTATCAAACGCTTTAAATGAAGTTATAACAAATCAAGCAACTACAGAAGGAAGAACTTTAAACTACCAAAGATACGGAAGTAATGTAAATGCAATTATACAAGAAGCATTATATGGTGACATGAATAAAGCATACAGCTTATTAGCTTCTGGAACTACGTCTATGAATCGTGCTTATCAAACTTCTAATGTGTCTGACAAAATGATGTTTCAACAACAACTTGGATTACAATCAGGAACTATCTCATCTTCAAAAGCTTTCTTGAATAAACAAGATGAAATAAATTCAACCTTTGCTAGCTTTACTAAAGATATGCTAGAGTCTAACGACGAAGACGTAGATGAGTGGGTAAAAACTAATACTGCTGTGTCTGGTATACAGACTAAGCTTACTTGGTTAAGTAATAAGTTTGAGAAGTGGTTTGGAGATACTAACCTATTCTATGTATTAGGTACAACATTTTTTGGTACATATCTTGCTGCTAACATGTTAAAATTTTTTAAAAATGGCTTCAATTTAGTTAGCGGTATTGGAAAAAGTAGTGCTAACTTAGTATCAGGAACCAACGGAGCAGGAGCTAAAGCTTTAGGAATGCTTGGTACTGGAGCTGCTGTTATTGGCTTAACAGCTGGTACTATTACAGCATTAGGAAGTTATTTTGGAAGCAAAAGAGAAGAAGCATACTCTCATCAGTATCAAGAAAATCTAGAGTCTTTAAAAGGAACTTCAGCTGAAGGAAATGTGTCTTATGCATCTGCTTTAACTACAGCTTCAGCAAGTAAATCTATGACTGGCTTTGGTACAGACATGGGAAATACGTTATACGGGTTAAAATATGGTATTTCTAAATTAAGTACTAAAGACAAATATGCTAGTAATAAAGCACTTACTCAATGGATGTATCAAGGTGGAGTATTCACTGACCCAGATTATGTAATGGCATGGGCTTACTTAATGAACCAGGTTGGTTCATTGGACGCGATGAACGAAGCTATAGGTACCAGTTTTACGAGTAAGTCTTTAGGCGATTATATTAAGTCCAAGGGATTCGATAATGATAAAGCTTGGAGTAATATGAGTGCTATTCTTAGTGCTGGATGGTACCCTTACACTGATAATAGTGGAGGAAGATTAAAAAACATTGAACAAGCTCACGGAATGTGGGACAACACTAGATATGAAGGCTATCATAAAGCTGGACTAGACTGGGTACCAAAAGATAACTATAAAGCTTTATTGCATAAAGGAGAAGCTGTTTTACCAGCAGAAGAAGCTGCATTGTATAGAGAATTAAAATCTGGAGTAGGAGGAGAGTCAGATTCGCTATATGCTAGTCAACAAAAAATATTGTACAATAAAATAGTTCCAGCATCTGCTGATGTTACTGGAATAGGAAAAGAGTTTGGACTTCCAGCTGGATGGACTGTTACTACTGCTTATGGAACTTATACTAACTTAAGAGATAAAGCAGGAAGAAGAAGACAGCATAGAGGAATAGACTTTGCTGCTGCTCAAGGAACTCAAATGAGAGCTGCTAATTCAGGGTTAGTTACTTTCTCAGGCTCAAGTGGTGGCTTTGGAAACATGGTAGTAATAAAAGACGATAAAACTGGATTATATAATAGATATGGACATGCTTATAAGTTAATTGCTAAAACTGGAGACCATGTAAATGCAGGAGACTTAATAGCATTAGTTGGTTCTACTGGAAATTCTACTGGCCCTCATTTACATTATCAAGTAGATAGGTCTACGAATTATAGAGATGACGTAAATCCTTGGCCATATGCAACTTTATCTATATTTGGAGGAAGTGGAAGCATTGGAGCAGGGAACGTTACTGTAACTCCTGGAGCATCTACTTCAGTTTCAGGAGCTGCCACTTCAGCTAGATTAACACCATCTACTGCAGGAAAAAGGGTCTTACCCGGAATTGGTGGTCCAATAGAAGATAGAGAGTCTCCAATGAATAGAATAACTAACTCTATAGATGGAGTATCTTCAAAAATTATAAAATACTTAGATGAAGTAAGAGCAGAACAAGCAGAACAAAAAAGATTAATAAATATACTTCAAAGCTCACAAGCAGAAAGTTCTTTCTAATGAAAGGAGAATATAAATGGCATATACTAACGAAACTCATGACAATGGAATAATAACTACAGAAAATCAAACTTGGTATGATTGCTGGATAGATAACTTTGTAACAAAGGAACACATTGTTTTACCACAAACCCCTGTGAATTGGAATGAAAACTATTCAGCTAATTACGCTAATCAGGAAATAATAGGAAGTAGTAGACCTAGAGTAATGTACACTGGAACTACTCTTAGAACTATGAGTTTTTCATTACAAAACTTATCTCAAAGCTATTTACCTGCAGGGTATACCTCATTAACTGATTACGTGCATAAGTTGCAAGCTCTATGCTTTCCTAATTATAGTAGCAGCGGGGTAATTACAGCCCCAGACTGTCATCTACAGATTGGAAGTAGAGGTTTTAGAGGAGTATTTACTGCAGTAAATGTTTCTTGGGGAGATGAAGTTTACAATGAAAATGTATGGGTAGAGTCTCAAGGAATAAACCGATTTGCTCAACATAGATATAGTGGTCCAGCAGAGAAAAAGTGGAGTGTTCATGGTGGAGATAGAATTAGATGTAATGTTGAACTTTCATTCACTAACACTAGACTAGGCATGGAAATACCTGGAGCTACTACTATTAGTAAATATGGTTAATATTTAGATATAAAATTATATTAACTTACTATAAAAAGGTCTCTAGAGTTATTCTAGTTAATATTAGAAAGGAGAAATACTATGGCAGATGCATCAACACCAGCAGTACAAATATTAATAAACCTAGCTGGAGTAAGTTTAACTTTATACAATGAAAAAAAGAATGTAGTGTCGTTAAAAGTATCCAGAACTTTAGGAGATGGAGCAAATAAATTTACTTTACAGCTGTTTGATGAAACCGCTTGGAAGCTAGAGTCTTTATTGTATGGAACAGGTCAAGCTCCAATTTCTTTTAGATATGGAGCTCCGGAAGAATGGAAAAAAGGAAGATACGTTACATTCTCTGGAATATGCATTAATTATAGTTTAAGCTTTGTAGGTGCTGCAACTATGCTTACTATTGAAGGAATAGTTCAAAATACCAATACAATAGAAGGTGCAAATACTGTATCTTATTGGTTTAAACCAGCTTCTGTATGCTGGGTAGACACAGAGCTTAAGGGTTATGATGCTTCTAAAGACTATTCACAGCAAGAAGAAAGAGCTAAAGTTTCAGTAGATGGAAAATGGGTTACAGCTGAAATATCTAGACAGTATGGAAAAAATCAAGGCTATAATGATAGAGGAGATGCTGCAGCTTCTGGAGGCTATTCTTCAGAAACTTGTGCTAGAATAGAATGGCTTGCGCATACAAATACTATTGATGGAAGTATTACTATTCAACCTAGAGTTTTAGTAAACCCTACTAATATATTTAGAAGAATAATTAGAAAACATAACGGAGAAATAGGCGGTAAAGATAATAACTACTATAATTATTATGATGACATAGAGACAGGCCCTTATACAAGTGAAAGAGTGTATTATCATGAGTCCAAAGCAGATGGGTACGGTAATTTTGAGATAGGAGATGTAGATGAAAGCCTTTGGATAGATGCTTCAAACATAAATTTAACTCAATCTAATGAAACTGCTGCTAGCTTTATAGCTAATACTCTATGTAAAATAGCAATAAAACCTGGTTCAAAATCAGCTGGTTTTAAATACTTTATTAAAAATGGTAAACATTGTTTTAAGGCAATAGACTATTCATCTACAGCTAGTAATAAGATAGTAAAGGCTGGTTACTATTTAAAAGATAGCGAAGTCATAAGCTTTACTATAGACAGTGTCGGGGCAATGATAATGGCTGGTTCTGAAAGAGATGAGCAAGGAAATTATCTCGGCTCTATATCAACTGCTGACTTATTGACAGGAGATATGGTTACAACTGATTTAGTTAATTATGAAGGACATTTTAAAACTGATGATGACTTAACAGACGAACAAAAAGCTAGAACTACAAATTGGTACTATACTAAGCTGTCTTCTGTAAAAATAATGAGTAGCGGAACTAAAGCTTTAGCTGATATAACTTTAAAAAATCAATTAGAAAAAGTAAAAGATTATGTAATGTCAGCTACACTAACTATTTGGGGAGACTATAGTGATATTTATATACCAGGAAATTATATAGATATTATAGTAATGACGCCAGATGGAAATCAACACTACTCATCTGGAAAATATTTTATTGTATCTGCAGATGATAGTATAAGTTCAGATGGCTATATAATCACTCTTAAATTACTAAAGAGTACAGACGTTAAAAAAGACCAATTCACTGTATCTACTGAACAAATTGCTAGAAAAGATAATGGGTTAAATTTAATATTTATTGATGAATATGGAAACATTCAATCATAATATTTGGAGGTTAAAATGTTTGATTTAAGTTTATCTAGTAAAATAAATTCAAATAATCAAAGAAGATATATAATGGAACAAACTAAAGATTTAAGACCAGAAATAAATTACAACGCATTTTACTTTGGTATAGTAGTTAACTCAAATGACCCAGAAAGATTAGGCAGAGTTAAAGTAAGAATACCTTGTTTACATGGTACAGTTCCATACGAAGCAATTTATTTGTCAGATGATGACTTACCTTGGGCAAGGTCTGGAATATTTAATGCTGCTGGCAATGATATGGGTCAATTTATAGTTCCTCCAAAAGGAGCTAGAGTATTTGTTACTTTTGAATATGATAACTCTAGTAATCCAATATACTTTGGAGGAATACCTACAAAAATAGGAAAGACTAAAGATTACAATGATAATTCTAATGTATATGATGGAAAAAACGTAGAAGTAAATACTGATGACTATATTACAGATTTAGATAACACCGCGATGCAAGTATTATATAAATCTTTAAAGGGTTCTACTATATTAATAAACGATAAAGATGGTCAAGAAAGTATTAAAATAATTGATGCTTCTGGGCAAGTAATAGAAATGAAGAATGACACAGGAAACGCTTTAAACAGAAGAGGCAATAAAGAATTAACTGGAACCTCTGGCTCTTCTATAAACATAAAAACAGAAGGAACTATCAATTTAGACTCTAATTCATTAAAGCATAACGGAGAAGAAATTGGAACTGCTACTGGAGATGATAAGACATTTTTCTATGTGCAATCAACTCCGGCTAAAGAATGGGAAATTACTCATAATCTAAATAAATACCCTTCTGTAACTATAATAGATAGTGCTAATACAAAAGTGGAAGGAGAAGTAGAATACGTTTCTATGAATAAAGTTAAAGTTAAGTTTTCCGTAGCCTTCTCTGGAAAAGCTACACTTAACTAAAAAATATAAATTATATTAAGAGGAGGAACTCAAATGGCAATACCATTCTTAAATAACATAGATTTAGTAAAAAATCAACTTTTAAATGCTGTATTCCAAAACTTAGCTGTAGCTCCATCAAATCCAGTCGAAGGACAGTTTTACTATAATACAACTGACAAAAAAATGTTTTATTATAATGGAACAGCCTGGGTAGATACTACTTATTTGTTACCTATCGCAAGTGCAACTGTACTTGGAGGAGTAAAAGTAGGTTCTGGATTAGCTATTGATGGAAATGGAGTCTTATCAGCTACTGGAACAGACGTAGATATTATAAATAACTTAACTAGTGACAGAGCAGATGCTGCCTTAGCTGCTGCTCAAGGTAAAGTTTTAAAGGGACTAATAGATACCTTACAAACCGCGATTGATGGACTAGGAACAGCTTCTACTAAAAACGTTGGTACAGCTGCTGGAAACGTTCCAGTATTAGACGCTAATGGAAAGTTAAACACAAGTGTTTTACCAGCATTAGCATTAGTAGATGTATATACAGTAGATAGCAAAGCTGCCATGCTAGCATTAAATGCTCAGCAAGGAGACGTAGCTATAAGAACTGACGAGAATAAAACTTATATCTTGTCTAAAGAACCAGCTAGTACTTTAGCTAACTGGATAGAGTTATTATTTCCAATATCTGTAACTAGCGTAAATGGAAAAACTGGAGTAGTAGTTTTAACTGGTGATGATATTAATGTTAATGTAGATGAATCTACCGCTTCAGTATCATACTGGATTAATGATATTCTTAAAGACGTTTCTAATTTAAAATGGTCAAGTAGCAGAGAAAATTTAACAAAAATAGGCACTTTAAATATAGCTTCTAATAACACATACACAGTGCATATTCCAGCTTTATCTTCTCCTTCTGACCTTATATTTATAGAGAGCATAGAATTTTTTAGCGGAAATTCAGTCTCTAATAATATTGGAAAAAAATTAGAAATAGAGTATGAAATAACTAGTAATAGTCATCAAGGTCGGAACTGATATAAAATTTTATATAGGAAATACTACATATACTTCCATAGTGTATGTAATAAAATATAATATAACATCTCAAGTATAGGAGGATGTTAAATGGCAATACCTTTTTTATCAAATATAGATTTAAGTAAAAATGAAATACAAAATGCTGTATGGCATAAGTTAAACGCTGTTCCTTCTAATCCAAAAGAAGGACAGTACTATTATGATACAAATAATAAAAGATTAAAATATTATAATGGAACCGCTTGGATTACAGTTGGAGAATACGCTGATAAACTAACTACAGCTAGAACTATCACTTTTGGTGGAAATGTTTCTGGGTCTGTTAGTTTTGATGGTTCTAAAAACGTGACTGCAAATATCACAGTAAAACAGGATAGTCATTACCATACTGCAGCTTCTATAGGTATAAGAAATGACTTTAACTCAGCTGGGTTTGTTCCAACATTATATACACCACTAATAGATAGTTCTAGAGCAAATAGGTTTGCTTTTACTCCAGCAGCTGCAGTTAAAATAGAGTATTCAAAAGACGGAGGAACTACTTGGACGGACTATAAAGCTACAGATAGTCAAAAGCTAGATTTATTTGGAATGACTCGAAAATTTAATTGCTATGTAGGTGGAAATGCAACTGAAACTGAAAACGTAACTAATCAAATGCAAACTAGAGTAACTGTATCTCCGACAGATAGATATACCACGTTAGAACATATTTATATTTGGATGAGTAGTGTAGGACATACTTGTAAGATGGACATAGAACGTTCTACTATTGGAGCAAAAGAAACTTTTACTAAAATAAGAAGTGACGTTCCTATAGCCGGTTGGTCCGGCCCTAATGTTATAGATATTCCTGGTGGAACTTACGGTGGAAGTAGTAATCAAACTTCTAACTTCTATTCTTATAGATTTACGTTTAAAATTACTACAGTAGGACGGTACTCAAGCTTATTTAAAAAGTAAACCATCTATCTCAGAGATAAGAGGCTATGGTGTTAATTGCTGGACAGCTCCTAATAACATGATGTCTAAAGACCATATATATGGATGGGATGCAACACAGAATGTATGGTTTCCAAATGCAGTAAGAGCTAAAAACTTTATAATTACAGGAACGAATAATTCTAATTATACTAGATTTTGGTCATCTGACACTGCAAATAATATGTATGCTTCTATTAATGGGAAAACACCTTTAGTAATAACTGATGGAGAAGTGAGGCCCGGTATATCATATTCTGGAACTATTAACTTAGGTTCTAGCACTGTAAAGTGGAATAATGTATATGCAAATACATATCATGGAGCTTTAAGCGGAAACGCTAGTACAGCTACTAAGCTAGCGACTGCTAGAAATTTAAAAGTAGGAAATACTGCTAAAGCATTTGATGGAAGCGCAAATGTTGCTTGGACATGGGATGAGATGGGAGTCTCAAGAGTAAAAAAACTTAATAATACAGATGCAGATTATACTAACTTTGTAATTCCATTATGCTCATTAGACAACTCACATGTTTCTGCAGATTTTTATTTCTGTGGAACAATTTATCTAAAAAGAAATAATATACTATCTAGCTTTATGACTAAGATAGATTGTGTCTGCGGAAAGCAGTATAATTCTTCTGAACCAAGGTATATAATTGAAGTTAGTGGAGGAACTTCTCACATAAGTGCGGTTACTTTTAACTACAACTCAAAGAAGTATTTTGGAATTATGGCAACTATACAGAGTTCATCATATGCTGGATTTAATAGCGTAGTTGGATTTGCGTATGATTGGACTATAATTGATGGAATAAAAGTATACAATAATAATACTAAAACAGTAATAAATGAAGAAATATATAATAGCTTAGCTACAATGCCTACTACAAGTGGTATGCCTCACCAATTTTACGGAGACGTATACGCAGATAGTTTTAGAGGTATATCTACTAAAACTCAATCATTATTTTATGGAGTAACTGCTGGAAATGCTACTACTCAAACTGCTACTATAAGCGGGATTAAAGAATACTACAGTGGACTAACTGTAGTACTAAGAATGGGTTATCAAACTAACGCTTCTTCAACTATAAATATAAATGGATTGGGAGCAGTTCCAATTTACTATGGAAACACTACTAGAGGCGGCTATTATCTAGCTGGTTATACTTATACATTTGTATATGACACTAGTAAAGCTACTCCAGGATTTGTTGGAATATGTAGTTTTAATTCAGACTCAGACTCTACTGGTAAATATCTTGGCCCTCCTGGTAATATAAAAGCTTTAAATGCTATAAGTGTAGGCAATATAATTTGTGGTACTAAAAATGGTTATTCTAACTTAAAATCAGGAGCTGGATTTGACATTAGTTACCCCATAATGTATGCGGCTTCATCTATAGCTGCCGGTTCTACAGGTACTAATAACTGGACTCAGTATTCGTTTCAAATAAAAAATACTCAGGCACTAACAATGGTATCATATCAAGCAGTTTACATTAAAGGTAATTTAGATGGAAGTATTTTTACTCCAGCTTCTACAGCACCATTAACTCAATCAATACCTACTACTGAAGATGGTTATGATTATATTTATTTAGGTTATGCTTACACAGCAGCAAATTTGCAGTTAATGCCAGAGCACCCAATATTTAGATTTTCAAATGGAAAATTTAGGCCTAGAGCAGAAGCAGTATCTGGCTCAGCTCCAATAGAGACAGTAACTTCATTACCCGCTATAACTGCTGAAACTAGAAACAAATTATATAGGTATAATGGACATACTTACTATGTAGATAGTGTATCTAGCTGGAGAAATATAAAAGTAGGAGATAATTTGTCAGGAGCAAAAATAAGAGCAGACTATCCGAAAGAAGATGAAGACGTCTCTGGAGTTTTAGGCGGTTTTTGGTTAGACGCAAATACTACAGCTCAAACTAACATAAATTATATAGTGACTAACACAGGCCAAAATATAGTATATTGGAGAGGTGGTCCTAATGAAACTCATGATTATCTAGATGCTAACACTAGATTATATGAAATGAGTGGAGGAACTTGCTTTACTAATTTATTGACTAATGAATACACTCTTCCAACTAATTTTGGAAAAGTTACAAGTATAACTAGTACTACAAGTAATCTATATAAGTTATTATATATAGAAGACTCTGGAGTAGAAAAATGGGTAAGACTAGAAAATGAAGTCGCAGTGCAAAACACTACACCAGAAAACGGAGAAGTTCTATGGATAGAGGATGAAGACATAGAGCCAGTAAGTATAGAATTTATAGCAGATGATACTGGATGGCAAACTTTAACTTTAACATCAGATTTTCATACATATGAAGATAGTAGTCCAAATATTCCAATGTATAGGAAAGTAGGAAAAGTAGTAGAAATTGTTGGAGCTATTGCTCCAACAAGCGAAATTCCTTCTGGCACAAATAAAATAATCGCTACATTGCCAGAAGGCTATAGACCATCTAAAAATAGATATTTTATATGTCAAGGTTCAGGCAGAAACATTTGGACTTTATATGTATACCCAGATGGAAGAATAATTTTTGCAAGATATGGCTCATCAGCTTATGGAGCAGCTTCAACAAGCGTATGGTTGCCATTTAATGTCACATTTTTAGTAAATTAAGGAGTGATTTTTATTGAAAGTTTTAAAAGATGGAGAGTATAAAGAAATAAAATTTAAAAACTACCGGAATTGAAATGACACCAATTGGTTCTATAATATATTGGCCTTCGCAGCTAATGCCAACTGGGTATTTATTATGTGATGGTAGAGAAGTTGCAATAAATGATTACCCAGAGCTATATGCTGCTATAGGTAATATTGGTGGAGACGATGTAGCATCTGGTAATTTCAGATTACCAGATATGAGAGGAGTAGTAGCTGGTGGCTATCATTCTGGATTACCTAGCTCTAACCCGTTGCATGGTAACTTTGGTGACCAAGTAGGAAATCCTACTCATACTCATACTCAAGGGAAAACTGGAAGCACAGCTCTAACAATTGCACAAATGCCAAAGCATACTCATGAATTTACGTATAATCAAAACAATACTTTAGGAACAGTTTCATATTCGCATGCGACTGGAGGATACGGAGAACAAACCACTGATAAAGCATTAGGCTTTCAAAATAATGCTTACACCGGTGGTGGACAGGGGCATACTCATACAAACCCAACAACTAACTCATCTTCTAGTGTACAACCTACAAAGCTATATAACTGGGTTATTAAAGCTAAACATGTGACTCAACTTGGAGGCACAGTGTCTAATGATTTTGAAGTAAAAGGAAAATTAATAATGCCAGAAGATAAATGGGCATCTTCTGGCGGTGCAATAAATATGAGAAACTCTGATATTGTAAATGCTAACGGTATTTATATGAATGATGAGTCTGAAGGACATGAAGGAATTAATTTTTTGAAGCAAGGAGCTTCATCAGGAAGTACGAACCAAGATGACTATGAAAATTTAAGTGGATTTAGAGGAAAACTGTACTATAATGGAACTCCAGTAGTAGAAAGTGGCAGTAATTCTAATGGAAGATGGACGAAATGGATGGATGGAACTATGATATGCTATAAACACATAGACTTTGGAAGTGTAGTTATTACTACAGCATGGGGTTCATTTTATGAAACATCAAGTGACTACAGCTGTGGTAATTACCCTCAAGCATTTGTAGAGACACCATGTATATCAATAATGCCTATAAACACATGTTTTGTTGAAAAAAGAGGAAACACTACTGCTACATCTTGGGGTAGCTTTTGGGCCTGTGGGCCTGCTCAATATGAGTCTTTTAGTTTAGTAGTTGATTGTATTGCAATAGGAAGATGGAAATAAATATATATTAGCTAAAAATAAAAATGACTCTAGTGTCATTCTCGTTATACGAATTTATAAAATTTAGTAATAAATAGCTAATAATATATTATAATAGGACAGAATAATAATATTAGGAGGTGCTAAAATGGCACTTACAGATTTAGGAAAAACATGGTATGACCCACTTCAAGTAAAAAGTGTCATACTTCCAGATGTAGCTAATATTCAAGGTAGATATGATAATAAAGCTCAAATGAAATTATTGAATGAAGATGTTATAATTAGAAATTTAAGAATGAAAGATATATATGTAGCTTCTGCAGAGTCAGATAGTATACACACTATAGAAGCTGGAGAAGAGTACAGACCAGATGTAGTTGCTTATAATGTTTATAGAAATCCTTTGCTAGGATGGGTTATTTTATCAGCAAATAATATGAAAAGTATTTTTGAATTTAAAGCTGGATTGATGATAAGAATACCTTCTATAGACAATATTTATTCGTCTGGTGGAGTTTTATCTAATAGTTAGGAGGTAGCAGAATGGCGAATGTAAATGTTTATGGAGCAATAGGCTCAGGATGCTGCCCTAGCCTATTCACAGATAGAGGAGGATGGAGATTAAAAACTCAACTAAATAAATTAGAAGAAGATATTAGAATGCTTTTGATGACTTCAAAAGGAACATTGATAGGAGACCCTTCTTATGGATCAGATTTATACAGAATAATTTACTATGGAAATACATCAGCTACTGCTTCTAGAATTAGGTATGAAATAGCTGACTGTTTGGCAGAACACTATCCCCAAGTAAAAATAATTAGTGTAGATGTAGAATTTAACGATAATTCTGTAATTATGAACATTCACTATAATATAGATTATTCAAATGTAAGCTCAAATATGATGCTTGAATTTATTAAAAATGAAGGAGGAAACTAATAATGCCAGAAGATTATATAGAAATTACACCTCAAGATTTGTCTAGTGTTTTATCAGTTTTAGATTACTTATATAATTGGGCAGTAAGCAAAAAAGATACTAATGCTGAAAAAGTAGTTTTAGAGTTACAAAAACAATTTGAAAAAGTATTTGACCCTGCTGAATCTGATAAAATAAGACTTCCATATAATAGGAAAGATTATTACAATATATTAGAATATTTAAAACTACAAGCTGAGCAGTTATCAGAGGGTAAGTGGAATGATTTTACTGACTCTGACTTAGGAACAGTATTCTTAAGACTATTATCTTATTTAGCTGATATGGAAAACTATCAAATAGATAAATCTATTGCAGAGTTATATCTTTCTACTTGTAGAGAAAGAGCATCTGCCTTATTACTTTGTAGATTAATCGGTTATGAGCCAAGACATTATATGTCAGCAGAAACTGATATTTATCTTGGAGTTACTAATAATGATAAAGGAGAACCCAATGATATTCCAAATGGAACTATAATTCCAAAGGGTTCAGTATTTACTACAGAAGATAATACTAGAAACTATACTACTTTAGAAGATGCAGTTTATATTGACAATCAAGCTATAGTACATGCTTATGAAGGTAGCTTAAAGCTATTACAATATAAATTAGAAAATATTACAGAGCTAGGAAGATTAATATTACCAGATTACGCTATTGCTTTTAATACAGTTCAATTATCTATAAATAATGAACAATATACTAGGGTAGAAAATGTAGCAGTAAATACTGGAGACTTAGCTTTCTCAGTTCATTGTTCAGAAGACCAGTATATCTATATGCAATTACCTTCGTTCTGGACAGATATAATAACTACATCTAGCATTATAAGTGTAAGTTACTGCATTAGCTCAGGAGAATTAGGAAGAGTTGGAAAAGATAAAATAACAAATATTACTTCTATAGATAGTTCTGAAAAAACAAAAATGATAATAGTAGGAAATACTACTTCTATAGAAGGCTATAATCCAGAAACTATAGATGAGATAAAAATATCAGCTCCTATAAAAGCTAGAACTATGGACACTATAGTTACTTGTAAAGATTTTGAAGAACTAGGTGGATTAATAGATGGAATAGCTTATGTTAAAGCTTTAGATTATAATGACCCTGCTTCTGGTTTAGTACAACCTACTCCAGGCCCAGGAGGTTATGTGAATGACGCTTATAAAGTAAATATGTACGTATTACCAGATACTACTCCATATGATATAAAAAATCCAGAGAATAATAAGTATAGAAATACTATAATCAAAGAAAGAGAGGACTGGGTTTGGACTGATATGGGGCATGTAGCTGAACAAGTTCAATACTTTGCTAAAGCTAGTATAGCTGGAAATCAAATTACTATAGCTGGAGAAGCTTCTACTTATAATAAAATAAATGATATTATATTGGGAGTAGATACTTTATCTGAAATAACTTCGTATTTACCAGAGTTATCTGATACAGTTCCAGGAACTACTGAAAAATTTACTTACAACATAAGAATTTCTGGCGAAGATATAATTATAACTTTGTGTACCAACTGGAGAGATTTCTTAACTAAAGACACTGATAAACTAGCAGTATTTTTCAAGAGAGAACAAGTGCTTACTGATGCTGGTCAACAGCTAAGAGACTATGTAGACCATAGAAGACTAGCTTCACTTTGGTTAACTTATTATGATATTACAGTATATCAACCTACAGTAGAAATTTCTGTCTATATGGACTCTAAAAATATAGAATTTAACACTATAGCTAGTCAAGTACAAGATTTAGTATTATATAATTTTAGTAGAAAGTTCTTAAAACCGGGAGACTCTTTATTTGCTAGTAAAGTTGGTGCAGACATCTTAGATAATTTTGATTTTATAAAATTTGTAGATGTTCATATCGGAGACTATGAACCTAGATATAATGGAGTATTTGAAGTAGCTCCAAATGAGTTTATAGATTTAATACCACCTAACGTGATAGTAGAAGCTTATGACTATCAATATATTAAGAAACCAGTAGAACATACTGAAAAACCATAAATTAAAAATAATAAAATATTTTTAGAAAGTTGTGTAAAAGCAACTTTCTTTTTGCATAATATATTTTTTAAAGAAGTAGTAATGCTACTTCTGTTTGTGATACATGGTGCCCGCTCTTCTATTATTTTATTTTTTCGATTTTTATTAAATCTATCGATGAGCAAAGCTCATCTTCTCTAAAGCTTTAACTAAACTAGAAAAAAGAATGAAAATATAATTAAGTTACAAACTTTGTAACACATTATATTAACATATTCTATATAGTTTTATTTATATATTATATTAGTAGTATATTATAATATTACGCGCGCACATATAAAAATTTAGAAAAAATAGAAAAAGCATTTACAAAATTTCGAGCATTATATATAATAATTATAGTAGTTCATAAGAGAGGAGATGTCATAGATGAATAAAAAAAAGCCAGAAGATTTATCAATGAGTAAAAAAGCAATTCAAATGAGAAATCTGAGACTATCACGAGCTTTAAATACTCGTTATGACATATCTCCAGACATGACTGAAAAATTATACGATATAGAATATGAGAAATCTAAATCTGGTCGTAAGAAACGTAATGGAAAAATAATTTCTAAAACATTAAACAGAGAAAAAGCTAACGACTTAGTTTTTAGCTTATTATACCAATTTAAAATCTACACTAATACTACATTAATATATTGGTTAACTAATGGTAAAAAACAAGAAATAACTAAGAGAAAGAAAAATGTTTTAGTATATCATATTTATAACGGTTTAATTGATATGACAAAAGGAATATATGCTAAACAATCATATAGAAAAACCATTTTTGGCAAAGACATTGAGTTTTCTAACAAGAGTAATGCTGGGTTATATAGTAGTTTGCAATTCTATCTTCATAAGAAACCAGAATATGCAGCAAAAATAACACTAAAAGATGGAACAGTTAAAATAATGAATGGGGCACAATTAAAGAAAGAAAAATATAACATAGATTATACTGAGAGACAATATATAGTATCATTAAAACCTAGATACTGGGATAGAACTAATTTTAATAGTGAATTAGGCGCTTACTGGATGAAGCTAGGAAAACTAAGTAATAGAGAGCAAGTAGAAAGATACGAAATGAACAAAGTAAAAAATTCTTTAAAAAATGACTTTATGATGATAGACGGAGTGGAAAAAAGAGCTAATATAAATGCAGTAAAGAGTCTTTTTGAATTAGAGCATGAGAACGATGATAATACTAGCTTGATAGTAGAAAAGGCTAAAGATTTATATAAAAAAGTTCCAGCTTGTATTAAAGATAATTTTCCACTTTGTGGACTTAGAGTATGGGAAGATGAGGTTTACTTACAGTTTGATAAATATGAAGAAAATGATAAATTTTACATTGAAAATAATAGAGAGAATAGTTTTATATTTTGTACAGACTATAGCAGATGTAGAGTAGGTATTTGTGATACTGATACTTTGGAACAAGTTTTATCTAAACGAGATGTAAAAGTGTATACAGAAGATAAAGAGGAAGCTGGATGTAAAACTAACCTAAAAGCAAAGACTATAGATGAATTGTTAGAAGACTATAAACCGAAAAAAGCTGAAGGTAATTACTTTGTGTCTATATATAATCTTCCTAATGATGCTATAAAATTTATTTCTAAATTTGAAGGACTAGACATTGAAAAAATAATAAACAGAGAGGAGTCTTTCAAAGCAGTTTTATCTTTCATAAAAAGATACGCATTTTGGTTCAAAAAATTAAATAAAGAAGAGCTTTTATCTTTTATCGACTACATTTATCAAAAATGTAGAATAGCTACTTCTTCATTAAGAGAAATTCTTTTAAATTCTATTGAAAATACCCTTGAAAAATTAAAACATTCAATTTGTTCAAATAGTTTAGTTCCTGGAATTAATATAGCAACATATTAGCATAATATTCTATAAAGGAGGAATATTATGAAAGACAGTATTGAAAAATCTTTGAATGAACTTTTTGCTATGAATCCGTTTTCTGAGACTACGTACTATCCTATTAAAAATAAAGTACTAAACGGTCTTTTAGGTGGCAATGGACTACCAAAAGGTTCAGTAATTCAAATAGCAGCAGGTTCTGGAACTGGTAAATCTACTATAGTATTAAGAGATATATGTAAAGATTTATTAGAACAGGGAGTAAGTATTGGTTATATTGATGCTGATAGAGGTATTAACACTAGTCTATTAACTTCTACTGGAGTAATAGATTATTTAGTTACTGACATGAACAGCGCAAAAACTAAATTAGATAACAACGAACCTATATTTTTAACTTTTCAAGAAAGTTCTTTTTCTGGAGTAAATAAATTAATACAACTATTTTTAAAATTAGGAATTTATACTATAGTAATAGATACTATAGCTATTTTAGACTCAGGAATGTATGTAGGTGATGACGCCTATAACATTGAAAATAGAAGAGTAGGCGGAGATGCAGGAGCTCTTAGACAGTTAATGAAAAATATTAATAATTTAGCTAGTAAATATACAGACAAAAACAATAAAGTTAATTTTATTTTACTAAATCATACTGCTAAAGAGATAGGTGGTTTTAGTTTTGGACCACCTAAAGAAACTCCTAAAGGTGGAGACGCTCCAATACAATATTCTGACATAATTATTCAATTATATAAGTACAGTTCTAAATCAGAAACATTAAACGATAAACCTATAGGACAAAAAGTTTATGCTGAGCTAGTAAAATCAAGACATACTACTGGAAAAGTAAAAACTCCATTCTTTATTAGATATGGAGCAGGTATTTCAATGATACTAACTTATAAAGAAATACTTGAAGAAGGTAAAATGATAACTTCTAAAGGAAGAACTTATACTATAAGCTTACCGAATGGTAAAGAATTAACTTATGTGAATAAAGATAATTTACTAAAATGTATTATTGATAATTATGACGTAATTGATAGTTGTTTTACTTCGAGCAAGTGGATGATAGACATTTCGAATGAGTCTGATATTTTAAATGTAGAATATGAAGAAACTATTGATACATCTAAATTACCGCAAGAATTGCAGCATTTAAAAGTAGAAAGAGTTCAAAAGAATTTTTATTACTTTATGAGAGGTGTAGATTTATCTGGTCAAAACTATTACATGTATTATGATATAGAAACTAAAAGATTAGTAAGAGAATATGACTCTATGAAAGAAAACATACCAGTTAAAAATGTTGACAAAGCAATGAACGAAGTAAAAGAATATTTAAAAGAGCTAAAAGAAGAAAATGAGAAAGAAACCTTAGAAGAAACTTTAGCTAAAAATGCATTAAAATAGCTAGGAGGAAAGTAAATGGATGTATTTGTAAAAGATTTTCAAATAGTAAAACAAGCTAAGCTCACTTTTAATCCTGGCTTTAATGTAATAGTAGGTCCTTCTAATAATGGTAAATCTAGTATTTTAAAAGCAATCAAAGCAGCAATATACACTGAAGCTGGAGTATCTACTATAAGAAGCGGAGCTGATTCGTACATAGTTGGAATAAGTCATAATAATCATAACATAGTTTATCAGAAAAAAGCTGGTTCTACTAAGTATCTAGTAGATGGAGCTCAGTTTTCTAAATTTGGCTTAACTACTCCAGAAGAAGTATCTAACGCATTAAATATAAAAGAGTTAAATCTTAATGGAAATAAAGTACAGCTAAACTTTTGGAACCAAATGGACAAACCATTTTTATTAGATAAAAGTGCAGGAGACTTATTTAAGTTTATATTAGACTCTGGAGAAAATGACAAATTGTCAGCTGTTACTAAAGCTATGGTAGCAGATAGACAGCAAATTAATAGAGATGCTGACACTATTCAGGGAAGTATAAACTCAACTGATAGTATTCTTAAAGAACAAGAAAAATCTATAGAAACTTTAAAACCATTGTATGATATGTCATTGAAGATAATAGAATTAAAGTCTAAGAAACAAGAACTAGATAAACTTAATAATATTTACGCTAGTCTAAACCAAATAGAAACAGAATTAAAGAATTTAGACACTTCTTATGTTACAGATAGTAAACAATTTAATATGATAAACTCTTTAGAAAAAGACTTGGAAAAGATAAGACTATCATATAAATTAGGAGACTTGTACGACCAGCAGTTATCAACTTCTACTACTTTAGAGCTTATGACAAAATTTATCTTTGAGACTAGAGAATATTTAAAATTGTTATCTAACTTAAATTTATTTGCTGACAGATTACCTTCTCTTTTAAATTTAAGTGATAGATATAAAATTATATTAAATGAACTAGAAAATATTTCTAAGATAAACCTCGTTACACCAGATGTTGAAATAATTACTAAATTAACTAATACTTTAACAAATATAAAAAATATAAATCAAAAAGTTGATACAATTAATATATCTTTAGAAGAACAGACTAAAAGTGAAAAATCTATTTTAGATGCATTAGATAGAATAAAAGAAGTTGAAGACTGTATTGAAGTTTGTCCTTATTGTGGACAAAGCTTGAAAGGAGGAAATCATGTATTTAGAACTAGTAACTAAAAAATCAGATAGAACTGTAAAAGAAAGATATGAAGAATTATCTGATGAACAAAAGTTAGCTTTAGTAGAAGAAGCTAAAAAATTAAAAGAAGATTTGAAAGAAAAGCTTATAGTAACTCAGACAAAGCAAAAATCTTTATTAGAAGAAAAAGAAAAGTTAGAAAAAACTTTGCTTGAAGAATATGATATAAAATCTGAAGAAGATATTGTAAATAAAATAGCTGAGCTAAACGGCGAGATTATTTCAGCTTTGACAGAATATTCAAACGCATTAAATGCTAATGAATAATGCTATTATACGAAGATAAAATAGAACCATCGTTGAGAAATCTTTCTCGCCAAAAGTTTAAAGTTAAACGAAATAGCGCAGCTACTTTTAGAAGATATAAACAAAAATGGAGTAAGTGGACTAATAAAGATTCTAATCTTAGAGACGTTATTTCATTATACATTTATGAAGTAAATAAAAAATTAAAGACTAAATCTATAGTTACATATTATCGTTCTGCGAGGTCTGAAGCTTTATATATTACTTATACTATAGGAGATATATCTCGTAAATTAAGAGTGGCAAATCATGACTCTGCAGATAATTCTAAATTTGATGAAGAAATAAAAATTCATGAATTTTTAAATATGAAAACTTTAGCTAGAAGCATTTTAAGATTTATAGATAGTTGTATTTTAAGATGGAGGGATAGAGTGACAGTAGATAATTTTGATAGTTATTTTAATAAAGCGTTGAGTGTAGTTCAAAAATATAAAACTACAGTAGAAATGAGAGATAACTCTATAGAGTTAAAAAAAGAGTATGAGAATAAACTTAAAGAAACCTTAGAAACTCATAGAAATTACGAAGATGCAATTAATTATTTAAAAGAAATAATAGAGTTATTAAGTAAACAGCATATAGAGCATTTAGAAAAATTACTTAATTCAGCAGTAAAGACTATATTTTATGATAAAAATTATGAAATAAAGTTAGAAATATCAGAATTTAGAAATAGTAATAGCTTAAATATTTACTTAATAGAATATAGAGATGATGAGGAAATAAAAACTGATATTAAGTCCAATGGCTTTGGTATTCAATGCATAGTTGGCTTTATACTTCAAGTATACTTTATACTTTATCATAAATTATCTCCAGTTTTATTCATGGATGAAGCGCTTAGTAATCTTAGCTCTCAATATATAGAACCATTTAAAGACTTAGTAAATGCTTTAGTTGAACAGTATGGATTTATATTTGTATTAGTTGCGCATGACCCTAGATTTATTGATATAGCAGACGCTAAATATGAAATAAAAGATGGGGTAGTTGTTTAGGAGGGTTTAGCTATGAACTGTAAAAAAGATTGTAAATGGATTGGCTATAACTATAAAACTGATGAAAATGGACATATACTAAAAGCAACAAGTAGACTTTGCTTAAAATATAAGAAACCTATTGTAAATGGAAGAATTAAAGAGTGTATTGAGGGAGGTGAGCATGAGTGGATGAAGCACAAGAAAACAATTTGTTAAAAGATACCGAACCATTAGAAACTAATAATCTTAGTATAGTAAAAGGAATTACATTGTTAAAACTAGATGACGATGTAATAATAGCTGTTCCAGATACTTATACTATATCTCAGGCAGTTGCTTGGTATAAAAAAGATATTGGAATAGAAAATGATGCAGAAGACCCATCAATAGATTTAGTAGATATTAAAAATACTGGAATATGGGCTCCACTAGATAAAAAGTATGACAAAGAGTACGATTTATTAACAGCTTTATATAATATGACTGACTTTATAAATATAGAGTTTGAGCCAAAAGACGAGCCATACAACAATATTTCAATTATAGATGGAGAAATAAATAAATTTATTACACTTGAAGAATATTGTAAAAGATATTTATTTTCTAATGAAATTTTAAAAGAGCCAAAGATAGTTTGTTGTAGTAATTATTAAAAAATATAGATTAAGTCAGAGCTAGTGCTCTGACTAGAAAGAGGTATTAAATATGATTAAAGAAACTTTTGAAGAATTAATAGAAAGAGAACAACAAAGACAAAATTTTACGTGCGAATTAATTGCGTCAGAAAATTTTCCAAGTGAAAGAATACTAGCAGCTGCAGGTTCTATTTTAACTAATAAATATGCAGAGGGCTATCCAGGTAAAAGATACTATGGTGGGTGTCAATGGATAGACAAGATAGAGCAAAAAGCTATGGACAATGCTTGCAAATTATTTAATTGTAACTTTGCTAATGTTCAGCCTCACTGTGGAAGCTCTGCAAATCAAGCAGTATTCAGAGCATTCTGTAAGCCAGGAGACACAGTTTTAGGAATGGACTTAGGAGCTGGAGGACACTTAACTCATGGACATAAACTAAGTTTCTCAGGACAAGACTATAAGATAGTATCTTATGGAGTAGATGAAAACGGAGTTTTAGATTATGAAGATTTAGAAAAGAAACTATATGTTCATAATCCAAGAATGATAATAGTAGGAGCTAGTTCATACTCTCAAATAATAGATTATGAAAGAATAGCTAGAATAATAGAAGTTTACTACAATACAAATGGAGAAAAACCTATCTATTTTGTAGATATGGCTCATGTAGCTGGATTAGTTGCTGGTGGAGTTCATCCATCACCATTCCCTTGGGCAGATGTAGTTACTACAACTACTCATAAAACTTTAAGAGGACCTAGAGGAGGTTTAATACTTTGGAATAATGAAGAATATAGTAATGCTATAGATAAAGCAGTGTTCCCTGGAGTACAAGGAGGGCCACTAGAACACATTATAGCAGCAAAAGGAATTTGTTTTGAAGAAGCTTTAACACCAGAATTTAAAGATTACGGAAGACAAGTTGTAGAAAATGCAAAAGCTTTCGCAAATGAATTTATAATGTTAAATAATAAAGTTATTTCAGGTGGAACTCAAAATCATATGTTTGTATTAGATGTATATTCATCTTATGGAATAACTGGTAAAGAAGCAGAAGAAGCATTAGATAAAATAAATATTACTGTAAATAAAAATCAAATTCCAAATGATACGCTTTCTCCGCTTGTTTCATCAGGAATAAGAATTGGAACTCCAGCTATGACAACTAAAGGCTGGAAAGTAGAAGATTTTCAAAGATTAGCTAGAATAATTAATCGCTATTTAAAAGATTTAGCAGAGCATAAGCTAGATAATACTTTTATAGTAAATGAAGAAGCTTATAAAGAAGATGTAGCAGCTTTAATTAGAAAGGATAGATAATAAATGAAAATTATAAAACCTATGATAATAGTAGAAGATAAAGATTATGTAAAATTAATGAAAAATCTAGAAAGAGCTTGCAGAACTTGTTATCGTTCCGAAGATAAAATAGTAGAGGACTCTTATAAGACTCTTCTTACAAACTGTATAAATAGAGGTCACGAGTCTGTGTTAGAGCATGAAAAAATAACTATACAAATGATATGTGATATAGGAGTGTATAAAGATTTAACTCGTCATAGACACGCATCGTTTTCAATAGAGAGTACAAGATACTGTAATTATGGTAAAGATAAATTTGATAATCAATTACATTTAATAGAACCTATATTTTATGAAAAGAGCTGGACTGAAGCTAACTCTCAAGGAAGTGCAATGTCAGTAGATGAACAAAAATCATACTACTGGTATGATTGTATGGAAAATGTAGAACAAACATACAATGCAATGATAGAGCTTGGTTCTATTCCTGATGAAGCTAGAATGATATTACCTCATTCTACAGCAGCTTTAGTCACTATGACAGCTAATATAAGAGAGTGGAAACATATATTAGAACTTAGAGCTAATAATCATGCTCATCCTTCAGTTCAACAAGTAATGATACCATTATTGTTATATTTTAAAGAAAAAATGCCAGAGATATTTAATAGCATAGAATATAATAAGGAATTTGATAAATCAAAATATGCTAAATTGGAGGTAAGATATGAGTAAAATAGATTTACATAAAGCTATATGTGAAGAAATGCACACTCTATATAAAAGAAAAAATAATGACTATGGTGATAGTGTAAGTGATACTTTTGCTAAGTTTGGGCTAGATGCATTTTTAGTAAGAATGTATGATAAATTAAATAGAGTTTATTCATTAACTCATGGAAAACAAATTAAGATATCAGACGAAAGAATAGAAGATACTCTACTAGATTTAGCTAATTACGCAGTAATCTCACTTGTTGAATTAAAAAATTTAGAAGAAAAACATGCTATAACTAAGGACATAGTAGAAAGTGCTGAGTTTAAAGCTGAGCATGAGGAATTATAATATGAACATTAGTAGAGAAGAAGTAAGAAGACTTGAAAAAGCTGCTAAAGATAAAAATAAACAAAAGTTATTAGACTGGGCTAATCAATTTAAAGAGCAATTAGAGCTAGAACTTAAAGATAAATATGATAAAAGATTAGCTAAGTCTATGGACATAGTATTTTTAGCTGTTGCGTATTCTTTAGTATTTAGTGAAAATACCAAAATAAATAGTAAAGATGAAGTAGGAGAGTTTATGGATGATTTACTAACTACTATTTCTTTATTTGAAAATGGAGAATATAATCCTAACGATTATAGAGAAGGATTAGAAAAAGCAGGTATTTTCTTTGATGAGTCATTTTATTCTATTAAGGAGAACAAGAATGAAAAAAAGAATTGATAAAGTAAATTATTATTTAGATATTGCAGAAACTGTTTCTGAAAGGTCAACTTGCTTTAAGAGACATTACGGAGCTATTATAGTAAATAATGATAGTATTATATCTTCTGGATTTAACGGAAGTCCAAGAGGAGTTAAAGATTGTTATGATATAGGACATTGTTTAAGACAAGACTCCCCAAGAGGGATGGATTATTCTAGTTGTGTAAGTTGTCATGCAGAACAGAATGCTATAATTTCTGCTAGCAGAGAACAAATGATAGGTTCAACTTTATATTTAGTGGGTATAAATCAAGAAGATAATTCTTACGTAGAAAATTCAGAGCCTTGTTCACTATGTAAAAGAATGATTATAAATTCTGGAATATCTCAAGTAATAGTTAGAATAAAAGATGACTATAAGAAGTTTAACGTTGATGGCTGGAAAAATATAGACAGCATTACAGGAGGTTATTAAATGAGCATGCTTTTAAGATTATTATCAAAATTATTTAATAAGTCGTACACTATGTATTCGATAGATAAAGATACTAAGAAAGTAAAGTTAGTAGCAGATGGAAGTTCTTTAGACTTAATAAATGCTCTTCCAGTGATACCAGTAAATTTACTTTCTGGGCTTGATGTAGTAAAAAATTTAAACTATATAAAGAAAAAAGAATTAGCTTCTAGAATAATTGCAGAAGCTATTAATAATTTTATAAATCATAATGTTCATGTTGATTTAGAGTCGATTCAAGAACAATTAGACAATATAAAGAAAGAGGAGGAAAAATAAAATATGAAAGAATTATCAGAAGAAAATGGAAAAATAATAATTAAACCATCTAAGAAAGCAGATACTAGAAGTGCTTTTGGACTAGTAACTAAAGAGGAGTTGCTTAAAGACACTGAGTCTCATATTAGTGATGTACAAAGGGTAAGTAAACTTATCGCAGATTTATTAGTAAAACAATGCTCACAGCATGACCATACTAAGATAGAATATTTAGATGATTTTTATAAAGATTTTTCTTCAGGAAAAACTGGAGCAATGTTTAAAGATATGGGATGGTTTAAAAAACATCTTACAGAAAGACATCATTTAAATGATAGATGTCCAGAAGATGTAGATTTAATAGACGTTTTAGAGATGGTAATAGATTGTACTGTAGCTGGTTTAGCTAGAACAGGAGAAGTATTTCCAATTACTATATCTCCAGACATTTTACAAAAAGCAGTTGATAACACAAGTAAATTAATTATAGACAGCGTAGAAGTGGAAGATGAAGATAAAATTATATAAAGAGGTGATTTTATGCCTGATTATAAAAATATTAAAGATACGTTAGATAAATTAAATTTTGAATTTAGAATTAAGCAAGATGCTAAAATATTAAATTGCAATAAAGATATACTAAAAAGTATAATATATAATTATTTACAAGATTTTTATTTCTTAACTATAGACGATATTAATGGAGGTACTAAGAATGAATGATATTCCAGGAAAATACACTAAAATAGTGGAAAGATATAAAGAAAACGGACGAGTTCCTGTTATTATAGATTTATCAAATATTGCTTATCGCAGCTCTTTTGTATTTACTCCAGATAAATTTGTAACTTCTCAGGGAGTATATAACGGCCATCTGTTCGGAATATGTCAAAACATTAAGACACTACTTAAATTAAACTATGAAGTGTATTTATGTAGAGATTTACGCTCAACTTTTAGACAATACTTAGTAGAAAGTTATAAATCAAATAGAGAACATGCAGATGGCTCAGTTAGCATTCATGACGTTTTGAATAAAACTATTAACCCATTAATTTCTACTCTAAAAAATGTTCATACTATTTCTTCTACTGGTTACGAAGCAGATGATGTAATGTTTTCATTGTCTAAGATATGTGATAGAAATGAAACACCTTGTTATATACTATCCACTGATAAAGATTTATGCCAAGCATTGTCTGAATATACAACTATAGCTCATAAGTTTATTGCTGCTGGACCTCAAGAAATAGTAACTCCATCTAGTGAATATTACGAAAAAAACTTTGGAGATACTCCACCAAAGTTTTTACCTTTATATAGAGCTTTTAAAGGAGATGCTTCTGATAACTTAGAAGCTCCTATAAAAAGATTTCCGAAAGATTTAATTCAAGAATTTATAGAAGAATGCAAAATTAATTTTCCTGATGGAAATATAAATTTGGCAGAAATGATATTAAAGCATAATATAACTAAGAAATCTCATGAAAAGTGGCTAAATGAATTGAAGGACAAAAATACGTTTACTAAACTATTTAATAATTTTAAAGTTATGAGACTAATTGAAATTCCAGTCTATGAAGAAGATGAAGCATTAGTAGATAATGCATTTAATATAATAACAGAAAAATACGAATTATGGTCTTTTAGAAAATTCGTAAGAGAATACAATGGAGGTATATAAAATGAATAATGAAATGATTAACGAGAATGACTCTAGAGATAAAGAAGAAGAAAAAATATATAACTATATAGGTGTAATTTTTGAAAATAAGAATGTACCTTTTGATGCTCCAGAAGATATAGCTAAACAGTTTTACAGAAAATCTACAGTTTATACATATAAAACTGAAAACTATTATAAAAAAGGTCAAATAGTTAATATTAACAGTTTATCTGGAACTTGTAGAGTCTTAGTAGTAAACCCAGCTTTGATGGAATCTGAAATAAAGTCTCCGGTAGATAAAATAAAATTACTTGAGGAGGCTTAATATGTCAAAGATTTATTTTGTGGGAGATACTCATATAATGTCAACATCACCTTCGTCGAGAAATGAAACTGCTGAAGAATATAGACAATTACAATATGATAAATTAAAGCAAGTATATGATATGGCAACAGATGAAGATTTAGTTATAATAACAGGAGATGTTTTTAATTCATCAGCTTTATCTATGATGAGTGGTACTCCAAAATTTTATAACGATATAATAGACTTAATGAATAGCAAGCCAACTTATACAATTGTTGGAAATCATGATTTGTATTTTAGAAATGAAACAGTAGAAAATACAACTATATTAGATAATTTATTTAAGACAGGAGTAAAACATTTAGAGCGTTTAAAATTTAAAGACATAAATTTAGTTGGAATAGACTATGGGCATGATTTTCCAGTCTTTGAAAATTCTAGTACCTACAATATAGTTGTAGCTCATTCTTTTTTTGAAGATAGTTTTTATGGTTCTACTGGAAATCATAATTTGACTATAGACGGGTTAAAAGTTATGAAAAATGTAAATGCGGTAGTGTTAGGGCATGACCATAACACATATAAAATATTAGATATAGATGGAGTTAAAATAGTTAGACCGGGTAGCTTAATGAGAGGAACTTCACATACTTGTAACATAAATAGAATACCTCAAGTAGCAATATTTGATACTGAGACAAAAGAATGGAAATATGTTCCAATTACTAACGTTCCAGGAGAAGAAGTATTTAAGAAAAAAGTTCTTTTAGAAAAAGATTTAGATATTAATATGAATGACATTATAAGTAATTTAAGTAGCTATGATAAATCTTCTAATATATTTAAAATTTTACACGAAAATGAAGTTGCAGGTAGAGAAGCTTATGGTGAAAGATATGAAGCAGTATTAGACATAATAAAACAGTACTTAAATTCTTTTGGAGTAGTTGGGAGGTAAAATACAATGAATATTAGAGAATTTAGAGATTATATAAAGTCTACTAAGCAGGATGATTTTTATACTCTAGATTACTGCGGCTTAAAATTTAAACTATTTGAAGATGATAAAGTAATAATCAGTTATAAAGAAAGAACTACTAAATATGATTTAATTTTCTTTTTAAGTAACGCTAATAAATGGGACAATTTATTTATCACAAAATATCATATTGATATGAAAAAGCTCCAAGGCCAGGCTTTATTATTCATTAATTTAGATGATAAATTAGAATGTGAAGATAACTCTGAAGATAAAGTTAGTTTTTCAATGAAGATTATATAAATAGGAGGTTATTATGAGTTTAAAAGCATTAGGAATGTTTATTTTTGGTGGCTCAATGTCTATTGGAGTTATGAAAGCTGGTTTTGAAATAGATAGAGTATTAGAAATTTCTGATGAAATGCCAGAGCAAAATGCTAAACACTTTATTCATAATTATTCTAGCATTCCAGTAGTTATTCCATCAAAGTGGGATAGCCAAGAATATATTAATTCATTAAGAGAAGAAAACTATGACTTAATGTATGGAAATCCTCCTTGCAGTGGTTTATCTACTATAAATAGAAATGCTTCTGCAGATAATGAAACAAATAAATATATGTATAAATATTTTGAGACTGTAAATTCTATAAGACCAAAAGTATTTTTAATGGAAAATGCTCCTACTTTAGTTAGTAGAGGAAAAGAAATACTTAATTTTTTAGTATCTTCTTTAGGAGCATTCTATAATATAGTTATTCTAAGAGACTACGCTGGAAATCATGGAGTTCCAATGAGGCGACAACGAACTTTAGTAGTAGGCTTTAGAAAAGATATTTTTAATCACTTAGTAGCAGATATAAAATCAGAGCATAATATTAAATGGGCTTATGATGCAATTACTGAGAATATTATCTCTAACTGTAAATATAATATGGAATTAGTTCCAGAAAGAAGTTGTAAAGAATTAGAACATTTATATAACATAATAGTTCCAGGAGAGTCTATAATCTATACTTTAACTAAGTATACAACTGAGCAAATGAAAAGTATGAATGTTCCAGAAAATTATATTAAAGCAGTTGACAAATTAAAATACAAAATATTTAACAATTTACGAGCTTATGAAAAGTCTCCTTGCAAAATTAAAACTCAAGAGTGGGCTCCAAGCTTAGCTTCACCAGTAGAGTTAATACACCCTGATGAAAACAGACCATTCTATATAAGAGAATACGCAAGATTGATGGGTTACCCAGATGATTTTGAATTTGTAAATGATGCTAAAGTACCATATGTTCAAGCTATAGCTCAAGGAGTTCCAGTTGATTTTGTTTATTGGATAGCTAACTATATCAAAGATGCTTTATTAGGAATTAACTTAATAGAACTTCAGTCTGATTGTAGCATAATATATAAAAATTTATGCAATGAAAATAATATTATAGAAAAACAATTTGATACAAAAGATTTTATATTTAATTCTAGATTATAAATGCGAGAGCATATTATAATATATAAAAATTTATAGGAGGAATTTGTTATGGAAAAAATGACAAAAGGTGAATTTATTTCTGCAGTAGCAGAGAAAGCAGAGGTATCTAAAAAAGAAGTATCTGCAGTTTATGAAGCTATAGTTGATGTAGTAACAGAACAATTAATTGATGGAAACAAAATAGCTTTAGTAGGATTTGGAAACTTTGAAACAAGAGACAGAGCAGCTACTACTGGTGTAAATCCATCAACAGGAGAAAAAATAAATATTCCTGCAAAAAGAGTACCAAAATTTTCTTTCAGTTCAACAATAAAAGCAAAAGTAGATGCTTAAGAGTAAGAGTTGATTAAAGATAACATAGTAGTATTATATAAAGTAATACTACTTTTGTTACATTAGAAAGAAGGTGTAAAAAATGAATGAAGATGAGACATTGGACTATCTTAATGTAGATTACCCATCTATAGTAGTTTGTAAAGATGATTTAATTAAAACTTTAACTTTAGTATCTAAAATTAGTCAACCTAATTCATCTTCTATAGAGTGTAATTCATTAGCGTTCGTTCCAAAGTGGGAGTCTAATACAGTAGAATTAATGATTACGAATGATTTAACATATTTTAAAATTTCGGTAGAATTATTAGGAGACAAAACTAAAGCTCTTAAAGATATATTTTCGATTAGAGTAGATTTTTTGAATAAGATAAAACCATTTTTAAAAAATAAAGTGTTATTTTATAAAAAAGGAGAAAATTTGTATGTAAGACTCATCGATGGAGATTTGTTAGTTAATTATTTAATTCCTAATTATTCTAAGCTAACTTTTACTTCATCAATCAATAGCTTTATATATGAAGCTAGAGTAGACTCATTCTGCAGCTTATTATCAACTTATAAGTCATTGCAGAATGATTTCGCAGACAAGTGGCTAACTTTTGATGGAGAAAAAGCATGTTTTTGTGGAAGTACTTATTATGTAGAGTCTAAGATAAAAACTCCAAAGATGTGCTTGTTATTTGCTGATGTTGATTTATTGATAAAATTAGTTCAGTTTTATTCTGAAAGTACTTTAGAATTTTATTCTACAGACTCTGTTATTCCAAAGCTTCATATTAAGGTAGATGATTTAGAGATAGAAATTTTAAATGTTTTATCAAGCATGCAAACTTCAGTCATTAATTCTTTACATGATAAAATATCTAGCTCATCATATTCTGTTCCTACTGCTGCATTAAATAGAATTTTTAGTTTAGGAAATTCTGTTCCTGATATAGAAAGTGATTATATAATGACTTATAAAGATGATAAATTATTAGTTATATTAAAAAGCTCTAAGGGTTCATCTGAGTTTAATCTCGTTACAACTGAGTTAGATAAAAATCAATCTGATGTTGATACAGTTGAAGCAAGTTTAAGCGTAGTAGGAAAAATATTAAATTGTATAAATTCATCTCAGACAGAAATAGCATTAAATAAAATATATACAACGTTTGTTGGAGACAATTTAAAAGCAATTGTAATAAATAAGTAGGTGTTTATATGATAAGAACAAAATATTTAGAATTTTTAAGAGATTTTAGAAGTTGTCCTGGTTTGAAATTAATATTAAAATGTAATCAAAATGTACACGATAAAGAATGGTTAGAGGGAAATTTAGTTACTCTTAAAGTTAATTTAAAACTAAGCAAAATAATAGATAAAAATAATTACGGACAAAATTATGTTCAATTAGAAGTGATAGACGCAACCAATCAAATGTATTCTATTAGAGTTTATTTAACTGATGAAGAACTTAGCTGGTTATCAGAAAATCCATACGTTTATACTGTAGTTTCAGTCTATGGTTATGGAGCATACGCTGGAAAATTTTTATCTTGTCCTATTGGGGTATCTGTGTATAAAAATGTTACTCCTGATAAATTAAGTGTTATTCCAAAGGTAAATTCTACTAGTTTAGAAGTTCTTAAAGATTGCTATAATAATGCTTATGCAGTAAACCCTGGAATTTCTGAGTATGATACTTCTAAAAAAGAGTCCCGACTTGGATTTATTATAGTTAATGATGAATACATTAATGAATATTTTTATGATACTTATTGTCCTAGCTTAAAGCCAAAATCAAATTTTTCTAATTGGATGGAAGAACACATTGCTAAATTAGATGTTTTTGATTATAATAGTGAAAATAAGTCTATAGACGAAGAATTAGATACTGATATAAAAGATGGCTATAAAAAAGAAAAGAGAGAGTACGACCCTCAAAAAAATTCTTCAAAAGTTTATGCCGGATTAAAAGACGAGACCGGGAATATTGTAGGAATAAAAGAAACTAATCTTTTATTGATGAAAAATAAAAATAGTTTTAGCGGAATGGATGCAACAGAAGTAAGAATAAAAGAATATGAAAGACTTCTTGAGATAGCAAAAACAAAATACAAAGCAGCTTCAATAGTTTTAATGGAAAAACATTGGGTTAGAACTTTAATTCCTGAGCAAAAAAGCATAATAGATTTAGACGGAATAAAAAGAAATGCATTACATCAAATTATTGATTATAAAACTCATAGAAGAACAGACAATTTAATGTATTCTCAAAATGGAAATGTTATAGTAAAAGATAAAGATAATAGTATAAAAATATATGAGTCTGAAAGAACATATTATAGTACTTTAAAAGATAATGAATATGGAGATAGATAAATGATAAGTTGTAGTGAAATGAAAAAAATATTTGAACTAGGAAGAGTCATAGAAAATGACTCTTTAAACGCATATTTACATACAGCGTATAAACTTAAGCTAAACAACTATAGATTAATATCTGATGGAGAACTTTCTATTCGAGGTGCTGGTTTAGATGTTCCAGATTTTATGAAAGAGTTTTTAAGATTTCATGGAGAAGCTTTGATGATAGCTAATATTATTAACAATAAAATTATATCTATTACTCTTAGAAGCATGGGTCCTAAAAAAGAATTTAGTAAAATTGGGATTAGTAAAAATATGCTTTACGGCTTAGGCCAAATGAGTGAAGGCTTTAAGTTTGGTCAACCAATTTTATTAGTAGAAGGGCATTTAGATAGAGATGTTATTTCAGAGTTATACCCTAACTCACTCGCTTTAACTACAAATATGATTAATAAATCTCAAGCTGAAATATTAAAAAGACTTACTAACAAATTTATTTTAATGCTAGATAATGATGAAGCAGGACGAAAAGGTACACAAAATGCATATAATATATTAAAAGGATGTAAAATAAAATCTATTCATCATGAAAACGGAATGAAAGATTGTGGAGACCTAGTAAAATTAGAACTTTCAAATATAAATGAATATGAGTGGGTTAAACAAATGTATAAATCTAAAATAGAAATGGAGTTGTATTAAATGCAATTCGTAGTTAAAATAAAGATAGTATAAAGGAGATAAATTAATGATATCTAGAAAAGATTTAAGAGAAGGACAACTATATTTATTCCTTAACGGTAGAGATTACGTAGCTGCAGAATTTACTGGAAAATATGATGAACAAGGTAGAGCTATTATGAAATATAAAAATGAAATATTTTATGTTAATGTGGGAGACTAGAAATGATTTGTAGTGATTTTAGACCAAAAACATTTAGAGAAGTTAGCGGACAAAAACTTCCAAAGTCAATATTAAAAGCCATAAGTTTAAATCCTAAGACTAGTCCTAGAGTCTTAATTTTAGACGGAGAATATGGTACTGGTAAGACTTCTTGCGCTAGAATTTTTGCAAGAGCATTAAATTGTAAATATAAAACTAAAGATGGAGATGCCTGCGGAATATGTGATGATTGCAAGCAAGATATTTCTAAATCAATGTTTTACACTGAGTACGACTCTGCTGTAATAGGTAATATTACAGACATTAAAGAATTAAAAGAGACATTTTATTTCAATGAGTCAGTCGGTTACAAAGTAATTGTATTAGATGAAGCTCATTTAATAACTCCGCAAGCTCAGTCTACTCTATTAAAACTTTTTGAAGATAATCCTTCAGGAATATTTTTTGTTTTATGCACTACAAATAGTTCTAAAATTCTTAACACCATAAAATCTAGAGCTTTAACTCTTAAGTTTGATTTATTATCAGAAGATGATATTAAAAAGAATTTAAAAAGTGTAGCTGAAAGTTTACAAATAGATATAAATGATGATATAATTAATTTGATAACTAAGAGAAGTAAAGGTCATTTAAGAAACGCTCATATGCTTTTAGAACAATATAAAATGTTAACAAATATAGAATTTTTAGAGTTGTTTATAAACTGTGAAGATTTATATAAAAAATTTTTATTAGCAACTGCATGCAAAAGAAAAGATATAGCTAATGTTATTATTAACAAATTAGCTAGATGTAATTTATCAGACTTAAAGTCTGAGTATGAAAAATTAGTATTAGATATTATTAGATGTATGTTTGGAGTAGTGGTATCTGAAGATAAAGATATGAATAATATTATAAGTTCATTTAAACACAGTAGAAACAAGTTTATTGATATATTGAATGACTATAGAAATTATAATATGTTTAACTCTGATACGAGGTTTATATCACTTATGTGGTTACTTTATGAAAAAATTACTAGCATGAAATAAATCTAGGAGGTGACCGATAGTGGCACTTTATTCGAGTTTAGATGGCATGATAGATAATATAGTAGAAGTAGTAAGAAAAATGTTTTTTTATTACGTATATGACAAAGATACAATTGATGATTTGAGACAAGAAGGTTATTTGATGGTATATGAGTTATTAGATAAAGGCTTATATGACCCAAGTAAAAATCTTAGAAATTATTTATTTACTGGAGTAAGAAACGCAATGACTAATTACATGTACAAGATTAATAAGACTAAAGATGATATTCCGCATGAAACTTTAGACAGTGCTAAATGGCAAGATTATATGCAGGTAGCAAATGATGATTTTTATGTAGGTAAAGTTTTTACATATATAAAATATCAAAGGGAAAGTGAAATTTCTTATAAAGAAATTTCAGACATAGTAGCTAAATACACTAATTATGGTGCAGATTTGTATAAAAATTTTTTAAACAAATATGGAAGATTATTAGCATTAGAAACTAATGAAAAATTTTCTAAAGAAGATGAGCAAGTTCCTTTAGTTTACAATGCAATTATGGGGGAATTGATATGGAAGAAAATATTAAACGAGATAGATTAGATGAAGTTGAAAAATCAGAAGAGTATGAGAATTTAATGAATATTAAAAATAATTATGAGCCAGGAAGTTTAGTTTTATATAGAGATATAACTGATGAACAGATGAACATATTTTTAAATCAATTATCAGACTCAGTAAGTTATAAAATAGATATACTTAGAAAAATTTTAGATGATGATAAACTTTTACTTATAATATTAGATGTATTTTCTGGAGAAAGCATAAACATACCTAATAGAAAGCAGCTGTTTCAATGCTTAGATAGAACGTTTATGTATACTTATGTAAAGCATAGAGGCTTTACCGAGGAAGCTTATATTGCAGTTGCTAAACATTTTGGAGAAAAATTAGTTTTAGCAAAACAAAAAGTTCTTAGAGTATCTAAAGTTTTAGATGGAGCAGAGTATGAAAGTCTATTTAAAGCTCAGGAAAAATTAAAAAAGAAAAGAAAGAAAATAAGAGAACAAAACAGACTTAAGCGAGAGCAAGAAGAAAATAGCATAAAAGAAAAAGAAGAGAGGTGAAACAATGTTAGATTTTAAAAAAGTAATCATAGAGGGTCCAGACGGTTCTCGGAAAATCGACTTTAGTTAATTATATTATAGAGAATTGCGGATTAACTAATATTATACATAGCAACAATTTAACTAAAAATGATTTTGAATATCATTTAGATTTATTGACTTCTGATAATTACGCAGTATATGACAGATTTAATTTAGGAGAAATAGTCTATCCAGCTATATTTAATAGAAAGCCTAAGATGACTTTGGCTCAACATAAATATGTATTTAATTTAGCTGAAGCTTTAAATATTCCATATATAATATTTTATTCATCTGACTTTAACGTACTAAGACAAAGATTATTTGCTCGTGGAGATACTGAGGAGATACTAGAAAATGCAGAGAAAATAAATTTATGTTTTAAGCTATTAGCTGAGCAACTTTCCACTGAAAACTATAAGAACTTGCATATAATAGATATAGCAAAAGAGTCAGACCAGATAGAGTGGTTTAAAAATAATGTAGTAAAAGGAGTATAATTTATGAAAATTTTAATGCTTAACATACACTTAGGAACACTTCAATTAAAAAGACCAGCGAATATTGGAGTAATAGAGTGTATAGAAATTTCAAATTTATTAAGAAAAGCTGGACATCAAGTAGATATGGGGTCAATTAGAGACACCGACGTAGCTATTGACTATGACAAATTAGACGTAAATTCTTATGACAAAATATTACTAATGAATGGACCTGTAGATTTTCCTGGAGGAGCCCCTAGTTCATATCATCAAAAATTATTTGAATTTTTAGCTAAAAGCGATAAATCTAAAGACATATATTATATATTGGTAGATTTAGCTTTACCATTTGTTCAAATGTACCCAAAAGTTATGAATAGAGCTTGGAACCCTTATAAATCTATAGATGAAATAAGAATTGCAAACCCTATAACAATTATATCTCAATCTAATAATTTTGATGAAGTAAGAAGAATACATCAAAAATCAGATATGAATTTAAAAGATATTAAATACGTTCCAATCAATGAGTGGATTTATTTTACAGAAGATGTAAGAGAAAATAGCGGAACTGTAGATTTAATACTTGGAACTTCTAATCGTGGCGGAAGAAGAATGAAAAAATATTTAGATTATTTTTACGGAAGACCGGACTTAAAGATAGAACTATACGGTAAAATTCAAGATAAGCATTTTCCAGAGTCTAAAACTGAAGGAAAAGCAAAGCCAATTTTTTCTGGGCCGTTAAAAGATGCTAGAGGAGTAGTAGCTAAAAATTCTACTGGTTTTGCAACAGTAGTTACTGGAGATACTAATTACTATGGAAATATAGTTACTTTAAGAGTTGCTGAGTCTATATTAGCTAATTGCATTACTTTTATAGACCAAGAGTATGACCCAAACCATTCTATATTCCCTAACATTCCATATTTATATATAAATAATGGAGATGAACTTGAATATAAAATAAAACAATTAAGAGCAAATCCAGAAGCAGCAGAAAGTATTAGAGTAGAACAAAGAAAACTAATAGAAAAATGTAGAGCTAATCCAATGATAGACAAGTTTATTGAAGCATTAAATTAATTGGAGGAATATATATGAAAGAAATTAATGAAGTATATCAAAATTTGATTAATGACTTGTTATCTAAAGGAACTAAAGTTGGTAATACTACTGAGTTATTAAATTATTCGTTTAAGTTAGAAAATATCAAAGATAACGTGGTATCTATAGAAGGAAGACATCAGCCTCATTACACTATAGGAGAACTTTTATGGTATTTGGAAGGTAGAAATGATGTTAATTTTATATCTAAGTTTGGAAGCTATTGGAATAAGATAACTGATGATGGAGTTACTAATAATTCTGCTTATGGGTATATAATTCATAGTAAATTTGGTTATGACCAGTTAGAACTAGCAATTAGACAGCTAGAAGAAGACCCAAATAGCAGAAGAGCTATAATAAATATTAATACTCCAAGCTCAAATAAAATAATAACTAGAGATTTACAATGTACAGTATCTCTACACCCTTATATTAGAAATAATAAAGTTCATATGACAGCTATTATGAGAAGCAATGATGTTATAACTGGAGTTCCTTTCGATATAACATATTTTACATTATTGCAAAAAATAATAGCTAAGAGATTAGGGCTAGAAACTGGAACTTATACCCATTTTGATGTATCGTTACATCTATATGATAGAAATTTAGAAGCTGCAAAGGAATTAGTTACTGCAAAAGAGATACCTGTAGAATATAACCTTGAACGCTTATTAGATAAAGACGTAAGAGCTAGACTTTGCTATGCGGTTGATAAGCATTGGGATGAAGTTGGAAAAGCAGGATTTTTAAGCTTATGTGAAGATTTAGGAATAATAAGATATATTAACTAAACAAGAAAATTAATCTCTGGCCATTCTAGTAACACATATAATGATTAATATACATTTAGCTACTAAAATAATTTAAAATATTATTAAGTTAGTTGTTTAGTAGCATAATATTTTTAGATGATTATATTCTAAGTTTATCAAAGAATGAGTCATAAAATTATTTACGAAAGGAGAACACTGAAGATGCAAATAACACAAGTTAGAATTTACCCAGTAAATTCAGAAAACAGAACTAGAGCTTTAGCATCAGTTACATTTGATAATGAATTTGTAGTTCATGAGATTAAAGTAATAGATGGAAACTCTGGACTATTTATAGCAATGCCATCTAGAAAAGCTGCTAATGGTGAATTTAGAGACATCGCTCACCCAATTAATGCAGAAACTAGACAAAAAATATCAGATGCTGTTTTATCAGAATATGAAAACTCTTTAAAATAGCATATAATAATCAGGAGGAAATAAAATGAAAATTGAAATAATTGACTTTGGTTTAGATGATGTTTGTAAAAGACCCGAAAGAAAAAGACCAGACGGAGACTGCGGGTATGATTGTTATTCTAGAGTAGACGCAGTTGTTCCAGCTCATGGGACTGCTAAAATACCTTTGGGATTTGGAATGAAAATTCCAGAAGGATTAACAGCATACATGCATAATCGTGGCGGAAATTTTTTAAAAGGTTTGAATGTAGGAAATGCGTTGATTGACAGAAATTATCGTCGGAGAAGTAAATGCTTTGATGCAAAATATAACTGATGAAGATATAGTTATAAAAAGAGGAGATAGACCTTGCTCTATGGTTTTAGTTCCTAATGTTGATATAGACTGGATGTCTTTGGAACAAGCTGAAGATTTACATAAATCTTTAAATGGAGAAGAGCGTGGAGATAAAGGTTTTGGAAGCTCTGGTAACTAATATTTGATAATATTAATAATTAGTTTATTAAGCGTTTTTCTAATTATTAATGGGTGAAGATGAAAAGTTGAAGTAGACTATTTACAAATTAAAAATATTAGTTTATAATACTTACTGGAAGGAGTTTAGTTTGGTAACTCAATTTGTGATTAGGTCGGAGGTTGTGCTAATCATGACTAGTAGAATATCTAGTACAAAATATTCAAATTACAGCTATAATAAATATAATTATTAAAAGGTGCTACTAATAATTATATAAGAAATTAGAGCATATTAATAGAATAAGTAGCTTAGTTCTATTATGATGGTAATGTCCGTACTCTATTGCAATAGATTTCTAGCTGTCTTTACATTGCATAATATATTTATATATATGGTAGTTAAGAAAGTTGTATACTGACCAACAGGCTATTTATAAGGTTCAAGACCTTAAACTACCACCAGCCTCTAGAAAATAGTCTAGAGGGTTAGAATAATAGAAATATTATTCTCTAGATTAATTATTACTTAGCATAGTGATAGAAATATAAAAATTATATACCCATCACCTCCGAATTCTGAGTAATATTTAATCTTTTGGACTAGCATAAACTAGTCTTTACTAAAAACCTTGCGCAAACAATAAACATATACTTAAGCGGCTACTAAAGTATATGAACGTAGGTTGGAGGTTTAACCTACAAAAGTGTAAAATCCGGGTAGCAAAGTTAATAGTATAGTTTGCATTACTATTAATAAAGATAGGTTGACGGGTAATCCTATCATATATACTGCGGGATAGAGCAGTTTGGCAGCTCACTAGGCTCATAACCTAGAGGTCGTTGGTTCAAATCCAACTCCCGTTACCATTAGATATTATAGTTTGAAAAGCTCGTTACTTATGTGGAGTAACATTGCTAAATCGGAGTAGATGAGTACGTAATCACTACTTGCTTATAAGGAATAAAATAAAGCTATTACGCGAATAGTCATAATATGTTCCATTGTGTAGTAAACTTTTCTATTAAAACAAACGAGGCAGTCTATAATATCTTTATTATATGGGGATGTATTTGGTTTCGACAGATTATTAGAAAAATAATTAAGCAAAGTGTGGATGATACTTGGCCACATAAAAATGTATCACTAAATATAAATGCAAATAAATATGCAGAAAAAGTAGCTGCCTAGTTGCACTACCGTTCTACTTAAACTTCCATCAATTTAAGATAGAGCGTCGATTTAGATGGAAACAAAGCTAAATGATTACTATAGTTTAGTAGGTAATAATAGTATATAAGAATGATTATTTTGTTTATTCTAGAGTCATTCTCGAAACAATTAGAATAAACTAACTTTGTAGAAAGATTATTTAGTATAGTAGTTTGGACGAGGGATCGTTACCCTCCATCTCCACCAATACTTATAATATTTAATTTGTTGGGATTAATCTATAACTATTACAAATGAGTATATAATGCTAGTAATATTTCTCAGTAATAGCGGAAGAAAGGGCTCGTGTATGATGATTAACATATGAACGCCCAACGCCAGTATTAGGTTCCTCTGAAATAGACCTATCATAAGTGAAAGAGGTATATAGCTTATGGTCAGGAGTACACGGCTACTTTGTCTCGGTATAAACGTTGTGGTGAGCAAGAAGTACTTTAAGTATCAACGTGACAGTCTGGAGAGACAGACATAATAAATGCTTTCTTAGCTCAGATGGTAGAGCAATTGATTAGTAATCAATAGGTCGTCAGTTCAAATCTGACAGAAAGCTCCATCAGAGGTAGAGAGCCTCTGACACTATAACTTTCTTATTAAGGTATTCAAGAAATCCCTTAGAACCTTAACGCTTAGCTTAGTATTTATCTATAATATAGTAATTAGACATCAAAAGCTAAAAGTTTCTCAGTTCCACGTATTGATGAAATAGAGTAGTTGCCGCTACTCTATTTTTATGTTTATTTTTTGTACCACTTCTAATAAATTATAATAGGAGTATTGATAAAAAGGAGGATTTGTAGCAAATGTCACAGAAAAGTTTACAAGAAGCAGAGTTGATTAACTCTATTCAATCTGCATTAGATGCTACTAAAAAAGAAGTTTTAGAGGCTAAGAAAAAAGAAAAGAAAATAAATAAAAGAAAACAACAAGCAGATAGAAAAGTACAAGAGTCTAATTTAGTATCTAGACTAGACTCTTTGATAGATGAGTTATTAGCTATGAAAGAAGGAGAAAGAAAAGCTCAGTTAGTTAGAAAAATAGTTCCAATCGAAGAATGGATTAATAATGAATATTATTGTGGAGCAGAAGTTTTTAATTTATACCCATTTTGGAAGAAACATCTTCTAAACATTTATAATTCTCCAGTTAAGATAAATGAAGTAATTCTTACTGGTCGGTTTAGGTACTGGTAAAACAACTTTTGCAAATGCTATTATACTTAGAAAGATATATGAGTTAAGCTGTTATATGAATGTACCAGCTCTATTTAATCTTTTACCAACGTCTTTAATGTTATTTGCATATTTTAACTTAAACTTAGCCCAAGCTAATTTAACTGGTTATGGACAGCTTAGAAATATGATAGATACTTCTAACTATTTCAAAGAAATATTTCCTAGAAATATGAGAACTAATTCTGCTATAGAGTTTACCCAAGCTAATATGATGGTTAGATTTGCATCTAATGAAGGTCATATTATTGGAACTAACCTTTTTGGTTCAATACTCGATGAGGCTAACTTTTACAAAGGTGATGGAAAGACAGATACTGCAAAAATAGGAGAAGCTCAGTCTCAAGCTAAGAAGATTTATACTGCAATAAGAAATAGACGGAAAATCTCGTTTTACATCTGGAGGAGAAAATCATTCTTTATCTATATTAGTATCTTCTACAATGTACGATAATTCTTTTACCAATGAAAGAATTAAAGAAACAGAGGGAGACCCTCATACATATATTGTAAATGCTAGAGTTTGGGATGTAAAACCAGAAGGTACTTTTCCTAAAGAAAGATTTTATGTTTTTGCAGGAAACGCAGAACTAGACCCATTTATAATAACAAATAAGAAAGAAATGCAAAATGTGTTTAACGCATTAAATATAGAAGAAAAAGCTACTGGAAATATTAAAAAAGATATTGAAAAAATTCCTACTCAATATGAAGATAGAGTAGTTGCTTTACCTACTAATTATAGAAAAGATTTTGAAGAAAACATAGTAAAATCATTACAAGATATAGCCCGGAGTTTCTGTAGCTCCTGAGGGAAGACTATTCAGCAGTAGAGCTCATTATAAAGCTTGCATATACTCAGAGACTAATCCAGTGTTTACTAAAGACGAATTTGTAATTAGTACTAATTCAGATATTTTACCTCAAGACTATATAAGAAAAGAGTATAAACCAGAACAAATAAATAAAAGAAGGTACTTGCATTTTGACCAGTCTTTATCTGGAGATAGTTATGGAATAGCTTGTACTTATGTTGACGATGTAATTATAGGAAATGATGGTATTCCTCTTTTATTTTTAAAGGTAGAATGGATAGTTAGAATAAATCCGCCTAAACCTCCAGCTAAAATAGATTTAGCTAAATGTAGAAGCATAATACCCTATTTAGCTAAAACCTATGGAATAACTTTTGGAATGATTTCATACGATACGTTTCAATCAGCAGAAGCTATGCAAGAGCTAGAAAAATCTGGCTATCCTGTAAAGACAAGGTCTGTAGAAGAAGATACCGCATACTTAACTTTATGTCAATACATATATGACGGAAGAATTGAATTTCCAAGACATCCAGTGTTTGAGCAGGAGCTATTTGGATTAATGCATTATAGGTCTAGACACAAAGTAGACCACTTGCCACGGTTCTTCAAAAGATACACGGAGATGCTGTAGCTGGGTCTGTAATGAATGCTATAGAAGACCCTAATAATATACTAGAGTCACAACAAGAGGAAGACTTAGATTTATTGTTTACGTAATAATATATTATATTAAGAGATAGAGAAAGAGGTGACAAGATGGCGCGTATTAGAAAAAATAAAAAGCCATTACCAGAAAATACTGCCAAAGTAGATGGAGGTTATATCTTAGAGGAATCTGACCAAACTGTTACTACGAATGGACACTTGGCTTATAATTTTTTATCAGGAATAAGAAGCATAGATGCTAACTATACAAACAATGATTTATTAATAGAAAAAATGTGTTCTGACTCAGTAATTAGTGCAGCATTAGACATATGGACTGAGGATGCTCTTCAAAAAGACCCTTTGACAGGAGAAATATTTAATGTAGAAGTAGAGTCCGCAGATGATGATTTAGTATCTAAGAAATTAGCTGAAGGATTAGCACAAAGATTAAATAAATTATTAAAAATAGACTTGAATATGGAAAAATACTTGGCTAATTATACCAAAAGAATACTAAAGTATGGAAATTGTATGGTAAAACTAGATTTTGCTGATGCATTAGTAGATGAAAGATTAAAGTTGAAAGAAACTTCAGTAGATTCTAAAAATATATACACAAAAGTTGCTTTAAAGTTATGCAACATCTTAAATGAGTCTAATGACTCATCAAGTACAAGTAGCACAGCAAGGTCTTTTGACCATCCATTAAAAATGTTAAACGATGGCGCTTTAGCAGATGATTATAAAGTAGATTATGAATATATGTTAGAGCATTGTACTATAGATGATATAGGTGAAGATACTAAAAAAGTTTTAACTGAGGAAATACTTTCTGGAGAAAAGAAAGAAAAAACTGTTAGAGGAAGATGGTATACTGAAGTTTTAGGGCACGGAACTAATATCTATGAATTATCTTCTAAGCAAATGGTAATAGCTTATATTGATAGAGATGCTCCAAATAAATTTATAAAACCAGCTAATATTATTAACTTTAGTAATAATACTGGTAAACACAGAGTATCTTTTGAGGTAGGAGATATATACGAAGATGCTAATCAAAAAGAGTACTACCAATTAGAAAGAGGAGAGTCTTTTATAGAAAATGCAATGGTAGCTTGGCAAGTACTTTCTGCATTAGAAGATATTTTGTTGCTTACAAGAATGTCCCGTTCTATTTTGTATAGAATATTTTCTGTAGAAGTAGGAAACAAAGATAATAAAGAAACAGCAAGAATATTAGATAGATTAAAAAATAGACTAAAATTAGAAGAAACAGTAGATATAAGAAGTAAAATTTATTCTAGTACTTTAGCTCAAGTTCCATTAGCAGATTCAGTGTTTATTCCAACGAGAAACGGAGTTGGAGTTACTGATGTTAAGACCATTGGAGGAGATGTTAACTTAAGAGACGCGGTAGATTTAGATTATTTTAGAGATAAATTACATTCAGCTCTTAGAATACCAGCTCCTTATTTATCTTACACTGAGAGTCTACCAGGAGGAATAGGAGATAGCTCATTAACTAGAATGGACATTAGATATTCTAGAACTATTGCAAGAATACAATCTATTTTAGCTGAAGGCCTAAAAGATATTTGTATTAGATATTTAGAGTTAACAATTGGAAAGAAAGCACTTAATGAACTTCCTAGATTTAAAATAAAATTTACTAGCATAAATTCAGCTGAAGATGCTTCAAGAGCTGAGTTACAACAAACATTTATGAAAACTTTAAGTGAATCTTTAGAAGGTCTTAAAGCTTTAGGAGTAGATATCGCTAGTAACCCAGAAGGTTATAAAAATACTAGAGAACAATTGTTGTCTCAATACTTTGGAGCTATATTATTAGAAAAAATAAAGAAAGATGAAGAACTTATGAATGTTTCTTCTCCTCAGGAGATGGCTAAATCATCAGACTCTAGCGCAAACTTAGACTTTGGAGAAAATCCAGACTCTGAAGGAGTAGACATTAATATAGATAATTCTCAAGAAGAACCTTCTATTGAAGAACCAGCAGAAGAACCAGCAGAGGAACCAAGTATTGAACCTGCTGAAGATATAGGAGTTGAACCAGCAGAAACCACTAATGAATTATCATAAGGAGTGATTTTATGAAAATTCCAGCAAGACCTATAGAACAAGAATATGTAGAAGAATTATGCGGATTTTGTACTTATAATAAAATTTGTAGTCATAATTTATTTTATAAATTTATTCAAACAGAAGTCTCAGGTGGAATGCTATACGATTCTGTAAGTGTTCAATGTTTAAAATATAAATATATTAATTTAGAAGATAAGGAGGAAAATAAAGTATGAATATCAGAGGAAGTATAATAAGAAATTTATTAGAGTCTGAAAATCTTAGCACTATAGAAGAATACAATAAAGAAATAGACATATTGATAAAAGATGAGCAAGAAGCTATAGAAGCATATAACAACTCATTGACTATTTTTAAAGAATTAGCTCCTGAAAAATACGTAAAAATATCAGACACTATATTTCATATAATAAATGAAGAAAAAGAACATATTAAAGAGCTTAATGAATTGAGAAATATTATACAGGAGGAAAATTAATGAGATTAGTAGAAGAAAGATTATTTAACCTTTTAAATCGTACTGAAAAAACAACTCCGAAGCTTGCATCTAGAGCTGATTTCATTCACCCAGTTTACATAGGACTAGATAAGAAAGGAATATTCCACTTTAAAACTAATAGTCAAACAAATCCAGGAAATAATTGGTATCAAACCATAGAAATAAAAAACTTACAAGCATTAGCTAATTCTGTAGATGAAGTTACTCCAGAAATTGTAGAACAGTGGTTTAATATTACAGATGTAAATGTATTTTGCACTGACTACAGCTGGCTTTATTGGGCTTTACAATATATGCGGAACTCAAAGGGATTACAATGACCCAAAACAGCCAGAAAACAGAGCTCCTAAAAGAAACAATACAAAATTAAAAGGAGCTTTATGTAAACATCTAACTGCTATAGCTGAAGCTATTGAGTCAGGAGAGTACTATGAACAAATGGCAAAAGATATTACAAACTGGAGAAGCTACATTTCTGGGCAAGCTTATAAATCATTTAGCAAAGGTAGATTAATGGGTCAAGCCAGAAAAAGAGAGAAAGAAATTGATTGGAGAAAATTAGATAGCTTTATGAATAGAGCTCTTTGGGCAAAACATGGTATAGCTAAATTCTTAAATCAATACAACATAAAGAAAAGTGTTGAAGATGAAGTAGAAAGAATAAGAGCTACTGGAGAAGACCCTACTATAGATGAATTTTTAGACGATGCATTTTCAATGACTACTACTGAATTAGCACAAGCTGCTGGAGTAGATGAAAAAGCAATAGATGATTATTTTAGACAAAATTTTGGATTTACTGATTAGCGAAAGGAGAATGTAGAATGCCGTTATTTGGAAAGAAAAGAGATAGTAAATTAATAGTTAACTACATGAAGATAATAGAACAATCACTCATTCCAATGATAAATGAAAAGTTAGATTTATCAATAAATAACTACCCTACATATGAAAAACAATATAGTGCTTCATATGAAGATACTGCAAATAATATTTTAATAGAATTTTCTTCTGGAAACATACATGTAGAAAATGAAGGTGATTTATTTGTATCAGCTTCTTATAATTCAAGACTTCAGCCAGTCGGCTTATTTAATGTTAACAATGCATCAGAATTAAGAAGTTTACCAGATATTTTATTAGAGTCTTTGCACGAGCTAGATTTTGAGACCAAAGCTGATAAAGAAGAAAAAGAAAGACAAGCTAAGCAAGCAGAGATAGACAAGAAGGCTAAAGAACTAGCAGCTGCTGAAGCTAAAAAACAAGCAGAATTAATTAAAAAAGATGAAGAAAAGCCAGAAGTAGAAGAACCTGAAGATGAAGAGACAGTGACTGAAGAAGAAATTGCTAATTCTCATAGTTTAATTTTAAGAGCCTTAGATTTTATTGGAAAAATGCCTGGCGATAATCAAACCTCAGAGATAAATTGGTTTGTTCTTAAAGACGGAACTAAAGGAATTAACATCGGAATGAATTTAACTAAAATATCTGGAAATAATTTTTATGTAGAAACTTATAACATTAGACCAGAAGCTAAAACAATTATGAATGCAGAAAAAGTAGCTGACTATGCTGATAAAGTATCTAGGAAAGTAGAAAGTACTCCAAATGTAGAAATTAAAGACGCTAAAGGAGAACACCTAGATATTCCAGATGAAGAAGAAAGCGATTATATTGAAATATAAAGATATATTAACTAAAAATAAAAATGACTCTAAAGTCATCCTCGTTAATTAGAAGGGAGGAAAAATGATTACAATTAATGATATTCAAAAAGTATCTGGTTTTAGAGACCAGAAAGATAGATTATTTCCAGAATTTAGGAGACAAGTATATGAGTATTTAAAATATCACTTGAGTAATGTAATGACCGATGCTGATTTAGATATTATAGTAAAGCTTATTACTGAAATTTTTGGAGATTTATTTATGAGAACTGGACTATTGCCTTGGCAAATAGATACTCATAAATGCCCAGATGAATATTTAAAAGACCTAGGTTCTTTGATTGGTTATAGATGGAATGATAGTCTAACTTACGAGCAGCAAAGAGTCGGAATAGATATGTACTGCTTGATTAGAAGAAATAGAGGAACTAAATTTGGTTTAGAAAATTTAATAAGAAGTTTTGGGCAAACACTTAAGCAATTTTATTCAAATGCGGACTTAAGAGGAGTAGAAATAATAGAATATGGTTCTGGAGGGGCTGATACTATAGAACCAAATATGTTTCCTGGAGATATTGTAGTAAGAATACCAGAAATGTCTACTATTCTTAGAGACTCTATATTTGATACCAAGTTAGCTGGTACTAGATTATTTTTCCAATATTATATTTTTGTTGGAATATTCCATATGGGAATGAAAGCAGATGATGCTTTATTGATTAAAATATCTCCATATACGATAATACAAGGGTTTGACCCAAATATAGATGAAATGGGACCGTTTGGACCTACTACGAAGCTTGGACAAATATTAGAATTTCAACTTACACATGCAATAAGAGGAAATTACGCTAATGAAGTAAGAGAAATGGGACACATACCAACTTCATTGAATGAGAGGCATCATGGAAATTTAGTAGCTGGAATGCAAGTTTTAACATACTATAAGACACCGTGGCAAAATGGTTTCATACTAAATGTTCCAGGATTAACAAACTATCGTGGTTATTTACAGCCATCAGGTAATATACGCCCTGATGAAATTCTATATAAATAATAATTTAGCAAGAGTAGCTGTTTATGCTACTCTTTTTTTGCATAATATTATTATAAGATTTTATGAAAGGAGAATCGTATGAGTAAAGAAAGATTTTCTTATGAAAACGTAGAAGTTAAAACTGATTGCTTTGCATATAATTCTAAGAGCAACAATTGTAAATGTTTAACAGATTTATATTGTAAAAGAGAATTATGTTCTTTTTATAAATCTAAAGAAACACATAAAGATAATTTAGATGGTATTTATTAGGAGGTGAAAAATAGAATGGAGCCAAATGAACAAGATTTACAAAACAATAATGTAGAGGAAGTAAATGAAATAAATATTACTTCAAAAGATATGCTAGATGCATATACTAAGCTAGACCTAGATGCTAAAAAAGTAGAAGTTGAAATAGCTGAGTTTAAAGAAGCTCACAAAGAAGTATTTAATGCTTTAAAAGTATTTGAAAATAAATTACAAGAGATTGCTGGTTTTCAACAAAATATTCAAAGTAATTTATTAACTTATATGAGAGAACACAATATTGAAGAAGATAGTAATGATATTTTTAGAGTTAAGTATACTCCTTCGTATACTAAAAAGAATTTTGACACAAAGAAATTTTATGAAGATTATGCACCAGAGTCAGCTATGTATAAGAAATATGTTGGTACTACAACAGTAAAAGACAGTGTTAAAATAAGTGAGGTTAAGAAAAAATAATGTTATATAATATTTTACTTTGGATAGTCTCTATATATTCTGCAGGAGTATTTGCAGATTTTATATATAACTTTATATTAGCGAAAGACAACCTAGATAAGACAGTAGATATTTGTTCTAGTAGAGAAGACTTTTTAGGTTATTCTGCAAATGACTTATATATAATTGCATTACTAGGTTGTTTTATTTGGCCTTATTCTTTTTATTTAAGACTAAGGTATTATATGAGAGGTGAGTAATAGTGTCAAGTAAGTTTAGATTAATTAGCGAGAAGAATAATTTTATTTTATTTGATAAATATATTGTAGGATTTAATATTCTTCAAGCAGGACCATTTTTTAGTGTAGTTGCACATTTAGATAATAGAGTATCTTATGTATTTAATAAATTAGGAGATGGAGTATCTTTAGCTATGTTTGATACTGAGTCTAAAGCTCAGCGTTTTATGGCTAGATTAAACGAAAAAACTTCTGACAATACTTGCTCTGTTATGTCAGTATATTTAGATGAAGAGGAGGACTATATAGATGAAAATTTTAAGTAGTCGTGAACCAATTGACGTATTTTTAGATGCTAGCTCAATACTAAATAAAGCAGTAGAACATACTTTAGGACCAGAAGGTTCTAATACTGCAGTGCACACTCAAAATTTTTATAGTATTATAAATGACGGTAAAAGTATAATAGAGCCACTTTCTAGCTTAGATGCGGAAATAGCTCCAGCTTTAGAGACATTGAAGCAAGCATCTTTTGAAACAAATAGAAAAGCAGGAGATGGTACTACTAGCACTATAGTTTTAATGAACCAATTATTAAAAGGAGTAAAAGACGAGCTTAGTGTAGCTACTCCAGTAGATATAGCTAATAAACTTTTACAAGTAGAAGAAAAATTACAAGAATTAATTAGAGATAACAAAATTATGATAGATAATAGATTATATGAAAATATAGCTAAAGTGTCTCTACGGGTCATCTCGTTATTCTAGGTTAATAGCAGATGCTTTTGAGTTTTTAGATGGAAAAGGTATTCCAGCTTTAGTAAAATCCGATATTCCTTCAGTAGAAGTAGAATATTTAGATGGAGCTAATTTAACTAAAACCTCATTAGTAAGTTCTATGATTTTAGAGATGCTTCCATCAAAAGAATTATTTAATGTAAATGTAGTAACTTTATTCCAACCAATAGATAGATTTGAGGAAATATTACAACTTACTAAACTTTTAAATAAAAGTGAAAATTATACTATACTATTATACAACGAAATTAGTAATAATACTTTAGAGAACTTGTTATTTGCTTTATCACAAGATAAAAGTAAAATAATTCCAGTATCTTTACATAACTATGGAAACAACATGACTAATATAATGGATGAAATAGCTATTTACACAGGAGCTGGAATTATAGACGGAACTAAATGTAAGTCTACTGATATTAGTTCTATAAAAGTTGGAACTGCAGACTCAGCAGTCTTATCATTGACTTCATTAATGCTTAAGAAAGAAATTTCTGAAGAATATGATTATAAATATATTTCTCGAAAAGCTTGTATTATAAAAGTTGGAGGAGCAAATAAAGTTACTTTAGAAGATAACTATAAAAGAATAGAAGATGCTGTATATTCAGTAGCAGGTGCAATTGAGCATGGAGTAATGAGCGGAGGCTATGGTTTTCCATACGCATATTTAGGAGCTAAAATAGATGATGTTGGAACTCCTGCTTACATAATTTATGCTTTAACTTATATTAATAAAGTAATTTTTGATGGCAAAAAATCTGACGACTCTTTAGACTCAGCTTTAGTTATATCAGAGGTAATAAAGAATGCATTTACTATGGCTGCTCAGGTTGCTACGACTAATGCAATTGTATACGACTCTATACATTACAATACTTAGTTTACAGTAATTTTATTATGGTAAACTAATTTAATCTAATATTAGAGAGCGAATCACTTGATTGATTTTGCTCTTTTATTTTGCATAGCTAGTTTACATAATTAGTTACAAAAAATTTTTTTAAAATTTTTTTAGTTTAGAGATTAAATCATTTGACAAATTTTTACAAAAATTATTAGATTTTACCTATTTACAAACTGAAAATTATGGTATATAAAATTATCAGAAAGGAGGAAAAAGTTTTAAAAAATAGCTAAAATTTAAGCTAATATTTTATAGAAAATTATCAATAAAGGAGAAAGAAAAATGAGAAATTTTGAAGAAAGTTTAAAAAATAATGAGAAAGTTATAATGTTAAATGAAGAGGAAGTAAAAAATAATAATGAGGAGACAAATGCTTATACAGCTTGGTTGAATAATCTAGCTAATGGAAGAAAGATGCTAGATGAACTTGAGCTTGGAGAAATATATGAAATAATTTTAAAAGTAGCAAAGATTTCTTTTGCTAGAACAAACAAATACATAGAATATACATATGAGGACTCGGCTAATATAATTTTTAAAGACTTTTTAGCTAGAGATTATTGTAAAAAATATAGTTGTTCTACACAAATATCTGAAGAGTACCCTTATTTAGATACAGCATGTTCACCTTATGCATACAAATGGGTACATAGAGAAGAGCAAAAAGGATTTAATAGAATGTTTAGTCAATCAATGACTATAAAACATTTTAGTAACTTAATGTTTACTGAATTTAGACACCATTTTGCTTATAATTTAAGAAATAATAAACTTAAACAAAGAGTTAACAATACTATATCAATAGATAGAGACTCTGAAGAAGATACTTTACTTACTATAGAAAAAATAGAAGACCCAAATACTAGAACTCAGCTTAGTCAAGTTGAAGATAATGTAGATTTAGACATAATTTGTAATTTAACTAACAATTCAGACATAATATTTTCAGAGTATCAAATAGCACTTGGAGAAGATAAATTAGACTTAACTATTAATAATTTAATGAGATTATACGCATCTTTAGCAGATGGAAAGAAATTAACTACTTCTGACATTAATGAGCATATTATAATTAAAGATGGAGTAGAAATTAAGCCTATAGTAACTAGCAATAGAGTAATATCTTCTGAAGAAGTAAAGTATAAAAATGTATACCAAGCTACTTTAGCAATGAAAAAATATTTATTAGAAAGTGGCATAGTATCTACTTCTAAAAGAATAGAAAATGGAAAGGAGAAAACACATTATGCATTTGCTTAATAGGTATTTAAAAGTTAAAGAACTTACTGATAATTTGGAAATAGATGGGATAGTGAGGAAGTATGATGATACTTCCCCATTTATGTATGCAAAAATAGAAGCTATAGACCCTAATTGTAGATTAGTTAAAGAATGCCCAGATATAGCAGAAAATCCAGCTAAATATGTAGTTGTATTTAAAAGAGCTACTAAGTTTCCTATTTTAGATGGTTTTTGTTTACACGAGGATGACATTCTAATGGCTTTAACTAATGAGGAATATAGTAAATATGTATATCAAGTAAAATAGCATATAATTAAATATAGAAATTAAGAGGAGGTGAGAAGAGATATGGCAGATAGTGTAGTATCTTTTGAAGAAGCAAAGAAAAAACAAGAAGAACTAGACATGACTGAAGCTCAAATAAAGGAAGCTATAATCAACGATAATTTACTTAAAATGGCTGTAAGAATAATGACAGGACATAGAATAGAAGACGAGTCTTTAGATGAAGTAAAATTATTTGAAGAGTATAAAAAAGAAGCTATAAAAAATAAACAAAAATATCAATCTCTTGGAGATATTGATGATAATACAATACAATTTTATTACTCTTTATTTGATATAGGTTATAGAACTTTTGGAGCAGCTTTCTTTACAGCTATGGTAAATTCAGTTAATAATGTAGATGTAGTTAAAGATGAAAATGGAGAAGAGAAAGAGATACCTAATAATAACGTAGTTCATTTTTATAAAGGAACTTGGTCATTAGTAGAAGGTATGAATATGCTTTCTAGTACTCTATATAAATTTAATAAAGAATTATTAGCATATAAAGCTTTAGAATTAACTGAAGAACAAAAAGCTCAACTTGAAAAAATTAAAAATGAAGCATCTGATTTAGATAAATTAATACAGCAAGAAGCAAGTAAACTAGACAATAAATAACATAATAATTAATATAGGCAATAAGTCGATAGCGGGTTAGCGATAGACAAATTAGCCGAAAAATTAAAGGAGGAATATTATGTCAAATCAAAATGAAATGTCTGCAGATTTAGCAGAACAAATTGCAATGTTGGGAGTAGATGTTAATGATGTTATAGCTAATACTTCAAAACCAGAAAATCCAGCTAATGCCGGAATAGTAACTAATAATGTAACTGTAGCACAACCAGCAGCAAAACCAATCGAAACAGCAGAAACTTTAAGAGGAGAAGTAGAGTTTGGAACAGTTACTAATCAAACTGCAGCAAAACCAATTCAACAAGTTGTTCAACAACAAGTAAATCAACAAGCATCAGCTCAAGTTGTTCAACCAACTACTACAACAGTTTCATATCAAACTGTATCAAAACCAGCTACAGCAGTAGCTCCAAAAGATGACGACGATGAATTAGTTTTTGTTAATTTAGCTCAGGCTGTTCATACTACGCAAACACCATTCTTAAAATTAAAAGATGATGAATGGACTCGTATAGCATTAATAAGATTAGACTATTTAATTCCAATGAGACTTCATTATCTAGAAGGAATTGGATGGGTGAAATGTTGTTCTAAATATGATGCAAATGGCTTTATGGTAGAACCAGCCTTATGTTGTAAAAAAGTAGTAAATGGAACATTTGTAGATAGACTAGGAGAAGACGGAAAGCCAGTAAAAGCTAAACAAAGATTTTTATTACCAGTGATAGAATACCCAGTAGATAGAACTAATGGTAATAAAGTAATTCCAGGCGATACACCTAAGTTAAAAGTTTGGAACTTAAATTATGTTGAAATGGACAATTTAAGAAAAGCTGTTCAAGGGTGTGCTGATGACCCTAATGACTTAAGCTCAGTAGATTTATCTGCAATAGATTTTAAATTAAACAAAGAAAAATCTGGGTTTAAAGTAATTTCAGTTTCAGTAGCTCCAACAAGCTTAAGAGCTCAATTTGCAGTAGAGATAGATGCAGAAATTAGCAAGCTAAATAATGATTTTCTAAAAACAGCTAGAGACGAAAGTAGAAGAATAGTAACAGAAGAAACTATCGCTAATATGATGGACTCTAAAGAAGCTATAAATGCTCAAGTAAATAGTGTTATCGAAAATCAAGCTGCATCAAATGAGTCAATAGACTCACTTAGTATATAGCATAAAGAGGAGGATGCTACCTCCTCTAAATTTATTATATTTAAAAGGAGATGATTTTAATGTCATTAGAATTAATTTTAATTATTATTTTATTTTTTCTATTTTTAGCTTTCATTTTATTATCTATGAAATACTTAAATTTAAAAAATGATTATATAGAAATAGATGAAATATTAAATGAATATCATGAAGAGATGACAGTGTTAAAAGATACAAATAAAAGATATCAAGATAACATCGATGCTTTTTTAAATCATAACTATGCATCAATAGAAGAGATAGAAAAAATGCTTAAAGTAATATCTAATTCTTATTCTGTTTCAAATTCTAATAAACTAACTTTATTAAAATTACTATTTATAACATTAAATAGTTCGCCAGACACAGGAATAAAAGACTTAAGAATTAATAGTAATGAGTCTATTAGTAAAACTATAGATATTATAAAAAGTAAACTTGAAGGAGATACTAACATTACCGATAGAGAAGTAGGAAATGCAATACTAGCTTTAATTTTCCATACTCCAAAGTCTAGAAACAATTAACGAGAATGACACTAGAGTCATTTTCTACTTAAAATAATATAACTATATATCTAAAAATTAATGAAAGTACCACATAAGTGGTACTTTTGTTGTTATATTTAAGCTTTAATATATTATATTAGGAACTTAAAACGAAAGGAGAAGAGATGAGATATGTCACTTCCAACTTTTAACTTTTTATATATTAAAGCTGGTACAGGTAAAACTGGTACAAGCGGTGATAGATTAGAACAAGACTGGAAATATAATTTTGACTTAATAAAATCTTTGCTATCTGATGTAGACTTAGATTTAAGCAAAAAGATTACTTCTAATGAAATACAACAAATAAAAGTAGAAGATGGTATTGCTTATTTTACTACTGATAATGGAGCTTCTTGGACATCACTAGGCCCTAGCTTTGCTAATTTAGCTGGTAACCCAGATGATAATGCAGCTTTAGTAGAAAAATTTAGAAATTATACTACTTTAGTAGATTTTACAGCGTTAGCTAATAGAACTACCCAAGCTGAGAATAATATATCTATCTTGCAAACTACTACCGAGCTATTAAGCACAGATGTAGATTTATTAAAAACTGAAGTTGAAGACCCTGCTACTGGTGTAATAGCTAGAGTAGTTACTTTAGAGAAAGATATGAAGCAAAAAATAACTAGTAAATCAGTAGTAGAAATAAGAGAAAGAGCAGAAGGCTTACTAGAATACACAGATGATGGAACAAATTGGCATCCAGTCGCAGCCGCTACCGGAGTAGAGTGGGGAGAAATTTTAGGAGATATAAACAATCAAGCAGATTTAAAATTATTATTTGATAATATGAATGACTTAATTACTCAATTAAATACTTCTTTAAGCCAAACTTCTGCAGATTTAGCAGAGCATGCTTCTAACTATGATAATCCTCATAACGTAACTCCTGAGCAACTAGGCTTAGGGAACGTAGATAATACGCATGATGCAGATAAACCTGTATCTACACCTCAACAAGCAGCTATTAATCAAGCAGCATCTTCTGCTGCATCTGGATTAAAAATAGTGGCTTTAACTAAAGCTCAATATGAAGCATTGACTACAAAGGATGCAACTACTAATTATAGAGTAATAGATATAAATCAATAGAAAGGAGAGATATAAAATGCCTTCAGTAGTAACACTAAAAGCTCGACAGAGACAAATGCTGGAATTTATGGAAGACGCAAAAGCTTATAGATTTATAGCTTTAGGAAGAAGCACAGCTTGGCCAGATGACATACATCCACCAGTTCCAGATGATAAAAAACAAGAACTAGAAGAATTAATAGGACTACAAAGAGTAGATTACTATAAATACGCTAAAGTAATTCCTAACCCAACTACTTTAGACAAGAGAGTTGGAGTATACTATAAAGGATTATACTATAACGTAACTCAAGACGTAAATATAGCTATAGCAGAAGGTTATACAGATGTAATGATAGGAATAACATTTGATAGAGACACTTGTCCTGCTATACCGGTTGGAGTAGCATTTAGACAGTTAGGACTATATGACTCTGTAATTGCAACTCCAGACGAAATAAAATACGGAATAACTGCAGCTCAATGGGCTAATAAGCCAGCTTCTGAAAAAGGAACACTTGTGTTTATTGACAACAGAAGTCCGATAGTAAGAGCAGACGACCAAATCGAAGTCGTATATACACTCATCTCATTTTAGAAAGGAGAAAATAAATGATAGACTGGAAAAAACTAGATGTAAATACAAACACCAGGCAATTAATAGAGAATTTTAATACTAATGCTTATGGTTCTGAATTTATAGACCATGTAGTTGGAACTATCATGAATAACGGTTTATTATTTACTGGAAAAGAAACCGTAGAAGGTGCATTAGTATTTCCACTTAAAAAGGTAGACTTGTCTGGAGTAGTTCAATCTAATACTATATTTGATAACATTAGAATGTATTTTAGAGAAGACGATGAAGTAGTAGAATTGAATGAATTTCCTGTAGATTTAACTTTATTCAACGATAACTTGCCTCATTTTTTGTATTTCAAAAAAGATAGAACATATAGAGTTTCCGATTATATGTTTGGTCAAGCTGATGAAGTACTTATTTGTAGATTTATAATAAACAAAGATAGTACTTGGAACCAAATGTATATTATGGCTCAAAGAGCTGGAACTCCAAACTACTATGCCGGAGAAGAGTTCTATAATGTAGAAGGAATATACTTAAAGAGCCCTGGCGGATTAGAAATATCTCATGCAGAAGGTAATGTAAAACGTAGTGCTATAGAGTTTAACGACCCATATAGCCCAGATATGCATAGAGATTATTCTAACGCTATAACTAGAATGCCAGTAAGATATACTGATTTAAGAAATCAAATAGATTATAATTTAGAGCCAACATATAACTTAGACCCAAATCATTATATGTCTTATGATGAAAATTCTAAGAAAAAATATAATGCTCAAGAAAGAATAAGAAATTTATTTAACGCTTCTTATAATATTATAAAGTATTCTAATGAAGCTGCTGATAGTTTAAAACATGCTATGACTATTACTACTGAGCAAAAGGATTTAAAAGCTATAGTTCAATCATACTTAAATTACACAAATAGTATTTATATTATGGCTGGTGAATTAGCTTCTTATTTGAATAATAATGATTGCTTTAAATCTATAGATTTGAAAAGACTAAATAGTAACATTACTGCATATACCAATTATGTAAACACTAAAATAAATTTATCAGTAATTACTGGAGCTGTAGTAACAGCTATTAGAGATTGTGCATACCTTGTAGAAGTTGGAAAGCCAGCAGTATGTGCAGACCCATTAAAGTCAGTGTTAAATACTTTAGAAAATGAAATCGCCAAACTAACTATAAGCCCAGGACAACTATATGATGTTCCAGAAGGAAAATTCACTATTCAAAGGGTTTTGTGGGACATATATGAAGACTGCTTTATTCTTCAATATGGAGATACTTTGTTTGATAATTTAGATGCAGCTTTAGAGATGGTAGCTGAAGTACTATACCCAGTTCCTTTTGGAAGATTAATGTATATTCCGCTAGGACTATTTGTAGTAAAACAAGGATGTACAGATATTAATAAAGATGATGAAAGCATTCTTATAAGTAAGAAATCTACTTACGCAGATAGCTCACAAGAAGATTTTGCAGATTATGTTGCAAGAGCAATGGCATCTAAAGCTTTAAAATATATCTATGAAATACTTGATGGAACTACTGCAGTAGGAAAAGCAGACTCATTAAAACATACTGATTTAGCTACTGGAACTAAGACAGAGTATGATGATGGAGATTTCTTCTTAAATTATGATAACTTAAGAAATAAAATAACTGTAGTAAATAATTTAACTACCAATGTTCATGATTCTAAGAAAGCTTTATCAGCTTATCAAGGCTATGTATTAAATCAAAATAAATTAGCAAGAGATGGAAGCCAGCCAATGACTGGAACTTTACAAGCTCAAACAATAACTCCAGTTACGAACAATACATATAACTTAGGCTCTTCAGATTTAAGATGGAAGAATATTTACTCTAAAGGATTAAACGTAGATGGTTCAGCTACTATATCTGGAAATACTACTATAAAAGGTGGCTTGACTGTTTCTGGAGATTTAAAATCATCTGCTGGTGGAAAATACGTAGTGACTGGTCCAACAGCATTTACAGCTGTAAGATTAGAAGCTAATTCTAAAGCTACTATAGAGAGTAATTGGAGTAAATTCCAAAATGGAACAGTAGCAGTATGTTGGTAGGAGGTGTAGCATGCCTAGTATAGAAGTTTATGGTTCAAGTACATATGGTTCACATGATAAAATTTGGCATAAAGGTAAAAATACTTCCTCTAATACTGTTATGGAAGGTGTCGCTACTCTTACTGCTAATGCATCTGGAGGAGTTATATCAGGTTCAGTTACTGGTGCTTATACTAAAATGATTAATAGTGGTTGGTATAATTACCCAATAACAGTAAATGTTTTAGTAAATGGCTCAATTGCAGCATCTGTAGCTACTAAGGTAAGTTTAAATGGAAGAGGTAAGATAGCTTATTTGAATGGTCCTACTTTTTCTATAAGCTATGACTCAGCTAAAACTATTCAAGTGGAATATGTTTGTGGTCAAACCGGAGGATGTACTCAACTTACTTTTAGGCCATTAGTTGGTAGTATATATTTTGGAGACCCAGATACTCCTCCAACTAATATTACTGGAGGAAGAGTATACAATCAAAATGGAGTAGTAAATGGAGATGATAAATTAGACTGGGACTTTTATGTAGACTGGTGGGGAGAGAGCGCAGGAACTCATACTATTAGTCATTATAATTTAGACATTTACAATGCTGCTAATTTGAACCGCCGAGTAGCTGTAGTAGAAAATGTAAAGAAATTTACTAGATATAACTTTGAGTCTTTATTACCAAAATGTAAAGTAGGAGAAACTTACGCATTTTATGTAGATGCTTTAATAGATAATTCTTACTGGCTTGGAAAAGTTTATATAGGTTCTATTAAGCTTTATAAAGATGGAATAGTTTGGGTTAAGAATTACTCTAATGGCTCTAAAGTAGAAGCTACTATGGCATATAATAAATATTATACTAATGGCTCTAAAAAGAAATCTAGATACATTCTCGTTAAAGATATTAGTGGAGCTAAAAGAATAATAGATATGTATACAACTCATTATGAGTAAATTATAAAAGGAGGAAATTTTATGATAAGCTTTAAAGCAGATGTAGATTTAGATAATGGAGCTAAAGCTACAGAATTTATTATTAGTAACTTAAATATTTCTACTGATGAAATTATAGCAATTGTAGAAGGATTTGTTAATGAAGATAAGAAAAAAGAGTCTTTCAAAAAATCTGACCTGATAAAAGAACAAGCTAAAGTTGCACAAGAATTTCAAGAGTTAAGTCAAAACTCAGAAGAAATGACAGAGGAGAAGAGACTTAGACTAGTAGAACTTCAAGATATTGTAAACACAATGTATGAAGAAATAACTAAATTATTAGACCATAACGAATTTGTAGTATTCAAGAAAAGTTATCATATTCCATATGTAGAGAAGATAACTTCAGAATATTTAATAGAAGAAATAATGAAACAAAAGGAATTTAACACGAAAGGAGAATAGTATAAATGATTGATATACTTGGAGACAAACGTGTATTAGATTACTTAGTAACAGAAGGTGGTACGTCTACTGCACGTACTATTTCTTTATATAAAGTAACTTCTTTAAGTGAATTAACTAATTTTATAATACTAGTAAAAGCTAGTTCAGCAGGACAAGCTGCAGCTACTACTATTAAAATAAACAATTTAGATGCTAAGTCTTTAAAATTAAATATTAATGGAGCAAAAGTTACACCAGATTATGAATGGATTGGAGCAGGAGAAATTTATGCTTTAACATATGATGGAGAAGATTTTGTTGCATTTCCAATAAGTGGCAAATCTAGCTCTCCTTCTACTGGTTCAGAATTTTTTGATATACCAGAACAAATTATTGGTTTAACTACATCATCTACAGCAGAAGAGATAGCTACAGCTTTAGGTGGTAATGACTATGAGCAATTGATGGTGTCTGCTATAGCAAACAACGTTCCTTGCAGAGTAACAGGTTCTGAAGGTTCAGCTAGTGGTTCTTTTATTGTAATACGACAAGATGATGTTAATAGCAGTGATGCCAGTCATCAAGATATATACATAATTACAGAAATAGTATCTCAGGGTGAAAGTGAAACCGAAGTTACAAACGGTGCATTAACTGCTTTTGCTATTCAGTTAGAAGTAAATAGAGAGACTTACCTTTATACAAAAGTTAATAGAGTTTATCATTTTATCGTAGGTAGAGGTTCAACTGCAGACACTGCTACTAAGCAGTATGTAGATGACCATACTGCAGAAACTATTTTAACTACTGGAGTAAATTCATCTAAATATACAATATATAACTGGGATGGAATAAATCCTCCATCTAACAGTGATGTAGCTAACTGGATTACTAATGCAGAAAAAGCACTAGTATATAATGAAAATGAGCAAAGACATTATGCTATATCTAAGAGATATTATCATAAATCTACAGATGGAAATGAAATTTATCTTATTGGAGATATAGTTGGGTTTGAACCTAAATACGATAGCAGTCATAACATATCTAGCGTAGGACTTAAATCAACTGTTTATCAAATAATTCCTGCTAGTTCACCAGATTCTACAGCTCAGGTTAGAAAGTTTGTGTCTAGAAATGCTAACACATCTGATTATGGAATAAAAGAGCTAACTTTCGCAACTTCTAGTTACGTAGATACACAAATATCTAATATTGGAGTACCAACTGAGCTAGATATGACTCAAAGTAATATAGATAAAATAAAATCACCTAAGCTAGTGCAGTTTATTTGTATTAACGGAAGTAAAGAAGACACTTTAGGAACAAACCCATTTGTATATCAGACAGCTACATCTTCGACTACATATCAAAGTGGGTATTTTACCTTATTTTGTTATCGTTTATCTCCAGGATTTTATGCTCAAAAAGCTGTAGACATTGATGGAAATACAATGTTTAGAGTTCGGAGGTTCTACATCAGCTTATGGTAACTGGTATAGTTCTATAGAAGATTTTTATTATAGTCGTTCTACCTCTTTGTTAGACTCTCACGACGTAGAAGAATATTACTATAGAAAGTTCGGAAGAGACTACACAGCAGCACTTACCGGCTATACAGGTAGTCCATTCGCACTTACTAATGATTTACAGTATGTACTAGAGCTAAGAAATCCAAATACAACTAGGCTAGAAAAATATGCAACTATATATAGAGGTAGAAAATCTAACTTAGCTACATTTTCTTATACCGTAACTGAAAGACCAGACCCAGTAGCTTACTTAGAACTACAATCTTCGTTGTCCGGAGGTAACAAAATAGTAGCTGGAGAAACTACTACAGGAAATGTAATATGTTATTCAATAGGTTTAGCAACATTAGAATTACAGTGGATTAAATATAACTCATCTGGCGGAATATCTAATATAGAGTCAGTTGATATAACTCCATCATCTATATCTTCTGGTGAAAAAGAAACTTATTCAGTTTCATTTACTTTAAATAGTGTAGGGACCGGAAAGATAAGGATTTTAGCTACATATCAAGATGGTTCAACCACTAAAGACGCAATGTCAAATGAATACTCTTATGAAGTAATTCAAGGCGGAGAAGCATGCTTTACAGGAGATACTCCAGTGTTAACTTCATCTGGACTAGTTAACATACGAGATTTAAAAGTAGGAGATAAAGTAATATCATATAATGAAGAGACTAAGCAGAATGAAGAGAAATCTATTACTAATATAAAATCGCATGAAGATTATGATTTATATTATATAATTACTCGTACAGACACAGTAAGATGCACTTATGACCATCCATTCTATATAAAAGATAAAGGAAAAGTTTTATCTAGAAATCTAAGAGCTGGAGATATATTAATAGATAAAGATGGTAATGAAAGAAGAATACAATCTATTGCTTACTCAATAGAAGATACTGAAACCGTATATGATATTGCAGTAGAAGGCAATAATACTTATTACGTAGGTAAAGATAGCATATTAGTATATACAGAGGATGTAACTAAAAATAAGTTTAAGGAGGAAGAATGATGAGTGAACAAGTCTTTGGATGTTTAAAATCTCCAAAAGATATAAGAGACTTTAGAGTATGTCTGCAGTCTACTAGTATAGAAACTTTGCCTGAAAGTTTTCAACTAGCTAAGTCTCATATAAAAGACCAAGGAAAAGTAAATTCTTGCGTAGCTCATGCTCTATCAAGTATGATGGAAATAAACGATAGAAATAATTATTCTACAGAGTGGATTTATGGCTATAGACCAGAAGGCTATTACCAAGGAGAAGGAATGTACCCAAGAGAAGCTTTAAAAACATTAGCAAATAAAGGAGCTATATTAAATACTATATTGCCTCAAAATGTAGAAATACCAGAAGCTAAAGCTATAGTAGATAGTAAGTTGTCAGAATACGAAGTTTTAGCTAAAGGAAGAGAAATATTAGCATATGCTAAATTAAATAATGAAGCTGAGATAAAGAATTGGTTATTTACTAAAAATACAGCTGTTCCAATTTCTATAGCTACTACAAAGATAGAACTAGATGCTAATAATATTATACTTATTCCAGATAAATACCCTGACTCTGGTCATATGATGTTAATTATAGGATGGAATAAATTTGGCTTTATAGTACAAAATAGTTGGCGGAAGTCTTTGGGGAAATAATGGTTCTGCTATATTACCTTATGAGTATGAAATACAAGAAGCTTGGGCAGTATCATTCAAAGATTACACTAAAGAAACTCAAGAAACAAATATTAAAAAACCTTCACTAAGCTTTATTAGAAATTTACTCGTTTATCTTCTAAAGCTTTTGTTCAAACAAAATAAATAATTATATTATTAAACGCAAGAGAGTGGCTTAAAAGTCATTCTCTTAACTATTGTTTAGAAATCTTAATATGTAAAGCTTTGAATATATTATATTAGGAATAAAAATTTTATAGTAATTTTAAGGAGGATGAAGCTAATGGCTTTAGATAAAAGTATTATTTTAAATAATGGAATAGAAGCTAGGTATCATAGAATAAAAGAAATTCATTTGAATTTTTTAGAAGATTATTCAGTGATGCTAGTAGATAGTTATGTAAGTAAAGAAATAAGAGATACTCAAAAAGAGATTAAAACTTTAGAAGAAAATATTAACACATACTTAGAGAAATATGAAAAAGCAATAGATAACAATGACGATGAGTTAGCTCATTCAATAGAAGAAAAACTAAGAACTCTTACTGATAAACATCAAGAAGATATATCTAAGAACTTTATAGCTAATCAAACTTCAATAGAATTTGAAAATAGCTTAGAGGAAGATGTTTCTATATCTAATTTCTATAAGTTATTAACTAAGTTTGATGAGTTTAAAAAAGCAAAGAAGGTGTAGTATGAAAACTATTTCTAAAATTGCTAACGCTTTATCTGGAAGTTATATAGAATTAAATTCAAAAATACTTTACTTAAATAGAGATAGAGTGTTAGCTTTGCATGTAGTAGTAAATTTTTCTACTTCTGAAAATGTAATAGAAAATCAGCATCCAGAGCTATATAGGGTTAGATTAACTCATAATTCTCAAGATGTAGTTTTGAATGAAACTTTAGAAGTAAATACTACTTTAGGTGGAAAATATGAGTATAGCGTAGATGTTCCAATGAATAATCTACAAACAGAAGCTCATTTATTTAAGTTAGAACTTTTAGGAGATAGCCAATCTAAATATACTTATATAGAAGATTTAGAAACTATAGAACCATTAAAACAAAGTAAAATAAAAATAGAATTAATTCATGATAGAACTGGTAAAGTTCATAAGCTAACTTATAGCACTAACTCTACTATGCCAGTTTATTTAAAACAAAATAATGATAATTGGAAGAAATTAGAAGATAGTTTTACTATAAGAGAAGACGGACTACAAGGAAAAATAAACTACTTTCAAGCATATACTTTAGACGATGAAAATCAAAGAGTATATTCAAATGTAATTAGAATAGTAAAAGATGATTAACGAGAATGACCCTAGAGACATTTTTATACATTGGTTAATATAAATTATTGTATTCAGGAGGAATACTTATGATAGATATGTTAGGAAATAATAGAATTTTAGATAAAGTAGCTACAGAGTCTGGTACAGCTAATGCAAGAACTTTATCTTTATACGGAGTAAGCTCATTGTCTAACTTAGTGAATTTTTATGTTTTAGTAAGAGCTTCTATAACTGGACAAGCTGGAACTACTACAATAAAAGTAAATGACTTAGCTACAGGACCATTAAAGATAATGAAGAATGGAATACTAGTAGACCCTGAAGATAACTGGGTAGCAGTTGGTCAGCTTTATATGTTAACTTATGATGGAACTCAATTTATAGCATTTCCATTCAATGAGAAACCAGACATAAATTCAGACATTAAAACTCTTACAGTAGGACCTGCTTTTATAAATCTAACTACATCATCTACTTCGGAAGAGATAGCTACAGCATTAGGTGGAGCAGATGCAGAACAAGAGTTTATAAATGCTCTATCTGGAGATTTTAATATACTACTTAATTATACAGATAGTCCAGAAACTTTGGGTACTAAATTTCCAATGTTTAACTATTGGAATGCTTTAAATGAAAACACGAGATTAGACTCATTTATATTTATATACTCTCTACCAAATTTTTCACCTGATATTAATTTTTACAATCTATATTCATATTTTGCAGTATGTTTAAGTTTAGACTTAGCTACTAATAAGTATACATCAGTAGCAGCTAGCTATAATAATGTTATTAAGATAGCTCCAGACACTTGTTATACTGAGTCAAAAGAACTTACTTCATTAGCAGATTTTAGTAATTATAGTTCTATATATAACTGTTTTACAACTAATTTTACTGCTATAGCTGATAATGACAAAATTACTTTGCCAACGGCTAGCAGTGATAAATTTTATTTAGCTATAAATGAGTATTTTATATACACAACTTTAGATATAAATTTAGCTAATAATTTAGATGATAGTACTAAAAACAATAGTGTATATGTGCCAGATAAATGGCCTAACACTTTACCTGCTGGTGATACTTTCTTATATCATATAAAACTGATAGGAGATAAATGGTGCTGGTCTAGAGAAGTTGTAAGCTCTTTGCCATAGCTTGGTTAAGGTACTAAGAATAAATTATATTAGCTTATATATTATAATAGGAAAAATAAAAATTTAGGAGGAATTATAATGGATTTGCCTCAAATGATAAAATTAATAGCCGAATTTGGAGTTTCGATAGTATGTTCTCGGGCTTGTGTTACTTTTCTTTTATATTTTAATGCAAAATTCTTTAAAAACTCAGAAAAATCAGCAGCAAGTATTAATTGAACAAAACCATCAGCTATTACAACACATTATGGAGTCAGTTCCATATAGTATTACTCCGGAGAAATATAATTCAAATGTTATGATAGACAATGAAATAGACTTAGTACTTCAAGATATTCAAAAAATGCTAGGATGCAGCAGAGCATTTTTAGTTACTTTTCACAACGGACGGAAAAGATTTATCAGGATTGTCTTTCTTAAAGATGAGTATACGCAATGAAGTAGATGCTCTAGGAATAAAACCTATGAGACCAGAGTTTCAGAATATATTTAGAAATACTCTAGCTTATTGGTGTAATGAAATATTAGCAAAAGATTATTGCTACATAGATGATGTAGAAGAAATGAAAGATATAGACGCAGGAATGTATGACTTTATGTCATCCAGAGGAGTTCATTCTAAGTATGGAGTGTCTATCGTTAACAGAGAAAATTTGCTAATTGGATTTATATGTATAGAATATTTAACTGAGTGCGAAGTTGATATAAATAATATATCTAGAACACTAATGAATAGTAAAGCTAAGATAGAGACTTTATTAGACTTTGCAATTAATCAAAAGAAAGGAGAATAAAATAATGTATTCAGAAATAAAAGACAATAACCATTTACTAATAAATAGATGTACAGAGTCAGAAAAAATACTGCTTGAAGATATAGTAGATAATATTGATGACGCTACTACATTATCGTTTACTAAATTAAATGGAGACACAGGAGATTTTGAAGGAGTAATTCTAAATATTATTCCTGAGGAAAGAAAAAGCTTTAAATTGATAGGTGAATTACCTACTTATGTAAATGTTTTTGCAAATGAGAATGCTCCAATAACATTTTCTGTAGAACCATCTGACAATTTAGAAATATATACTTATTGTCCAGATAGTGAAAAACTAAATATATACCAAGATAAAGAACAGAGTAATCTTCTATATGTTAATTCTAAAGAGCAAATATTTGATACAACTTTACATTACGAAATAAAGAAAGCTAAGTATGAAACTATTTCTGGCGTTATACATATAGTAGTAGGACAAAGATTATCTACTGAAGTAAAATTTATAGTTTTAGACTCTGATGAAAATAACTATTATAATTTTACTCTTTCAGACAAAGATAGCACTATTTATATTCCATTTATTTCTAGTAGAGAGTATGCTAGTTATAATCTTGAGCCAAAGAAATATACTTTACAAGTAACTAGAGGAGATGGCTCTATACTAACTAACTTGGAGTATGAAGTAACAGAAGATATGTTATTATTCCCATCACACATTAAAGAAATACCAAATAGCTAAAAATGAAAGGAGATATAGCAAATTATGAACATTTTACCTGCAAATATTCGTTTATGTTCTATTATAAACGATTCTAATAGTAAAGTATTTGGAGTATACTTAGAGTCTAACACTTCACATTGCTTAATACAAGGAACTCCAAAAAAAGAATGTGACATTAGCATTCTAAAAGATTTATATAATAAAAGCGCATATGCTAGTACAATGCTATATTTTGTAGAAAATTTTGATTTATTAGATAAAGAAATAGATAAAAATAAATTATATGAAGATATCAACTCTTTATTACATAAAAGATGTAGAGTAGTAGAAGAACAAGCTCCACTTCTTACTAAGATAGGAAACTATCCTATATATGAAGGAGAGAATTATATACTTAGAGGAGAAGGAAAGAAGAAAATTCTAGAATGCTTTGACACTTCAAAACTAAGAGAAGCTGCTATGGACAACAAAGAAGACTTAGCTTGGGATTTAGTTAACTTTATGAAAGATTTTGACACTTATAGCTTTGTTGATGATTATGACTCTGATGAAGATGCAGTAGAACAAATTAAGTCTGATTTATCTACAAAATTTGGAATAGAGTCTATAAAAACAATGCTAAATTCTATAAAAGAAGATGCAGATGAAGAGTCTTATGATTTAGAAGCTTTAGAGTCTTTATTAGCTAGATTAGATACATTTAGCTTAGAAGAGGAAGCTGGAACTCAGGCTTCAGACATAGCTTCTAAAGTAGATTATAGCTTTCAATCAGCTCCTACTACAGCAAAGAAGAGAAGAAAATATCTTCCAGTAGAAATAAAAGAGCTAGACGAGTCTACATACTTAAATTTAACTGGCTTTATAAAAGATGTAGATGGATTGTATAAAAGAGGAAACTATATAGTAGTAAAAGAGACTGCTACTGATAAAATAAAAGTAATACACAAAAATAAATTATATGAAGCAGAAAATATAGAAGCAGTTGGAAATACTAAAATAGCAGAGTACATAGAGAAAAAACTAAATGACAGATTTCCAAACAGATTTAAAATAAAGTCTGGGAATGTAGATGGTGCTTTTGGTATAGTAATAACTGACTCTCAAAATCATACTACAGGAGACTTAATAGATGTAACTGACTTTTTAAATGCTTTGATGAAATATTTAAAATATAATAAAACTGACTACGAGATAGACTATAAAGGAAATCATCTTATTATGGCTATTTATACTAATAAAACTATTACTAAAGCAGATGTAGCTTAGATGAAAGGAGTATTAACAGTATGAATGCTAAATTTAAAGATAATAAAACTATATTAATTTCTAATCTAAGTAAATCTGAAGACATTCTAGTAACTAATTTAATTAATAAGACTACTATATTTTCTTCTACACTTTATAAAGATGAGTACTTACAGAATATTCTTAAGCTTACAGGCGAAACTAATATATCTTATGATAAATTAGTTTCTTTAGATTTATCATCTGGAAATCAAGAAGTACTTCCAGACGAAGGTCTACTTTTTTCAAAAGTAGAAATTGAAAAGCCAAGTACTTTAACTCCTGATAATATTAAACAAGGCATAAACATAGCTGGAATTTTTGGTAATATAGTACCACTAAATGGTAGTGACATTACAATTATTCCATCAAAAGAGTCTCAAGATATAACTCCATCTGGAGATAGTAATGCTTTTACATCTATACATGTTGAACCAATTAATGTAAAATTGCAAGATATAGAAATCACAGAGAATGGAGTATATAAAGTTCCCGATGGATTTGATGGATTTGGAACAATTATTGTTAATGTAAAAGGAAGTTCTTCAGTACCAACTCAAGAGCAAATAGACGCGTTAAATAATATAAAGACCTTGATAGACAAGCAAGATTTAATAATAGAATATGACAATGAAGTATTAGATTTAGATTTTAACATACAAAATAACGATTTGATAGTTGATAACAATGTGCGAGGCACTGAATTTGAAATAAATAATAATGGAGAATTGGAGGTAATTTATTAATGGCAATTAAAAATTTAGGAAGAGTACAAGGATTAAGTGCTTATGAGATATGGTTGCAACAAGGAAATACAGGAACAGAAGAAGATTTTATAGCTAGTTTAATTGGAGAAAGTGGTAGAGGAATTGCTAGCATTGAAAAAACTTCTACAAGTGGATTAATAGACACATACACAATAACTTATACAGATGATACTACAAGCACATTTCAAGTTACAAATGGAAAAGATGGAACAAATGGTATAGATGGAAAGGACGGAGCAAATGGACAAGATGGACAAGATGGTAGAGGTATTGTAAAAATAGAAAAAACATCTACCACTGGATTAGTAGACACATATACAATTACATATACAGATAATACTACAAGTACATTTCAAGTTACAAATGGTAAGGATGGCTCTGAGAGTGGAGGAAGTGGTACTAACGTAGAGGCAAATCCAATACTTGAAGGAAATGAAGATTTTTTGAAAAGTATTGAAATTGGAAATACAAAATATAGTACAATGCCAGATTTAAGTGGAAAAGTTATATCTATTATGGGGGGATAGTATTTCAACTTACGCTGGATGGATACCAAACAGTGAAGGAAAAGATGATGGAACAGGAACATTAATGCATGCAATATTTTACCCTAACTTTGGTTCATACGTAAACAATGTTAGTATGACTTGGTGGCATAAATTAATATTTGACAAATTCAAGGCGAAGTTAGGAGTTAATGAAAGTTGGAGCGGTTCATTTGTTGGTAATAATAAAGATACTAATAGTGCAACACCTACATCTTGCCATGCTCCTGGAAACGATACGGGGCCTGATACTTGCATGGCAGGCATGACTAGAATTAAAAGATTAAGTGCAAATGGAACACCTGACATAATTTATGTGTATGGTGGAACTAATGATATAGCTCAACCAGGAACTCCTGGAGAGAGCTTAGGAAATTTTGATAGTTCTGTAGATTATTCATCTGTAGATACAACATCAACAAAATGGTCTACATTTGTTGATGCATATAGGACTATGCTACAAAGAATGCAATATCTATACCCTAAATCTAAAATTATAGCTTTATTGCCAACCTATTGTGTAAATTATTATAATAGAACAAATTTAGATGCATGGGTAGAACAGATTAAAAATATATGTGATTATTTTGGAGTAAACTATATAGATTTAAGAGCTTGTGGTATTACATGGTCAAATTCTTCCTCATCAAGAAACGCTAAAGGCATTCAAACATTAGGTGATTCAAACATACATCCTAATGATTTAGGGCACACAATGATAGCTGATTACGTAGAAGCTGAAACATATAAAATTTTAAATAATGATTTTAAAGAAAACGTTGTATATTCGGTAACAAATAATTTAACTTCATTAGTAAATACAAAATCATATATAACAGGAGTAACCGAAGGTGAAAATTATGAAGCAATAATTACCGGTTCCGATTTAACTAAAATTATAGTAACTATGAATGGAGTCGATATTACATCAACCGTTTATACTTCATCTACTGGTAAAATAGCTATAGCTAATGTTGCTGGAAACATAGTAATTTCGGAAGGCCAAGGTGTTATAAAGCCTGTAACTGGTGTAAAATTAAACGCTTCTTCTAAATCAGTTATGATAGGCGATGTTGAAAAATTAACAGCTACAATAATTCCAGAGGATGCAACAAATAAAAATGTAACTTGGTCTGTTAATAATTCAAATGTAACAATAACACCTAATGGACTAACTTGTACCGTAACAGGTGCTTTAAATGGGGAGTCTGTAGTTACTGTTACAACAGAAGACGGAGATTTTACAGCTAATTGTACATTTACAATTCACGAAGTACAGTTGACTGGAATATCAATAACGACCCCACCAACAAAAACAGCTTATCATTATGGAGAAGTATTTAATCCATCTGGAGTTAAGATAACTGCAAGCTATGATGATGGAACAACTGAGATATTAGATGATTCAGATTATACTTATTCTCCAACAACTGCTTTGACTGAAAATACGAATATAACATTTAGCTATACTTATAATGGAGTTACCAAAACAGCGACTCAATCAGTAACAGTAGCTACATTAGAAAGTATTGAAATAACTACTCAACCAACTAAAACTAACTACTCTGTAGGTCAATTATTTGATACTACTGGAATGATAGTGACTGCAAATTGGAGTGATAATACAACTTCAACTTTAACTGATTACACATATTCTCCAAATGGCGCATTAACACTATCTGATACTACTATTATAATAAGTTATACAGCAGGAGAGGTAACAAAAACTACAACTCAATCAATAATAGTATCAGCAGAAATTGAAAGTATCGCAATAAATGGAGAAGATTCTGTAAATGTCGGAAGTTTTATTACATTAACTAATAGTGTAACTCCTGAGGGCGTAGATGCTACAAAAGTTATTTGGAGTATAACAGAAGGTTCTGGTGAATTTACAGCTAAAGCTGGTACGGTGTCTACGGGTTCTGCAGACGCTTTAAATACTTATACATTTTGGATTACTAATTTAGATGATATAGTTGCAATGAGAGGTAAAGTTATTAAATCAATTACTATGAATATTTCAAGAACAAGTCAAATACAAGTTTATGGTTCATCAACAATACTAGATAAAACTGCTACTGGAAACCAATTAGGAATTGATGCAAAAACTGCAGACTCAAACAAAGAACTGTTATTTACTATAACTCCAGACACTACTGGAATAGTTACATTTTTATTAGATGGAACTGACTCAAGAGTTAATCTGTATGGTAAAACAGAAATAATATGTCCTAACTCTATAGGATTTAATGGAAACAGCTATAAATGGAGCGGTGCTAATAAAGAAAATACCAATGGAATTATTGCTTTTTGTTCAACTTTAGGAGCACAAGGTAATGTAATAAATCAAACATTATCTATTGAATTTGCTTATGAAAATAACATATTAAGTATTTCACAGAGTGGTTCTAGTTGCACAGTAACAGGATTAGCAGAAGGAATTGGAAAAATAAAATGTGAATCAGCAACTAATTCAAGTATATATGCAGAAAAACAAATAACCGTTACTGTTACAGAACAACCTACTCAATATAATTATACGGTTTCAGTACAAAACGGAACTAACTTAAGTGGAACAATTAATGAAAATGAAAGTGTTACATTAAATCTTATAGCCAATACAGGCTATGAATTACCAGACACAATAACAGTAAATGAAATTGAAGGTACATCTGGCTCAACTGGAGTTAATTGGACATATAATAAAAGCTCTGGCGCTTTATCACTAAATAATCCTACAACTGATGTAGTTGTAACTATAGAGTGTGTTAAAACAGGAATTACATGGTATTCAAGCAATTATAATGCTAATATATTGAGCTCAACTGCTAATCTAAATTATGCAGGATTTGCTTATATGTCAGGTGTAAATGATGGAGACGGCCTTCAAATGAATATGGTTAGATTCGTGTTAGATACACCAGGTAAAATTACTGTAGGTAAATGTTCGAGTGATTTTAAAACAATAGTTGATTCTGAACAAATAACTGTTAATGGTTCTAGTGGTGATGTAATAGAACAACAATTAAGTAAAACATACACACTTGAAAATGGTGAACACTTCTTTATAAATGCACCTAGTGGAGATACAGGAGAGTTCAAATATACAAATAGAAGCGTTCCTGCTACAGAAGGTGATAGGGGATTTAAGACAAAAGTTGGTACAGCTTACGTTGGTACTAATGCTACTGATGTAACTACTCAACAAAAAGAATGTCTTTCAGTAGACTTTGGTTATAAAGTATAAAAGGCAAAAAGGGAGATCCTTTAATCTCCCTTTATTCATAAAAGGAGGAACAGATGCTGGAAGTATAGGAAGGCCGGCTCCAAGCCCTTCTAACTTATATGTATGGAATGTATCTTCATTCTCTAAAATTATAGTTACTGACCCAACTCTGGTTGATACAACATTAACAGGTTGTGAAGTAAGTTTCTATGGATTTACAAGGAGCGAAGATGGTTCTTGTATAGCAACAACAAGCATGAGCCAATGGAGATTGACTGGCTGGGTATCAGGCGAAATTACTATTCCAGATGATGTTGA
>ENA-OOZG01000034-OOZG01000034.1-human-gut-metagenome-genome-assembly--contig:-NODE-34-length-120300-cov-5.691946_pt1 | contig 120300 bp, 121 predicted proteins | sample MGYA00241706_ERZ501384 | MGnify/ENA primary metagenome ERZ501384 (study PRJEB25962, sample SAMEA2042742) | human gut metagenome | biome: human gut; feature: human-associated habitat; material: faeces...
CCTAAACTGGCTGACGCTGTAAGAAAATACAAAGCAGCAAAAGCAAACAGCTAATAAAAACCGATTGGTTATTAAGGACTCTCCGAAAGGAGAGTCCTTTTTTATCCGGAAACGGAGAAAGGAAATGTTTTTGACAGAAGGACAGATAGATATTTGGAGGCGGATTTGTTTTGCAGAAGGATAGTTCGGTTGATTTTCGAGAAAAAGTATTGTGCAATTTGTTTAAAAAATGATGGAAAGAGGGCTTGTTTTTTTATCGGAAATCAAAGAAAAATTCTGAAAAAATGCAAAAAAACACTTGCAATCCCTGTCTTTATGCCTTATAATAATAGCTGTTGTGACATAGAGTGTTGATACGGAAGGTTGCCGAAGCCGATGAATCAAGGGCTTACGGGTTTTTCCGAGGAGCGATGTCCAGTTCAAAGAAACCGGGCGACAAGGTCACTGTACTGAATATTTTGGGTTTGACTTACCGACAGGGTAAGTTTGCGTATCTGACGTTGCTGGATACACCCGGATGAGTGTGCAGTCACCACTTGTCGTGCTGAAATCAAAAAGTACGAAAAGGAGGGGACTTTTTTTATGGCTAATCCCAAAATCAGAATCAGTCTCAAAGCTTACGATCACAAACTGATCGACCAGTCTGCAGCGCAGATCATTGAAACAGCAAAGAAAACAGGTGCACAGATCAGCGGCCCTATCCCTCTTCCCACAAAGAAGGAAGTTGTAACAATCATCAGAGCGGTGCATAAATACAAAGACTCTCGTGAACAGTTCGAAATGAGAACTCACAAGAGACTGATTGACATTCTTAGCCCTACACCCAAGACAGCAGACGCGCTGAGCCGTCTGGATCTGCCCGCAGGCGTAGACATTACTCTGAAAGTGATGAAATAATCAACGCTATCCCATACAGCAACGAGCGAAGGTTATTTTTAAACTTTATAAAGAAAACATCCAAAAAAGCTGGTTTATATAAGATAGATAGGTAACAGGAAGTTACAACTCTTATATGACTAGAATGATTACCTGACGAAGGCGAAGACTTCCGAAGGCAATCCGCTGTAGAAAATTAGGAGGTGCAACGAAATGAAAAAGGCGATCATCGCTAAGAAAATTGGTATGACACAGGTTTTCACAGAAAACGGTGCGCTGGTACCAGTTACAGTTCTTGAAGCAGGCCCCTGCGTTGTTATCCAGAAGAAAACAATGGAAAACGACGGCTATGAAGCAATTCAGGTTGGCTTTGCCGATGCAAAGGAAAAGAAAGTAACAAAGCCCATGAAGGGTCATTTCACAAAAGCAGGCGTAGCTGCTAAGAAATATGTGAAAGAATTCAAATTGGAAGATGCAGCAAACTATGAGGTTGGCGCAGAAATCAAAGCTGATGTGTTCGCAGCAGGCGACAAGGTTGACGCAAGCGGCGTTTCCAAAGGTAAAGGTTTCCAGAGTACAATTAAGAGATACAATGCATCCAGAGGGCCTATGGGTCACGGTTCCAAATCTCACAGAGTAGTAGGTTCCATGGGTTCTTCCGCTTACCCCAGCCGTGTTAAAAAAGGCAAAAGAATGCCCGGTCACATGGGTAGCGCAAATGTAACTATCCAGAATCTTGAAATTGTACGTGCTGATGCAGAAAAGAACCTGCTGCTGATCAAGGGCGCAGTTCCCGGTCCTAAGGGTTCCGTTCTGGTAATCAAAGACAGCGTAAAGGCTTGATAAACTTTACGAAAGGAGGAAACTAACATGGCAAATGTTGCAGTATTAAATATGGCAGGCGCTCAGGTAGGCACAATCGAGCTGAATGACGCTATTTTCGGTATTGAAGCAAATGAACATGTGATGCACCTGGCTGTAGTACAGTATCTGGCAAACCAGAGACAGGGCACACAGAGCACAAAAACACGCGCTGAAGTTCGTGGCGGTGGTAGAAAACCTTACAGACAGAAAGGTACCGGCAGAGCAAGACAGGGCTCCATCCGTTCCCCTCAGTGGGTTGGCGGTGGCGTTGTATTCGCTCCCAAGCCCAGAGATTATTCCTTCAAGCTGAACAAGAAGGTGAAAAGACTGGCACTGCAGTCCGCACTTTCCACAAAGGTTGCGGAAGGCAAAATCATCGTTCTGGATGAGCTGACACTGTCTGAAGTAAAGACAAAAGAAATGGTGAAGGTTCTGGGCAACATCAAATGCGACAACGCACTGATCGTTATGGACGGCTCCAACGAAAACGTAATGCTGTCCGCTAGAAATATTCCCACAGTTAAGACAGCTTCCGTAAACACAATCAATGTTTACGACCTGCTGAAATACAACAATCTGGTTGTAACAAAAGAAGCAGTAGAAAAAATCCAGGAGGTGTACGCATAATGGCTGATCTGAAATTTTACGACGTAATCGAAAGACCCGTAATCACAGAAAACAGTATGTCTGTACTGGATGAAAAGAAATATACTTTCATCGTACACCCTGAAGCAACAAAGGCTCAGATTAAAGATGCTGTTGAAAAAATGTTCGAAGGCGCTAAGGTAGCTTCCGTAAACACAATGAACTACGATGGCAAGCCTAAAAGAAGAGGTATGTTCTTCGGCAAAACAAAGAAATATAAAAAAGCAGTTGTAAAGCTGACAGCTGACAGCAAAGATATTGAAATTTTTATGGGCATGTAAGCGATAAAAGCACTGAGAAGTGATTGGTTGGAGCGCAAGCTTGCTTGCAGTGAGAACCAAGCATTTATCAGTCGAACGGTATGAGTAAAATGTGAAGCATTTTACGAATAACGAGCTTTTGAGCAACCATATAAAATCTTTAAGTGGAAACTTGCAAAACACACGGAAACGTGTAGACGATATAAAAATCCGAAAGGAGTGGAAACAAGAGATGGCAATTAAGAGATATAAACCCTATACACCATCCAGAAGACACATGACTGTGTCCGCATTCGATGAAATTACAAAATCCACGCCCGAAAAATCTCTGGTAGTACACCTGAGAAAAACTTCCGGCAGAAACAACCAGGGTAAGCTGACAGTACGTCACCATGGCGGCGGCGCTAAAATCAAATACAGACTGGTTGACTTTAAACGTAACAAAGACGGCGTACCTGCAATTGTTAGGGCGATTGAATACGATCCCAACAGAACAGCAAACATCGCTCTGATTGTTTATGCAGACGGCGTAAAATCCTATATTCTGGCTCCTGCAGGTCTGAAGGTTGGCGATCATCTGATGAACGGCCCCGAAGCAGAAGTTAAGCTGGGCAACACACTGCCTATGAGCAAAATCCCCGTTGGTGCTTCCATTCACAACATCGAAATGAAGCCCGGCAAAGGCGGTCAGCTGGTACGTTCCGCAGGGAATGTTGGTCAGCTGATGGCAAAAGAAGGCAAATATGCAACAGTTAAGCTGCCTTCCGGCGAAATGAGACTGCTGCCTATCGAATGCAGAGCAACAATCGGTCAGATCGGTAATGCAGACCACGAGCTGGTTCACATCGGTAAAGCCGGCAGAAAACGTCACATGGGCGTTAGACCTACAGTAAGAGGTTCCGTAATGAACCCTAACGATCACCCTCACGGCGGTGGTGAAGGTAGAGCACCTATCGGTCGTCCTGCTCCTATGACACCTTGGGGCAAGCCTGCAATGGGTTACAAGACAAGAAACAAACACAAAGCTTCCAACAAGTATATTGTTCGCCGCAGAAACGGCTAATAGATCCGAATGTGCCTAAGGCAGCTTAGGCACGAACAGAAAAAATAAGGAGGATTCATCAATGAGCAGATCTTTGAAAAAAGGACCTTTCGCTGACGATCATCTGCTGAAGAAGATCGATGCTATGAACGCAGCAGGCGAAAAGAACGTAATCAAAACATGGTCTCGTCGTTCTACAATCTACCCCGATATGATCGGTCACACAATCGCAGTTTATGACGGCAGAAAGCACGTGCCTGTATATATCACAGAAGACATGGTAGGCCACAAACTGGGCGAATTTGCACTGACAAGAACTTACAGAGGTCATGGCAAAGACGCAGAAAAGAAATCTAGAGTTCGCTAATTTATCCGATAACGAAAGGAGGTTTCGTTCATGGCAAAAGGTCATAGAAGCCAAATCAAAAAAGAAAGAAACATTGCAACACAGGAAAAAAGACCTCATGCTACTGCTAAATACGTAGGCATCCCCGCTCCCAAGGCGAAAATCGTTCTGGATCAGATTAAAGGCAAGGATGTTGCTACAGCAGCAGCAATGTTGAACTATAGCCCCAGACTGGCAGCAGAAATCATCGGTAAAGTACTGAAATCCGCTGTAGCTAACGCAGAAAACAACCTGGGTATGGACGTAAGCAAACTGTATGTGGAAGAAGTAAGTGCAGATCAGGGCCCTACAATGAAGAGAATTCGCCCCAGAGCACAGGGCAGAGCATATCGCATTCTGAAGAGATCTTGCCATATTTCCATCATTCTCAATGAGAGATAAGGAGGTACGAAATGGGACAGAAGGTTAACCCTCATGGTTTAAGAGTAGGTATCATCAAAGATTGGGATGCAAAATGGTATGCAGAAAAAGACTTTGCTGATAACCTGGTAGAAGACGTTAAAATCAGAAAATTCATCAAGAAGAGACTGTACGATGCAGGCATTTCCAAGATTACAATCGAAAGAACAGCCGGCAGAGTAAAGATCAGCGTATACACAGCAAAACCCGGTATTGTTATCGGTAAGAACGGTGCATCCATCGAAGCACTGAAGGCTGAGTTGCAGAAAATGACAGCACAGAAGGTTGCTGTAAACATCGAAGAAGTAAAGAGACCCGAACTGGATGCACAGCTGGTAGCTGAAAACATTGCACTGCAGCTGGAAAACCGTGTGACATTCCGTCGTGCGATGAAGCAGGCAATGGGCAGAACAATGAAGTTCGGCGCAAAGGGTATCAAGACAATGGTAAGCGGTCGTCTGGGCGGCGCAGATATCGCGCGTGGCGAATCCTACCACGAAGGTACAATTCCCCTTCAGACACTGAGAGCTGACATCGACTATGGCTTTGCTGAAGCAGATACAACATACGGCAAACTGGGCGTAAAGGTTTGGATCTACAAAGGCGAAGTACTTCCTGTAAAGAATAATAAAAAGTAAGGAGGCGCTAAAGAATCATGTTAATGCCTAAAAGAGTAAAACATCGTAAACAGCAGAGAGGCAAAATGAGAGGCCGTGCATATAGAGGCAACAAAGTAACATACGGCGATTTCGGTATTATGGCGATGGAACCCACATGGATCACATCCAACCAGATCGAAGCAGCACGAGTTGCTATGACAAGACATATCAAACGTGGCGGTGACGTTTGGATCAAAGTATTCCCTGACAAACCCGTATCCGCAAAACCTATCGGTACTCGTATGGGTTCCGGTAAAGGCGCACCTGAATACTGGGTTGCAGTAGTAAAACCCGGCAGAGTAATGTTCGAAATCGGTGGCGTAGAAGAAGATAAGGCAAGAGAAGCGCTGAGACTGGCAATTCACAAACTGCCTATCAAGTGCAAAATCGTATCTAAAGCAGAAGCAGAAGAAATGGCAGGTGAACATCAGTGAAAACAAAAGGTTATGTAAATGAATTGATGGGTAAAACTGCAGATGAATTACAGAAGGACCTTGTTTCCGCGAAGAAAGAGCTGTTCAACCTGAGATTCCAGAACGCAACAAACCAGCTGGACAATACAGCGAGAATCAAGGAAGTTCGTAAGAACATCGCAAGAATCCAGACAATCATCACAAAGAAAGCAAGAGAAGTAAAATAATAGATATTCCGTTCGTTGAAAGGAGGAAATCATCGTGGAAAGAAATCTTCGTAAAACCAGAATTGGTAGAGTAGTTAGCGACAAGATGGACAAAACAATCGTTGTTGCTGTTGAAGATAAAGTAAAACACCCTCTGTATGGCAAAATCGTTAACAGAACATACAAACTGAAAGCTCATGACGAAAACAACGAATGCGGTATCGGCGATCGTGTTAAAGTTATGGAAACAAGACCTCTGTCCAAGGACAAGAGATGGAGACTTGTAAGCATCATCGAAAAAGCAAAATAATCCTTTTTGGAGAGGAGGACGAAATATGGTTCAGCAGGAAACCAGATTAAAAGTAGCAGATAACTCCGGGGCGAAAGAACTTCTGTGCATCAGAGTTCTGGGCGGCTCCACAAGAAGATATGCAGGCGTGGGCGACATCATTGTTGCTGCGGTTAAAGACGCAACACCCGGCGGCGTTGTAAAAAAAGGTGATGTAGTAAAGGCTGTTGTAGTAAGAACAGTTCATCCCGTAGGCAGAGCAGACGGCAGCTACATCAAATTCGACGAAAACGCAGCTGTAATTATCAAAGATGACAAAAACCCCAGAGGTACTCGTATCTTTGGGCCCGTTGCAAGAGAGCTGAGAGAAAAACAGTTCATGAAGATTCTTTCTCTGGCTCCCGAAGTACTGTAATAGGAGGTGCGACAGGTGGCTAATATGAAACTGAAAACCGGTGACAAGGTAGTTGTTATTGCCGGTAAGGATAAAGGCAAAGAAGGCAAGATTGTTGCTGTAGATAAAAAGAACAACCGCGTAATGGTTGAAGGCGTGAACATGGTTTCCAAACACACAAAACCCAACGCACAGAACCAGCAGGGCGGCATCATCAAGAAGGAAAACTTCATTCATGCTTCCAACGTAATGTACCTGCATAACGGCAAGGCTACAAGACTGGGCGCTATGATCAAAGATGGTAAAAAGGTAAGAGTAGCAAAGAAAACAGGCGAAGTAATCGACTAATAAATACCTGGTGAAAGGAGGCAAACAATGAGCAGATTAAAAGACTTCTATGAAGCACAGATCGTTCCTGAAATGACTAAGAAATTTTCTTATACAAATAAACTGGCTGTTCCCAAACTGGAAAAGATCATCATCAACATGGGCGTTGGCGAAGCAAGAGAAAACGCTAAGGTTCTGGATGGCGCTGTAAGAGATATGAGCATTATCTCCGGTCAGAAACCTGTAGTAACAAAGGCTAAAAAATCCATCGCGAACTTCAAGCTGCGTGAAGGTATGAACATTGGCTGCAAGGTTACTCTGAGAGGCGACAGAATGTATGAATTCACAGACAGACTGGTAAACATCGCACTGCCTCGTGTACGTGACTTCCGTGGCGTAAAAGCAAACAGCTTTGACGGCAGAGGTAACTACACAATGGGTATCAAAGAACAGCTGATCTTCCCTGAAATCGAATATGATAAAGTAGACAAGATCAGAGGCATGGACATCGTTTTTGTTACAACAGCAAAAACAGATGAAGAAGCAAGAGAACTGCTGAGACTGTTCGGTATGCCATTCGCTAAATAAGGGAGGGACAAAGATGGCTAAAAAATCTATGAAAGTTAAGCAGCAGAGAGCGCCTAAGTTCTCTACAAGAGCTTATACACGTTGCAGAGTTTGCGGCAGACCCCACTCTGTACTGAAAAAATATGGAATTTGCCGTATTTGCTTCCGTGAACTGGCATACAAAGGTCAGATTCCCGGCGTAAAGAAAGCAAGCTGGTAATTGAAAGGAGGAATTCACAATGTCTATGAGCGACCCTATCGCAGATATGCTGACAAGAATCAGAAATGCTAATACTGCAAAACACGATACAGTAGATGTTCCTTCTTCCAAAATGAAGAAAGCAATCGCTGACATCCTGGTAGCAGAAGGTTACGTAAAAGGTTACGAAGTAATCGAAGACGGTATCAAATCCACACTGCGCATCAGCCTGAAATATGGTGAAGACAAAAACGTAAAAGTAATCACAGGTCTGAAGAGAATTTCCAAACCCGGCCTGAGAGTATTCGCTGGCAAAGACGAGCTGCCTAAAGTTCTGGGTGGTCTGGGCACAGCAATTATTTCCACAGACAAAGGCCTGATGACAGACAAAGCTGCAAGAAAAGCTGGTCTGGGCGGCGAAGTTATCGCTTTCATCTGGTAAGATAGAGACAGAATTATAGGAGGTGCAGACCATGTCCAGAATCGGTAAATTGCCCGTAGTGGTACCCGCTGGCGTAGAAGTTAAGATTGGCGAAGGCAATCTGCTGACAGTGAAAGGCCCTAAAGGTACACTGGAAAGAAAATTATCCGCAGACATGAACATCGCAATGGAAGACGGTCAGATCGTAGTTACAAGACCCAGCGATCTGAAGAAGCATAGAGCATTACACGGCCTGACAAGAACACTGATCCACAACATGATTGTTGGTGTTACAGAAGGCTATGAAAAAACACTGGAAATCAACGGTGTAGGTTACAGAGCAGCAAAATCCGGTAAGAAGCTGACACTGACACTGGGTTATTCTCACCCTGTAGAAATGGAAGATCCCGCAGGCATCGAATCCATTGTTGAGGGTACAAACAAAATCATCGTTAAGGGTATTGATAAAGAAAAAGTAGGTCAGTTTGCAGCCGAAATCAGAACAAAAAGACCTCCCGAACCTTACAAAGGCAAAGGTATCAAATACGCTGACGAACACATCAGACGTAAAGTTGGTAAGACCGGTAAGAAATAATCTGCGCACGGCGGCGTAAGGTATATTTATATCGGAAAGTGACTAATTTTTGAAGAAACGGAGTGAATTTGCTATGATCAATAAGCCCAATCGTGCTGCGGCTCGTGTGAAAAGACACTACAGAATCCGCAACCATGTAAAAGGCACAGCTGCCAGACCTAGACTGGCAGTATTCAGATCCAATAAACACATGTATGCGCAGATCATTGATGACGTTGCGCAGCATACACTGGTTGCAGCATCCACAATGGAAGCTGAAATCGCAAGCAAGGTTGAATACACAAACACAGTAGCAGCTGCTGCTGCAGTAGGTGAAGCTGTTGCAAAGAAAGCAATCGAAAAAGGCATCACTGAAGTAGTATTCGACAGAGGCGGTTTTGTATACCAGGGTAAGGTTCAGGCACTGGCAGAAGCAGCTAGAGAAGCTGGCCTGAAATTCTAAGGCAAGGAGGAAAGTAAGTTGAAAAGAATCGATCCAAGCACTTTAGATCTGAAAGATAAAGTAGTTACCATCAACCGTGTATCCAAGACGGTAAAAGGTGGTCGTACAATGAGATTCTCTGCTCTGGTTGTTGTTGGCGACGGCAATGGCCATGTAGGCTGCGGTATGGGTAAGGCAGCTGAAATTCCCGATGCAATCCGCAAAGGGAAAGAAGCAGCGATGAAAAATATCATCAAAGTAGAAATGAACGATGTAGACAGCATCTACCACGGCGTTACAGGTGAATACGGCAGTGCAAGCGTACTGCTGATGCCCGCTCCCGAAGGTACTGGTATCATCGCCGGCGGTCCCGCGCGTGCGGTTCTGGAACTGGCTGGTATCCGTAACATCAGAACAAAATCCCTGGGCTCCAACAACAAACGTAACGTTGTAAGCGCAACCATCGAAGGTCTGTCCAGAGCGACAACACCCGAAGCTGTTGCGAAACTGCGTGGCATTTCTGTTGAAGAACTCTTAGGTTAAGGAGGATTAGACAGATGGCTGAAATTAAAATCACATTGGTGAAATCCACAATCGGTGCAATTCCCAAACATAAAAGAACAGTTCAGGCGCTGGGTCTGAACAAAACAAACAGTAGTGTAATTCAGCAGGACAATGCGGCAATCAGAGGTATGCTCCATCAGATTAGCCACCTTGTTAAAGTTGAAGAAGTTTGATTTTAGGAGGTGCCCAAATGAACTTATGCGAACTGAGACCCGCTGAAGGCTCCAGAGGTAAAAACTGGAGACGCGGCAGAGGTCATGCAACAGGCAATGGCAAAACAGCCGGCAGAGGCCATAAAGGTGCCGGTCAGCGTTCCGGTACAAGCGGCAAATGCGGCTTTGAAGGCGGCCAGATGCCTCTGTACAGAAGACTTCCTAAGAGAGGCTTCACATGCAGAAACAGCAAAGAAATTGTTGCAATCAACGTTTCCATGCTGAACGTATTTGATAATGATACAGTAGTAGACATTGATGCTTTGAGAAACGTTGGTCTGATCAGCAATCCCAGAGATGGCGTGAAGATCCTTGGCGAAGGCGATCTGGAAAGAAAGCTGACAGTTAAGGTTAACTACTTCAGCAAAACAGCTCAGGAAAAAATTGAAGCGGCCGGCGGCAAAGCAGAGGTGATTTAATTGTTTAAGATTTTCGTTAACTCTTGGAAAACGAAAGAAATTAGAAACAAGATTCTGTACACACTGATGATTTTTGCAATTGTCAGACTGGGTACACAGATCGCCCTGCCCGGTATCGATACCGCAGGTGTAATAGCAGCGAGAGAAAACGCATCCATGGCGGGCACACTTTACAGTGTAATCGCCGGTGGTGCGAACTCCAGCTGGTCTATTTTTGCAATGGGTATCGGCCCCTACATCAACGCATCCATCATTATGCAGCTGTTGACGATTGCGATTCCCAAGTTCGAACAGCTTTCCAAGGAAGGTCCGGACGGACGAAAGAAGCTGCAGTCCTATAGCAGATATCTGACGGTTATTCTGGCGTTGATTCAGGGTATCGGTCTGACTTACACATACCATAACATGTATCTGGTGCATAGTCCTCTGGTTTATGTTGCATCTGTATTTTGTCTGGTATGCGGCTCCACATTTGTTATGTGGTTGGCGGAGCAGATTACTGCAAGCGGAATCGGCAACGGTTCCTCTATGATTATCTTCATCAACATCGTTTCCAACCTGCCTACAGGCGCAGCAACGATGTACTACCTGATTTCCGGCAGCGGTGCAGCAGGTGCGGCGAAGGTAGCAGCAATTCTGTTGATTTTGATTGTTGTTCTTGCTTTCATTGTTTGTGTAAACACCGGTGAAAGAAGACTGCCTGTGCAGTATTCCTCCAAGATGGTAGGCAGAAAACAGGCAAGCGGCAGAAGTACAAACATGCCTATCAAGGTAAATACTTCCGGCGTTATTTCCATCATCTTTGCAATCTCTTTGCTGCAGTTCCCGCAGCAGATTGGAATGTTTATCCCCAATAAGGGCGCAACATTCACAAAGGTGACAGATGTTTTGAATATGACACACCCTATTGGTGCGATTATTTATATTATCCTGATTTTCTTCTTCACATATTTCTACACATCCATCGTAATCAATCCAAACGAAATTGCGATGAACATGAAGAAGAACGGTGGTTTCATCCCCGGTATCAGACCCGGTCAGCCCACAAGCGCTTACATTACAAGAGTCGTAAACAGAGTAACACTGGTTGGTGCAGTCTGCTATGCGGTTCTGGCGATGGTGCCTGTTGTTCTGCAGTGGATCTTTAAGGTAAATGTAGGCTTCGGTGGTACAACACTGATCATCGTTGTTGGTGTTTGCCTGGATATCGTAAAAGCACTGGAAAGCCAGCTGCTGATGCGCCACTATAAAGGTTTTTTGAATGACTGATAACAATCGCTTGGGAAATGCTTTCGGGCATTTCCCGAGGGGTTGTTTTGTGCTATGAAGAAGAATTCTTTATGGCAAATGGGGAGATTATATAACACGATAAAAAAAGAGAAGGCCATCTATTAAGAAAAGAGGTAATCGTATGAAATTAGTACTGATCGGCGCACCCGCAGCAGGTAAAGGGACACAGGCTGCAAGACTGGTAGAGCATTACGGCATTGCTCACATTTCCACAGGCGACATGCTGAGAGAGGAAGTTGCAAAAGGCACAGAGCTGGGCAATCAGGCAAAGAGCATTATGGCAGCAGGCGGCTTGGTTTCCGATGAACTGATTATCGCTATTGTACAGGAAAGAATCAAAAAAGACGATTGCGCGAAGGGTTTTATCCTGGATGGTTTCCCTCGTACGGTTGTACAGGCTGAAAAGCTGGAGGATATGGTAAAGCTTGACCATGTTGTATATATCAGCGCACCCGATGAAGTGATGCTGGAAAGACTGACAGCAAGAGAAAGCTGTCCCAAATGCGGCGCAACATACAACAAGCTGTTCCTGCCCGCAAAGGTTGCAGGCGTTTGTGACAAATGCGGCGAAGCGCTGACACAGCGCAAGGATGATACTGTTGAAGCAGGTAAGGCAAGAATTGCTACCTTCCACGAACAGAGTGAACCTCTGGTGGACTTCTACAAGAAGAAAGGCATCTTGTTTGAAGTAGATGGTACACAGGCGATTGACGAGATTACAAAAGCAATCATTGCAGGTCTGGATAAATAAGAAATGTAAAAAAATCGACAGAAAATGATGGGATGTGATTTCTGTCGATTTTTTCTTCCTATATAATATAGAAGAAAAAATATTACTGTATAAATAGTAACATTAAAAATAGAGTATTCATAAAAATGAAAATAGTGTATACTTGATAGGCTTATGAAAATAGCGTGTACCTATGCGGGAAGGTGAATACAGGCACCTTGGGAAAGCGATTTTTTGAGCAAAACCGTTCTGATCACGAGCGGAGAGCCGGAAATTCTTACGTTATGCGAAGGAAAATGAGGTGATGTCGTTGGAATATCAGATCGGCCAAGTGGTTTATTCCAAAAGCGGTCACGATCAGGGTGACGTGCAGATGATTTGTGCGATTGAGGGGGAATACCTTCTTCTTGCAGACGGCAGACGCAGGAAGCTGGAAAAGCCCAAACGCAAAAAGAAGAAGCATGTTCAGCCTACTTTCTATGTAGAAAAGGATGTGGCTGCAAAATTGCAGACAGGGGAATATCTTCTGGATGCAGATATCAAGAAGGCATTGAAAAAGTACCAGCAGGTACGAGATGTTTAATGTTTAAGGAGGTTTACGGTCTTGTCTAAAGATGACGTAATCGAAGTAGAAGGAACCGTACTGGAAAAATTACCCAACGCCATGTTTCAGGTTGAACTGGAAAACGGTCACCAGATTCTGGCGCACATTTCCGGCAAACTGCGTATGAACTTCATCCGCATCCTGCCCGGTGACAAAGTGTTAGTTGAAATGTCTCCCTATGATCTGACAAAAGGTCGTATCATTTGGAGAGCAAAATAAGGAAGGAGCGATCACAATGAAAATCAGACCCTCTGTAAAACCCATGTGTGAAAAATGCAGAATCATCAAGAGAAAAGGTCGTGTAATGGTTATTTGTGAAAATCCCAAACATAAACAGAAACAGGGCTGATAATTTATTATGGGCTTGCGGGGGAGAACCCCAAAGAGCCGAATTGATAAATCCGTCAACTATACTGGGAGGAGCATACAGTTAATGGCAAAGGCGGCGCTGACTTGTAGGCGCGTAAGGCACATGACTGACGGTCTATCTCCTTTGTTCGTAATGCCCAACGAGTATCGCACTGTGTTTATGTAAAAAACATTTATTTGAAACTTATCGTGAAAAATTACAGGAGGTGCAAGAATAATGGCACGTATTGCTGGTGTAGACTTACCTAGAGAAAAACGCGTAGAAATCGGCCTGACTTATGTTTATGGCATTGGCCACTCCAGCGCTGTTCGTATTCTGAATGAAGCAGGTGTTAGCCTGGATACAAGAGTGAGAGATCTGACAGATGAAGAAGTATCCAGAATCCGTGATGTCATCGACAGAACTCAGACTGTAGAAGGTGACCTGAGAAGAGAAATTGCTCTGAACATCAAACGTCTGATCGAAATCGGCTGCTACAGAGGCATCCGCCATAGAAGAGGTCTGCCTGTTAGAGGTCAGAAGACAAAGACAAACGCAAGAACAAGAAAAGGTCCCAGAAAGACCGTTGCGAACAAGAAGAAATAATTCGATATTTCGATAAGGAGGTTTGAGGCAAATGGCAAAGAAAACTGTGAAAAAGGCAACGACTCGCAGACGCCGTGATAAAAGAAAAGTAGAACGTGGCCAGGCTCATATCCAGTCCACTTTCAATAATACAATCGTTACAATTACTGACGCAGCAGGGAATGCGCTTTCCTGGGCAAGTGCTGGTCAGCTGGGCTTTAGAGGTTCCAGAAAATCCACACCCTATGCAGCACAGATGGCTGCAGATACAGCTGCAAAAGCTGCTTCCGATTACGGTCTGAAGACAATTGAAGTTTTCGTAAAAGGCCCCGGCAGCGGTCGTGAAGCTGCAATCCGTGCCCTGCAGGCAGCAGGTCTGGATGTAACACTTATCAAAGACGTTACACCCGTTCCTCACAACGGTTGCAGACCCCCCAAACGCAGAAGAGTATAACCTAATATTAGGAGGTGTAGATCAATGGCAAGAGATAGAGTTCCCGTACTGAAAAGATGCAGATCCCTGAACCTGGATCCCATCTATCTGGGTATTGATAAAAAATCTAAAAGACAGAATCAGAGAGCAAACAAGAAAATGTCCGAATACGGTCTGCAGATGAGAGAAAAACAGAAAGCAAAATTCATCTACGGCGTACTGGAAAAACAGTTCAGAGGTTACTACGCACAGGCTGAAAAGATTGCCAAAAAAGAAGGCATCCCCGGCGAAAACCTGCTGATGCTGCTGGAAATGAGACTGGACAACGTAATGTTCAGACTGGGCTACGGCAGAACAAGAAAAGAAGCTAGACAGATTGTTCGTCACAAACACGTAACCGTAAACGGCAAGGCAGTGGATATCCCTTCCTACCAGGTTAAGGTTGGCGATATAATCGAAGTGAAAGAAAAATACAAAACAATTCAGAGATACAAAGACGTTCTGGCTGCAACAGACGGCAGAATCGTTCCTGAATGGCTGTCCGCTAACCACGATGCACTGAGCGGTACAGTTGTGGCGAAGCCCACAAGAGTACAGATTGATGTTCCTGTAGAAGAAACACTGATTGTCGAACTGTACTCCAAATAATCATCGATTGTGTAGAGAAGTCAAAGGTAACGCCGTGGGGCTATATGCCCTGCGGCACTCTATCATAAAAAAGGGAGGTTTGAACGAGTGTTTGAATTTGAAAAACCTCGCATTGAAATTGCTGAAATGGCACCCGATGGCACATACGGTAAGTTTGTTGTAGAACCCCTGGAAAGAGGCTATGGTACAACTCTGGGCAACTCCCTGAGAAGAATCCTGCTGTCCTCTCTGCCCGGTGCTGCAGTAAGCAATGTGAAAATTGATGGTGTACTTCATGAATTTAGCGTGATTCCCGGCGTAAAAGAAGACGTTACAGAAATCATTCTGAATTTGAAAGGTCTTGCGATCAAAAATACAAGCGAAGGCAATGAGCCTAAGATTGCTTACATTGACGTGGAAGGCGAAGGCGAAGTAAAGGGTTCCGATATCAAATGTGACAGTGATATTGAGATTCTGAATCCCGAACATCATATCGCAACACTTTCCGGTGGCGCAGGCAGTAAGCTGTATATGGAGATCACAATCAACAAGGGCCGCGGCTATGTTGGTGCAGACAAAAACAAAAAAGACGATCAGCCAATCGGTATGCTTCCGGTAGACAGTATTTTCACACCTGTAACAAGAGTAAACTTTTTGGTGGAAAATACACGTGTCGGTCAGATTACTGACTACGATAAGCTGTCTCTGGAGGTTTGGACAAACGGAACAATCGCACCCGATGACGCTGTAAGTTTCGGCGCGAAGATCCTGAATGAACACCTGAACCTGTTCATCGACCTGTCTGATAATGCGAAAGATACTTCTATCATGGTAGAAAAAGAAGAAGGCAAGAAGGAAAAAGTTCTGGAAATGAGCATTGAAGAACTGGATCTGTCTGTGCGCTCTTATAACTGCCTGAAACGTGCCGGTATCAATACGGTTGAAGATCTGGCAAATAAGACAGAGGACGAGATGATGAAGGTTAGAAACCTTGGACGCAAGTCTTTGGAAGAAGTATTGAACAAAATGGCGGAACTGGGTCTTTCCCTGAAGCCTAGTGACGAATAATTTCGTCATAGAGTAACCTATTATTTACCGTTTGATTACGGCTCCACATAAGACCGAAGAGTGGTGGAGACGGGCTCAGTCAGACGGGTATCCATGAGGAGGATTTAACCATGCACGCATCCGGTTATAGAAAACTTGGTAAAACAACACCCCAGAGAAAAGCTCTGCTGAGAAACCAGGTAACAAATCTGCTGTATCACGGCAAAATCAAAACAACAGAAACAAGAGCAAAAGAAGTAAAGAGAATCGCTGAAAAGCTGATCACACTGGCTATCAAAGAAAAAGATAACTTTGAAGAAGTTACAGTAGCAGCTAAGGTTGCAAAGAAAGATGCAAACGGCAAACGTGTGAAAGAAGTTGTAAACGGCAAGAAAGTAACTGTTTATGACGAAGTGCAGAAAACAATCAAAAAGGATAAGGCTTCCAGACTGGTTGCAAGAAGAGCAATTCTGGCTTACCTGTACCCCGTTACAGAAGTTCCTGCTGACGGCAAGGCAGTAAGAAAGAACACAAAGAAGGTTGACATGGCAGCTAAAATGTTCGACGAAATCGCTCCCAAATATGCCGGCAGAAACGGCGGTTACACAAGAATTGTGAAACTGGGCGCAAGAAAAGGTGACGGCGCTATGGAAGTTATTCTGGAACTGGTTTAATTTGATTCCGAATAGAAAATCAGAGACTTGCAAATAAGCGAGTCTCTTTTTTTATACCCGAAAAAATGTAAGGGTACAATTTGGGAGAATCAGAGAGAATTACTGGGATTCTATTGACTTTTTAGCGAAAACTCCGTATCATATTGATAGCTGTGAGCATTTGCGCAATAGACTATACGAGGCGAAGAAACGCCGGAGAAACAGGTGAAATTATGAAAATGGTGAAGGCTGAAGGTCTGACCTACGAATATACAAAAATTATGGAAACAGACCACGGCACGGAGGAGCATCGGGTGGTTGCGTTGAAAAACGTGAACATCGAAATTGAAAAGGGTGAATTTGTTGTAGTTCTGGGGCATAACGGCTCCGGAAAGTCTACATTTGCGAAGCATATTAACGCATTACTACAGCCCACAGGCGGTACGTTGTGGGTAAAAGGAATGAACACGCAGGAGGAAGGTCTGATTTGGGAGATTCGCCAGACGGCAGGGATGGTATTCCAGAACCCCGATAACCAGCTGGTTGCAACGGTGGTTGAGGAGGATATTGCATTTGGTCCCGAAAATATGGGCGTACCCCCGAAGGAAATTCGGATGCGCGTGGATGAAGCACTGGATGCAGTGCGAATGAAGGAATTTGCGGCTTATACGCCTTCCAAGCTTTCCGGTGGGCAGAAACAGAGAATAGCCATTGCAGGCGTGTTGGCGATGAAGCCGGACTGTATTGTTCTGGATGAGCCTACGGCAATGCTTGATCCTGTCGGTCGGCGAGATGTTATGGAGACGATTGAGCGTTTGAATAAAGAAGAAGGCATTACAGTGATTCTCATTACGCATTATATGGATGAGGCTGTGCGTGGAGATAAGGTATATGTGATTGATGACGGTGACCTTGTGATGAAAGGCACACCGAGAGAAATTTTTGTACAAGTGGAGAAGCTGAAGGAATATGGACTGGATGTGCCGCAGGTGACAGAGGTGACATACCTGCTGAGAAAAGAGGGTATTGATTTGCCTGCGGATATTCTGACGGTCGAAGAAATGGTAGGTGCATTATGTCAATTCAATTAAATCATTTGACACACGTTTACAACGAAGGCACCACCTTTGAAAAAGTGGCATTGAACGATGTGACACTGGAGATTCAGACGGGCGAATTTATCGGCTTAATCGGGCATACCGGCTCAGGAAAATCCACGCTGATTCAGCATCTGAACGGCATTATTTCTCCTTCTTCGGGTGAAATTCTGCTGGACGGCGAAAATATCCATAAGGATAAGGCAAAGCTGAAGGAGGTGCGCAGACGGATTGGTCTGGCGTTCCAGTATCCTGAATATCAGCTGTTTGAAATGACAGTATATAAGGATGTTGCATTCGGCCCGACGAATCTGGGGCTGTCTGCGGAGCAGATTCATGAAAATGTGGTTGCGGCATTAAATATTGTAGGAATTGACGAGACGTTTTACGAAAAATCTCCGTTTGAGCTTTCCGGCGGGCAGAAGCGCCGTGTGGCAATCGCAGGCGTGCTGGCAATGAATCCGGAGGTGCTGATTCTGGATGAGCCTACCGCGGGGCTTGACCCCAAGGGCAGAGATGAAATTCTGGCGGCAATCCACAAGCTGCATGAGGAAAGAGGAATTACGGTTATTCTGGTGAGTCACAGTATGGAAGACGTGGCAAGACTGGTAGACCGTATTATCGTGATGCACAAGGGCAAGGTTGCTATGACAGGTACGCCCAGAGAGATTTTTTCTCATCCCATGGAGCTGGAGCAGATGGGACTGGCGGCACCGCAGGTTAGCTATGTTTTTGCAAAGCTGAAGGAAAAAGGCTATGATGTGCCGACGGATATTTATACGGTTGAGGAAGCAAGGGATGCCTTGTTAAAATTGGTAAAGCAGGTGAAAGCATGATTAGAGATATTACAATCGGTCAGTATTATCCTGCGGAATCTGCCATTCATAAGATGGACGCAAGGCTGAAGCTGATGATTACCTTTGTTTTTATTGTAACTTTGTTTTTGGTAAATACCTTTGTGGGGTATGTGTTTGTCATTGCCTGCATGGGGCTGACAATTCGGGCATCGAAGGTGCCGTTTAAATTTATGACACGTGGTTTGAAGAGTATTATCATTATTATTCTTTTTACGGTGGTCATCAATCTGTTCATGACGCAGGGGGAGCATGTTCTGCTGCGTGTGGGCTTTTTGCGGGTGACAATGGAGGGGGTACTTCTGGCGGCGAAAATGTGCGTCCGTCTGGTGCTTCTGATTATCGGTTCCTCTGTGCTGACATTGACGACAACGCCCATTCAGCTGACAGATGCCATCGAATATATTTTGAAGCCCTTCAAAAGAATTGGTGTGCCTGCGCATGAAATTGCAATGATGATGACGATTGCACTGCGCTTTATTCCGACACTGCTGGATGAAACGGATAAGATTATGAAGGCGCAGCAGGCGAGAGGTGCCGATTTTGATACGGGCAATCTGATTCAGAAGGCAAAATCTCTGATTCCCATTCTGGTGCCTTTGTTTATTTCTGCATTCCGCAGAGCAGAGGAGCTGGCAATGGCGATGGAAGCAAGATGCTACCATGGGGATGAACACCGTACGAGAATGAACGTGATGACAATGAAAAGCAGCGATTACCGCGCGGCAGTGATGGCTGCGGTCTATACAGTTGTGATTATCGGGCTGCGGTTTGTGGCAAAGGCAGTGCCGTTTATTATTTAAGAAAGAAACACTCTCCAATCGGAGGGTGTTTTTTCAAAAAAATACAAAAGAGAAGGGTGAAAGCATGATTGGTTTGGGAACACTTATCAATGTTGGCGCGATTATCATTGGAGGTCTGTTGGGGCTGTTTCTGGGACGAAGCGTGAAGGTGCGCTATCAGGATATCCTTATGATTGCTGTTGGGATTTGTGTGCTGATGCTTGGCATTGGCGGCACAATGGAGCAGATGCTTTCGATTACGGATGGAGGGCTTGCCAGCGGTGGCTCTATGATGCTGATTATTACCATGGCGGTTGGCGCTTTGGCAGGCGAATGGATGAATATTGAGAAAAAGATGGAGCAGTTCGGTGTCTGGCTGAAAAAGAAAACCGGTAGCAACGGGGATAATGCCTTTGTGGATGCCTTTGTAACGACATCATTGACGGTCTGCATTGGCGCAATGGCAGTGGTCGGGGCGATTCAGGACGGGATTTACGGCGATTACAGTATTCTGGCGGCAAAGGCAATTCTGGATTTGATTATTGTATTTATCATGACGGCTTCGATGGGAAAGGGGTGTATCCTTTCTGCGATTCCTGTCGGAATTTTTCAGGGACTGGTGACGCTTCTGGCGAGGCTGATTGAGCCCTTTATGACAGAGGCGGCATTGTCAAATCTTTCCTTTGTCGGCTCAGTGCTGCTGTTCTGTGTCGGAGTAAATCTGGTCTGGGGCAAAAAGGTGAAGGTAGCGAATCTGCTGCCGGCGATTCTGTTTGCGGTGCTGTGGAGCTTTGCGCCTTGGGCATAAAAAGGAGAATAGGATTGATGAAACGGATTTTACTGACAATCGCATACGATGGAACGAATTATTCCGGCTGGCAGAAGCAGAAGGATGAAGCGGTGATTACTGTGGAGGGCGAACTGACGAAGGCCTTGCGGTTGCTGTTCCGCAATCCTGCGTTGGAGTGCATCGGCGCAAGCAGAACGGACGCAGGCGTGCATGCCTTGGGACAGCGTGCGGTGATTGATGTGGAAACAAGTATCCCGGCGGAGAAAATCCCTCTGGCGATTCGCTCCTTTTTGCCTGCGGATATTGTGGTGACAAAGGCGGAGGAAGTTGCAGAGACATTTCACCCACGGTTTGACTGTGTGAAAAAAACGTACGAATATCGTTTCTGGAATGCGCCTGCGAAGAATCCGAAGGAACGGCTCTATTCCGCCTATGTGCAGAAGCCGTTGGATGTGGAGCGGATGAACGAGGGGGCAAAGGCATTTCTCGGAACGCATGATTTTGCGGCATTCTGTGCGGCAGGCGCGCAGGTTTCGACCACAGTGCGGACGATTTTTGACTGTCATGTGGAAAAGCAGGGAGAGAGTGTGCGGATTCTGGTGACGGGGGACGGCTTCCTTTACAATATGGTGCGGATTCTGGCAGGGACGCTGCTTGCGGTCGGCATGGGAAGGCTGGAGCCAAAGGCGGTTGCCACAATCATCGCAGGGAAGGACCGCCGCGCCGCAGGACAGACCGCAGAGCCGCAGGGCTTAACCCTTCTGGAGATTTTCTATGACGAAAAAGACCTGTACGAAGCAGCGAAAAATTGATAATTTAACAAAAATCTCTTGACACGGTCTGTATACAAGATTATAATATAAGGGCTGTTAATATGATTTTAAGGCTGAAAACAGCTTTAAATATATGTTTCTCAAGGTGGGACCCAATAAGTTATGTGTTTTGCGCATAATGGAGATCGACCGTATTCGTTCCTGCGTTGCGGCGAAGTCAACGGGTCAAACAAAATAATATGACAGGAGGTAAAAACCATGAGAACTACTTACATCGCTAAAGAAGCGGACATCGTAAAAAAGTGGTACGTGATTGACGCTGAAGGCGTAACACTGGGCCGTCTGGCTTCCGAAGTTGCATCTATTCTGAGAGGGAAAAACAAACCTCAGTATGCACCCAATGCTGACATGGGCGACTATGTTATTATTGTGAATGCAGAAAAAGTTGCTGTTACAGGCAAAAAGCTGGAACAGAAAATGTATCGTCACCACTCCGGTTGGACAGGCGGTCTGAAAGAAACAAGACTGGACAAAATGCTGGAAACACACCCCGAAAGAGTTATTGAGCACGCTGTAAAAGGTATGCTTCCTAAAAATGCTCTGGGCAGAAAGATGTTCGGCAAGCTGCATGTTTACGCAGGCGCAGAACACCCTCACGCAGCACAGAAACCCGAAACACTGGAATTCAAATTCTAATCGAAGGAGGAAAGCATAATGGCAGCAGCTAGATATTACGGCACAGGCAGAAGAAAATCTTCCGTAGCTAGAGTATACCTGGTACCCGGCAACGGTAAAATTACAATCAATAAAAGAGACATCGACGAATATTTCGGTCTGGAAACACTGAAACTGATCGTTCGTCAGCCTCTGGAACTGACAGAAACAGCAGCAAAATTTGACGTTATCGTTAACGTTTGCGGCGGTGGCTTTACAGGTCAGGCAGGCGCAATCAGACACGGTATCTCCAGAGCACTGCTTCAGGCAGATGGTGACTACAGACCTTCTCTGAAAAAAGCAGGCTTCCTGACAAGAGACCCTCGTATGAAAGAAAGAAAGAAACCGGGTCTGAAAGCAGCAAGACGCGCACCTCAGTTCTCCAAGAGATAATTACGCGTTTCAAAAAGCATTTACAGAAATCCTCAAAACCTTGTGTTTTGGGGATTTTTTACTTGGCATTTTTTCCGAAAGGGATTAAAATTCTGTTATAAAAGCGTTCAAAGCCGACAAATCCTATCAAAAATATTGACGGGAAAACAAAAATAAGTTAAATTACTTATGTAAAGTATACAGGTGCAGAGGCACTTTCTCAAAGATTTCAATGACTTCGGAGGGATATATGTGACGAAAGAGCATGGAAAGAAGAAAAACAGACTGGAAGGTATCGCCCGTTTTATTGTAGAAAAACGCAAGGCGATTTATTTGATTTATATTTTACTGGCGATTTTTTGTTGCTTCTCCGCAGGATGGGTTTCGGTAGACAACACGCTGACGGACTATCTGGCGGATGATACGGAAACGAGCCGCGGCCTCAAGCGGATGGATGAGGAATTTATTACCTATGCAACGGCGGAGGTTATGGTGGATAACATTTCGTATGCCGATGCGGAGGTGCTTTGTGATACTCTGGAGGATATCGAAGGGGTGAAATCCATCACCTTTGATGATACAACCAAGCATTATGTGGATGGGGCGGCGCTCTTTTCCGTTACCTTTGACGGAGAGAACGACGATCCGCTTTGTGAGGAGTCCTTACATAAAATCGAAACGGAAATGCAGGACTATGATGCGTATATTTCTGCGGAGCTGGGCAACACCAAGGCGGAAACCATCGCGAAGGAAATCAATGTTGTTATGGTGCTGACCTGCGGCATTATTCTGGCGGTACTGCTGTTTACCTCCCGTACCTATATGGAAGTACCCGTTATGATTATGACCTTTGGCGCAGCGGCGATTCTGAATAAGGGGAGCAACTTTATGTTCGGGGAAATCTCCTTCGTTTCGGACTCCATTGCGATTGTATTGCAGCTTGCGCTGGCGATAGACTATGCGATTATCCTATGCCACAGATATATGGAAGAAAGAGAGAGCAGCGAGCCGATGGATGCCGTTGTTGCGGCGCTTTGCAAGGCAATTCCCGAAATTTCCGGCAGCTGCCTGACAACGCTTTCCGGCTTGGCTGCGATGGCATTTATGCACTTTCAGATTGGTCTGGATATGAGTATGGTGCTGATTAAGGCGATTATTCTGAGTATTCTGTCTGTATTTACGCTGATGCCGGGTCTTTTGTATTCCTTCAGCAGCAAAATCGACAGCACACATCACAGAAATTTTGTGCCGAATATTACAGGCTTTACGAATGTTGTCATTCGTCTGCGCCATGTAACACCGATTATTTTTGCAGTCTGCCTGATTGCGTCCTTTCTGATTTCGCAGAACTGCCCTTATGTATACAGCTATGAGCATCTGACGACCTATACGAAGAATGATTCGCAGATTGCGGAGGAAAAAATCAAGGATACCTTTACGGCATCGAATATCCTTGCACTGCTGATTCCCAGCGGAGATTATGAGAAGGAGCAGCAGCTGGCGGAGGAGCTGGAGGCAATGCCGGAGGTGGATACGGTTACGAGCCTGGCGACCACAGAGGCGGAGGAAAAGGACGGCGAAACCCTGCATCTGGGAGATAAGATGACACCCAGAGAGCTGGCGGAATTTGCCGATATTGATATTGAGCTGGTGGATTTGCTGTATACGGCGTATGCGGTGGATCAGAAGGAATACGGGCATATCGTGGGTGGTATCGACCATTACGGGGTACCTCTGATTGATATGTTTGAATTTATTTATGATGAGATACAGGACGGCGCAGTTTCTCTGGATGCTGAACAGCAGAAGGATTTAGATGACCTGTATGATGAGCTGACAGACGGGAAGGACCAGCTGAACAGCGGAAAATACAGCCGTCTGGTTATGGATTTGAATGTATCGCAGGAGAGCGAGGAAACCTTTGCTTTTCTGGACAAGGCAAGACAAACGGCGCAGAATTATTATGGGGATGATGTGCTTCTGGTCGGCAATGCGACAAGCAACTTCGACCTTTCCGCAACCTTTGGGGAGGATAATACCCTAATCAGCATCCTTTCTATTGTGTTCGTTATGATTGTTCTGCTCCTGACGTTCCAGTCGGCGGGGGTTCCGTTTATTCTGATTCTGGTGATTCAGGGCAGTGTATGGATGAACTTTACCTACCCGACCCTGCGTGGCACGCCCATTTTCTTCATGAGCTATCTGGTTGTCAGCTCAATTCAGATGGGTGCGAATATTGACTATGCGATTGTTATCACGAACCGTTATATGGAGCTACGTCAGAAGATGCCGAAGATTGAGGCCATGAAGCAGTCGCTGAATCTGGCGTTCCCGACGATTTTCACCTCAGGGAGTATCCTTGCGGCGGCAGGTACGGCAATCGGGTTCCTTTCTTCGGATGGGGCGATTTCCGGTATCGGTATCTGCTTAGGCAGAGGGACACTGCTTTCTATTCTGCTGGTTATGGGAATTTTGCCGCAGCTTTTGCTGTTGGGTGATTTCATCATTGATAAGACCTCCTTCAAGAAGCCGGAGAAGAAGGAAAAGAAGGCGAATGAGGAGGAAAACGAGGAGAAGAAAGAAAACGTGCCAATCGGAAAGGAGGCGGTGGAAGGTGCATAAGGGACTGAAAAAAGGAATTGCCGTTCTGGCGGCTGTGTTGCTCTTTTGCGGCAGCGCTCCCGTGGATATCTATGCGGCGAATACGGTGACGATTTCCACGAGAAAGGACTTTCTCCGCTTTGCGAAAAATTGTACCTTGGACAGCTGGTCGGCAGGGAAAACCGTTGTGCTGACGGCGGATATTGATTTGGGACGCGTGAATTTTTCACCCATCCCGATTTTCGGGGGCACCTTTGAAGGCAACGGGCATACGATTTCGGGGCTGAATCTGGAGCAGGATGGCTCTCAGCTTGGCTTATTCCGCTATGTTGCGGAGGGTGGCGTTGTGAAAAACCTAAAGGTCGAGGGGAACGTAACCCCCGGCGGCAGCAGAAGCAGCATCGGCGGTATTGTCGGTGAAAACAACGGCACGATTACGGGATGCAGCTTTGACGGTACAGTGGAAGGCAAGGATACGGTCGGCGGTGTTGTCGGCAAAAATAAAGGCGAGGTGCGCGAATGCAGTGCATCGGGCGAAATTCACGGTGAGCTGTCTGTCGGCGGCATTGCAGGCGAAAACAACGGTTTTCTGGCGGAATGCAGAAATGAGGCGGATGTCAATACCGAATACGAGGAAAAAAAGCAGGAGCTTTCCGACATTGATACAGATGCGGCGGCAATTCTGGAAAAATACAGAATTTCAAAGGAGAACACCGAGCGCAGCAATCTGACCTATACGGATATTGGCGGCGTGGTCGGTTTCAGCGATGGCGTGGTGCAGGGCTGCGACAACTATGGCGAGGTTGGCTATCCGCATGTCGGTTATAATATCGGCGGTGTGGCAGGCAGACAGTCCGGCTATCTTCTGGGCTGCGACAACAACGCAGCGGTACACGGAAGAAAGGATATCGGCGGGATTGTCGGGCAGGCAGAGCCGTATCTCTGGCTGAATACCTCGGCGGACAGATTGGACGAGGTACGCGATAATCTGGATATTCTGCATGATATGGCAAATCAGCTTCTGGATGATACCAATGGTCTGGGGGACGATGTTGAGGTTTACCTGAACGGGATGTCCGACCATTCCGAAACGGCGAGCGACCGCGCAAGAGAGGTCAAGAATCAGCTGCAGGATTTTGCGGATGATAATATTGACGAAATCAATACATGGACGGCACTGCTTTCCGATACCATGCGAAAGCTGGAGGACCCGATGGATGGTCTGTCGGATGGAATCGAGGACTTAGGCAAGAATATGCAGGATTTAGGCGATGCTTTTTCTCCGCTGAAAAAGGATTTGCCTGAGATTGACGGTCTGGAGGATGTGGAAGCGCAGGTAGAGAAGATGCAGCGGACACAGCGGCAGCTTGCACAGGCGGCACAGACGCTTTTGCAGGAGCAGAAGGCGCTCAGGAATGCCATTGCCGCAGGCGATCAGGAAAAGGTACGGGAAATCATGCAGCAGATTACGGCAACTCTACAGCAGATGATGGGATTGCAGCGGCAGCTTCTGGAGGAGCAGAAGGAGCTTGCAGGGCTTCTGGCGGATTTGCCGGATGATGTGAAGGATGCGGCGGATATTGTGCAGAGAAGGCTGAAAAGAACCATTACCAACGCGCAGGATGCATTGGATGATATTGCTGATACAACGGAAAATATTGCGGATTCCATGCGCGATATGAGTGATATTATTTCGGATCTGGCGAATGAAGATCCGGCAACCTTTGTGAAGCTGGGGGATGATTTTCAGGAATCGAGCGATGCGCTGTTTGATTCCATGGGAGATATCTCGGATGATTTGAAGGGACTGCGTGAGTCTCTGAAAAGCGGCAGACAGACCCTGACGGCGGATATCCGCAGCATAAGCGACCAGTTCCAGAAGATTATGAATCTGCTGTTTGATGAAATAGATGATTTGCGGGACGGCGCAGATAAGGATTTGGATGATATCTTTATTGATGTTTCCGATGAGGAAATCAACCGCACAAAGCAGGGAAAGATTGCGAGCAGCCATAACTACGGCGAGGTTGAGGGCGACCGCAACGCAGGTGGTATTGCGGGTGCGATGTCGATTGACCTTGCGATTGACCCGGAGGATGATATTGCACATCCAAAAACATTGAGCTTTACCTATCGCATGAAGGTGATTTCGCAGGACTGCATCAATGACGGCAAGATTACGGGCAAGAAGGACTGCGTCGGGGGCGTGGTCGGCTATGCGGAAAGTGGTACGGTCTATCGTTGTGAAAACTACGCAGAGGCGGAAAGCACAACAGGCAATTATGTCGGCGGCATTGCAGGCTTCAGCGAGGGCACGATTCGCAGCAGCTATGCCAAGGGCAGCATGACCGGCGGACAATATGTCGGCGGCATTGCCGGCAAAGGCGAAAATATATATGATTCCTGCGTCATTGCGACCGTAGACGGGGACGAAAAGCTAGGCGTTGTGCTGGGCGGTGCGGAGGATACCGACAGCCTGCGCGGTAATTATTACGCAGAGCAGGATTTAGGTGCAGTGGACGGCATCAGCTATGCAGGAAAGGCGGAGCCGATTTCCTATGAGGCTATGAAGGAAATCAGCGGAATTCCCAAGCGCTTTATCAGCTTTACCGTAAGCTTTATTGCGGACGGCAAAACAGTGGAAACAGAGGAGGTGCCTTACGGCATGGAAACGAGCCGCATCAAGCTGCCGGATATTCCCGAAAAGAAGGGGAGCTTCGGCACATGGGCGGCGTTTGAAACCGATACCGTACAGGGCGATATCAAAATCGAATGTGCATATACGCCTTATGTTACGGTTGTTTCCAGCATGGAAAAGAACGAAAGCGGTAAGATGTCCCTTGCGCTGGCGGATGGTGACTATACCGATGAGGCAGAACTGCATATCTTTGCAAATGCGGAGGAAGCGGCACCTGCGCAGGCAAAGGGCAAGACGGTTGTGTATGATGTGATTCTGGAGGACAGAGACCTTTCCGATACGGAAAAAACCACCTTGCGTCTTTTGAATGAGAATAAGGAGAAGGTTTCCGTTTGGCAGAAGAACGGCGAAGACTGGAAGGAATTAGATACGAAGAATCGTGGGAAATATGTGGTCTGCAAGATTGACGGTACGGAAGGTACGCTTTGCATCAGCTACGAGGGTGCAGCGAAAAAGACGCTGCTGTTTGTCTGCATGGCAGGCATTGCGGCGGTTGCTGTGATTTTCGGTGCTGTGAAGCTGAAAAAGGGCAGAAAGCAGAAAAAGCAGACAGAAACAGAAGAATAAAAATATTTTGAGGACGGCGGCTTTTCCTTTTAGGCTTGCCGTCCTTATGCTATACTGGAGAAAAAGAGGTGAGCGCATGAAGAACGGGAAATATTGTATTTTGATTGCAGATGATGAAAAGGAAATTCGGGATATTTTGCGGCTGCTGCTGGAGGGCGAGGGCTATGCGGTGCTGACTGCGGAAGATGGCAGAGAAGCGATCGCAGAAGCGGCGGCGGAGGTTGATTTATATATTCTGGATGTGAATATGCCAGAGGTATCTGGATTCCCTGCGGCGGCGGAAATTCGCAAGCACTTTGATGCGCCGATTGTTTTTCTGACGGCGTATTCTACAGAATCGGATAAGGTGATGGGCTTTTCTGTCGGGGCAGATGATTATATCGTAAAGCCGTTTTCCAATATGGAGCTGCTGATGCGCGTGAAGGCGATTCTGCGGCGAAGCAGCGGTGCAAAAGTACCTGTGGTGACAGAGGAAATTCCCTTTGCGGATTTGATTCTGGATACGGAGAGCCGCTCTGTTTCCAGACAGGGGGAAATGATTCCGCTGACCTATACGGAGTTTCAGATTCTGGAGCTTCTTGTGACGCATAAAAAGAAGATTTATTCCCTGGAAAATATCTATCAAAGCATCTGGGGAGAGGATGCCGTTGGCGACAGTGCGATTATGGTGCATATCAAAAATATCCGCAAGAAGCTGGGGGATGATTCCAGAAACCCGAAATATATCAAGACGGCGTGGGGACGGGGGTATTATGTTGACCAATGAGAATGGAAGGAAAACAAAGCGGCTTTCGCGCGAGATTCTGGGACTGCTGCTGATTACGGCAGTGATTGCGCTGTTTTTCTGGGGCTTTTTATATCTGACGGCAAATTCCATTTCCGAAACCTATTTCACAGAGCGCAACCTGCAGCCCTCAGAGGGACAATGGCTGACATTGCGAGCATGGATTCGCAGTGTGAGCCTGCTTTCGACGGTGATTCTGTTTCTGGTGCTGTTTCTGTTCCTGCTGGGGCAAAAGCTGGCGTATCTGAGGGAAATTATACAAGGGGTGGATGCCCTGCGCACACACCGCTTGGAGGATACCATTCCGCTGCGAGAGGCGAATGAGCTGACGGAGCTGGCGGAGCATATCAATTTTCTTTCGGAAACGGAGCGGCGGCTCAGACAGCAGGAAATGGCACTGCAGGCAGAGCGGGAGCGCATGATTCGCGACCTTTCGCATGATATCCGCACGCCGCTGACGGCAATTTTATCCTATTCGGATTATATGAGCCGAAAGGATGGGTATACAGATGCGGAATTACGGGAATATTTTTCGCTGGTGCGGAAGAAGGCAGCGCAGATGAAGGACATGACAGACCGCCTGCTGGAGGGCAGTAAGCGCAATGTGGAGCCGGTGGAAAACGGCAGGCTGCTGATGGAGCAGCTTGCAGGAGAATGGGAGGAAATTCTGGAGGACAGCTTTTCCTGCGAGATTTCTATGGAGAATTGCACCGATTTTCGGGCAGAATGGGATATGCAGGAGATCCTGCGGATTTTCGATAATCTGTCCTCTAATGTGGAAAAATATGCGGACAGTGGACACCCTGTTTTGCTGCAAATGGACAGGGGAGTGGACACCTTACGGATTTTACAGAAAAACGCAGTGCGGCAGACGGCGCAGAAGATAGAAAGCAACCAAATCGGACTGGAGAGCATCCGCAGAATTACCGCCGGCTATGGCGGAGCGGTGACGGTTTCCTTGGACGAAAAGCAATTTCAGATTGAGATTACCCTGCCAGTTGCGAAAAAGTGCCAAGGTTAGCCGAATAGCGGAAGGGTTCGGGAAACGAAGCGTCTTCCCGAATGGAATCCGCAGAGGGGGCTTTGCTCACTCGAGGAAAACAGCATGTTTCGAGACTTTAGCCGATGGAACATGTCTGTTTATTCTTCTGTTTTAACAAGTCGAAATCCTGATTTCGACTTAAGGTGCGCCGGCACCGCCTTTAGAATTCTTTAGAATTTCCTGCACGATTTCTTTAGAATCCTATGCTATGATGAATTCATCAAAGAAAACAAGGCAACAAGAAAGTGAGGAATGGCTTATGGCATTAGGATTATTATTGATTTTATTTATGGTAATGAGCATCATCAGCGTAGTTGGGCTGCTGCTCCTGTTTCTTTTAAAGGGAGAAAGGGCGCAGAAGATTGTGTTTTACTTCATGGCGCTTCTGGGGATGTTTATCGCATGGATGACAGCCACAGGATATGCCACCAATCAGATTAAGGAGCAGATGATTTCGTGGGGCTTTGGTGCATTGGCGGTTGTAGCGGTTCTGGTGCGGCTTTGCGGCAAGAGCAAAAATGCAGCACTGGCGGCAAAGCTGCTGGCGGCGGCATCTGTGGTGCTCGGCATGGTGGCATTATTTATTGGCTAAGAAAGATTAAAATTTCATTAGAAAAAGAAAGGCGCAGGAGGCTTCCTGTGCTTTTCTTTTGTGGAAAAATTTGTCAGGTGCTATCGGTTGAAATATTTTTGTGGATGAAATATAATAGGATAAACTGTAAAATCTGCGTAAAATCCGCAGGAAACAGTGCTGTGTTTTTCGGATGCGGACGAGTGTATTTTTGTTAAAACAATGTCACACATTAGACAAGCCGAAAAGACACTTTCTATAGAAAGTGCATTTAATTATTCTGATTTGAATGGAGTTCTTTTATTCAAATTGAATAGAGGATTTCATACAGTATCTTGACACTTTGGCACATTTGAGTATATACTAAACTCAGATATGTACAGAAAAAGAATGTTACATAAAGGATGTAAAAAAACAGCACCGGAGAATGACCTTTGGAAGTGGGTCGGAACGGAAGAACAAATGAAACAGTAAGCAGACGTTTGGGTCTGTGATTACGGAAGGGAGGAACCTATGGGGGATGACATCAAACTTCGGGTTTCAAAAATCGAAAAATCTTTTCCGGGTGTAAAGGCTTTGGATAAAATCGACTTTACAGTCAGAAAAGGGACTGTACATGCGCTGTGCGGTGAAAACGGCGCGGGCAAGTCTACATTGATGAAGATTATCAACGGGATTTATAAGCCGGATGCCGGCGAAATTTTTGTGGATGAGAAATCGGTGAAAATCAAAGATCCCATTATGGCAAGATCTCTCGGAATTGCCATGATTGCGCAGGAGCTGAACTATGTTCCCGAAATGTCCGTAGAGGAAAATATTTTTCTGGGACGCTTGCCTGTGGATGGGATGGGCAGAGTAAAATGGCGCGAGGTGCGCGAAAAAACCGAAAGGCTGCTGAAGGAGGAGCATTTGCCCTATAAGGCAACGGATAAGCTGAAAACGCTGACTACCTCCGATATTCAGATGCTGGAAATTCTAAAGGCAATCTCCAACGATGCGTCTATCGTTGTTATGGACGAGCCTACGTCCTCCATTACGCAGAAGGAGGTTGAGCTGCTGTTTAAGAAGATTGCACTTCTGAAGGCAAAGGGCTGTGCGATTGTTTATATCTCTCATAAGATGGATGAGGTATTCCGCATTGCGGATGATATTACGGTATTCCGTGACGGTACGGTTGTAAAGAGTATGCGTGCGGAGGATACAAACATTGACGAGGTTATCGCGCTGATGGTAGGCCGTCGTATGGAAAACGTATATCCCAAGGAGAATATTGAGATTGGGGAGCCTTTGCTTGAGGTAAAAGACCTCAAGAGCGGTCAGCTGTTTGAGGATGTAACCTTCCATGTAGGCAAGGGCGAAATCGTTGGCTTTGCAGGGCTGGTCGGCGCAGGGCGTACGGAAGTGATGCGCTGTCTGTTTGGGCTTGACCCCATTGACGGCGGTACGGTAAAGGTACACGGCAAGGAAATCAAAATCAAACGGGTAGCCGATGCAACAAAGGCAGGCATGGTCATGCTTTCGGAGGATCGCCGCCGTTACGGCATTATCCCCATGAGAAGTGTGCGCGAAAATGCGAGCCTTGCAGCCTTGGAAAAATTCTTCTATGGCGGGCATGCCCATAGAAAAGAAGAAGAAGCGATGGTTGCAAAATATTTTGATAAAATGAGCGTAAAAACACCGACACAGGAAACACCGATTCAGTCTCTTTCCGGCGGGAACCAGCAGAAGGTGCTGCTGGCAAAATGGATGATGCGTGACCCTGAGGTGCTGATTCTGGACGAGCCCACAAGAGGGATTGACGTTGGCGCGAAATTTGAAATTTATAAACTGATGACAGAAGTGGCACAGGCGGGTAAAGCAGTTGTAATGGTTTCCTCTGAGCTGCCCGAATTGATTGGTATGTGTGACAGAATTTATGTGATGAACCAGGGCCATATTGCAGGCGAGCTGAAGCGGGAGGAATTCTCTCAGGAGGCTATCATGGTTTATGCGACAGGGACACATAGCATTATTCAGGAATAAATAAAGGAGGAGATCAAAAGTGAAAAATAATAAATCAAAAGAGTTAATGCAGAAATTTTCTATTTTCTTTGTTCTGCTGGTATTGATTATCGTATCTTCTGTGATGAACCCCAATTTCTTGAGCCACAGAAATATTACCAATATTGCAGTGCAGCTGGCGGTAGCGACCATTCTGGCGTATGGTGAAATGGTACTGATTGTATCCGGTCTGCTGGACTTGTCCTCGGGTGCGGTGCTTGCGCTGTCGGGTGTGCTTTCCGTCAGTGCGTATAAGGCGACCGGTTCTATGGCAGTGGCGTTTGCCGTTTCCATCGGTGTTGCGGTTATCTTCAACATGATTAACGCATTGTTTGTTGCAAACTTCGCATTGCCTGCGTTCATCGTAACACTGGCAACCCAGATGGCGGCGAGAGGTCTGGCACTGCTGTATACCTCCGGGCAGAATATTTTGCAGATTGGGAAATACGCTGTAGTCGGGCAGGGGAAAATCGGTCCTGTTCCCATTCCCGTTATCTTTACTGTTTTGGCGACGATTATTATTTCGTATATTATGAACCAGACACGATTGGGACGTTCCTTCTATGCCATCGGCGGCAATGAGGAGGCCTCTATCGCATCCGGTATCAATGTTGTAAAATCCAAATATATGGCATTCCTGATTAACGGTGTTCTGGTCGGGATTGCCGGCGTGCTGTTCATGGCGCGTGTAAACGCAGGTCTGCCGAATGGTGCGGTAGGCTACGAAATGGAAGGTCTGACGGCTGCCATTGTCGGCGGTACAAGCTTCTCCGGCGGTGTCGGGACAACCTCCGGCTCCTTAATCGGTTCCTTCATTATCGGCTGTCTGAACAACATCATGAACCTGCAGGGCGTAGACTCTTACATTCAGCAGGTAGTAAAGGGTATCATCATCGTGGCAGCGGTTCTGTATGATATCAACTTCAAGAATAAAAAATCGCCCAAGGTTATCCTGCAGAAGAAGGACGAAAAGAAGGAGCCTGCGGCAAAGGCATAACCCAATGATATGGCTTTCATTTGATCAATCAAATGTAAATAAAGCAAAAATGTTCTCAAAAAGGTAATTTCAAAAAGAAAGGGAGAGAGTAAAATGAAAAAGTATTTAGCAGCATTTATGGCACTGGCTATGGCGGCAACCGCTCTGACAGGCTGCGGCGGCGGTGATTCCGCAGGCGGCGATGACAGCAATAAAACCTACAAGGTAGCGTATATTGCAAGAGCGCAGTCTGACTCCTTCGCAGCATGGCTGGCAAACGAAATGGTAGCAGCAGCAGATAAGTATGATGACATCGAGCTGAAGGTATTCGATGGTCAGGCTGACGATGCAAAGGAAAACGCTGCAATCGAAAACGCAATCGCAAACGGCTACGATGCAATCATCGTGCAGCCCAACAACGGCGAAGCACAGAGACCCTACGTTGAAAAAATTGTACAGGCAGGTCTGGTTGCAATCACAACCAACTCCAGAATTGAAGGCATTGAAGGTGCATCCTCTGTCGATGCCGATCCTTACAATCAGGCACAGGTTAACGCTGAGCTGGCACTGACACAGGTTCCCGAAAATGCGAAGGTTGTTGTTCTGAAGGGGCCCTCCGGCAACTTCCACGCTGACCAGAGACGTATCGCATGGCAGGAAGTATTCTTTGACCAGAGACCTGACGTTCAGATTGTAGGCGAAGACTTCGCAAACTGGAACAAGGACGAAGCTATGGCTCTGATGGAAGACTGGACAACAGCACACGGCAAGATTGATGCAGTTATCTCTATGAACGATAACATGGCAGCAGGTGCGCTGGAGGTTGTAAAGGGCAACCCCACTTACAAAGATATGCTGGTATATGGCGTTGACGGTACAGCAGAGGCTTGCCTGCTGATTCAGGATGGTTCCATGACATCTACATGCCTGCAGTCCGCAATCGACCTGGCTGCTCTGAACCTTGACACAGTACACAAGCTGCTGACAGGCGAAGAAACACAGATCGACACAGATATCGAAGAAGTTCTGATTACTGCTGACAACGTAGACGAATACGTTGAAATGTACAAAAAGAACGGTCAGATTACAGAATAATAGAAGGTAAATCTGTTTTTCGTGATTGATTTGTAAATATGAGGTATCATTTTCGGGTTTTCCGGGAGTGATACCTCTATTTTTTTCATGAAAAACTGTACTTTGGAAGGTGTGTAATTCTTGCATAATTCCGTCTATACTGTTATCATAAAAGGGAGAGCGTCTTGCAGGAGAGGTTCCCGAAAACTGATAAAACTGTGTATTTCAATAAAGCGAAAGCGAGGAGATAAAAGATGAAAAACAGAGCAGCTTATATGGTTGGATTGAACAAAATGGAAATCAGAGAAACCCCAGTTCCCGAACCCAAGGCGGGCGAGGTTCTGGTGAAGATTGAATATGTTGGGATTTGTGGTTCCGATGTGCATTATTTCAAGGACGGCAGATGCGGCGACTTCGTGGTTGACGGCGAACTGATGCTGGGTCATGAAGCAGGCGGCGTTGTAGAAAAACTGGGCGAAGGCGTAACAGACCTGAAGGTGGGCGACAAGGTTGCATTAGAACCCGGTATCACCTGCGGTCACTGCGAATTCTGTAAATCCGGCAGATATAACCTGTGCCCCGATGTTGTTTTCCTTGCAACTCCTCCTGTGCAGGGCTGCAATGAGGACTATATCACATTCCCTGCGGATATGTGCTTCAAGCTGCCCGAAGGGATGTCCACAAAGGAAGGCGCACTGATTGAGCCTTTTGCTGTTGGTCTGCATGCGGCACACCAGGGCAAGGTTGGCATGGGCGACCAGTGCATTATCCTTGGCTCCGGCTGTATCGGTCTGATGACACTGTTGGCTTGCAAGGCTTGCGGTGCAACGGATATCACAGTGGTAGATATGGCGCAGAAGCGTCTGGACTACGCAATGAAGCTGGGCGCAACCAGAGTAATCAATGCGAAGGAAAAGGATGTGCTGAAGGAAGTAGAAGCATTTACAAACGGCGTAGGGATTGAAAAGGTATTTGAAACAGCAGGCTCTCCCGTTACCATCGCACAGACACCTTATCTGGTAAAGAAGGGCGGTACTATCACATTGGTAGGTATGGCGGCTGACCCAGAAGTAAAATTCAACTTTGGTCAGATTATGGCAAAGGAAGCAAGAATCGAATCCGTATTTCGTTACAGAAATCTGTATGCAAAGGCAATTTCCGCAGTTGCAAACGGCATTGACATCGGCATGGTAGCAACCCATGAATTCGATTTTGAACACATTCAGGAGGCATACGAGGCTGCTATCAACGATAAGGAAAACGTGGTAAAGGCTGTTATCAAGCTGTGATGCATGCGAAAGAAATGGCGGTGTGACTATGGAATATTTACTGGGGATTGATATTGGTACCTCCGGCACGAAAACGGTTCTGTTTGACAGGGATGCCAACCCAATCACAGCAAAAACATTTGAATATCCCTTATATCAGGAGCAGAACGGCTGGGCAGAGCAGGAGCCTGAGGATTGGTGGAACGCGGTAGTGCAGGGCGTGCAGGCGGTGCTGCAAGCCTCCGGCGTGGATGTGGCAGATATCAAGGGCATTGGGCTTTCCGGACAGATGCACGGACTGGTTATGCTGGATGAAAACGGCGAGGTGCTGCGCCGCTCGATTATCTGGTGCGACCAGAGAACGGGCGAAGAGGTCGAGGATATGAACCGTATGCTGGGTGCGGAAAAAATCATTCAGATTACGGCGAACCCTGCGGTAACCGGCTTTACGGCGGCAAAAATCCTCTGGGTGAAAAAGCATGAGCCGGAGTTGTACGCAAAATGCGCGCATATCCTTCTGCCGAAGGACTATATTCGGTATAAGCTGACGGGCGAATATGCCACGGAGGTTTCCGATGCCTCCGGCATGCAGCTGATGGACGTTGCAAAGCGGACATGGTCGGATGAAATTCTGGAGGGACTTGGCATTGAAAAAAGACTGCTTGGCAAGATGTATGAATCGCAGGATGTAACCGGCGAGGTGCATCAGGAGGCGGCGGCGCTGACAGGACTTGCGGCAGGCACGATTGTGGTCGGCGGTGCGGGGGACAACCCTGCGGCAGCGATTGGGACAGGCATTGTTTCTCAAGGGAAGGCATTCACCACGATTGGTACCTCTGCGGTGGTTTATGCGGTTTCCGACCGAATGGCACTTGATCCCAAGGGTAGAGTGCATACGCTTTGTGCCTCTGTACCCGGCAAATGGACGGTAATGAGCTGCACACAGGCGGCAGGGCTTTCTCTGCAATGGCTGCGCAATCACGTTTGCGCGCCGGAAATGGCAGAGGCTGCGGAAAAGGGCGTAGACCCTTATGAAATTATGACGGCAGAGGCGGCAAGGGTGCCTATCGGTTCTGAAAAGCTGATTTACCTGCCTTACCTGATGGGAGAACGCTCTCCGCATCCCGATCCGGATTGCAGAGGGGTGTTCTTTGGACTTTCTGCCATGCACGAAAGACCGCATTTGATTCGCTCTGTGATGGAGGGGATTTCCTTCTCTCAGTGGGAATGTGTTGAGGTGTTCCGTGAGATGGGCGTACCCATTGAGGATATGATGATCTGCGGCGGCGGCGGCAGAAGTCCCTTCTGGAGACAAATGCTGGCGGATATGTACGGCTGTTCGGTAAGCACAGTGCAGTCTGACCAGGGCGGCGCATTGGGTGCGGCGATTTTGGCAGGTGTTGGCGCAGGCATTTATCCCGATTTGGAGACGGCCTGTGATGCGTTGGTGCGAAAAAAAGATAGTTCCGAGCCGAATATGGCGGCGAATGGTGCGTATGCGAAATACTTCACGCTGTATAAGGAGCTTTACAGAACCCTGTTCCAAAGCTTTAAGGATTTGAAAAATATTTAAACAAACAGACGGGGAATTGCCTGAAAAGGACGTTCCCTGTTCTTTTTTTGCAGATTTCTCAAAAATTCAACGATTTTTAAGAAAGTGTTTCTTGATTCTTGTGCAATCCTTTTTTATAATGTAAAAAGAGAAAAATTCGGCAATTAAAGCAACTGCGTAACAAAGGAGAAGAACCATGAAGAAACGAAGCTTGGGCATATTGGTATTCTGTTTGCTGCTGTTTGGCTTATGCGGCACAGCATTTGCGGCAGAAAAAACGAAAAGCCCCTATTACATAACGGTGAACCTGACGGCGAATGTGGTGACGGTATATGAAAAGGATGCGGCGGGAAATTATACCGTTCCCATTAAGGCGTTTCGATGCAGCGGCGGCACGGATACCCCCGAAGGGACATTCCGGACGAGTGCGAAATACGAATGGCGCGCATTATATGGGAATGTGTGGGGGCAGTATGCCACACGCATTACGGGGCCGTATCTCTTTCATTCTGTACCTTATTTTGAAAAGGACAAAACCACATTGGAATATGATGAATTCAACAAATTGGGGACAACTGCATCCGCAGGGTGTATCCGCCTGACGGTGCGGGATGTAAAATGGATTTATGACAACTGTCCGATTGGCACAACCGTGAGGATGTACCGCGGGGATGTGAAGGAGCCCTTGCAGCCCGCCGCTGTGCCGAAGGTCAACAGAAACGATACGGTGCGCCGCGGCTGGGACCCGACAGACCCTGCTGCCGCAAACCCCTGGAGAAAGGGAACAATGCAGGAGATGCAGCTGCAGACGGCAGAGGCGGATGACAGAATTGAGTTCTATTATGAAAAGGGTGCGTATTACATTTCTGCGCCAAATGCAAAGCAGCTGTTCGCTTTTCTGGATAAGGAAATAGACCTTTCTGCGGATGGCAATCAGGTGAAATACGATGCCGTGAGGGTTTCCTATGACGGAGAGACAAAGGAGATAGAGGGGCGAGCGAAGGGGGATGCGGCGTATTATAAGCTGCGCGACTTAACAAATCTGATTGGTGCGGAAATGCACTGGGATAAGGATACGAAGCATATCACTATCCGTCTGGACGAAAAGGAAATTCTTCTGGGGAAGGATTTGCCTGAAAGAGTGCCGGAGATCAAGGATGAGGCAACATTTCCTGAAAAGCTGGCGGCATTTTTTATGATGCAGAAATAAAAAATACTTTCTGAGCGAAAGCAGAGAGAGGGAGAATTATGACAGTAAAAAAGGTTGCAATCATTGCGGCGGCAGGTGCGGTGCTTCTGGCAGGTGCGCTGACGCTTTCCATGACGCTGATTACGCGGAATAAAATAGAGGTGACGGCAACGGAAACCTCGGCACAAAATGAAACGGAGCAGGAAGAAGGCGGCGTAAAAACGTTGGAAAATATGGAGAATATGCCGCTTTATTTTGAGGATACAGAGAAGCTTCTGCTGCCCCTGCGCAATACCATGGAAGCGCTGGGCGGAACGGTAAAATGGGATACGGAAAAGAAACAAACGGCGATTTCCTACCGTGGCAGAACGCTGCGCGTGCGTTCCGGGGAACGGGATGCCGTTCTGAATGGGTATGCGGTAACGCTGCCGGAGGAACCGAATATGATTAACGGCTGCCTGTATGTGGACGAGGAGGTTATTTCGGCGTACTATACGGGGGAGGTTCGCTTTAATCACGAAACCAAGCAGGTGACGTTGGAAATGAAGGATGGGACGGAGCCTGTAGTGGCAGTGAAGGAACTGACGGCGGACGAGGAAAACGGCGGATATTCTGTGGATGTGCCGGTAATTGTGGGGCTGAATGATGCGAATTACGAAAAAAGCCTGAATGATTCCCTGATGCGGCAGATGCAGGAGTACATCGCAGCATTTATAGCAGAGGAAAATACGGCGGACAGCCTTTTGCAGGTGCAGGTGACAACAGGCTTCTGCACGAAGGATTTTCTTTCGATTCTCTGGGAGGGGACGAGAGACGGCATGCCTGTACGCTTTGCAAAAAACTTTGACCTTCTGGGGCAGAGAGCCGTAACGCTTGCGGATATGCTGACGCAGACCTCTTTGGAGGCGGCACAGGCGCAGGCAGGTGAGGATTGGACGGCGGAGCAGTTCTATCTGACGGCAGATGGCGAGCTGATTTTGATTGGGCGCAATGCGGAGGGCGGACAGACGATAGAACCGCTGAAGGCGGAGCAGAGTATCTGGCGGAAAAAGTATAAGGGCATATTTACAAAATAAAGCAGAGAGAGCGGAATTTGCCAAAATCCACTCTCTTTTTTTTATTTTTTGAAAAAAGAAAGAAAAAAAGTTTGAAATCATGAAATCAGACATCTTATTTTCTGATTTGACAGTTTATCCTGTCGAATTGGTAAATGCAAAAAAGGATAGGGGAAAACTATGTATTCTATTTTATACACTGTATACAAGTTGTTTGTTTTTTGATTCACAAACTTCTTTTGATAAATATTTTTACGGTATAAATTTTTGTACAATTTTTAATGTTGTCAGACATTAAAATAAATAATAATCGTCAACAAAAAATAATTTTGCATAAAAATATTTTAAAAAACATAAGACGTGTAAGCAACATCACAAAAAGTATCTTGTTAGAAACATAACGGGGGTTTTTTCATTTTGCTGTTGAAATGAAAAAGATTTAATTGTATAATAATTACGTAAAAAATCCCGTTTCGGATGTATAGGAGAAGTTTACTGTTGTAAGACAACATGATTGATAAACTTTCTTTATATACCGAAAAAAGGGTGAGCCGCCATTTTTGATGGCTGCAAAAGATGAAAGACGGGGGATATCCCTCGGAATAAACAGAACTCTCTAAATTTTAAAGGAGGAGAAAAAGAAATGTCTAAAGTAATGAAAACGATGGACGGTAACGAAGCTGCTGCATACGCTTCCTATGCGTTTACAGAAGTTGCCGGTATCTTCCCCATCACACCTTCCTCTCCCATGGCTGAAAAAACAGACGACTGGGCAGCGAATGGTAAAAAGAACCTTTTTGGTCAGACAGTTAAAGTAGTAGAAATGCAGTCTGAAGCAGGTGCTTCCGGTACAGTACACGGCTCTCTGGCAGCCGGTGCGCTGACAACCACATACACAGCATCTCAGGGTCTGCTGCTGATGATCCCCAATATGTACAAAATTGCCGGCGAACTGCTGCCCTGCGTATTCCACGTAACAGCACGTGCTCTGGCTGCACATGCACTGTCCATCTTCGGTGATCACTCCGACGTTATGGCTTGTCGTCAGACAGGTTTCGCTATGCTGGTTTCCAACTCCGTACAGGAAGTTATGGATCTGGCTTGCGTTGCACACCTGTCCGCAATCAAAGGTCGTGTACCTTTCCTGCACTTCTTCGATGGTTTCCGTACATCTCACGAAATCCAGAAGATTGAATGCATCGACTATGATGAACTGGCAAAGATCATTGATATGGATGCAGTAAACACATTCAAGAGAAATGCGCTGAACCCCGAACATCCCGTTATCAGAGGTACAGCTCAGAACCCCGATATCTACTTCCAGGGCCGTGAAGCAGCAAACAAATTCTACAATGCTCTGCCCGCAGTAGTAGAAGAATACATGGGCGAAATCAGCAGAATCACAGGCAGAGATTACAGACTGTTCAACTACTATGGTGCAGCTGATGCTGACAGAATCATCATCGCTATGGGCTCCGCTTGTGAAGCAATCGAAGAAACAATCGACTACCTGACAGCAAAGGGCGAAAAGGTTGGTCTGGTTAAGGTACATCTGTTCCGTCCCTTCGTAGCAGAAAAGCTGCTGGAGGTTATCCCTGCAACAGCGAAGAAGATCGCTGTTCTGGACAGAACAAAAGAACCCGGCGCACAGGGCGAACCTCTGTACATGGACGTTTGTACAGCACTGTTTGAAGCAGAATCCGCTCCTGTTGTAGTTGGCGGCCGTTACGGTCTGGGTTCCAAGGACGTTACACCTGCACAGTTCCTGGCAGTATATGCAAACCTGACACTGGATAAACCCAAAAACCACTTCACACTGGGTATCGTGGATGACGTGACAAACACATCCCTGGAAGTTGGCGAAGAAGTTAACGTTACAGGTGACGATGGCACAATCTCCTGCAAATTCTGGGGTCTGGGTGCTGACGGTACTGTAGGTGCAAACAAGAACTCCATCAAGATCATTGGTGACCATACAGACAAATATGCACAGGCATACTTCAGCTATGACTCCAAAAAATCCGGTGGTATTACACAGTCTCACCTGCGTTTCGGTGATACACCCATCAGATCTACATATCTGGTAAAAACAGCAGACTTCGTTGCTTGTCACAAACAGGAATATGTTCATCTGTACGACATGGTTACAGAACTGAACCCCAATGGTACATTCCTGCTGAACACAACATGGACTGTAGACGAACTGGATGAAAAGCTGCCCGCAAAACTGAAAAGACAGCTGGCTGCTAAGAATGCAAACTTCTACATCATCAATGGTACAGCTATCGCAGGCGAAATCGGTCTGGGCAACAGAATCAACACAGTTCTGCAGGCTGCATTCTTCAAGCTGGCTAACATCATCCCCATTGATCAGGCTGTAGAATACATGAAAGCAGCTATCACAAAATCCTATGGTAAGAAGGGTGACACAATCCTGAACATGAACTATGCTGCTGTTGACCGTGGTGTAGATGGCGCTGTTAAGGTTGAAATCCCTGCTTCTTGGGCAACTGCAGAAGATACAGAAGCTGCAGCAGCAAGAAAGACAACAGAATTCGTTAAGAATATCGTTGAACCCATGAACGCACAGGAAGGCGACAAGCTGCCCGTATCCGCATTCTCCGGCAGAGAAGACGGTCACTTCCCTACAGGTACAGCTGCTTACGAAAAACGTGGTGTTGCAGTTAACGTACCCGAATGGAACGCTGAAAACTGTATCCAGTGTAACCAGTGCTCTTATGTATGTCCTCACGCTGCAATCAGACCTATTCTGGTAACAGACGAAGAACTGGCTAAGGCTCCCGCAGCATTCAAGGCTGTAGAAGCAAAGGGCGGCGCAGCATTTGCAGGTCTGAAATACAGAATGCAGGTTTCCTCTCTGGATTGCCTGGGCTGCGGCAGCTGTGCAGTAGTATGTCCTGCTCCTAACAAGGCTCTGGAAATGAAGCCTCTGGAAACACAGGAAGCTGAAGTTGCTAACTGGGATTTCGCTATGGACGAAGTTGCACATAAGGCTAACCCTATGAGCAAGGAATCCGTTAAGGGCTCTCAGTTCGAACAGCCTCTGCTTGAGTTCTCCGGCGCTTGCGCAGGTTGTGGTGAAACACCTTATGCAAAACTGGTAACTCAGCTGTTCGGTGACAGAATGTACGTTGCAAACGCAACAGGCTGCTCCTCCATCTGGGGTGGTTCCGCACCTTCTATGCCTTACACAACAAACAAAGACGGTCATGGTCCTGCATGGGCAAACTCCCTGTTCGAAGACAACGCAGAATATGGTCTGGGTATGGCTTCCGCAGTTAAGCACATGAGAAATGGCCTGAAGGATAGACTGGAAAACCTGAAAGCAATCGATGCATCCGTTGCAGGTGTTGTTGATGCTTGGGTAGAAACAATGAACGACGGCGAGGCTTCCAAGGAAGCTACAAAGGCTCTGGTTGCTGCTCTGGAAGCTTACAACGGCGCAGATGCAGAAGCTAAGAACATCGTTGCTTATGTTCTGGAAAACAAGGATCAGCTGGCTAAGAAGTCTCAGTGGATCTTCGGTGGTGACGGCTGGGCTTACGATATCGGTTACGGCGGTCTGGACCACGTACTGGCATCCGGCGAAGATGTAAACGTTCTGGTATTGGATACAGAAGTTTACTCCAACACAGGCGGTCAGGCATCCAAATCTACACCCGTTGGTGCAGTTGCTCAGTTCGCTGCATCCGGTAAGAGAGTGAAGAAAAAAGACCTGGGTATGATGGCTATGTCCTATGGCTATGTATACGTTGCACAGGTTGCTATGGGCGCAGATAAGAACCAGCTGGTTAAGGCTCTGGTAGAAGCTGAAAAATACCATGGTCCTTCCCTGATCATCGCTTACGCTCCTTGTATCAACCACGGTCTGAAGGGCGGCATGTCCGGTGCTCAGAACGAAATCAAACGTGCAGTTGAAGCAGGTTACTGGCAGATGTACAGATTCAACCCTGAACTGAAGAAGGAAGGCAAGAATCCTTTCACTCTGGACTCCAAAGAACCTACAGGCAACTTCAGAGAATTCCTGCTGAGCGAAGTTCGTTACAGCTCTCTGCAGAGAACCTTCCCTGAAATCGCTGAAGAACTGTTCGAACAGACAGAAGCAACAGCAAAAGAAAGACTGGAAGGCTACAAAAAGCTGGCTCAGGGCTAATCTTTTGAGCGATTACGCATAATCAAAAGGCGAGATATAGAAATATATCTCGTCTTTTTTATGTATGAGGGAAAGGAAGGCAGCTTCGTACCTAAATAGAACGCAGCACATAAAAAAAGGAGCCGAAAGGCTCCTTTTTGTGTATTACTGGTTTTGGTTAATCTGCGTGATATCATAGGGGGAGGTCTGGTAGACGAAATAATTCAGCCAGTTGGAGTAGAGCAGATTTGCATGCGCTCTCCATGTTACCAGAGGCTCCTGTGTATCATCATCGTTGGGATAATAATTTTTGGGGACTTCGATGGGAAGTCCTGCGTTTTTATCCCGCAGGTATTCCTTTTCCAGGGTATGGGGATCATATTCCGAATGTCCCATAATAAAAATCTGACTGCCGCCGTCATTATGGATGGCGTATACCCCTGCTTCATCAGAGGATGCAATGATTTTCAGGCGCGGTTCCTTTTCGATGTCCTCGCGGTAGACAGTGGTATGTCTGGAATGGGGGACATAGAAGATATCATCCGAGCCACGGAAGAGGATAGAGGTCTTTTTATCCAGCTTATGCGGAAATACGCCGAACATTTTATCCTGCATCATGTGTTTTTTGATGCCGTAATGATAATACAGACCTGCCTGTGCGCCCCAGCAGATATGGAAGGTGCTGTGGACATGGGTTTTGCTCCATTCCATGATTTCCACCAGCTCGTCCCAATATTCCACCTCTTCAAATTCCATCTGTTCGATGGGCGCGCCTGTGATAATCAGACCATCCCAATTTTGCTCCTTTACCTCGTCGAAGGTTTTATAGAAGGCAAGCAGATGATCCTCCGGTGTGTTTTTGGATTCGTGGCTTCTGGTATGAATCAGCTCCAGCTCAATTTGCAGGGCGGTATTGCCCAAGAGACGGGAAAGCTGTGTTTCGGTATCGATTTTTGTCGGCATGAGGTTTAACAGCAGGATCTTCAGAGCACGAATATCCTGTGTGATCGCACGCGTTTCTGTCATGATAAAAATGTTTTCATCGGTCAGCACCTTGGCTGCGGGTAATTCATTGGGTATTTTAATGGGCATTGCTATAATCTCCGTTTCTTTCGTATGCTTATCTGATAGCTTCGAGTGCCTGTGCAATATCGTCAATCAAATCCTGTGCATTTTCCAGACCACAGGACAGGCGAACCATATCCGCAGGTACGCCTGCAGCCGCCAGCTCTGCATCTGTCATCTGTCTGTGGGTGGAACTTGCGGGGTGCAGACAGCAGGTGCGTGCATCTGCAACGTGGGTTTCGATAGCGGCTGTTTTCAGATGCCCCATGAAGGCTTCCGCCGCCTTTCTGCCGCCCTTTACGCCAAAGCTGACAACGCCGCAGGAGCCGTTCGGCAGATATTTTTTCGCTGTTTCGTAATATTTATCCCCTTCCAGACCGGGATAGATGACATAGGAAATCAAATCGTGGTTTTTCAGATATTTTGCGACAGCTAAGCCGTTTTCGCAGTGACGGGGAATCCGCACATGCAGGCTTTCCAGACCCAGATTCAGCAGGAAGGCAGACTGGGGAGACTGGGTAGAGCCGAAGTCACGCATCAGCTGTGCGGTTGCCTTTGTGATAAATGCGCCGCCCTGACCGAATTTTTCCGCATAGGTAATGCCGTGGTAGCTGTCATCGGGAGTGCAGAGACCGGGGAATTTATCGGCATGTGCCAACCAATCGAAATTGCCGCTGTCTACGATACAGCCGCCGACAGCCGCGCCGTGACCGTCCATGTATTTTGTGGTGGAATGGGTAACGATATCCGCACCCCATTCGATGGGACGGCAGTTGATGGGGGTTGCAAAGGTGTTGTCAATAATCAGAGGAACGCCATGTGCGTGTGCAGCATTTGCGAAACGCTCGATATCCAGAACACTCAAGGCGGGGTTTGCGATGGTTTCGCCAAAGACTGCCTTTGTATTGGGTTTGAATGCCGCTGCAAGTTCTTCCTCTGTGCAGTCGGGCGCAACGAAGGTGAAATCGATGCCCATTTTCTTCATGGTTACAGAGAAAAGGTTAAATGTGCCGCCGTAGATGGTGGAGGATGCAACGACATGATCCCCGCAATTTGCAACATTGAATACGGCGTAGAAATTTGCCGCCTGTCCGGAGGAGGTCAGCATTGCTGCTGTGCCGCCTTCCAGCGCAGCAATTTTTGCCGCAACCAGATCGCAGGTGGGGTTTTGCAGTCTGGAATAGAAATAGCCGGATGCCTCCAAATCAAAAAGCTGCCCCATGTGCTCACTTGTGTCATATTTGAATGTGGTGCTCTGGTAAATGGGAATCTGTCTGGGCTCCCCATTGCCGGGGGTATAGCCACCCTGTACACATTTTGTTTCGATACGATATTCACTCATGCTTCGTTCCTCCTTAGTAAAAATATAAAATAAAGTTGATGTTGGTTGCAGCAAATGCGAGGACAGGCAACAGGTAATAAAAAAGCCGTCCCAAGGAAAAACCTTGAGACGGCCAGTATAAACCGCGGTACCACTCAAATTGCATATAAAATATGCCACCTCTTCGGGCTCAAACAAGCCCTATGCTTTTACGCAGCAGTCACGGGAGGAGCCTACCGATACGTTTGTATTTTCGAACCTCCAGCTCAGAAGCCATAGACTATTGAATGAAATTGTTATCGGCTCACAGCAACCGCCGACTCTCTGAAAACGCAGACACTCAGTCCTCTTCGTCATCGCTTTTTGCTATCAAGTTGTTGAGGACTATTATAACATCCAAAAGACATTTGTCAACTGTTTTTTTGAGAGAAAAAAGAATTTTTTCCGGGCTAGGGCGTTTTTCTGCGTGGAAAAATATGATATACTGAAACGATAGGAAAAGAGATTTTTAGAAAACAAAGGAGGTGCGGAAATTGGAAATGCAGGAAAGAGAACGGGAGAAGAAACCGTTTACGCATCTTCATGTTCATACGGAATACAGCCTTCTGGACGGCTCTGCCAAGATAAAGGAGCTGGTGCAGCGGGTGAAGGAGCTGGGGATGGACAGCATTGCCATCACCGACCACGGTGCGATGTATGGTGCGGTGGAATTTTATAAGGCGGCACTGGAGGCCGGCATCAAGCCGATTCTCGGCTGTGAGGTTTATGTGGCGGAGGGCTCTCGCTTCACAAAGGAAGGCAAGGGCGGCGGCTATTATCATCTGGTGCTTCTGGCTGAAAATAATGAGGGCTACCATAATCTGATTAAGCTGGTTTCCTATGGCTTTACCGAAGGGTTTTATTATAAGCCGCGTGTGGATAAGGAGCTTCTGCGGAAATACAGCAAGGGCATTATTGCATCGAGTGCGTGCCTGGCAGGGGAGGTACCCAGAAATATTCTGAATGTATCCTATGAGAAGGCGAAGGAGGTCGCGCTGGAATATCTTGATATTTTCGGGGAGGGCAATTACTTTCTGGAATTGCAGGACCATGGGATTCGGGAGCAGAAGATTGTGAATGAGGCGTTGGTGCGGATGAGCAGAGAGACAGGGATTCCGCTGATTTGCACAAATGACAGCCATTATATTTATAAAGAGGACGCAGAGCCGCATGATATTCTGCTTTGCATCCAGACGGGGAAAACGGTTCTGGATGAGGACAGGATGCGTTATGAGGGCGGACAGTTCTATGTGAAAAGTCCGGAGGAAATGTATGATTTATTTTCCTTTGTGCCTGAGGCGTGCGCCAATACGGCGAGGATTGCCGAGCGGTGCAACGTAAGCTTTACGTTCCATGAATTGAAGCTGCCACGCTTTGATGTACCCGATGGGAAAACGGCAGAAGGCTATCTGCGCGAGATTTGTTATGCAGGGTTTGCAAAGAAATACCCTGCGGCGAAGGAAGAATGGAAGGAACGGCTGGAATATGAGCTTACCACGATTGAAAATATGGGGTATGTGGATTATTTCCTGATCGTCTGGGATTTTATCAAATATGCAAAGGATAACGGCATTATTGTTGGGCCGGGGCGTGGCTCTGCGGCAGGGAGCATGGTTTCCTACTGCCTTTCCATTACAACAATTGATCCGTTAAAGTACGATTTGATTTTTGAGCGGTTTCTGAACCCTGAGCGTGTCAGCATGCCGGATATTGACATTGACTTCTGCTATGAACGGCGGCAGGAGGTGATTGATTATGTTATCCGCAAATATGGCGAGGCAAATGTGGCGCAGATTATCACCTTCGGGACGATGGCGGCGCGAGCGGCAATCAAGGACGTTGGGCGCGCGCTGGCAATGCCCTATGCGGATGTTGACCGCATTTCCAAGATGATTCCGGCAGAACTGGGCATTACGATTGAAAAGGCACTGAAAATGAACCCCGACCTCAAGCATGCTTATGAGGAGGAAGATGATACGAAGCGGCTGATTGATACCTCTCTGCGCTTAGAGGGCTTGCCGCGCCATTCCTCTACCCATGCCGCCGGCGTGGTTATCTGCCGTGAGCCTGTTATGGAATATGTACCGCTGAGTGCGAATGACGGGCAGATCAATACCCAGTACACCATGACGATTCTGGAGGAGCTGGGACTGCTGAAAATGGACTTTCTGGGACTGCGGACACTGACGGTGATCCAGTCCGCAGTGCAGGAAATTGAGCGTATCCATGGGATTCGGTTAAACATGGAGGAGCTGCCCGAAAATGATTCTATGGTGTATGACATGATTTGCCAAGGCAAAACAGAGGGCGTGTTCCAGCTGGAAAGCGGCGGTATGAAGCAGTTTATGCGAGAGCTGCAGCCACGCTGCTTGGAGGATATGATTGCGGGGATTGCGCTTTATCGCCCCGGCCCGATGGATTTTATCCCGAAATATATCAAGGGGAAAAACGCAGACGGCAAGGTGCAGTATACCCATCCGAAGCTGGAGCCGATTCTGGAAAACACCTACGGCTGTATCGTGTATCAGGAGCAGGTAATGCAGATTGTGCGGGATCTGGCAGGCTACAGTCTGGGCAGAAGTGACTTGGTGCGTCGTGCAATGAGCAAGAAAAAGGCATCCGTGATGGCAGAGGAACGGGAAAAATTTATCCATGGGGATGGGGACGAGGTGCCCGGCTGTGTGAAAAACGGGATTCCCATAGAAGCGGCAGAAAAGATTTTTGATGAAATGACGGACTTTGCAAAATATGCCTTTAATAAAAGCCATGCTGCCTGCTATGCGGTGGTTGGCTATCAGACTGCTTGGCTGAAGGCGCATTATCCCGTGGAATTCATGGCGGCACTGATGACAAGCGTGATGGACAATGCGGCGAAGGTCAGCGGCTATATCGAGGAATGTAAGAAAATGGGGATTCAGCTTCTGCCCCCCGATATCAACGAAGGATATCGGCAGTTTTCCGTATCCGATGGGAAGATTCGCTTTGCGTTGGCGGCAATCAAGAATATCGGCAAGGGTGCGGTGGATGCACTGGTTGCGGAGCGCGAAAAAAACGGTAAATTCACCTCTCTGACGGATTTCTGCAACCGCATGGAGGGCGGAGAATGGAGCGTGCGCGGCATTGAAGGACTGATTAAGGGCGGCGCACTGGACAGCTTCGGCGGTTTCCGCAGTCAGTACATGGCGATTTATAAAGAGATACTTGCAGGAATCGGACATGCCAGAAAGAATAATATAGAAGGACAGCTGAACCTGTTTGACATGGGCGGTGACGAAAGCTTTCAGCAGACGGATGAACTGCCTTCCATTCGGGAATTTCCGCCGAAGGAGAAGCTTGCTATGGAAAAGGAAGCCTTGGGGATTTATGTCAGCGGACATCCTCTGGCGGAATATGAGAAACAGCTGCGGCGGAAAATCAGCAATACAAGCATGGATTTTCTGCCGGATGAGGAGGGCTCGCACCATACACAGATAGAGGACAGCACGAAGGTAATCGTTGGTGGGATGATTGCAGGGGTTTCTGTGAAATATACCAGAAATAATGATAAGATGGCATTTATCACACTGGAGGATTTCCAGGGGAGCATGGAGATTGTGGTGTTCCCGAAGGTGTATGAAAAATGTGCGCCGCTTTTGCAGGAGGATGCGGTACTGCTTATTCGTGGCAGGGCGAGTGTTTCCGCAGATGGCGAGGGCAAGGTGATTGCAGCGGATATCAAAAATCTGGAGCAGAACGAAGCGGCAGAGATTCCGTCCTCCGTATGGCTGAAGCTTGCGGCAGGGCAGAGTGTTCCCTTCGGACAGATTACGGCAATTCTCCGAAAATATCACGGGGATGTGCCGGTATATATTTATGATGAGAAAACGAGACAGAAAATGAAGGCAGACCGCATAAACTGGGTGACGGGTGAGGATGCCCTCTGCGAGGAGCTGCGGCAGCTGCTGGGCGAAAAAAATGTTGCGTTGAAATATTGAGGAGGAAAGCGTATGGCTGAAAAAATCGGAGCAGATACATCCTATATTTGTGTGAAGGCACTGGAAAAGGGTGTGAATATCATTGGCGTGACCCGTGGCGAGGTGACAAAGATTCATCATACGGAAAAGCTGGATCAGGGCGAGGTTCTGATTGCGCAGTTTACGGAGAATACCTCTGCCATGAAAATCAGAGGGAAAGCAGAGGTTTATACGCAGTTCGGCATGATTCGGGCAGGCGAAGTCGATATTGAGAAAAAATAATGCCGCAAAGGATTTTGTGTGGGAGTTTTTTTGCGGAGGATGAGGAGGAATTTAGATGGTAGAACGGAAGAATGAAAAGAAAATCAGAAAAATCGGCGTACTGACCAGCGGCGGCGATGCGCCTGGCATGAACGCGGCAATTCGTGCAGTTGTCAGAACGGCAAAATATTACGACGTGGATGTTGTAGGTATCCGCAAGGGCTATGCAGGGCTGATTGGCGGCGAAATTAAGGAAATGCACAGCAGAGATGTTTCCAATGTGCTGAACCTTGGTGGTACGATTCTGCATACGGCACGCTGCCCCGAAATGATGACGGACGAGGGTCTGGATAAGGCGGCGGCAATCTATAAGATTTTGGGACTGGATGCACTGGTTGTCATCGGTGGGGACGGCTCCTATCGCGGTCTGGCGGAATTGGTGAAAAGAGGGGTTAATGGCGTGGGGATTCCTGCGACGATTGACCTGGATATGAAGGGGACGGAATATACGATTGGCTTTGATACGGCGGTCAATACCGGTATGGATGCGCTGAATAAGCTGAGAGATACCTCCAACTCCCATGAAAGATGCTCCGTTGTAGAGGTGATGGGCAGAGATGCCGGCTACATTGCCGTATGGTGCGGTATGTGCGGCGGCGCTGAGGAGGTTATGTTTCCTGAGGAGAAGGAAAACATCAACAGCGACAGAGTGATTCAGCAGATTTTGGAGAATAGAAGTATCGGCAAACGCCATAATCTAGTAGTAGTGGCAGAGGGCGTTGGCGGTACGCAGAAGCTGGCGCAGGATATTCAGGAGATTACTGGGATTCAGACCAGAGCGACCATTCTGGGACATCTGCAAAGAGGCGGCAGCCCGACGGCGACCGACCGCATGCACGCATCTATGATGGGCTATCATGCGGTGAAGGCAATTCTGGAGGGCAGGGAAAACATTGCGGTTGCCTATAACAGAGGGCGCTACGAGATTCTGGATTTGCTGGAGTCCCTACAGATGGACAAGGAATTAGACCCCGAAATTTACGATGTAATCAAAATTCTTTCGATTTGATTGAAATTCTAATTGAAATGAAAAAATACGACAGAAAAAAGGAGGTGCCGCAATATGCGAAAAACGAAAATTGTCTGCACATTGGGGCCTGCAACAAATGATGTGGAAATTATGAAGCAGCTGATTCAGAACGGTATGGATGCCGCGAGAATCAATTTTTCCCACGGGACATACGAAACCCATGCGGAAACGATTGCGAAGCTGAAACAGGCGAGAGAGGAGCTGAACGCCCCCATCCCCCTGATTCTGGATACAAAGGGGCCCGAAATCCGCGTGAAAACCTTCAAGGAGGATAAGGTGAGACTGGAGGAGGATGCAACCTTTACCCTGACCACCAGAGAGGTGGAGGGGGATGTGAATATTGTTTCGGTGACCTATGCAGACCTGCCGAAGGATGTACACAGAGGCTCCAGAATTCTGATTGATGACGGGCTGATTGAATTGAAGGTAGAGGATATTACGGAAACGGATGTTGTCTGCAAGGTTATCAACGGCGGTGTTGTGAAATCCCGCAAGGGCGTAAACCTGCCGGGGGTGGAGGTGAACCTGCCTTCCCTGATGGAAAAGGATATTGAGGATTTGAAATTCGGCGTGGAGAACGGCTTTGATATTGTGGCGGCATCGTTTATCCGCTCAGCGGAGGATGTGCTGAAAATCCGCAGAGTGCTTGAGGAAAACGGCGGCGGACAGATGCATATTATCTCCAAGATTGAAAATCAGCAGGGCGTGGAAAATATTGATAAAATTCTGGAGGCTTCGGACGGGATTATGGTTGCCAGAGGGGATCTGGGCGTAGAAATTCCGCCGGAGGAGGTACCTTTGGTGCAGAAAATCCTGATTGCGAAGGCGAACCGCATCGGCAAGCCTGTTATCACTGCCACGCAGATGCTGGAGAGCATGGTACACAGCCCTCGCCCGACCAGAGCAGAGGCAAATGACGTTGCAAATGCGATTTTTGACGGCAGTGATGCCATTATGCTTTCGGGCGAAACGGCGGCAGGGGCATATCCTCTGGAGGCGGTTGCAACGATGGCGAGAATCGCACTGAAGGCGGAAAGTGCTGTGGATTATGCGGCAAAGCTTGCGAATACGACAGAGCCGGCGAGAGTGAATATTACAAATGCGATCAGCATGGCGGCTTGCGCAACAGCGGCAGAACTGAAAACGGCGGCAATCACAACGGTAACAAAATCCGGCTTTACGGCAAGAATGATTTCCCGTTATCGCCCTGCCTGCCCGCTCATTGCAAGCACATCGGACGAAACGGTATGGCGGCAGATGAACCTCATCTGGGGCTGTAAGCCGATGCTTTATACAGGAGAGCTGCCCCGCGGCGGTGTATTTGATACAGCTTTGGAAATCGCAGTGAAAAGCGGCTTGCTGAAAAACGGCGATACGGTTGTTTCCGCATTGGGGATGCCCCTTGGCTTTAGCGGCGCAACAAACACTCTGCGTGTGGATATCGTGGGGGATGTGCTTTGCAAGGGCAAGGGCGTTGGCACGAAAAGGGCGACAGGCACAGCCAGAGTCATTACCGCAAGGGACGGCGTGGAGCGCACCTTCCATCAGGGGGACATTCTGGTGACAACGGCAACGGACAGCAGCTTTATGCCCTATATCCGTAAGGCGGCGGCAATCGTGGTCGGGCCTCTGGATCAGAATGTAAACAGCCATGCGGAGGTTGCAGGGATGGCACTGGATATTCCTGTGATTGTCTGCAATGCGAAGGTGGTTGACTTTATTCCTGCCCATTCGCTGATTACGGTAGATGCGGAAAAGGGATTTGTTTACAAAGGGATTCCGAAGGAAGAATAAGGAACAGCAGGAATAAATTGGAAAGCGGGTTAAATCTGAAAAATCAGATTTAATCTGCTTTTTTTGTGCGCTTTATTGCATCAAAATACTGAATGAAAATATGACTAATGAAATGTACACAAATGACAAACAAACATCCCTGTGTGAAGGAATCATTTTATAACTTTTGGATGAATATTTGTACAAAAGAACGATATTTCAATGGTTTTTTGTCGAAATAGTGAATTGACGAATTCTTAACAGGGTGTTAACATATACCATGTAGATTCAAGATATTGAAGTGTTTTAATATACATACACCCGCTATCATACATCACAATGCTCTTGAATCACAAAAAAATTTATGTATTCAAAGGAGGCTATTATTATGAGTACACCACTGATTAGCGCTGACAATACATGGGCGCTGATGGCTATTACCTGCGGTTGGGCTGCATTCTCTATCTATGCAGAACAGACATGGAAATGGGCATCTAAAGTATCCGGTGCGATCGTTGCTTTGATTGGCGCACTGGTTTTGACAAACCTGGGTATCATCCCTACAAACTGCGTTTGGTTCGACGATATCGTATGGGGCTATGTTGTTCCTATGGCAATCCCCATGCTGCTGTTGAGCTGCGACATTCGTAAGATTGGTAGAGAAGCAGGTAAGATTCTGATTATCTTTATGATTGGTGCAATCGGTACATCCGTTGGTGCAATCTTGGGCTTCAAGGTGCTGGGCAACCATGTAAAGGATCTGGCAGGCGTAGCTGCTATGATGACAGGCTCCTACATCGGCGGTACTGTAAACTTCGCTGCAATGGCAAGTGCATTTCAGGTACCCGGCGACACAACATCCGCAGCGGTTGTAGCGGATAACCTGCTGATGACTCTGTACTTCTTTGTACTGATCATGATTCCTACACTGAAGTTCTTTAAGACAAAATTCACACATCCTCATATTGATGAAATCAATGCAAGAGGTGTGGATGAGGCTGCAAAAACACAGGCGGCTGCATTCTGGGCAAAGAAACCCATCTCTCTGTGTGACATTGCAATCAACTTTGCAATCAGCGTAATCGTTGTTTGGGTTTCCACAGAAATCGCAGGTTTCATTTCCGCAGCGTTCCCTTCCGGCAACGGCATAATCACAGACCTGATTGGCGGTCTGTTCGGCAACAAGTATCTGATTCTGACAACCATTACAATGATTATCGCGACAATTTTCTCCAAACCACTGGAGGGTCTGTCCGGTTCTCAGGAATTGGGTACATACCTGATTTACCTGTTCTTCTTTGCAATCGGCGCACCTGCATCCATCAAGGCTATCTTCCTGAATGCACCTCTGCTGCTGGTATTCTGTGCAATCATGGTAATCGTAAACATGCTGTTCTGCTTCGTATTCGGCAAGCTGCTGAAATTTGACCTGGAGGACTGCATTCTGGCATCCAACGCCTGCATCGGCGGCCCCACAACAGCGGCGGCTATGGCAATCTCTCAGGGCTGGATCAAGCTGGTAGGTCCTATCATGTTGGTAGGTACTCTGGGCTACGTTGTAGGTACATACTTCGGTACTATCGTAGGTAACTTCTTGGGCGCATAAGCATAAGCGAACAGAGAATAGAAATAGAATTGGAAGAAAGAAAAGAAGGAAGGCAAGAATTATGATTTTTGACGGACACAGTGATATTTTTACAGACGTAACGGTTCGCAGATTGAAGGGCGAAACGCAGGTTCTGAAAAATCACCATCTGCCTCGTTTAAGAAAGGGCAACATCGAAGGCGGCTGCTTTGTTCTGTGGATTGATCCTCCCTATGATGCAGATCCTGCAAAGAGACTGGGAGAGCTGATGCACTGCATTAAGGACGAAATGGCTGAGTGTGAAGAAGCGGTTGTTGTAAAGAACCTGAAGGAAATCGAAGAAGCAAGAAAAGCAGGCAAGTTTTATATTCTGCCCGGACTGGAAGGGCTTTCCGGCATCGGTACGGATCTGGATAAGATTGACGAGCTGTATGATTTCGGCTGCCGTCATGCAATGCTTTCCTGGAACGAACAGAACGATTTGTCTACAGGGACGAAGGGCGACCCCAACAGAGGGCTGACCGAGCTGGGCAAAAAGGCTGTCAGAAAGCTGCATGATAAGCACATGCTGGTAGATGTTTCCCATACAAATGAACGTACCTTCTGGGACATGGCAAAGGTGGGCGGCGGCCCCTTGATGGCATCCCATTCCAATGCAAGAGCGTTGGCAGATGTAGTCAGAAATCTGACAGACTGCCAGCTTCTGGAAATCAGAGATACAAACGGGATTGTTGGGCTGAACTCCTTCAATATGCTGGTTGACAAGGATGTGAAGGAACAGACCGTAGATGGTTTGATTCGCCATGCAGACTACATTGCAAATAAAATCGGTGTAGAGCATCTGGCATTTGGCTTTGACTTCTGTGAATTTCTGGATGACGAAGCTGCCGGCTCCTTCTGTGATCAGGAAAATACCTTTACAGTAGGTCTGGAGGACTGCACACACGTTCCTGCTATGGTAGAAAAAATGAAGAAAGCAGGCTTCAGCGACAAGGAATTGGAAATGATTTGTCGTGGTAACTGGATGAATTTGATTCAGAGAGTCATTGGCTGAGTTGCGTATAAAAAATGAATATTTGCCGGGGGCCAAGGGGGTTTCCCGGCATTTTTATAAGCAAAAACAAGGCAAAAGATGAGAAAAGAGGGATACAGTATGATTTTTGATGGACATAGTGACATTTTCAGCGATGTAAGATATAAAAGAGAAGCAGGCGAAACACAGGTATTGAAGAATCATCATCTGGACAGACTGCGTAAGGGCGGCATCGGCGGTGCATGCTTCGTTATCTGGGCAGATACCTACAATGGTCACGCACCTAAGGATGAAATGGAAGCTATCGTTAAGGGCATCAAGGGAGAAATGGCTGAAACAAAGGAATTTGTTTTGATTCATAATGTGGAGGAGCTGAAGGCGGCAGAGGCAGCAGGCAAATTTGCAATCCTGCTGGGGATCGAGGGTCTGGCAGGCATCGGCGAGGATTTGAGCAAGATCGATGAGCTGTATGACTTGGGTGCGCGTCATGCAATGCTGACATGGAATGAAGAAAATGCATTGGCAACCGGTGTAAAGGGTGACCCCAACAGGGGTGTAACCGAGCTGGGCAAGCAGGCAATTAAGAAGCTGCAGGAAAAGAAGATGATTCTGGACGTTTCTCATATCAATGAAAAATCCTTCTGGGATGTTATCGATCTGGCAACAGGCCCTATTCTGGCATCTCATTCCAATGCGAAGGCGCTGGCAAGCGCAGCAAGAAACCTGACAGATGATCAGCTGAGAGCAATCAGAGATACCAATGGTCTGGTTGGGCTGAATGCCTTCGGTGATTTTATCAGCGACAACAAGGCAGAGCAGGATGTTGACCATCTGGTAAACCATGCTACCTATATCGCAGATAAGATTGGTGTAGAACATCTGGGCTTCGGCTTTGACTTCTTTGACTTCTTGGATTCCGATTCCATGAAGAGCTACAGCGATCAGGATGACTCCCGTCTGAAGGGCATGAAGGACTGCTCCGAGGTTCCTGTTCTGATTGAAAAGCTGAGAAAAGCGGGCTTCACAGAAAAGGATCTGGAAATGATTAGCGGCGGCAACTGGACAAACCTGATTCAGAGAGTTTTGGGCTAAAAAAGAGAAATGACATAAAAAAGAGAGACTGTGAAAGCAGTCTCTTTTTGTGTGCAGATATCAGAAGAATTTGGGGGTCATTGCCCAGATGGAAATGCAGTCCTCATCCCCGTTATTGATATATTTATGGGGCAGGGTGCTATTGAAATAAATGCTGTCCCCCTCATGCAGGACATAATCCTTGCCATTGAGATAGACCGTCAGGGAGCCCTTCAGCACATAGCCACATTCCTCGCCCTCGTGGCAGAGGGGCTTTTTATCGTAGGTGTAGCCTGCTTTTAAGGTAATTACCATCATATCCAGTGCGCGGTCATCTCGATTGGTATGCAGAAGCTTATAAAAGCTGCTGTCATGGTGGGTGACGATGGTGCGGTGCGAACCCTTGCGAATAATCAGCTGCTCCTCGTGTGGTTCTTCGTAAAAGAAATAATTGATATTGGTATCTAATGCTTTGGCAAGCCGCCAAAGGCTGGTAACAGAGGGAACAACAAGGTCGCGCTCAATCTGGCTGATGAGACCTGTGCTGACATCGGAAAGCCTGGAAAGCTCGGCAATACTTAGCTTTTTATCTAAGCGCAGCTGTTTTAGTTTTCCACCGATCATAAGCTCCATTTTTATTGCCCTCCCATGATTTTTTCAAAGAATTTATACGCTTATTGTATCATTTTTGGGCAAGAGGTACAACTCTTTTTCAAAAAAAGAGGAAGAAAAAGCAAGGGGCAGAAAGTTGAATTTTCGGTTGTTTTCGTTGCAAATTGGGTGTCGGTATGGTATGATAGGAAGGATTATATTGAGGAAGAATACACAGAAGGAGAATATTATGTTAACAAGCAAGCAGAGAGCCTTTTTGCGCGGAATGGCAAACGGAATGGACGCAATTTTTCAGGTAGGCAAGAACGGCGTAACCCCTGAACTGAGAGATACGGTTTACAATGCACTGGAGGCAAGAGAGCTGGTAAAAATCAGTGTTCTGGATAATAATATGCTGGGTGCAAGAGAGGCGGCAGAAATGCTGGCAAGCAGAACGGGCGCAGAGGTGGTACAGGTGATTGGCAACAAATTTGTGCTGTACCGTGCGGCGAAAAAGCCTGTAATCGAGCTGCCGCAGGCAAAGAAATAAGAACCCGAAACCGACAGCGGGGAAAGAAGGAACAGAGATGAGAAATGAAATTGCAAACTTCAGGGATTGCAAAAGTATTGCCATTATGGGCGGCACCTTTGATCCGATTCACCATGGACATCTGGTGACAGCAGAGGCGGTGCGCTATCGCTTCAAGGTGGACAAGGTGGTTTTTATGCCGGCAGGGCAGCCTGCGCATAAGACAAACAAAAAGGTGACACATAATGAGCATCGCTATCTGATGACGGTGCTGGCAACGATGCGAAATGAAAATTTTGAGGTTTCCCGTATTGAGATTGATCGCGCCGGCGTGACGTATACGATTGATACGATTGAAGAACTGAAAAGGATGTGCAGACCGGATGTGCGGCTGTATTTTATTACGGGTGCGGATGCCATCCATCAGATTATGACATGGAAGGAATCGGAACGACTGCTTGGCATGTGCGATTTTGTGGCGGTGACAAGACCCGGCTACGATAAATCGAAGCTATTTCAGGATATTGGCGAAATCAGGGAGAAATTTTCCAGTCGGGTGCATTATATGGAGGTGCCTGCACTGGCAATTTCATCTTCTGATATTCGGGAGAGAGCCAAGCGCGGTGCGCCGATTAAATATCTTCTGCCGCAGGAGGTAGAGGACTATATTCATAAATTTGGGTTGTATCAGGATGATGCGGAGGATGAGGTGAAATTTATGCTGCCTGTGGAAACAATGCAGGAAAAATTGCAGTCTGCGCTTTCGGTCAAGCGTTATATTCATACGATGGGCGTGGCGGAGGAAGCAGTCAAGCTGGCGGAAATCTACGGTACGCCGCAGGACCAGCAGAAGGCGCGCGTGGCAGGGCTTCTGCATGATTGTGCAAAGGATTACCCAGAAGCTATGCGGCTGCGGTTCTGCAAGGAATATAAGGTGAAAATGGATGAAATCATGGAAAAACAGACTGATTTGATTCATCCGTTTTTAGGCGCAGAGGTCGCAAGGAGAGAATATCAGGTAACGGATGAGGATATTCTCAATGCCATCCGCTACCATACAACTGGGCGCGCAGGCATGTCTCTGCTGGAAAAAATCATTTTCATTGCGGATTATATCGAGCCGAACAGAGAAAAATTTGACGGTCTGGAGGAAGCCAGACGTTTGGCATATCTGGATTTAGACATGGCGATGAAATATATTCTGGAAAGCACCATTGCTTTCGTGAAGGAGCGCGGCAGACTGCTGCACCCCTTGTCTCTGGAGGCATTGGAATACTATAAGCATTGTGTGGAAAAGGAGGAAACGGAATGAACGCATTAGAAGCGGCAAAGGTTGCCGAAGCAGCACTGGAGGATAAGCTTGGAGAGGACATCAAGGTGCTTGACCTGAGAGGGCTTTCCAATATTGCGGACTGCTTTGTAATCGCAAGCGGCAAAAACGCGAACCAGCTGCATGCGATGGCGAATGAAGTGGAGCAGAAGCTGTTTCAGCAGGGCGTAAAGCTGCACCACAGCGAGGGCTACAGCGGCGGCACTTGGATTCTGCTGGATTTTGGCAATCTTCTGGTGCATCTGTTTAACAGAGAGGAAAGAGAGTTTTACGGGCTTGACCATGTATGGGGAGACGCAAAGGCGCTCTGATTCCTTGTAATAAGCATCACTTATAACGAAAATAGAATTTTTAAATAGTCTGATTTTTACAGAGAAAAGCCTCCACTTGGGGGCTTTTTTGGTTAAAACTGCTGTTTTTACGGAGCGGATGTATCAAAAATTTTTCTCAGAAAAGCGTTCAGGTGATGGATTTGACAAGATTTTTAGAAGCGAAAAAAAATGCTTGAATATGGCGAAAATTTGCAGTACAGTAAATTTGTCAGGAGAAATAAATCTCTTTAGAATTGTGTTGTTAAAAGTTAGAAAGGACGGAAACAATAATGGAAAAGATTTATCAGGGCAAGACAAAGGACGTTTACAAACTGGAAAACGGCAATGTGCTGCTGAAGTTCAAGGATGACTGCACAGGCAAAGACGGCGTATTTGACCCCGGCGAAAACTCTGTTGGTCTGCAGATTGAAGGCATTGGTAAAGCAAACCTGGAAACATCCATCAAATTCTTTGAAATTTTGAAGGAAGCAGGTGTTAAGACACATTATGTTTCCGCTGATCTGGATAACGTAACAATGGAAGTTCTGCCTGCAACTGTATTCGGTCATGGTCTGGAAGTTATTTGCAGACTGAAAGCAACAGGTAGCTTCATCCGTCGTTACGGCGAATATATCGAAGACGGTACACCCATCGAAGGTGGCTATGTAGAAACAACCTTCAAGAATGACGCTCTGGGCGATCCTCTGGTAACAAAGGACGGTCTGGTTGTTCTGGGTATCATGACAGCTGAAATGTATGACAGCATGAAGGCACAGACACTGCAGATTACAAAAATCGTTGCAGCTGAACTGGCTAAGCTGGGTCTGGATCTGTATGATATCAAATTTGAATTCGGCTACAATAAGGATGAAGTTATCCTGATTGACGAAATCGCATCCGGTAACATGCGTGTATACAAAGACGGCAAGTATGTTGATCCCGTTACACTGACAAAGATCATCAACGGCTAATAGGGTGTCGGCAAAGCCGACTTCTAAGTCGAAAACAGGCGGTGCTTTTTAAGTACCGTCTTTTTTTGTACAAAAAAATCCTCTCTGTACATGTGAACAGAGAGGATTTATGCTTATTACTTTTTATATTTTGTATCGATTTTGGAAATGGAAAATACGCAAAGCAGCAAAATCAGCAGCCATCCATACAGAATGGGGCGACTGCCGGGAAAGGGAATATCCAGACATGCCTTGCCGACGAACAGAACGCCGAGCAGAAGATTCATTTTACCAATCTCCTTTAGATAAGCAGGGATATCCTTTTCTTCAATATTTTCCAGAACGCGCTTGGTATAAAAAATCGTTTGACCATAGAGGGCAAAAACGCCTCGGGCAAAGAAATAAATACCTGCGAGAAATAGCAGCGTCACAGCGTTTTCTCCTCCTTTCCGGCGGTGTAAATTCTTGCAACACAGCCTGTTTCATGGTAAACTTATCAAATATGTGGCAGAAATCAGTAAGAGCGTTTGTTTGCTCTCTTGTTCAGGCTAGTCTGACGGTCATTCGCCTGCTTCATCCACTCCTTCATCTTGTCTTCAAAATCGGAAGATGCATTGACGGAGGACTGGGGACGGAAATATTCCTGCGCAGGGTTCGCAGATGCTTCGCTCTGTCTGCGGGGCTGCTTGTTGAAGGGCTTGTTGGACTTGGGACGGCGTTCCTCCTTAGGCAGAGCCTCACGGATGGAAAGCGCGATTTTGTGGCTTTCTTCATCAATGGAAAGCACCTTTACCTTTACCATATCGCCAACCTTTACATGGTCATTGATATCCTGAACGAAGCTGTTGGCTACCTGAGAGATATGCACCAAGCCCTGCGTGTTGCCGAGAGAAACAATAGCGCCAAAGGGCTTGACACGAACAACTTTACCTTCTACGATGCTGCCGACTTCTAATTTTTCAGACATTCCTGTATACACTCCTGTTCAAATGATGAATTGTTTGACTTGTTTTACGCAGAAAATACTGCGTATAGTGGGTATTATATCATAGATAAAAAGGGAATACAAATAAAATTCGGTTACAAATTTGGAGGCTTTTATGAAGAAAAAAGATGAGATTATTCTGGAGATTGCAGATGTGAATTTTCCCAATAAGGCGTATGGGTATTACGAAGGAGAAAAGGTCATCGTGAAAAATGCTGTGCCCGGGCAGAAGGTGCAGGCACAGGTGTTCAAAAAACGGGGCAGCGGCGTGGAGGCGCGCCTGCAGGAGGTCATCGAACGCTCTCCGTTGGAAAGAGAAACAGGAATGTGCTCCCATTATGCACTTTGCGGCGGCTGCACCTATCAGACCATGCGGCATGAGGAGGAGCTCAGACTCAAGGAGCGACAGGTAAAACGGCTGTTGGAAAACGCAGGGATTTGTGTGCAAAGCTGGGAAGGCATTGTGCCTGCGCCTTCCGAGACGGGCTATCGCAATAAGTGTGAATTTTCCTTCGGAGACGAGGAAAAGGACGGCGACTTAGCACTTGGGATGCGCAAACGCATGAGCTATTATGAGGTTGTGACGCTGAAGGACTGTAATATTGTCGATGCGGATTATCTGCGAATCATCGAAGGGACGCTGCAATTCTTTCAGGAGAGAAAGGTGCCGTTTTATCATAAGGCACGTCATGATGGCTCTCTGCGCCATCTGGTCGTACGAAAGGGCGCGGCAACAGGCGAAATTTTAATCAATCTGGTGACTTCCTCTGAGGTTCCCTTTTCCGTAGAGGAATTTAAGGATATGCTGCTCGGACTGGAATTGGACGGCTCCGTCTGCGGTATTCTGCATTCTGTGAATGATGGACTGGCGGATGTGGTCAAAAGCGACGAAATGCGCTTGCTCTATGGCAGAGATTTCTTTATGGAAAAGCTGTTTGATCTGGAATTTAAGGTTTCTGTGTATTCCTTCTTCCAGACGAATTCCGCCGGCGCGGAAAAGCTTTATTCCATTGTAAAGGAATTTGCCGGAGATGTGGCGGATAAGACGGTTTTCGACCTGTACTGTGGCACAGGTACGATTGGGCAGATTATGGCTGAAGCAGGTTCTAAAAAGGTGATAGGGATTGAATTGATTGAAGAAGCGGTTGTAGCTGCAAATGAAAATGCAAAGCGTAATCATCTCGAAAACTGTACCTTCCTCGCAGGAGATGTGCTGAAAATGGTGGATGAGCTTAAGGAAAGACCCGACCTGATTATTGTAGACCCACCCAGGGATGGGATTCACCCGAAGGCGATTGGGAAGATTATTGCATTTGGCACACCGGAGATTGTTTATGTTTCCTGCAAACCGACTTCCCTCGCAAGGGATCTGGAGATTTTTCAGCAGGAAGGGTATCTGGTGGAACGGGTGAAGCTGATGGATATGTTTCCCAGAACGGTTCACGTGGAGACTATCTGTTTGCTGTCAAAGGTGAACCCTAATAAATAATATGTAGCAAACAAAGAACTTTCTTTGCTTGACGCTTTACCTTTTTGCGCGTATCATGAGGAAAACGAAAGAAGAAGGAGATTCAGATGAAACGGTTAGAACGGGTATATTGCAGGGCATTTCAAGGTGTATTTCGTGCGGCATTGCCGTTCATGCCCTACAGAGAACCGAAAATTTTACATAGCATTGTCCAAATTCCCGATGTATTGCAGGAACGGAACATTTCTAAGGTGCTTCTGGTGACGGATGAAAGTATTCGTGGACTTGGCTTGACAAAGCACTTAGAGGAGGAGCTGCGGCGGCGAAGCATCTTCTGCGCGGTTTATGACAAAGTGGTAGCAAACCCGACGATTCAGAATATTGAGCAGGCGCGTGCGGTATATCTGAAAAGCGGTGCGCAGGCAATGATTGCCTTTGGCGGCGGCTCTGTGATGGACTGCGCGAAGGTAACGGGAGCAAGAATTGTGAAGCCGAGGAAGCCTGTTTATAAAATGAAGGGTTTATTGCGGATATGCAAGCCTTTGCCGCTATTGATTGCGGTGCCGACAACGGCAGGAACAGGCAGTGAAACCACATTGGCGGCGGTCATTACGGACAGCGGCACGAAGCACAAATATCCCATCAATGATTTTTCCCTGATTCCGCAATATGCCGTTTTGGATTATCATGTGACGTTGGGACTGCCGAAGGGCATTACCGCAACGACGGGCATGGATGCGCTGACGCATGCCGTAGAAGCGTATATCGGCGGCAGCACGACGAAGCAGACGCGCTTTATGGCAGAGCATGCGGTGCGTCTGATTTATGAAAATCTGCGGAAGGCTTATGAGGATGGGCAGAATAAAAAGGCGAGAGCGTATATGTTGGAGGCGGCATACTGCGCAGGGATTGCGTTTTCGCGATCCTATGTGGGCTATGTCCATGCAATCGCACATTCCCTTGGCGGACAATACGGCGTGGCACATGGGCTTGCAAACGCTGTTATTTTGCCGTATTTCTTAGAGGAATACGGAGATGCCTGTGTGCCGCAGCTGGCGAAGCTGGCGCGCTGTGTCGGGATGGTGCCGAAGCATACGAGTGACCGCAGGGCGGCGGCCTCCTTTATCCTCTGGGTAAAGGAAATGAACCGCTACATGCAGATTCCCGAAACAATCAAGGAAATCCGCAGGGAGGATATTCCTGCGTTATCGAAGCATGCCGCGGCGGAGGGCAATCCGCTTTATCCTGTGCCGGTGCTGATGGATGCGAAGGAGCTGGCAGGGATGTATGAAAAAATCATGGAGAAGGGAGCGAGATAAGATGCAGAAAAAGCTGGAAAAGCAACGGGCGTTTTTTCGCAGCGGAAGAACCATTCCGCTTGCCTTCCGAAAAAAGGCATTGAAACGCTTAGGAAGAGCCATTCGCCAACACGAAAAGGAAATCTACGCAGCACTGCGCGAGGATTTGAATAAATCCAAAACAGAGACGTTTATGTGTGAGGTGGGGATGACTCTGGCAGAATTATCCTATATGCTGAAGCACCTGGAGGGCTGGGCGAAAAAGAAATATGTCCGCAGTCCATTGGCGCAGTTTTCTGCTACAAGCTTTACGGTGAAGGAGCCGTATGGCGTGGCACTTATCATGTCCCCCTGGAATTACCCCTTCATGCTGACGATGGAGCCGCTGATTGGGGCGATTGCGGCAGGCAACTGTGCGGTGGTCAAGCCTTCTGCTTATGCGCCTGCAACCTCTGCGGTGATACGGAGGATTTTACGGGCGTGCTTTCCGGAGGAATATATATTTGTGGTGGAGGGTGGCAGAGCAGAAAATCAGGCACTCCTAGACCAGAGGTTTGATTATATCTTCTTTACCGGCGGTGTGACGGTTGGCAAAGAGGTGATGGCGAAGGCAGCGAAGCACCTGACCCCTGTGACGTTGGAGCTGGGCGGCAAAAGCCCCTGTGTGGTTGACCGTACCGCAAAGCTGGAGCTGGCGGCAAAGCGGATTGCGTTCGGCAAGCTGTTAAACTGCGGACAGACTTGTGTTGCACCGGATTATATTCTGGTGGAAAGAAGCGTCAAGGATGAATTTCTTGTTTATCTGAAAAAATGGATTGTGCGGATGTACGGTGCGGATGCAACGGAAAATGACGCGTATGTGAAGATGATTAACCAAAAGCATTTTGACCGCGTGACGGGCTTGATTGACCCTGAAAAGGTGATATTCGGCGGTGGCCGGAATGAAAGAACGATGCAGATTCAGCCAACCATTCTGGATGATGTGACGGCTGAGGATGCCGTGATGCAGGAAGAAATCTTCGGACCGATTTTCCCGATTCTGTCTGTGGACAGCATGGCGGAGGCGGAGGAATTTATCTGTAAAAGAGAAAAGCCGCTGGCGTTGTATCTTTTTACGCAAAATAAGGCCCTTGCGGAGCGATTCCTCAGATATGTGCCCTTTGGCGGCGGCTGCATCAACGATACGATTATCCATCTGGCAACAAGCAGAATGGGCTTTGGTGGTGTTGGCGGCAGCGGCATGGGCAGCTATCACGGAAAGAAAAGCTTTGAAACCTTTAGCCATGAAAAGAGTATTGTAAATAAGCATACATGGATGGATCTGCCTGTCAGATATGCGCCGTATCATAGGATACAGAGGCTGCTGCTGCGGCTGTTCCTGCGATAAATAAAAAAAGAACCGAAGGGTGCGCCCAGATAAGAAACCTTGCATTCTGAAATGCTGAAAGCTACGGCTACTGCGTCAGTTCCCCTTGACAGCCTAAGTCAAAGGATGCCTGCGGGAAACTTTCTTGTACCCGCAGTCTTTCAGCTATTTCATTTTCTTCATGTTTTCTTATTGGGACACACCTAATAGAGCATCTCTTTTTCTCGTGTTTATGCGCCGCACATTTCAGGCTCATCTTCCTCCACAATCTTTGTTGCCAGAGGGCGATATTTTCCGCTTTCCCAACGGTGATTCTGGCTGTGAATCCAAAGCATTGCAAGAACAATACCCAGCACGCCCAGAACCAGAGAAGGCAAAACAGGAGAAATATTCGGAATCAGCTTCGGCACACCAAAATACCCCAGCACAATGCCTACGATAAAGCCGATAAAGGGCAGGCCATACATCACGATTACTGCATTAAAAAATGCGTTTTCCTGCAGCTCCAGCTCCACCCAATCGCCTTCCTCTGCATCGCAGAGATTTTTTGCTTCGATATCCATTTCCGTTTTCATCATGCCGGAAAAGCAAGCTCTGCATTCCCCGCAGGCTTCTTTTCTCTGAATTTTTACCATTGCCAGATCGCCTTTTACTTCATGTACGATACCTCTCATACGCGTAACCACCTTTCTATCTCTTTCCCTGCATCCCGCTTTTGCTGAAGGCAGGGCACAGTATATGCTCAAAACTCATTTTATTACTTTTCTAACCTTATCGCATTATACAACAAAATCGTCATAAAAAAAAGTGGTTTTCCACGGAATTATTGACAAATGTCAGATTTTTTTCTGCGATAGCACCAAAGCACAAAATTTTTGCAAAGCGCACCCAAGGGAACCGCAAACAGCAGCCCCCAGAAGCCGAACATCCGCCCAAAAGCCGCCAGAGAAAGCAGAACCAGAACGGGATGCAGCTCCAATTTCTGCCCGACTGCCTTCGGCACAATGAAAATGCTGTCCACCTGCTGTAAGAGAAGAATCAGCACAGACGCATAGACCGCCTTCATGGGCGCGCCGCTGAAAAGTCCTGCAAGCACCGCCAGGAAAAACGCCATCACCGCCCCAAAATACGGAATCAGATTAGAAAAGCCGGAAACCAGACCAATCAGAATTCCATGCGGCAGACCGACAATCGTAAACGCCGCCGAAAACAACACCGCCATAACAGACGCATCCAGAAGCTGCCCACTGAGGTAGCCCGCAAAAACCGTATACACCTCATGAAAAAGATTTTTTGCGTGTTTCGTGATTTTTTCTCCCAGAAGAACCCTGCTCAATTCGCCCGCAATCCCACGAATTTTTTCCTTCTCCATCAGGAGATAAAACGCTACCACCGCCCCAAGCAGAACGTCCAGCAGACTGCCGCCGATATTCGGAATCACATCCGCCAGCCATAGCATCCTCTCCTGCATCCAATGCGTCGCCTGCTCTATCCACCGAGAAAAAATCCACTCCGCATTCCGGAGAATCCCCATTTCCGCCAGCTTCAAATTCAGAAGCACAAGCATGTCTCCTGCCTGTCGAATATAGTCACCAATCTGCTCCGTCAGGGCAGACAGATTCGTTTGTCCGATTTTTCTTGCCAGAAAACCGCCTATCAGAAAGAGAATCAGCCCGATGGAAAGATATGTCAGCGTTGCGCCTGCCTTGCGGTTGCGGATGCGGCTGCGGTGATATAATGTACACCGCTTTTCATAAAACCTCTGCCAGAATGCAGTCAGCGGTTCAAGCAGCAGTGTAAAGAAAAACGCCCAGAAAACAGGCGCAAAAACGGCGAGGAATGTCCCCGCCGTCTGTAATATGACATTTTTCGCCACAAAGAGCCGCAACAGCAGTGCAATCATCCCCACCAGAAGCAAAACGGTAAGAATGACGTGAAAACCGATTTCCATGTATTTTCTATTCCACGGAAGCCGCATACGCCGCCCTCTTTCGCACGAATTTTTTTGATTTTCTTATTTCAGCCTTGCCAGAACCAGCTTCAGATATTCCCAGATACGGATGGTAGAGGAAATACTGAGTCTTTCATCGGGTGTATGCACATCGTACATATTGGGTCCCAGAGAAATCAGATCCAGACCGGGGATTTTTTTCGCAAACAGCCCACATTCCAGACCTGCATGGATGGCAACCACCTTGGGTTCCTCGCCGAATTTTTCCACCCAGACCTCCTTGAAGATGCGCAGCAGCTCAGAATTGGGGTTATACTGCCAGCCGGGGTAATCATGCACGCCGACCACCTTTGCACCGCAAAGACTGCCCAGAACCTCAATCTTTTTGCAGATAGCATCCTTTCTGCTTTCCATAGAGCCGCGCACTGCATTATCAATGAAAATATGATCCTCATTTGTTTTCAGAATCCCGATATTACTGGAGGTTTCCACCAATCCATCCATATTGGTATCCATTGTCTGTACACCATAGGGAAGAAGCCGCAGCAATGCAATTACATAATCTCTCGTTTCTGTCGTCAGCACCTCGGCTGCTTCCGGCATCTGCTCCGCTGTCATCAGTATATCGCTTTCGCGGTCTTTATATTCCTCTCGGAACATAGCTTCTGCTTCCTCAATCACAGCCGCTACGGTCTGCACCTGTTCCGGCGCAACTACAACAACCGCCTCTGCTTCCCGACAGATGGCATTATCCATATTGCCGCCATTTGCGCTTACCAGTGCAAAATCTACTCTTTCACGCAACTCAAAAAGAAATCTGCCCAGAAGCACATTCGCACTTGCCCGCTGCAAATGAATATCCGAACCGGAATGACCGCCCTTCAAGCCGCGAATATGAACGGAAAGGGTTGTGCCTGCCTGCTTTTTCTCTTTTTCAATCGGCAGATACACACGCATCCGTCTGCCGCCGCAGCAGCTTACCATCAGATGCCCTTCCTCCTCGGTATCCATATTTAAAAAGCGTTTGCCTTCCAAATCAAAGGCATCAAAATCTGTTGCACCGCCCATACCGATTTCTTCCTCGACGGTAAAGATACATTCCAGTGGCGGATGTGCGATATCCTCCGCATCCAGAAGTGCCAGCATATACGCCGCCGCAATGCCATTATCCGCACCAAGGGTTGTCCCTCTCGCCTTGATATCGTCCCCGTCAATATAAATTTCAAGGGGCTCTGTCAGAAAATCATGCTCTGTATCCTCGTTTTTATCACAGACCATATCAATATGCCCCTGCATAATCAATGCAGGAGAGCTTTCATAGCCTGCTGTGCCGCCCTTTTTAATCAGAACATTCATTTTATTATCCTGACGGCAGTAAAGCCCTCTTTCCTTTGCAAAAGAAACAATATAATCACTCAGAGCTTTTTCGTGAAAGCTTCCATGGGGGATATCGCAGATTTTTTCAAAATAATCAAAAACTTTATCGCAACCCAGATGGCTTAAAACATTCATTTTTCTTTTCCTCCTAAAATTGTCATTCCTATCTATGATATGCCTCAAAAATCCTTCTGTCAATCACGTTTTCGACAAAAAATATCCATAAAAACGGATTTTCTTTTTTCTGCGGCTTCTTCCTGATTTTCGCCAATTTTCATGGCAGGATGTTCCTAACATAAACCGCCGCCTGCCGCACATACTAACCTTGCAACACCAAGCAATACAAAACACAAAAATCAGCAAACAACAAGGAGGTTATAAACATGAGCAACAACAATACAAACAGCAACAAAATCAACGTGCCCGAAGCAAGGGCGGCAATGGAGCAGTTCAAATTTGAGGTGGCAAACGAAATCGGCGTACCCCTGAAAAAGGGCTACAACGGCGACCTGACATCTGCACAGAATGGTTATGTAGGCGGCTATATGGTAAAAAAGATGATTGAAAAGCAGGAACAGATGATGGCTGAAAAAAATCAGGGCTGATTTCTTCTGAAATGACTTGATTTTGAAAGCCTGACACAAAAAGCCCCTTTGCGGATATTCTCTGCAAAAGGGCTTTTTTTCATACATAAAATTCTATCGGCTTTTTATCTGCAAGGGCAAACTGTTTTCTCTCTGACCACTGTTCCTTCTCTCTCATTCATGCTGGAGCGCACCACTAAGGGGATTTCAAATTTTTTTGCCAGTTCTACGCAACGGCTGTGCAGCACCTGCGCGCCATTTAACGCCATGTGCAGCATATCATCATAGGAGATTTCGTCCAGCTTTTTTGCTGTCGGTACCTTTCTGGGATCAGCGGTATACACACCATCGACATCTGTATAAATTTCACAGGCATCTGCCTGCAGGGCTGCCGCCAGAGCAACTGCCGTTGTATCAGAACCGCCTCTGCCAAGTGTGGTATAATCATCATTTTCATCGATGCCCTGGAAGCCTGTCACGATAACAATTTTTTTCTGCGCCAGCTCCTCCCGAATTCGTTCTGTTTCGATATGGGTAATTTTTGCATCCCCATGCACAGAAGTGGTGTGGATTTTCGCCTGAAACGCATTGAGAGAAACCGCAGGCACACCAAGGCCTTCCAATGCCATCGCCATCAATGCAACGGACATCTGCTCACCAATCGTAAAGAGCATATCCATTTCTCTCTCAGAGGGGGTTTCGTTGATTTCCTTTGCCTTGTCAATCAGCTGGTCTGTCACATCGCCCATAGCAGAAAGCACAACAACCACATCGTTGCCCTTTTCATATTCCTTTTTGCATCTTTTTGCCACATGCAAAATACGCTCTCTGTTTGCTACGGAGGTGCCGCCGAATTTTTTTACGATTAACATAGCCGATTCCCCTTTCTATCAACCTCTGTTTCTTTACTATTATTTTACGAAGCACAACTTGCAAATAAAATACATTTTATGCTATGATTATTGCAAAAAGTGCGACCAGAGGAGAAATAATATGGAAACGAATTATGAAAAACGGGGCTATCTTTTGGATGATTTCCGTTTATTTCATTTGAAGGATAAAAACGGAACAAATATCGACTATCATTATCACGAATTTTGCAAGCTGCTGCTCCTGCGCAGCGGCTATGGCGGCTATACCGTAGACGGACAGCGGTATGATTTAAAAACAGGCGATGCGGTTTTAATCGGCAGTCAATGTGTCCATCGTCCGGAATTTGAGCCGGGAGTGCTGTATGAGCGTATCATTATCTATATCTCGCCGCAGTTCTTGCAGCAGCAATCTACGCCCGATTGTCAGCTGGAGGAAATCTTCAATGGCAAAAAAGGCGCAGTTCTGCATTTGGAAAATCCCGAAGCCATCTGGACACTGGCAGATAGCTTAGAGCAAGAATTGGAGGGCAACGCCTACGGCAGAGTCATTCTCAGCAATGGCCTTCTTCTGCGCCTTTTGATTGCACTTGCGCGCCGGATGCAGAACCCCGATGCTGCCTTTGCAAAGCCCATCGTGCCGACCAACAGCCGTATTCTGGATATCCTGCACTATATAGATGCACACCTGACCGAGGACATTCCGATTGAACGTCTGGCAGAGGAATTTTTCATCAGCAAGTATCACATGATGCGCCTTTTTCGGCAGGAAACAGGCTATTCTATCCATGGCTATTTACAGGAACGTCGTCTGCTTCACGCCAGAGAGCTGATTCGGCAGGGCATTTCCGCTACGGAAAGCTGCTTCCTTTCGGGCTTCGGCAGCTATTCTTCCTTCACACGCGCATACGCCAAACGCTTCGGCACCACCCCGACAGGCAGAAAGGGTGCCCCCGCAGAGGAAACCTACGAATGATAACAAAAACCGCCGCCTACTTTCCTCGGAAAATAGGTAGCGGTTTTCTTTGTGTCGATTTTTAATTATTTCAGATTGAAGAATGCATCAACGCCCAGATATTCTGCTGCATCATCCAGTTCCTCTTCAATTCTAAGCAGCTGGTTATATTTTGCCACACGGTCTGTTCTTGCAGGTGCGCCTGTTTTAATCTGCCCCGCATTCACAGCAACCACGATATCCGCAATCGTTGCATCCTCTGTTTCGCCACTTCTGTGAGAAACAACTGCTGTCATCTTGTTTCTGTTTGCCAGCTGGATTGCATTGAAGGTTTCTGTCAATGTACCAATCTGGTTTACCTTAATCAGAATGGAGTTGCCTGCCTTCAGATCAATGCCCTTCTGCAGTCTTTCTGTATTTGTAACGAACAGGTCATCGCCAACCAGCTGAATCTGATCGCCCAGTTCCTTTGTCAGAAGCTGCCAGCCTGCCCAGTCCTCCTCAGCCAGACCATCCTCCAGAGAAACCAGAGGATATTTCGCAACCAAAGCCTTCCAGAAATCAACCATTTCTTCGGAGGTTCTTACGATTTCCTTGCCAAGCATCTTGCTTTCGCCGGGGAAGTGATATTTGCCGTCCTTTTCATCATACAGCTCTGTTGCAGCAGCATCCAGTGCAATCTTGATGTCCTCACCCCATTTATAGCCTGCGGCTACAACTGCTTCCTGAATCAAGTCAATCACAGCGTCTGCTGTCGGCAGGTCGGGTGCGAAGCCGCCTTCGTCACCAACTGCTGTAGAAAGGCCCTTATCCTTCAGCACCTTTTTCAGCTTATGATAAATTTCCGCGCACATTCTCAGTGCTTCCTTGAAGGAGGATGCACCAACAGGCATAATCATGAATTCCTGTACGTCTACGGTATTATCTGCGTGCTTACCGCCGTTCATAATATTCATCATGGGAACGGGCATTGTCTTTGCATTAAAGCCGCCCAGATACTGATACAGAGGCAAATCCAGTGCTTCTGCCGCTGCCTTTGCAACTGCCATGGAAACGCCCAGAATTGCGTTTGCGCCCAGCTTGCCCTTATTGGGTGTGCCGTCCAGTGCAATCATCGCCTTATCGATTGCAACCTGATCCAGTGCATTCATACCAATGATAGCATCTGCAATGATATCGTTTACGTTATCTACAGCATCCTGCACGCCAACGCCGTTGTATCTGTCGCCGCCGTCACGCAGCTCCACTGCTTCAAATGCACCTGTAGATGCGCCGCTGGGAACAGCCGCACGGCCCAGAATGCAGTCATCCAGAATAACCTCTACCTCAACTGTAGGGTTGCCTCTGGAGTCCAGAATTTCTCTTGCGTATACATCTGTAATTTCGTAATAACCTTTCATTTCGTTTATCCTCCTTAATTTTTGACAAATGCTGTTGTCCAAAATTTACTTACCAGAATTTTATTTGCCTGTCAAAAGGCTAGTGCCTGTCATTTCCGCAGGCTTCGGCAATCCCATCATTTCCAATAAGGTCGGCGCAATATCCGCCAGCTTGCCGCCCTCGCGCAATCCCACGCCGTCGGTATAATTCACCAGAATGAAGGGAACGGGGTTTGTGGTATGTGCTGTAAAGGGCTGTCCGGTTTCATAATCAATCATCTGATCACTGTTGCCATGGTCGGCGCAGATAAACATCTGCCCATTCACCGCAAGCAGTGCATCCACCACTCTGCCTACACAGGCATCCACCGTTTCCACCGCCTTAATTGCGGCAGAAAGCACGCCTGTATGCCCTACCATATCAGAGTTTGCGTAGTTTACAATAATCAAATCATATTCTCCGGAGCGAATTGCCTTTACCAGCCCATCGGTTACGGCAACTGCGCTCATTTCCGGCTGCATATCATAGGTTGCAACCTTGGGAGAGGGCACCAGCCAACGATCCTCATTGGGATTGGGTTCCTCCACGCCGCCGTTGAAGAAAAACGTAACGTGTGCATATTTTTCTGTTTCCGCCGTTCTGAGCTGCTTCAGCCCCAGAGAGGAAATATATTCCCCTAATGTATTTTTCAGCTTCTGCGGCTTGAATGCAACCTCCTTATTGGGAATCGTCACATCATATTCTGTAAAGCAGATATATTTCAAATCCTGCGGCACACTTTCTCTTTGGAATCCGTCAAAATCGGGATCACAGAGAGAGCGTGTGATTTCTCTCGCCCTATCCGGACGGAAGTTATAGAAAATCACTGCATCATGGTCACTGATTTTCGCTGTTGCCATGCCGTCCTCTTTTACAATTACCGTAGGCAGAACAAATTCATCCGTCTTGCCTGCTTCATAGGAATCCCTGATTGCCTGCACCGCATCGGTCGCAGTGGTTCCTCTGCCAAGCACCATGGCGTTATATGCCTCCTGCACACGCTCCCAGCGTTTATCTCTGTCCATGGCATAATATCTGCCCATTACGGTTGCAATTTTGCCTACGCCGATTTCGCGCATTTTTTCCTCCAGCTGTGCAGCATATTCCGCACCGGAGGTCGGAGGGGTATCTCTGCCGTCCAGAAAAACATGCACATAAACCTTCTCCAAATCGTTTCTTTTTGCCAGCTGCAGCAAAGCGTACAGGTGGGTATTGTGGCTATGCACACCGCCGTCGGAAAGTAAACCATACAGATGCAGTGCGGAATTGTTTTTCTTACAATGCTCCACCGCCTCCAACAGTGTGGGATTTTCAAAGAAATCGCCGTCCTCAATCGCCTTTGTGATGCGTGTCAGCTCCTGATAAACGACACGCCCTGCGCCCATATTCAGATGCCCAACCTCGGAATTGCCCATCTGCCCTGCCGGCAGACCAACGTCCAGACCGCTGGCATAGCCCTCGACGAAGGGATATTTCTGCATCAGTCCGTCCAGAACAGGGGTCTTTGCCAGCTTTACGGCATTGCCCTCTGCTTTATCATTCAGACCAAAGCCATCCAAAATCATCAAAACTGTTGTTTTTTTCTCCATTTTTTCCTCCATTCTTCGAGGAATCCTCTCCCCGAACCCCAAGGGGTATGATGGTGAGCCTGCTTGCATAGGAAATGCTTTAATAGTGTACGATAGAAACAAATTCCTCTTTCAGGCTTGCGCCGCCGACCAGACCGCCGTCAATATCCTCCATTGCGAACAGCTCTGCCGCATTTTTGCTGTTGACACTGCCGCCGTACTGGATACGGATTTCCTCTGCCGTTTCCTTGCCGTACAGCTCTGCCAGAACGGTACGAATTGCATGGCAGACCTCCTGTGCCTGTACAGAGGTTGCGGTTTTGCCCGTGCCGATTGCCCAAATAGGCTCATAGGCAACAATAACCTTCTTTGCATCCTCGGCAGAAACGCCTGCCAAAGCGCACTTTATCTGGATGCGCACCCATTCAATCGTAATGCCCGCTTCTCTCTGCTCCAATGTTTCGCCGCAGCAAAGAATCGGCACAATACCTGTTTCCAGAGCTTTTTTCACCTTCTGATTGACCATTTCATCTGTTTCGCCGAAATACTGTCTGCGCTCGGAATGTCCCAGAATGACATAGCCAACGCCCATTTCCTTCAGCATTTGCGCAGAAACCTCGCCGGTATATGCGCCGCTTTCCGCAAAGTGCATATTTTCCGCACCAACGCCGATGCCTGTGCCCTTCAACTCCTCCAGAACGGGATATAAATCCACAAAAGGCACACAGAATACAACCTCAATCGCATCGGAAACGACCTTTTCCTTCATCAGCTTACAGAACTCTGCCGCTTCCTTCGGTGTTTTATTCATTTTCCAGTTGCCTGCAACGATTTTTTTCCTCATGTCTCGTTTCCTTCTCCTTCCGCAGCAAATGTATTTTCTGCAGTTAATTCAATTTTCCGCACCACGTCCTCACCGCTCATGCCGGATTCAATCGTGATACGCGGAATTGCATCTCTTTTGGTCTTTCTTGTAATCACGCTGTTTTCCACGGTAAACTGCAGCACATAGCCATCCGCATCCAGAAGCCGCTGTGCCGCCTCTGTATAACGCCCATTGGGGTAAGCCATTGCCTTCACATGCTTTGTGCCGAGGTTTTCGGTCAGCGTTTCCTCGCTTCTGTGCATGGAGTCAAGGAACGCCTCTTCCTCCCCTGCCACAACAGGCTGATGGTCTGCCGTATGGCTGTAAACCTTCATATAGCCCGATTTTTCCATCGTTGCCGCCTGATTCCATGTGAATTTCTGGATACCAATCCGATTCGTCACATAATCCGTCACTGCAAACACAGACGCAGGCACACGATATTTTTTGAACAACGGATATGCCAGATCATAATTGCTGAAATAGCCGTCATCCATGGTAATACAGAGATATTTCTTTCCCAAACCAAGCCCAAGACCTTCCGCATGGGTATCCTTTTCCGTTGCCGTAAGCAGGCTGTCCAGTTCCTCTAAGGAAATGATTCTATAGCCCTGCGATTGGAAATAGTGCAGATGATCCTCCAATTCCTTTGTGGTTGTCACAACGCCGTTGCCAACTCCCATATTGCGAATTGCAAAGTGGTGATACATCAGGACGGGGATATATTCCCCCTCCAGCGACTCTGCATCCTCCGCCGCATCAACAACCTTTCCATAAGATAGCTGTTCTGCTGCATCCTCCTGCGGAGGCTCTGCTGTCTCCTGCTCTGTCGGTTCCTGTTCCAAAACCTCCGTCATTTCCTGCTCCGAAAGCTCCTTTGCATACGCCGCAGAAGCCGAAACAAGCGAAAGCACTGCCGCAAGCACAGCCGCGATTGCTTTTCTTCTCTTCATTTTCCTTACACTTTCTTACTTCTTACAAGTTCTATTACAAATTCTTATTTATCATCCACCGCAACAACGCCGGGCAGCTCCTTGCCCTCCAAAAATTCCAGAGATGCACCGCCACCTGTGGAAATATGTGTCATTTTATCGCCATAGCCCAGCTGATTAACTGCCGCCGCAGAATCACCGCCGCCGATGATTGTGGTTGCATCGATAGAGGCCATTGCTTCTGCAACTGCCTTTGTGCCCTTTGCAAAATTTTCAAATTCAAATACGCCCATAGGCCCGTTCCATACAACGGTTTTTGCGCCCTTGATGGCATCCGCAAACTGCTTTCTGGTTTCCTCACCGATATCCAGACCCATCCATCCATCAGGAATTTCTCCTGTCGGTACGGTTTTATATTCTGTGTCATTCTTAAATTCCTTTGCAATCACCGTATCCACGGGAGTTAAGAATTTCACGCCCTTTTCCTCTGCCTTTTTCATCATTTCCAGTGCATAGGGAATCTTATCCTCCTCCAGCAGGGAATTACCAACCTTGCCGCCCTTTGCCGCCGCGAAGGTATATGCCATGCCGCCGCCGATAATCAGTGTATCTACCTTTTCCAGAAGGTTATTGATTACGTTGATTTTATCGGAAACCTTGGAGCCGCCCAGAATTGCCACAAAGGGTCTTTCGGGGTTATTTACGGCATTGCCGAGGAATGCGATTTCCTTTTCCATCAGATAGCCCACTGCGGATTCCTGCACGAATTTGGTTACGCCAACTGTGGAGCAGTGCGCTCTGTGGCTTGTGCCAAAGGCATCATTTACAAAAACATCTGCCAGAGAAGCCAGCTCCTTGCTGAAATTTTCTTCGTTCTTTGTTTCTTCCTTTCTGTAACGGGTGTTTTCCAGAAGCACAACATCGCCGTTCTGCATTGCTGCAACCGCCGCCTTTGCATTTTCACCGACTACATTGTCATCCTTTGCGAAAACAACCTCCTTGCCCAGTAATTCGGAAAGTCTTTTTGCTACGGGAGCCAAAGAAAGTTCAGGCTTTACCTCGCCCTTGGGCTTGCCCATGTGTGAGCAGAGAATTACCCTTGCGCCCTCGTCAATCAGCTTTTTGATGGTCGGCAAAGCCGCTGTAATTCTGTTTTCGTCCGTAATCACGCCGTCCTTGAGAGGTACGTTAAAGTCACATCTTACCAATACGCGTTTTCCTGTTACCTTAAGATCATCCACTGTTTTCTTATTCAGCATCTGTCCTGCTCCTTTCTTTATCCGATACGGCTGTCGGTGCTTCTGCCGACAAAACTGCTTATTCAGTTTTCCCGAATCTTCCCTCTATTATGAAAGTAATTGCTCTTTAATTGGGACAAAAAACGTCCCTCAAAAGCTATTATACGATAAGATTTACTTTCCCGCAAGCCTTAACATTTCCAAAGCTGCACCTTCATCCGTCACAAAAATGCCGTTGGGGATGCTATGGCTGACTGCAAGCAGGCTTTCTGCCTTCTTTTTGCCGCCTGCCACTAAGATAATGCAGTCCATTTTATCAATATCATTAAAATCAATCCCAATAGAACGGGTTTCATAGACCACCTTGCCTGCGCCGTCAAAATAATAGCCGCACGCCTCGGCAACGGCATTGTCCTTTTCCAGCTGTTTGCGAACAGCTTCATCCAAGCGGCGTTTTTCCGCAAGCTCCAAAGCATTCCCTACGCCCAAAAGCAGGATATTCGCCTGCTCCATTTCCGCAATGGTTTCGGAAATATCCGGGTCCTTCTTCATTTCCTCCAGCACTCTTGGGCTTAAATTATCCGGCAGGTGCAGCAAACGATAATCCGCCTGCAGCTTTTCCGCCAGTCTTGCCGCAAGGGTATCCGCCTGCAGCTCCAATCTGCGTCCGATGCTCCCACGCGCCGGCAGTACCATCTTCGCCATCGGCACAGCGGATTCCGGTGCCGCCTGCACCAGCTCCGCCATGGCAGAGCCGCCTGCAATGGCAATCCGCAAATCCTCTGTTGTATTTTCAGAAAGCACGCGCGCCGCAAGCTGCCCCATTTCCTTCTTGGCACGCTCGCTGCTGTCGCTGTCTCCCTGCGCAATAAAGACCTTCTGCGCCCCAAGGGCATCCGTCAACCGTTCCTCCAGAATGGAAAGCCCCGTCAAGGCAGAAAAAATTGTCTCCAGTCCCTCCAGAACCTCCATGCCCTCTTCCGTCAGGCTCATGCCGATTTTAGAAATATGAACCAGTGCCTGCGCACTCAACCGTTCAATCTCGCTGCGCACCGTCCGCTCCGTCATGCCAAGAGAAAGCACCACAAGCCGCCTGCCGCAGGGCTGCAGCAGTCTGACCGTTTTCAGAACACGATACCGCTTGATCATTTCCTCTGTCAAATCCGGCGCGATTTTTTTAATCAGTTGCAATTTATGTTCCATTTTTCTTCACACACCTTATTTGGCTATCTTTTATCCCACAAGTTCATTTTATGTCCCATTTGCCTCAAAAAAAGAGGGTGACAGCAAAATTTTACCATACCCTCTTGATTTTCTTACGCCTGTTCTACTTTTACGGAATCATCTACATCCTTATCTGTGCAGCAGCATTCGTCATCCTCACAGAATTCATCATCCAGATCATCCCAGTCATAATCCCAATCTTCTTCGTATTCATCATCCATTCTTGTTTTCAGAAGATAAACCACACCTGCCGTTACCGCAATCAGCACAGCTGCTACCAGTGCGATTACAGCAATGAGTGTCTTTCTATCCTCTCCGTCTTTCAGAACGATAATTTTTTCCTTCAAACCGTCAAGGTTGGGTGTAGCTTCAAAATATTTTTTCATAATCGCATCTCTCCTTTTGCCTTTTATGATTTGCTTTCACCGAATTTTCTTCTCAGAAACTCTTTGTTTTTGCGCATTTCACTATATTCATAGTATGCTTTTTTCAAAATCTGGCGTTCATCGTTAAACTTCAGCAGATGATAAGCCTCATGGAATTTATAGAAACCGGCATCGGCAAAATATTCCTCACTCTGCGGTTTGCAGTAAAAGGAATTGGCACTCATCAGATACCAATGTACCGTTTTATTTACAGTATCCTCACTGCCCTTAAAGGTATATTGGGTCTTGCCGACATATTTGATAATCTCGCCATTTGCCCCGCTTTCTTCCTTTACCTCGCGCAAAGCCGTCTGCCGATAGGTTTCGCCTTCCTCCACAGTTCCCTTGGGAAGAACCCAGCCCATATATCTGCCATTCTGATTTTTATACAGCAGAAGGATCTTCCACTTGTATATCACAACGCCACCGCAGCTGACTGCTTCTATCATCGTTTTTCCTCCCGCCTATTCAGTTTTTGCACTGGTTATAGTATATCCTGTTTTTTATCCTTTTTCAAGGTATTTCCAAAAGATTCTCTCCCTCCGCTAAGACTCTTTTGATACTTTTTCCCGAAACGGCGAGCAATTTTGCAGCTCTTTGATTCTTTTTAACCCGAAACCCCAGAGCCGCACCTCTAAAACCGAAAAAAATAACCAAAAGACAGGTTCCCTTTTCAGCAGAAAATAATTATACAATGCATGGGCAAGATAAGGACTGAAAAAGGCAAGCGGCAGATATCTTTTCCGACTGCGGTATTTCCCCAGCGCAAAATAATATCCCATCCGGACACCGAACAGCCCATGTCCGGGCACGGAAAGCAGCGCCCTCTCAAGTGCCGTTTCATAGCCGCCAAGAATCGGGTGCGTCACATAAATCACATTCTCCGCCCAGGCAAAGCCGAGCGAAACAAATACGCCGTATACAATCCCGTCAAGCGGCTCATTGAAGTTGCGGTTGCCCCAGATGAGAAAAAACAGAAACAGAAACTTCACAGCCTCCTCCACCCCCGCCGAGCTGAAAAAAGCCGTGTAAAACGGTGTTTCCTCATGCGGAAACCGTTCCTCTAAAAAGCTGCCGAGGGCATATACCACCGCCGCTGTATACAGCCCGAATAGAACACCCAGAAACAGCATTTTCCAAGGCTCCTTTTCATATTTATCCTTGATATAAAGGAAAAATAACCCTGCCGCAACAGGTGTACTCGCCAGCTCCACAAGCATTCCGCTTCTCCTTTCTGCCCGATTTCTCTTAGCTTTCGCAGAAAAAGGGAAACTATCAGAAAAGTTTCTGCCAAAAGCAAAAGGCTGACCTTAGGTATGTCCGAAAGGTCAGCCAAAAAGTTTTTTATTCTGTTTTAATTGCCATCAATGCACTCAGCTTCATTGCACGCTTCGCAGGCAGATATCCGGCAATTACGCCTACCGCCGTAGAAAAGGCAATGCCGCCCAAAGCAAGCCAGATGGGAATTGCCGACTGCATGGTGCTTCCCTGTCGCTGTGCAACGAAATTGACCAGAAACGAAGCTCCATAGCTGACGATAATCCCAATAATACCGCCCGAAAAGCCGATAAAAGCCGCCTCGGTCAGGAAGAGTCCCTTGATATCCTTCAAAGATGCCCCGATAACCTTCATGATACCGATTTCCTTCGTGCGTTCATAAATTGCCATAACCATGGTATTCGTAATGCTGATTGCCGCAACCACCATGGAAATCGCGCCGATTGCCCCAAGAACCAACCGCAGCATTCTGGTGGTTTCCTTCATGGCCTCCAGTTCATCCGTCAGGCTGGTGGCACGAAAGCCCATGTCCTTGATTTTCTGCTGCACCTGCTGCACATGCTCCATTTCGTCCACCTTTACCATCACACGCTGATATTCCTTGGACTTTTGGCGATTGCCGTTGCTGCTTCCGCCATTTTGCTTTTGCTCCCATGCCTGCTTTTCCTTCTGTATCTTCTCCAGCTCTCGAATCGGCATGATGACCGTCCAGCCGTTATTCCCGTCGGCAGACATCTTCCCAACCGCATCCACCTTCACAGGCTTAATGGTTTTGTCTGCGTCCCGTGTGCCGTAACTCCAATCCCATGTCACACCAAGCTTTTCATTCAGCACATCCACCTGCGGCGGCTCGGAGGCATTGCGCATTTCCCAGCTCAGCTTCGGGTTATAAAATTCCACCCCGCCGCCAATCACAATGGCCTTGCTGTCCTCCTCCGATAAGGCACGTCCATCCTCTACCTGATAGCCCAAGGCGGTCATTGCCCCCGGCTCAATGCCGATAAAGCTTGCATCCGCCATGTATTTTCCTGCTGTCAGGTAAAGATAATCCTCAAGCACGGGCGAAACCGCCTGCACATGCTCCATCTGCCGAAAGTTCTCAACCGCCTTTGCATTCAGCTCATCCTGCTTTTTTGTCTGCTTCATGGAATCTGTTTCTTTGTCATATTCCATACCGCCACTGGGATAAACGTCAATCACCTGCAGGCTGCCCCAGTTTTCCAGTTGACTGGCAAAGCCCTTATTCATGCCGATACCAATAGAAACCATAACCACGATAGAAGCCGTCCCGATTACAACGCCAAGCACCGTCAGCGCCGTCCGCAGCCTTCGCTTCCAGAGGTTGCGCAGTGCCATATCAATCATGTCACGTTTGTTCATAAGGACATCCCCTCTTTATCATCCTCGTGGATTACCTCTGTCACTTCCTCTACAAAATCATCCTCCTCGAAATCATCCTCCAAATCCTCTGCACTGCTCACGCTTTCAGCTGTGCTTTTCGGCGGCTCCTTCTGATTTTTCACAAAGAACGCCAATGCCCCTGCCAGAATCACCAGAAGCCCAAGCCCAATCGCAATATGCTTCTTATCCATGGGCGCACTTGCATCCGGATTTTCCGTATCATCGGGCATTGCAGGCTCTGTCACCTGCATAATCATATCCCTGCGCTGTTCGACTGTCTCGCCGCTCGGGTCCTCGTATGTAATCACAATGCTGACAGGCACCTCGCCCGTCTCGTAAGGCGTAAATGTCGTTTCAAAATAATCACTGCTGCCGGATTCCATGTTGCCAACGTAAGTATTCTTATTCTGGCAATCCACGTTTCCTTCCACCTTAATCATCACGTTGTTCAGGGTAACCTTCCCTGTGTTGTAGTAGTTGAAGCCAACCGTTACGGGCATCCCCTGCTCCACTGTTTCGGGAATGGTAAAATCGTCAATCTGCAGCTCTGTAACCTGCTTCACATTGATACCCAAAAGCTCTGTTGCGGTATATTCCGTCCCCTTGGCATCCTCATATTCAAAATTGACCGTCAGGGTATAGGTTTTCGGCTGTGCCTCCGGCACAACATACAGCCGCAGTGCCTTATTGACGGTTCCCTTCGGGCGAATGGAATCAAAATAGAAGGTATTGCTGCTGTTCACAGGGGTAAAGATATTCCCCGATTTTTGCGTCTCGGAAGATGTTTCCTCTGCCAAGGTCAAATACATTTTGATATTCTTGACCGCCTTTTGCTTATGCGTATTCATCAAGGTCAAATTCAAATCAAATTCCTGCCCTGCCATCACAATCAGCGGATCGCAGCTATAATTGCTTACGATGATTTTCGGCTTACTGGTGTTTTCCTCGCCCTCCTTGCTGGGATTGCTGATATTTACCCCTGCGTACTGCTTGAAGGTTGTTTTTGCCGTACCGCCGGAAGTGTATTCCACCGTAAACTGAATCGCCTGATTCTGTGTCGCAGACTGTGATGTACCCGCAAAAGTAAAGCTCAGACTTGCGCTGCTTCCCGGAGCCAAGGACTGAATATTCTTCATGCTTGCGGATTTCGGAACTACCGCTGTGCTGTCCACGCCCTCCGCTGTTACCACGATATCCTTCGCCGCAACCGCACCTGTATTCTTCAGATCAAAGGAAACCGTGAAGTTCTGATTCACGCCGTAGGTACCACCCGGCTCCTGCATGTTCCGAATTTCCAGAATCGCCTTTCTGCCTGCCACACCGCCGACATTCACATAAAACTGATTCGTCTTTTCGTAATTTTTACCGAACTGGTCGCGATATTTCAGCTTAATCGCAACGGGATAATTCCCTGCCGCCATATCCGCCGCCGCAACCAGAGGGAACTGAAAGGCAGTGCTGCCGCCAATGGGAATCTTGGAAACCATCTTGCTGTTAAAGCCACCCGTCAGGCTGATGCCTTCGGTTGTCAGGTTATCCAGAGAAAGCTCCACCTGATACATATCCTGTCCGCCCGTATTCATCAGCCGTCCGCTCAGTCTTGCACTGCTGCCCGGACTCATATCCTCAGGGGAAAGCTTCATATCCCGGAACGCAAACCCCGGCTCTAAATCAAAGCCCTTCATTTTCAAATAAATCGTCATAGAGCCGCTTCTTGCACTGCCGCCGCGGCTGCTGTAGGTATATTCGATGGGCAGGCTGTAGCTGCGCTCCTGCACATCCCCATCCACCGTTACCTGCAATGTCACCTTTTTATAGGCATTTGCGCCCATGTCGCCAAGGTCGCCGTTGCCCTGCATTTTTACGCGAAACGGCGCAACGCCCGAAGACACTCTCGGCTGAAGGTTCACATTTTCCGCCGTCCCCGTTCCTTTGTTTTTCACCTGTAATTCGATTTTCGTTGTTTTTCCTGCCTCTACTTCATATACACCGTCACCACTGATGACGATATTCCCTTCCCCGTCATCCGCATAGCCCGTTACCCACGAGCCTGCTGCAAGAGAAAACACCATTGCCATTGCCAGTATGCGTCGCAGCCATTTCTTATTCATACACATTCTCCTTTTTTTCCCGTATCCGTTTCTGAATCTTCTCAATCTTTCCATCCTGTAGCACCACGATGCGGTCTGCATATTCTGCCAGCTCCTGATCGTGGGTAACAATGACAAGTGTCTGATGGTTTTTCTGTGCCATACCCGTAATCAAATCCATCATCTCATAGGTTGTTTTTGTATCCAGATTGCCTGTCGGCTCATCCGCAAACACCACAGGCGGGCGGTTAACAAATGCTCTTGCAATGCTGACACGCTGCTGCTGACCGCCGCTCATCTCAAATGGCTTGTGATTTGCTCTGTCCGCCAGACCGACCGCCTCAAGCATCTCCATTGCCTGCTCATTTCGCTCCTTTACGGAAACACCCTTGAAAATCAGAGGCAAAGTCACATTTTCCAGTGCTGTCAATGTCGGCAGTAAATGATAGGACTGAAACACAAACCCGACATACTGTCTGCGGAAATCAGCAAGCTGATCCTCATTCATCCGTTCGATGTGCTTATTGTGAAACAAAATCCTTCCTTCTGTCGGCTTTTCCAGCCCTGCAATCAAGTTCAGCAGTGTTGATTTGCCCGAACCGGATTTCCCGAACAGACAGCAGACCTCCTCCTTATGGATATTCAGCGATACATTATCCACCGCATGAATGGACTCACTCCCCATCTGAAATACCTTCGTCACATTTCGGATACGAATGATGTTTTCCGTCACGGACATTCCTCCCCTCTCAAAGGATTTCCCTATCCTTTTAATCGAATTTTAATGTAAATTTATAGTACCATAGAGTTGTTACAAAAAAAATACCCCTTTTCTTACAATTTTCTTAATCTATTCTAAAAAAAGAAAAAACTCCGTACATTTTGTACGGAGCCGTTTCTATTATTCATTCACTTTAAATTTTTCCAGTCTGTTGGCAGATTCCTCATCCACATAAACCTCCAGCAGAACACCCTCGCCTGTGTGTTCCTCGCGGATAATTTCGCATCTACCATGAATCCACCCGATTAAGCTGCCCTCTGTGTAAGGCACAAGCGCCGTAATGGATTTGCGGAAGCTTTGCAGCAGCTTTTCCACCCGCTCCAAAAGCACATCCATGCCGTCCCCATTCTGTGCAGAAACCTGCACGATATCTCTCGCCATGGTATCCATCGGCAAGGGCAGCTCCACCTCTCTGTCCATCTTATTAAAGACCGTAATCACAGGAGTATCCTCACACCCAAGCGACCGTAGCGTATCATATACCACCTCGATATGCTCCGCCCGGTTTGCATCCGAAGCATCTACAACATGCAGCAGAATATCTGCATACTGCAATTCCTCCAGTGTTGCACGGAACGCCTGCACCAGATGATGCGGCAGCTTCTGGATAAAGCCTACCGTATCCGTCAGAAAAACCTCCGAGCCGCCCGGCAGTTCAATTTTTCTTGTGGTTGTATCCAATGTTGCAAAAAGCTTATCCTCCGCCAGAACGCCTGCATCGGAAAGTCGGTTCAGAATCGTGGATTTCCCCGCGTTAGTATAGCCCACCAGAGAAATCACAGGTGTCCCCTTTTTGCTTCTCTGCGCGCGAAGCAGCTCTCTGTGTGTGCGTATTTCCTGCGCATCCTTATTCAGCTCTGCAATTCGCTCCTTGATGTAGCGTCTGTCTGTTTCCAGCTTCTTTTCCCCGGGGCCCCTTGTCCCAATGCCGCCGCCCAGACGAGACATGGATGCGCCCATCCCCGTCAGTCGGGAAAGGCGATATTTCAGCTGTGCCAGCTCCACCTGAATCTTCCCTTCGCCAGATAAGGCTCTTGCCGCAAAAATATCCAGAATCACAATCGTTCTGTCCATCACCTTTGTACCGAGCATCTGCTCCAGATTCCGCAGCTGTGCAGGAGAAAGCTCATCATCGCAGACAATCCCTGTTGCATCATACGCCGAAAGCATCGCCTTCAGCTCCTCAATTTTCCCTGTGCCAAGGTAATGACCGGGGTGAATCCTTTCCCTTTTCTGCACAGAGCGCGCCACCGCCGTCCCTCCTGCTGTTTTTACCAGCTCCTCCAGCTCATCCAGACACGCATCCGTATCCATTGCAGAGCGGCTGCTTCTCTCGTCCATCTCCACCGCAACCAGAATGACTCTCTCCTCAAGCTCATTCAGCTCGTGTAACTCCTTCGCCATCTTATACCTCCCGCAGCCATTCCCCATCGAAGGAAAATTCCGCAGGCCCCGTCATATAAACATGGTTGTCCTCTGCATTCCATTCAATGGTCAATGTGCCGCCAATCAATTCTACATCTACTTTTCTGTCTGTTTTGCCGTTCAGCACACAGGCTACCGCCGTTGCGCTCGCCCCTGTGCCGCATGCCCATGTTTCACCGCTGCCGCGCTCCCAGACACGCATTTTCACATGGCTGTCATCCACGATTTCCACAAATTCCGTATTCACCCTGTCAGGGAAAATGGGATGGAATTCGGATACTCTGCCGTATTTCTCAATGGGGTATTCCATTACGTTTTCCACAAAGGTAACCGCATGAGGATTTCCCATGGAAACGCAGGTAAAATCAAATTTCCGATCCAGAATTTCCACTGTTTCACCGATAACGGGATGCTTGTCACTCAGAACGGGAATTTCTGCTGCCTCCAGCACAGGCTCACCCATATCCACAGTTACGCTTTCCACAATGCCATCCTTTACATGCAGCTGCAAAATCTTGATGCCGCCCAATGTTTCCAGTGCCACCGTTGTTTTCTCCGTCAGTCCTCTTTCGTAAACATATTTGCCGACACAACGGGAAGCGTTGCCGCACATTTTCCCCTCCGAGCCATCCAGATTAAACATTCTCATGCGAAAATCCGCAGCCTCGGAAGGCATAATCAGAACCAGTCCGTCCGAGCCAACCCCAAAATGGCGCTCACTCATGGCGATTGCCAGCTTTTCGGGATTCTCTACCTTTTCTGCAAAACAGTTTATGTAAATATAGTCATTCCCGCAGCCCTGCATTTTTGTAAAACGCATATTCCTTCACTCCTTTTCTTCTTTCCCTTTTGTATGTAACGCGGGCAAAAACGCCCGCTTTTTCCTTTGTTGCTTTTATTGCTTTGTCATTTTCATCTGTGGCTCCTGCCCAACATTATGATACAGCGTCAGGCACCACAGACCGGACAAGCCGACCAGCGCAAAAATCACTCTTGCCAGCCAGAACAGGCTTCCATGGAACAGGGTTGTGACTAAATCGAAGCCGAAAAATCCAATCAATCCCCAGTTCAGCGCACCGATAACCACTAAGGTCAGCGCAATCATATTCGTTGCTTTCATGATAATTCCTCCTTAATACAAAAAATTCGGGATAAATCCGTATCTATAGTATTTCTAAGGAGTGCCTTTTTTATTTAAAAAACTTTTCCACCAGTGTGCCGAAATCATTCCCCTTCAGGTTGCCCACTGCGGAATAGCTAATTTTCTCAGTGTCGAGCACTGCTCTCGCCGTCGCAAGCACATCTGCCGCCGTCACTGCCTCGATTTTTGCAATCACTTCCTCTGTTTCCTGCACCTCTCCGCGCAAAAGCAGAGAGGCCCCTGCCGCCGTCATACGGTTCAGCGTGCTTTCCGTCCCGATGATAAAATTGGAAATCATCTGCTCCTTCGTCACCGCAATCAGCTGTTCCGGGAAGGCTTCCGCCGTCACTTCCTTCAGTTCCTCTGCAATCAGCTCAAACACCCGCTCCGTCTGATTGGGGTTCATGCTCGCGCAAATCGTGAAAACACCCGTATCCGCAAAGGCAGTCGTATAGCTGTAGATGGAATAGGTCAGCCCGTTTTCCTCTCGAATTTTCTGAAACAGGCGCGAGCTCATGCCGCCGCCGAAAAGCGTATTGAAAATTGCCAGTGCATATTTCTGCGGATGCTCTCTGGTCAGTCCGGGAAAAGCAAGGCAGACATGCACCTGCTCAATGTCCTTTTCCTTCTCCACACAGGAAATCTGATACGCCGCATGGGTATCATGCTGCACAAAGGGCGTTTCCCGTTTCCATCCGCCCAGCTTTTCATTCAGCTTCCCAAGCATTTCCTCCTCCTCGAAATTTCCTGCCACAGAAAGCACGATATTTTCCTGATGATAATTCCGTTCATAATACGCCCGAATGAAATCCGCATCAAAGGCAGCAATTGTTTCCTCCGTCCCCAGAATCGGCATCCCCAGGGAGGTATCACGCCAGATGGCATCCTGCAAGGCATCATGCACCAGCTCCTCCGGCGCATCGTCGTACATATAAATTTCCTCTGTAATGACATTGCGCTCCTTCTGCACCTCCTCCTGTGCAATCAAGGGATGCAGCAGCATATCACTCATCACATCCAGTGCGCGGTCAATATGCTTATCCAGCACACGGGTATGATAGCAGGTATATTCCTTCGTGGTATATGCGTTAATCTGCCCGCCGAGCGCATCCATTTCCTCCGCAATCTGCCTTGCCGTGCGGCTTTTCGTCCCCTTGAACATCATATGCTCAATATAATGCGACACACCGTTTTCCTGCGGCAGTTCATTTCGGGAGCCGTTTTTCACCCAAATCCCGAAGGAAATGCTGCGGACATAGGAAATGGATTCCAGTGCGACCCTTATGCCGTTGTCCAGTGTTCTGATTGTAACCATACCATCTCTCCTAAATCAGCTTTCTGTTTCTATCATGAGAAAAATTTCTGTTTTTATGCAGTCTTTTCCATCCTCTTTCCGATAAAATTTCTCTCTGCGCCTGACAAAAAGGCAGGAGGTTTACAGGCTTACACCTGCAAACAGCCCCTGCCTGCGTTTTACTGCTATTTTATTTTCAAAATCTTATTTGTTTTCTTCTGCTTCCATGGCATCCTTCATGGAGAAGTTCAGTCTGCCCTGCTTGTCAATTTCCATCAGCTTCACGGAAACCTTATCGCCAACAGCCAGAACGTCCTCAACCTTTGCCACACGCTTGTTGGAAATCTTGGAAATATGAATCAACCCTTCCTTGCCGGGTGCGATTTCAACAAATGCGCCGAAGGTCATCAGTCTTGTGATAGTACCCTGATAAATCGTGCCGGGTTCGGGATCGGAAACGATTGCGGTAATCATATCCTTTGCCATCTGGATGCCTGCGGGATCAATGCCCTTGATGTAGATGGTGCCGTCATCCTCTGTATCAATTTCACAGCCGGATTCCTCCACAATCTTCTTGATAACCTTACCTCTTGCGCCGATAACCTCAGCAATTTTTTCCACATCAATCTGCATCTGTGCAATCTTCGGTGCATAAGGAGAAAGCTCTTTTCTGGGCTCTGCGATTGCCTTCAGCATAACCTCATTCAGAATGTAATCTCTTGCTCTGCCTGTCTGCGCAAATGCCTGCTCAATCATCGGGAAGGTCAAGCCATGAATCTTCATATCCATCTGGATGGCTGTGATACCCTCGCTTGTGCCCGCAACCTTAAAGTCCATATCGCCGAAGAAGTCCTCAACGCCCTGAATATCTGTGATTTCGATGAAATCATCATCGTTTTCGCCTGTTACCAGACCTACGGAAATACCTGCAACAGGGCGTTTGATGGGAACACCTGCCGCCATCAGGGACAGTGTAGAGCCGCAGATGGATGCCTGAGAGGTAGAACCGTTGGAGCTTAAAATATCGGAAACCAGACGGATTGCATAAGGGAATTCCTCCTCACTGGGGATAACGGGCAGCAATGCTCTTTCGCCCAGTGCGCCATGCCCGATTTCACGTCTGCCGGGACCTCTGGAGGTTTTTGCTTCGCCTACGGAGAAGCCGGGGAAGTTGTAGTGATGGATGTATCTCTTGCCTGTTTCGTTTGTATCCAGACCATCCAATCTCTGTCCTTCGCTGATTGCCCCCAATGTGGTTACGGTCAATGCCTGTGTCTGTCCTCTGGAGAACAGTGCGGAGCCATGCACACGAGGCAGAACGTCTACCTCTGCGGACAGCTTTCTGATTTCTTCAATGCCACGACCGTCGGGGCGCTTGTGGTCTCTCAGAATCATTCTTCTTACCGTCATTTTCTGGAATTTATAAATAATATCGCCAATCAGTGCGTCGATATCCGTTTCTTCGCCAACCATTGCTGTCAGCTGCTCTGTCAGGGTTTCTGTAACCTCCTCGGTCAGTGCCTTAATCTTTGCATCTCTGTCCTGCTTCAGCTCCGCAAAAACGGCATCCTCCATTCTTGCGTCTGTGATAAAGCCGGTTACCAGCTGATATGCGTCTTCGGGAATTACATATTCTGTGTAGGGCGCTTTTTCCTTACCCTCTTTTGCTGTGATTTCCTGAATGAATTTCACAACCTGCAGGTTGGTATCAAATGCCAGATGAATGGCCTCCATCATCAGTGCGTCGGGAATTTCATCCGCGCCTGCTTCAATCATCATAACCTTATCCTCCTTGGAGGAAACGGTCAGATTCAGTCTGGTTGTTTCTCTCTGTGCCGCAGTGGGATTTACCACCAGTGCGCCGTCACAGTAGCCGATATTCACAGAGGATACGGGATCTGTAAAGGGAATATCAGAAATATTCAGCGCAAGAGAAGCACCAATCATTGCCAGCACCTCAGGTGCGCAGTCCTGATCTACGGACATAACGGTTGCAACGATAGCAACGTCATTTCTGTAATCCTTGGGGAACAGCGGACGCAGAGGTCTGTCGATACATCTTGCTGTCAGAACCGCCTTTTCGGAGGGTCTGCCCTCTCTTTTGATAAAGCCGCCGGGAATTTTACCAACGGAATACAGTCTTTCTTCGTAATCAATGCTCAAAGGGAAGAAATCAATCCCTTCTCTGGGCTTATCGGATGCAGTTGCCGTTACCAGAACGGTTGTATCGCCGTAACGCATCAGGCATGCGCCGTTTGCCTGCTCTGCCACTCTGCCGATTTCAGCTGTCAGTGTTCTTCCTGCCAGTTCCATGGAATAGCTTCTAAACATAATCATTCTCCTTTTCTTGAATGTCGTTTTTTCGCACCATAGATCTTCAACTTCGCCTGCAAGCCTGTCCCTTCTTGCAAAAAAAGTTGGAAATCTATAGTGCCTCCTACTCGTTTCTTGCTTTTTAAAAAGAAAGGGAGGATTGGCTCCTCCCTTTTTCTGTCATCTGTAAATTACTTTCTCAGACCCAGTTCTGCAATGATTGCACGGTATCTTTCGATATCGATTTCCTTCAGGTAGTTCAGCAGACCTCTTCTCTGACCAACCATTTTCAGCAGACCACGTCTGGAGTGGTGATCCTTCTTGTGCATTTTCAGGTGGTCTGTCAGCAGAGAGATTCTTGCTGTCAGCAGTGCGATCTGAACTTCGGGAGAACCTGTGTCGTTAGGTGTTCTGCCGTATTTTGCGATGATTTCCTGTTTGTTGATTGTTGCTGCCATTGTTGTTTTCCTCCTTAAAAACCTTATGTTTTTTTATTTCTGTATCCCCAAAGACTAAGTAATGGTCGGAGTGTCCGGAAACTGAGTCTCGGTTTTACAACATTAGTATATTACCATACGAAGCCCATTTTTGCAAGGAAAATTCAAGGAAATTACGCAAGTTTCCCAAGAAAAGCAGGCTTTTTTTCGATTTTCACGCCTTTATTTTTCCTGCTCGCTTCTCCAATGTGCATACTCCGCAGAGTGAAAATAGGCTCTCGCCTGCTCCGCATTGATCGCAATTTGCCTTTGCAGCTCCTCCACACTGGGAAATTTCTGTTCACTGCGCAGGAATTTATAGAAAAATGTCTGTAGCTGTTCGCCGTAAATCATTTCATTAAAATCCAGTAAATACGTTTCCACAATCTTCACTGTGCCGTTTACGGTGGGGTTTTTGCCGATATTGGTCACACCGTAATAATATTTCCCCTTATACAATGTCTTTGTTGCATAGACACCATTTGGCGGGAACAGCTTGAGCGGATGCGCCTCGATATTTACCGTAGGGAAGCCAATGGTTCTGCCCAGCTTTTTCCCTTCCTTTACTGTACCAAGGATAAAATAAGGCACCGTCAGCATCTGGTTTGCTTCTTCCAGATTCTTTTCCAGAAGGCATCTGCGGATACGGGAGGAGCTGACTCTCTCATCCCCATGCAGCACCTTCGGCACACCAATGACCTTAATACCGCGTTCTGCACCAAGGCGCTTCAGCATTTCATAATTGCCTGCCGCGCCCTTGCCAAAGCGGTAATCCTCCCCGACCACCAGCACCTGGCATTGCAGCTTTTCAAAAATCAGCTTCACTGCAAAGTCCTCAGGGTCCATTGCCGCAAAGTTCATATCAAAGGGATATTCAATATAAATATCAATGCCCATCTGCTCCATCTGGAATTTCTTTTCCGAAGGGTCAACGATTAAGGCAAAATCTTCTTTTCTTTGAAAGACAAACATCGGGTGGGGAGAGAAGGTAAACACCACGCTTTTCAGCCCCTCCTCCTCCGCAAATTGTTTTGTCAGATTGATCAGCGAACGATGCCCCTGATGCAGACCATCAAAGTTCCCCAGAGTCACAGCCGTCGGCTCGCTCTGCTCAATTCGCGTGTCAGTAATATGTTCCATTTTTTTACTCCTTTTACAAGTATAAAAATCCTTGCTTTATACCAGCATTTTAAACGGTTTGATGTAAAAATTCGTTTCTTCTTTTTTCAGTGTATACAGTCCAACAAGGTGATTCTCAAAATCGTAAACCGCTGCGATTTCATCCTCCTGCAATGCCTTCGGCTGCTTCGTAAAATATTTTTCCTGTATTTTTCCGCCGTTATAGAGCAGCTTGGTCGAGCCCTCCGCAATTTTTATCACGGGAAAGTCTCTCAGCGCCTCCTGCATCGTCAGCAGGGCATCCTCTGCTCTCTCCTGCTCCGCCAGTGCCTTCAAATCATCCAGCTTTATGGCGTTTTCCAGAGAAAAGCTGCCTGTTGCTGTCCGCAGCAATTCCGCCATGTGTCCGCCGCAGCCCAGTGCCTTGCCGATATCGGCACAAAGCGTGCGGATATATGTCCCCTTCGAGCAGTCAATGTCCATCTCCACTCTGTCGGGCGGCAGGAACCTGCGAATCCGAATATCATACACCTCAATGGTGCGTGCCTTTCGTGCAATCTCCTTACCCTCTCTGGCAAGCTCATACAGCTTTTTCCCATTCACCTTCACCGCGGAATACATCGGCGGCACCTGCTCCAGTCTGCCGATAAAGGCTGCCACAGCCGCGCGGATTTTTCCCTCATCAAACACAACCGCCTTCGTCTCCAGAACCTCGCCCGAAGCGTCCTCCGTCGTTGTGGTCACGCCTAAGCGGAGCATGGCGCGGTAGCTTTTTCTGCCATCCATGATGACATCCGAAAGCTTGGTTGCCTTGCCCACGCAAACCGGCAGAACGCCCTCCGCATCGGGGTCAAGCGTGCCGGTATGCCCCACCTTTTTCATGTGAATGGTTCTGCGAACAATCGCAACCACATCATGGGAGGTGAATCCCTTTTCTTTGTAAATATTGAAAATACCGTCCAAAAAACAGTACCTCCTTAAATTCTTTTTTACAGCATTTTTTCCACCTCTGCCAGAACCATTTCCTTGGCTTTGGCAATGGGTGCGGAAATGGTACAGCCTGCCGCCTTCACATGACCGCCGCCACCGAATTTCTGCGCCAATGCGCATACATCATAGCCGTCATTGCCGCGGAAGCTGCCCTTTACATCCGTTTCCGTCTTTTCATAGAAGAAGCAGGCCACCTTTGCGCCCAATACGCCCTTCAGATAATTGATGATGGCATCCAGCTCCTTGCTGCTGCCGCCCAGCTCCGCAATCTCCGCCGCCGTAATCTGAGAGCAGACCACATCGCCGCCAAACAGCAGCTCTGCATTGCTCAGGGCTCTGCCCATCAGCTTTAATTCCGAAAAGCTGCGGCTGTCGAAAAAGCGGTTATAAATCTCCGTAAAGGGAATCCCGTACCCCATTAGGGCCCCTGCAATCCGCATGGTTTCAGGAGATGTAGAGGAATGACGGAAGCCGCCTGTGTCATAAATCAGTCCGGCATAAAGCCCAGCCGCCTCTGCCGCCGTCATGGGCAGTCTGTTTTCCAAAAGCTGAAACACAATCTCACTGGTCGAGGAGGCCTTCGCCGCCACATAATTCAGCTCTGCGAAATAGGTGTTGCTTTCGTGGTGGTCAATATTGATTTTCTTCGCTGCTTTTTGGAAAATTTCCGCCGCATCCCCCAAGCGTCCCTCGTCACCGCAGTCCAGTACGAGGAACAGCTCAGGAAGCCTTGCATCCTCTGCCGCGCAAACCAGATGTCCATTCGGAATCAGCTGATATTTATCCGCATATTTTTCCAGAATGACCTGCACCTGCTTCCCTGCCTTTTCCAGTGCGCCGCCGAGTGCCAGACAGGTGCCGATGGCATCCCCATCGGGGTTGGTGTGTCCTGCCAGCGCAATCGTTTCCGCCGACAGAACCCATTCCATGATTTCATCAAAAGAGTTGTTTGCTTTTTTCATTCTGCATCTCTTTCCTTGCGTTCCTTATCAATTTTGCTGAACAATTCATCCATGTGGATGGCATATTCTGCGGATTCGTCCAGCTTAAAGCGCAGCTCAGGGGTATAACGCAGGTTAATTCTCTGCGCAATCAGCCGGCGAATAAAGCCGCCTGCGTTCTGCAGCCCCTTCATTACATTTTCCTTATCCTTTTCGTCACCCAGTACAGAAACATAAACCTTGCAGTATTTCAAATCCTGCGTCGTTTCCACACGGATCACGCTTGTCATCACACCAATGCGGGGGTCCTTCAGCTCTGCCCGAATAATCTGGGAAAGCTCCTTCATAATCTCGTCATTGATGCGAGAAAGTCTGTTATTTGTTTTCATAATCTCTCACCTTTTATTTCAAAATTAGCGAGGCACCTCTACCATGGTGAAGGCCTCGATCCAGTCGCCCTCCTTCACGTCATTGAATTTCTTGAACACCAGACCACATTCATAGCCTGCTGCAACCTCTTTTACGTCATCCTTGAAGCGTCTCAGGCTTTCCAGATCGCCTTCATACACAACGATACCGTCACGCACGATACGAACCTGACAATTTCGCACGAATTTACCATCCTTTACATAGCTGCCGGCAATCGTACCAACGCCGGATGCCTTAAAGATCTGGCGTACCTCTGCATGACCCAGAACCTTTTCTTCGTAAATGGGGTCAAGCATACCCTTCATGGCAGCCTGAATATCCTCGATTGCGTTATAGATAACACGATACAGACGGATATCCACCTTTTCCTCATCCGCAAATGCCTTTGCCGCAGGCTCAGGACGCACGTTGAAGCCGATAATAATCGCATTGGATGCGGATGCCAGAAGCACGTCGCTTTCCGTAACCGCACCAACGCCGCCATGGATCACGCGCACGCGTACCTCCTCGTTTGTCAGCTTTTCCAGAGACTGACGTACTGCCTCTACAGAGCCCTGTACGTCCGCCTTTACAATAATCCCCAGCTCCTTCATGTTACCACTCTGAATCTGGTTGAACAGATCATCCAGAGATACCTTCTGGGGTGTCTGGCTAATGAGTGTTTCTCTGTTCTTTGCGATAACGCTTTCCGCAAGCTGTCTTGCCTGCTTTTCGTTTGCCGCTACATAGAAGCTGTCACCTGCTGCAGGAACCTCAGAAAGCCCCAGAATCTCAACAGGAGTGGAGGGGCCTGCGGATTTCACGCGTCTGCCCTTATCATCTGTCATCGCTCTGATTCTCCCGTATGCAGGGCCTGCAACCACAGGATCGCCCACACGCAGGGTGCCGCTCTGTACCAGTACGGTTGCAACAGGGCCGCGTCCCTTATCCAGCTGTGCTTCGATGATAGCACCTCTTGCCTTCTTGTTGGGGTTTGCCTTCAGCTCCTTCATTTCTGCTGTCAGAATAATCATTTCCAGCAGGTTATCAATGCCTTCCTTTGTGTGTGCAGATACAGGAACGCAAACGGTTGTACCACCCCAGTCCTCTGCCAGAAGACCGTATTCTGTCAGTTCCTGCTTTACGCGGTCGGGGTTTGCGGAGGGCTTATCCATCTTGTTGATGGCAACGATAATTTCAACGCCTGCTGCCTTCGCATGGTTGATTGCTTCTACTGTCTGGGGCATTACACCGTCATCCGCCGCAACAACCAGAATCGCGATATCTGTAATCTGCGCGCCGCGCATACGCATTGCCGTAAATGCCTCGTGACCGGGTGTATCCAGGAAGGTAATGGGCTTGCCGTCAATCTGAACGGTGTATGCACCGATATGCTGTGTAATGCCGCCTGCTTCGCCCTTTGTTACGCTGGAATGACGGATGGCATCCAGCAGAGAGGTTTTGCCGTGGTCAACATGCCCCATTACAACAACAACGGGAGGTCTTTCCTCCAGCTTGGATTCATCCTCTTCCTCCTCTGCGCCAAAGGCTTCCTCCATGATATCCTTTTCTTCCTCCTGCTCCAGAATCACGTTGTATTCCTCTGCAATGGAAGCCGCGGTATCAAAATCCAGTGTTGCATTGATGGCAAGCATTTTGCCCTTTTTCATCAGATTCATAACCAGATCGGAGCCTTTTTTGCCCAGAACCTCAGCCAGATCCTTTACGGTAATGCTTTCGGGAATATATTTGATAACGGGATCTGCGTTTGCTTCCTCCGCCTCCAGTGCCGCCAGCTCTGCCATCAGCGCTGCTTCCTCCTCCATTTCACGTCTTCTGCGCTCCATGGGGTTTTCTCTTACCTTCTGGCCGTTCTTATTCCCCTTTTTGTCTTTTTTGTCCTTGCCTTTATTGTTGTCCTTCTTGCCCTGCTGCTGTGCGCCCTTGTTATTCTGACCGCCCTGCTTGTTATTATTATTGTTATTGTTGTTATTATTGCCCTTGCCCTGCTTGTTTTCGTTTCTGTTTTCGTTGCTTCTGCCTTCGTTTCTGTTGTCCTTTTTCTGCGCAGGTCTGTTGCCGTCCTGTCTGCGGTCATTTTCCTTTTTCTGCCCATCCTGCTTCGGCTGATTCTGCTTGGGCTGGTTCTGCTTGGGTGCATCCTTTTTCGGTGCATCCTTTTTGGGTTCTTCCTTCTTCGGCTGATATAACGCCGTCACCTTTGCGGCTTCTTCCTCTGTCAGCATTGCCATGTGGCTTTTTGCTTCAATGCCGATGCTGTTGATTTTTGCTACTAAGTCTTTATTGGCAACGCCAAGCTGCTTTGCCAGTTCATAAATTCTGATTTTGGACATTCCACAACACCTCGTCTTTCTCGAAAATCAGCCTTCACCGACCTTCGTTCTATTCTCTATATTATCATCCGCAAGCTCTTTCAGTTTTTTTGCAAAGCCCTTTTCTGTAATCGCAATAATGGAGCGCATTTCTGCGCCAATGGCTCTGCCCAGTTCTTCCTTGGTTCCGATTTCTGCCAAGGGCAGTTCATAATACACTGCGGAATTTGTAAATTTCTTTTTTGTATTCTTCGATGCATCCTGCGCTAAAATGAGCAGATATGCCTGTTTTTTACGCACCGCCTGTTCTGCGGCCACCTCGCCTGCAACAAGCTTTCCCGCCCGCTTGCAAAGCCCCAGAAGGGAAAAAAATTTATTCATTGGTCTGTTTCTCCAATTCTTGAAGCAGCTGCTCATACACTTCCTTCGGCACAGCCACCTTAAAGGAGCGCTCCAGCCCCTTGGATTTCTGCGCCTTCGCCAGACATTCCGCATTGGGACAGATATATGCACCGCGTCCGGGCAGCTTTCCCGTACGGTCTAAGGCAAATTCGCCTGCATCATTTCGTACAATGCGAATCAGTTCCTTTTTATTTTTCATTTCCTGACAGCCGGTACATTTTCTGAGAGGTACTTTTCTTTGCTTCATATACTCTCCTCCCTCTTACGCTTCTGCTTCGCCTTCTGCCGTTTCCTCTGTCGCTGTTACATCTTCCTCTGCTGCTTCTTCTACAGCCTCATCTACTGTTTCTTCTGCCGTTGTTTCCTCCGCCGCTTCTTCCGTTACGGGGTCTTCTGCTAAGAAGTTTGTTTCTCTTGCCTGTGTTTCACTCTTGATATCGATTCTCCAGCCTGTCAGCTTTGCGGAAAGTCTTGCATTCTGCCCTTCCTTGCCGATTGCCAGAGAAAGCTGATGGTCGGGCACTACGATTTTCGCGCTCTGCTCTGCTTCGTTCAGCGCAACCTCCAGAACCTTAGAGGGGCTGAGTGCTGCCGCAATAAATTCCTTGGGGTCCTCGCTCCAGTTGATCACATCAATCTTTTCGCCGCCCAGCTCGCTTACGATTACATTGACACGGTAGCCATTCTGCCCAACACAGGCACCCAGTGCATCCACGTTTTCATTCTTGGAATAAACGGCAATCTTTGTTCTGCTTCCGGCTTCTCTTGCAATGCTCTTGATTTCCACTGTACCGTCATGTACTTCGGGCACCTCCTGTTCAAACAGACGCTTTACCAACTCAGGATGTGTTCTGGAAACAAAAATCTGAGGGCCCTTTGTGGTCTGCTTTACCTCCAGTACATATACCTTGATGCGATCCATAAAGTTATACTGTTCGCCGGGAATCTGTTCGTTTGCGGAAAGAATCGCATCAATCTTGCCCATCTGCACGATAACATTTCTGCGTTCCTTTCTCTGTACGATGGCAGTTACAACCTCTCTTTCCTTTGTAATGTACTGGTTAAAGAGAATTTCTCTTTCTGCCTCGCGGAATTTCTGTACCACCACCTGCTTTGCGGTCTGTGCGGAAATTCTGCCGAAGTCCTTCGGTGTTACCTCCAGATCCACCACATCGCCAACCACATAGTTGGGGTTCAGCACTCTTGCCATTTCCAGAGAGATTTCCAGCTGCGGATCTTCCACAGGGCTTGCAACGGTTTTCTGCGCATAGCAGGCAACATTGCCGGATTCTCTGTCGATAACCACCTTAATATTCTGGCTTGTGCCGAAGTTTTTCTTGCATGCAGAAACCAGGGATGCCTCGATTGCCTCAAATACAACTTCCTTATCAATACCCTTTTCCTTTGCAACCAGATTCAGCGCATCCAAAAATTCTTTACTGTCCATTTTCCAAATTCCTCCCTTAGCTTAAAAAATAACTGCCAATCTCACGCTGGCGATATCCTTCTGTTCAAATTTCACTACGTTTCCGTTTTCCTCCTCGATGGAAAGCACGCCGTCTTCCAATCCCAGCAGCCTGCCCTGATACTGCTTGCTGCCGTCCTGCGCCTTATACAGCTTCACATCAATGATTTCTCCCTGATATTTCACAAAATCCGCATCCTTTTTCAGCGGTCTGTCGATACCGGGAGAGCTTACCTCCAAAATATAGGCCTGCTCGATGGGATCTTTTTCATCCAGCTTCACCTCAAGCGCACGGCTGACCGCTTCGCAGTCATCAATATTTACGCCGCTGTCCTTATCAATATAAACACGCAGATACCAGTTTACGCCTTCCTTTACAAATTCCAAATCTACCAGCTCCAGCCCCTTTTCTGCAATAATCGGCTCCAGAATGGGCAGCACCTTTGCTTCTGTATTGTTTGGTTTCGCCATTTTTACACCTCTTTTTCGTTTTTCTTTTTCCGTCTTACAAAAATCCGATGGGGCTTTCCCCCTACAATAACAAAGAGCGGGTTGTTCTACCCACTCTTTTCACCAACGTTTATAATCATTACTTTGTATTACTATACCACTTCTTTCCTTTGTTTGCAAGGCTTTTTCAGAAAATTCCCTCGCAGCGCTTCGGAACCGTGCAAGAAATTCCCTTTAGCCCAAATACATGCTCAGCTCCCGAAATCTTTCACTGTCATTCTTAACAGCTTCCTCCTTCTTCTCGCCGTTGGCATATTCCACCAGAAACCGCGTTTCTGCTTCCGCGCCGTCCAACAGCCTTACGCTGACGATGGTCGCGCTCAATTCCGCCTGCATGGTAAAGCCCTGCATCCTTTCGGATTTTCGCACACGCTCCGCCGTTCTCTTTTCCTGCAATTTCTTAAAAAGGGACATCTCTTTCTCCTTCCGACCCGTCACTGGCTTACTGATAGCTTTTTGCGGTGTTGATGCCGATGGTAGCCGAGCCTTCCTCCCATGTCACGCCCATATCCAGCAGCTTCGCCAAATCGCGCAGCTTGTAATAGGTATAATCGTTGATGGTATAGGCACTCACACTCTTTCTTTCCCCGTCGCAGTATAGCTTTGCAGTAGAGGTTGTGCCATAGGTATCGCCATATCTGCCTGCCGCGCCGCTCACAGAGGAGGAATACGGCACACCACGGAACAGCTCAATCGCCTGCTTGCTTTCGTCCCAGTAGGTCTGAAACTGCTTCGCTGTCCCATTTACCGCACCTGCAACATCGCGCAGCTTAAAATAGGTATAATCGTCAATCGTGTATGTCTGGAAATCCACCGCCTTGCCGTTCACCGTTACCTTTGCCCTGCCTGCGTAGGCATATTTCTTTTCAATCGTAACAGGTGCTTCCGGTTCGGTCGGGGTGGTCGGTTCTGTCGGGGTGGTCGGTTCTGTCGGTGTTGTTGGCTCTGTCGGTTTTGTCGCTGTCTGATAATATGCCTTCACCGCATCCGCACAGCCCTGTCTGTTGTTCAGCAAATCCCGCAGACTGAAGAACATACTGCCGTCCACGTTGTACTTTTCATTGACCTGCATTTCCTGTGCAATCTCCTTCGCAACGGAATCCTTGTAAATCCCCTGTCCAATATAAAGCTTTACGTCAGTCCCCTCGACCACGTCGCTCCACCATTTCACCAGTGTCTCATAATCGGCATAGGCATTACCCTGCTCCCAGTAAATCTGCGGTGTAATGTAATCTACCCAGCCTTTTTCTACCCATTTTTTCGCATCTCCGTAAACCGTATAATAGCCTTCGGAGCCGCGTGTTGCAGAGCCTGCCTCGTCAGAGGTGCTGTTTTTCCAGATTCCCATCGGGCTGATGCCGAATTCCACAGAGGCTTTTGTATTTTTAATCGTCTGATATACCTTTTTGATTAACGTATCCACATTGTCGCGGCGCTCCTGCGCCACTGCGCCTTCCCTTGTTTCGCCCTCAGGCAGGGGATAATTGGAAGGATAGAAATAATCATCAAAATGGATGGCATCCACATCATATTTTTCCACAACCTCTTTTACCGTATCGCAGATATACTGCTGTACCTCCTCATTCGCAGGGTCATAATACATTGCCCCGTTGTAGGTCAGAATCCAGTCCGGATGCTTTCTTGCCATGTTGTCCGCAGAAAGTGCGGATACATCCGTTCCGGATGTCGTAATGCGGTAAGGATTCATCCATGCGTGAAATTCCATGCCGCGCTTGTGTGCTTCCGCAATCATGAACGCCATCGGGTCATAGCCGGGATTTGTCCCCTGCGCTCCTGTCAGCACAGCGCTCCATGGATTCAGATCGGACTGATACAGCGCATCCCCCTTCGGGCGCACCTGCACCACAACCGTATTCAATCCCAACGCCTGCGCCTGCTCCAGCTTCTGAATAAATTCATTCTTCTGCGTTTCTGCATTATTCGTTGTAGAAGGATAGTCCGCACTGTATACCGTTGAAATCCAGACAGCACGCATCTCCTTCGCATCTGCCGCAAAGGCCTCCTGCGCCCCGATGCTTACCACACCAAGCACACCGCATAAAATGCCGGTACATATTTTTTTCAAAAATCGATTCATTTTTTCACCTGATTCCTTTGTTTTCCCATTTGATTTTTATTTTATTTATTGTACCACAAAAATACAATGAAAAATATTACAAAAACTTTAATCTTTTCTTTTGTAAAAGAGATTGCATAAATCCTTTATTTGCATTAAGATAGAGAGAAACTATTGTTCCATAGAAAATACAAAAGATACGAGGTGACTTTCTGATGAGATACGGACTAATCGGAGAAAAGCTGGGACACAGCTTTTCTAAAATCATTCATGAACAGCTGGCGGATTATACCTATGATCTGATTCCCTTAACAAGAGATGAATTGGATGCTTTCCTGCGAGAAAAGCAGTTTTCTGCCTTAAATGTAACCATTCCCTATAAGGAAACGGTTATCCCTTATCTGGATGAGGTAGATAGCCGCGCGCAGAAAATCGGCGCAGTCAATACGGTTGTCAACAGAAACGGCAGGCTTTGCGGCTATAATACGGATTTTTACGGTTTCCGTTATCTGCTCCGGAAAAACGGCATTGATGTTGCCGGCAAAAAAGCATTGGTTCTGGGCAAGGGCGGCGCGTCCAAGGCTGTCATTGCCGTTCTGGAAGAATTGGGTGCATCCGAAATTATCACCGTATATTATAAGGAATATCCGGAAACCGTCACCTATGCAGAATGTTATAAAAATCATGCCGATGCAAAAATCATCGTGAATACCACTCCTGTCGGAATGTATCCGAACTCCGATGACTGCCCCATTGATTTAGACCGCTTCACCGCGCTCGAAGGCGTTGCGGATGTTGTCTATAACCCCCTGCGTACCCAGCTTGTTCTGGAGGCGGAAAAGCGCGGGATTCGTGCCGCAGGCGGTCTGGAAATGCTCGTTGCACAGGCAAAATATGCCGTAGAAATCTTTCTGGATACCCATCTGGAGGATGCCCGCATTGCCGAAATCAATATGCCCCTCTTAAAGGAACGCTCCAATCTTGTTCTGGTTGGCATGAGCGGCGGCGGCAAAAGCACGATTGGCAAAAGGGCGGCAGAAAAGCTGGGCAAAGGCTTTGTCGATACCGATGAGTTGATCATTGAGCGCATCAAAATGCCCATTGCCGAATTCTTCGCAAAGGAAGGAGAGCCTGCCTTCCGCGAAATCGAAACAAAGGTCATCCATGAGGTTTCTTCCCGGAATAACCTCGTCATTGCCACAGGCGGCGGCATCATCAAAAACCCCCTGAATGTCGAATACCTTAAGCGCAACGGCAGACTCATCTGGCTGAAACGCGATGCAGACCTGCTCCAGACGGGCAACGGCAGACCCCTTGCCCCCGATCAGGCGGCGGCGCAGAAGCTCTATCATGAACGCCTGCCCCTTTATAGCGCGGCGGCAGAAGCTATTGCAGATAATAACGGCACCCTTGAAGAAGGTCTCTCAGCTGTCCTGCAGTGCTATGAATCCCTTTTGAAATAAAAAATTTCTGCATAAAAAATCCCCTTCCTTTCGGAAAGGGATTTTTATTGGTTTAGAGGGGTGTAATAAAATGAGTTTTTGAGAGTTTTTTGAAAATTTCTGAGTTTTTATGAGTTTTATCTTCTGTGTTCTGTTTCGTTTCCTTTTTCTTTGGTGCTTCTATCATTCAGCCTGATGATGTCTTTCGTCAATGTCATTTACGGGAGGCTCCAGTCCATCAATGACAATATTGTTCTTCTGTGCATAATCCCACAGAGCGGCACGCAGCGCCTCCTCTGCCAGACAGGAACAGTGTACCTTTACGGGAGGCAGACCATCCAATGCTTCCATGACCGCTTTATTGGTTACCTCCAATGCTTCCTGAATACTCTTGCCCTTTACCAGCTCTGTCGCCATGGAGCTTGTCGCAACTGCGGCACCACAGCCAAAGGTTTTGAATTTTGCATCAACGATTTTGCCATCCTCAATCTGCAAATATACCTTCATGATATCGCCGCATTTCATATTACCGACCTGTCCAACGCCGCTTGCGTTTTCAATTTCGCCTACATTTCTTGGGTTCATAAAATGATCCATTACCTTTTCGCTATATTCCATTTCAAAGTTCCTCCTTGGTGTTCCAATTTATATGAATGTCTAAAGTAAACGTCTGTTTTTCTTCTATCAAGCCTTTTTGCCAGGATAAACGGGAGACATATCTCTCAGCCGCTGTACCAGACCGGGCAGCTTTTCCAGAATAAAGTCTACCTGCTCCTCCGTGTTTTCTCTGTCTATTGTCAGTCTCAGAGAGCCATGTGCAATCTCATGAGGCAGACCAATCGCCATCAGCACATGAGAAGGGTCCAGAGAGCCGGATGTGCATGCAGAACCGCTGGAAGCCGCAATGCCCAGTGCATCCAGCAACAGCAGCAGAGATTCGCCTTCAATATAAGAGAAGGAAATGTTGCAGTTTCCAGGCAGACGATCTGTCGGATGTCCGTTCAGGCGGCTATCGGGAATGCTTTCCAGAATCCCATGAATCAGCTTATCCCGCAGTGCAGTCAGCTTCTTTGTTGTTTCCTCCATTTCAGCCACTGCCAGCTCCGCAGCCTTGCCCAGACCAACGATACCCGCAATATTTTCTGTACCCGCACGCAGCTTCTTTTCCTGTGCGCCGCCGAAAATCAGCGGAGAAATCCTTGTTCCCTTGCGGATATAAATCGCGCCGATGCCCTTCGGTGCGCCCAGCTTATGCCCACTCATGGACAGCAAATCAACATGCAGCTTTTCTACATCAATAGGCACATGACCAACAGCCTGTACCGCATCTGTGTGGAACAGAACACCGTGCTTTTTCGCAATTTCAGCAATTTCTGCGATAGGCTGAATCGTACCGATTTCGTTATTCGCAAACATAACGGAAATCAGAACGGTTTCGGGACAGATGGCATTTTCCAGCTCCTCCAAAGAAATCTTCCCGAATTCGTCTACGTTCAGATAAGTCACATCCACACCCTTTGTTTCCAGAAATTCTGCGGTATGCAGAATCGCATGATGTTCAATTTTTGTTGTAATAATATGTTTTTTCTCTTTCTTGCTTGCGTTTACCACGCCACGCAGTGCCATATTGTCGCTTTCAGAACCGCCTGCTGTGAAATAAATTTCATCGGGTGTCGCACCAATCGCAGCCGCTACCTTTGCCCTTGCTGCCTCCAGCGCCTTTTTACTTTCCTTTGCAATGCTGTAAATGCTGGATGCATTGCCGTAATATTCTCTGAAGTAAGGAAGAATCTCCTGCAATACCTCCTCCCTTACGGGTGTTGTTGCTGCGTTATCAAAATAATATTTTGTCGGCATAAGAATACTCCTCTCAATCTCTTTATATATCATAGTATCTTTATATGTTTTATGTGATTTTAATATAGCACCATTTCTGATATATGTCAATAAATTTCTTCACATTTTTCCAAAAAAATAAAAATTTTTTGCTTTTTTGATAAAAAACACTCAACTTCACGCATCGCAAATTTTTATCAAGATTTTCATTGCATCTGTGGTTCAGCCTTTTCCCCGTGAAAATTTATCCGTATAATAAATATTGTTATTTGGGGGATACTTTATACATTTCCAAAACCGACCAAAAGCGCAAACTTTTTCGGCTTTGTCTGTAAAAATTCAAATAAAAGAAGAGGTGTATGACATGGAATTTAAAGACCGCTTGAAAGCATTGAGAAAAGAAAAAAAGCTGACACAGGTCAAGTTAGGCGAAATGCTCAACTATGGCTATACAGCGATTGCAAACTATGAATCCGGTCGAAACCAGCCCTCTATTTCCGATTTAAAAAAAATTGCCTCCATCTTCAATGTCTCTATGGATTATCTTTTGGGTGTCAATGATATCCGCTATCCCTATGTGATTGATGACGAAACCGCTGCGTTCAACGAATTTCGTCGATATTACACCCTGCTGGAAGAGGACAGTAAGGCGGATTTACTGCTGTATATGGAATTTCTGGTTGAACGGCAAAACCGCATGAAGGCAATTCCCGACCTGAAATATGAGGATTACGAATTAAAAAATACCATCCAGAAGGCAGCACAGAAGCCTGTGGCATACCGCAAGGAATGACATCTAGCTCACACCGGTGATAAAAACAGTCTATATTTTAAAGGCGTACAGAAACTTTGAACCGAGTCATTTTGTGCAGACAGCACAAAACAGCTCGGTTCAAATCTTTCCATACGCCTTTTTCTTTTATTCTTCCTCTGCGCAGACATTCGGTCTGTCCGGAAATACAATCATCCCATACCCATTCAGTACGGAAAGCTTCTGCATCAACGCCTCTGTGCCCGCAGCTTTCTGGTACTCCATTTCCTCTTTATACAGCGGAATCACGCAGTACATGTTAATCTGCGTATCATCCTCCGTACGGAACATGCTGATATTTTCCTGCAATGCTCCGAGCATCGCGCCGCAAAGCTTCGTACTTTCGTCATACGGCACACAATCGGCTGAATTCGGCAGCGTATGCCCCCAGCCCAGCCATGTTTTGAATTCGTGCGGAAATCTTGCCAGATATTTCATCAGCCGCACAGGCCACCAAAGGCGGTCAGGCACATCCGCATCTGTTTCATATCCTGTCAGAATATCCCATTCCGCCGGCAGAAACAGCAGCAGCTCCGCGCGCTCCAAATCCTTATATTTCGGCAGAAATTCCTGCGGCAGCTTCATCGGCATCGCGCTCATCCCTGTGGTATACAGCACATGAAAATCCTTCTTCGTGGGTGCTTTCATCACGAAAACATTCACACTCAGAAATTCGGAATCTATCTCCCGATACACTCTCGTCACACGATGCGGAAACAGCCCCTCCATGTGCTGACAGATTTCCCGTTCATAGGGGGTCACTGTCGCCGGGCGGCGTTCCGTTCTTTCCTCTAATGCATCATATTCATAAACGGCATTTTCGATTTTCTTTTCCTCTGCCATCTCTTATGCCTCCCTTCCGAACAATGCGCCTGCAAATTCAGCCGCATCAAATTTCTGCAAATCGTGAATCCCTTCCCCGACCCCAATATAGCGTACAGGGATCTGCAATTCGCTCTTAATTGCAACCACAATGCCGCCCTTGGCTGTGCCGTCCAGCTTTGTCAGCACAATTCCCGTGATATCCGTCACTTCCTTGAACAGCTTTGCCTGCTGCAGTGCGTTCTGTCCCGTTGTGGCATCCAGCACCAGATATACCTCTCTGTGTGCCGCAGGATATTCTCTCTCGATGACACGCGCAATCTTCTTCAATTCCTCCATCAGGTTTTTCTTGTTGTGCAAACGCCCTGCCGTATCGCAGATTAAAAGGTCAGTATTCTGCTTTCTTGCCTCATGCACTGCGTCATATACCACCGCCGCAGGGTCGGAATTTTCCTCATGCTTGATCACAGGAATTTCGGAGCGTTCCCCCCAGATTTCCAGCTGGTCGATTGCCGCCGCACGGAAGGTATCCGCCGCCGCCAGAAGAACCGATTTCCCGTCCTCCTTGAAATTATGCGCCAGCTTGCCGATGGTCGTTGTCTTGCCGACACCATTCACACCAATGACCAGCAGAACGGAAGGAGAGGGCAAATTTTCGTCCTCCTGCGCGCCCTCCTGCAAAATCTCCGTAATCTCATCAATCAGCATATCCTTGATTACCGCAGGGTCGGTCGCATGCTCTCTCTTAACCCTTTTTCGCAGGTTTTCCACGATATCCATTGTCGTCTGCACGCCCATATCTGCCATGATGAGCGCTTCCTCCAGTTCCTCAAACAAATCCTCGTCAATCTTCGTAAACGCGCCCAGAACGCCGTCCACACCGCCAAGGATGTTCTTTCTTGTCTTATCCAGACCCGCCTTCAGCTTCGCAAAAAAGCCCATCTTCGCAGGCTTTTCCTCCTCTGCGCTTTCCTCCGCAGGCGTTTTCTGTGCTTCCTCTGCCGTCTCCTCCTGATTCAGCTCTTCTGCAACCTCGTCCGCCAGCTCCTCTACAAAGGCCCTGCCGTCCGCATCATTGTCCGCCGTAAAAATCTCGCCGTCCTCTGTCGCAACGATAACCTCATCCTCCGCAAGGGGCTTTTCCGCAAGAATTTCTCCTGCAATCTCTGTCAGCTCATCCAGAACTGCTTCGGCCTCCGCCGCATCCTCTGCCGTCAGGATTTCCTCTCCGTCCGCGTCCTCGAAGGTAATCTCGATTTCCGCTTCCGCAGGCGCTTCTTCTGCCTCCTCCCGATACAGAATATCCTCTCCTGCGCGGTCAATCTGGATTTCCTCCTCATCCATCACTGCATGGACAGCCCGGTTCATATCCTGACCATCCTCCACATCCAGAACAATATCCGCCTCCTGCGCGTCCGTTTCCACTTCCACGCCATCCAGCTCCAGAACGCCTTCCTGCTGTTCCTCTGTCTGCGGCTGCTCCTCCGTGGCTTTCTTCTTAAAAAAATCAAATAAACCCATATTCGGTCTCCTTTTCATCCTTACGCTGTAATACTTTTTTCCGCCTCCGAAAAGTCAACGGAAATCAATTTGGAAATGCCCTTCTCCTGCATCGTCACGCCATAAAGCACATCTGCATGCTCCATCGTGCCCTTTCTGTGGGTAATGACAATAAACTGCGTTTCCTCTGCAAATTTTTTCAGATACTGTGCATATCTGCTGACATTCGCATCGTCCAACGCCGCCTCAATCTCGTCCAGAATACAGAAGGGAGAGGGCTTCATTTTCAGAATGGAAAATAAAATCGCAATCGCGGTCAATGCGCGCTCCCCGCCGGAAAGCAACTGCATGTTCTGCAAATTTTTCCCGGGCGGCTGTGCCACAATCTCAATCGGGGATTCCAGAACATGCGCCGCATCGGTCAGTCTGAGCTGTGCCCTGCCGCCGCCAAACATTTCGCGGAATACCTCGCTGAAATTCTCGGAAATCACCTTGAACTGCTCGCGGAACTGCTGCTCCATCAAAATCGAAAGTTCCTCAATGATCTGCCGCAGCTTTTCCTCCGCCGCAAGAATATCCTCTCTCTGCGCCGTCAGAAATTCAAACCGCTCCTTCACTTCCTTGTACTGCTCAATCGCACCGACATTCACATCCCCCAGTGCGCGGATTTTCCCTTTCCATTCCTTCACGGAAAGCTGCTCCTGCTCCTGTGGCAGTCCTGCCGTATATTCCTGCGCCATCCGCAGCGTCATTTCGTATTCCTCCCACATCTGGGCGGTAATGCGCTGCTTTTCTTCTTCCAGCTTTTCCTTTTTCGCCAAAATGCGCAGCTGTTCATTCTCCAGCTTGTTTGCCGTTTCCTTCCATTCTGCCGCCGTTTCCTCGGCTTTTGCGGCTTTTTCCGCAGTCTCCTGCTTCTCTGCCGCCGTTTCATTCAGTCGGCTTTGCAGGGTCTCCGCCTGCTGCTCCAGCTCCGCCGCCCTCTGCTGCAGGGTTTCCTGCTGCTCCAGCCGCAGACCCGTATTTTTTTCATACAGTGCCGCCTGCTCCTCTGCTTTTTTCTGCTCTGTCCGGAGGGCTTTCTGTTCCTCCTGCAAACGCAGCAGCTTTTCCTCCATGCTGTATACATTCTGCCCGATGGAAGAAAGCGTAATTTTCTTCTGCGTAATCTCCTCCATCAGCATGTCCTTTTCTTCCTTGCCGCCCGTCAGGCTGTCCTGAAAGGCAGTCAGCTGTGCATTTGCCGCTTCCATTGCCGTTTCCGAGGAAGCCGCCCTTTCGCGCAGTGCCGCAATTTCCTTCTCGGCATTTTCCGTCTGCTCCGTCAGCTGCTTTTCCTCCAGCTCCAGAAGGGAAAGCTTTTCGGCAGCCTCCTGCTTCTCCGCCAGTGTTTTTTCCTTTTCGCCGCTGTCACTGCTTTGCGTCACCATGACCCTTTGCAGCTCCATTTTTTTCTCAACCGTTTCCTGCTCAATCTCCTGCAAATCCTCATTTGCAAGCGCAAGCCTGTCGCGCATCTCCGCAATGGTTCGGTTTGCCGTCTGCAAAGCCTCCTGCAGGCTGCGGATTTCTCTGCTCCTGCCGAAAACATGCAGTGCCTTTTTCTGCTGTGAGCCGCCCGTCATTGCGCCGCCGGGGTTCAAAATGTCCCCTTCCAGCGTAACCAGCTTATACTGATGGCGATACTTTTTCGCCAGCTGTACCGCTTTGTCCAGATTTTCCACAACCAGAATCCGCCCTAAGAGATACATTGCAAGCTGTCTGAATTTTTCCTCAAACGAAACCAGCTCATACGCCGTACCAATCACACCAACCTCCGCCAGAATCGCCTGTCTGCCCTCAAGTGGTCTGCCCTTGATGGCGGTCACGGGCAGGAAGGTTGCCCTGCCGAGATTCCGCCTTTTCAGATAGCCAATGGCATCCCTTGCATCCTCCTCTGTTTCGGTAACGATGTTCTGTAATGCGCCGCCTAACGCCGCTTCAATGGCAGTTTCGTAGGTCTCCTCCACCTTCAAAAGCTGTCCGACCGCGCCGCAGATGCCTCTTTCCTGCGCATCCGGCAAGTTCAGCAGGCTTTTTACGCTGTTGTAATAGCCCTCATGCTCCCGTTCCATTTCAGAAAGCAGTGTTAATCTCGATTGCAGCTCAGAGCCGCGTCTTTCCTGTACGGAAAGGCTTGTCTCCGCCTTCTGCTTTTCCTGCAGCGCATGCCTTTTGTCCTGCTCCAAGGCAGTCAGCTCCTGCTCCAGATAGCGAATCTGCTCCTTTCGGTCATTCTCCTGCTTCTCCAATGCCTGCAAATGCACCGCAAATTGATGCAGTCTGCTTTCCGTATGCTCCTTTTCGCCCAGAAGCTGTGCCTTTCTGGCAAGAAATTGCTCCCGCATGGCCTCCCGCTTGGAGATTTCCCCCTTCGCCTCGGTGCCAATCCGAATCTGCTCAAAAATTTCATCCTTAAAGGACTCCACCTTCGTTTCATCCTGACTCAGCACAGTGCTCAGGGATGCATATTCTTCCTGCAAGGCATCCAGTTCCTCCTGTCTTGCGTCCATTTCCAGCTTCAGTCCTGCCATTTTGCTGCGGCAAAGCTCCTGCTCCGCTTCATTTTCCGTCTGCTTTTTCGCCTTTTCCGCCATTTCTCCGGCAATACGGCTGCGGTTTGCCTCGTCATTGGCACGCTGCTCCTCGCGCAGGCGAATCTCGCCCTCTGTCTTTTCCAGTTCCGCGCGCAACTCTGTCATTTTGCCATTCTGCTGCTGCAAAAGGGCATCCAGTTCCTCATTTTTCTCTCGGAAGGAAGCTGCCTGCGTCTTTTCCCGGTCGCTTTCGGCAAGGCTTTGTGCAAGCTGCTCCGCCGCAGTCTCCTCCGCCTGCAAAAGCATTTCCGTTTCTTTTGCAATCCGCGCCGCATCCCTGCAAAAGGCAGTCATTTCCGCCTGCTTCAGCCGCTCCTTCAGACGAAGGTATTCCCTCGCCTTCTCGCTCTGCTTCTCCAGCGGCTCCACCTGCACCTCTAATTCGCTGATGATATCATCCACACGCAGCAGATTCTGCTGTTCCTTTTCCAGCTTATTGACCGCTTCGTTTTTCCTTGTTTTATATTTTACAATGCCTGCCGCTTCCTCAAAAATCCGGCGGCGTTCCTCTCCCTTTGCACTCAGAATTTCATCAATACGTCCCTGTCCGATGATGGAATAGCCCTCTCGGCCCACGCCCGTATCCATAAATAATTCCTGAATATCCTTTAGGCGGCACGCCGTTCCGTTAATGCGGTATTCGCTCTCACCCGAGCGAAACACACGCCGCGTCACCTGCACCTCACTGTATGCCAAAGGCAGCCTGCCATCCTGATTGTCAAGCAGAATAGAAACCTCCGCAAAGCCAAGGGGCTTTCTGTTCTCCGTTCCGGCGAATATAATATCCTCCATCTTATCGCCGCGCAGGCTTCTGGCTCTCTGCTCCCCAAGCACCCAACGCACCGCATCGGAAACATTGCTCTTTCCACTACCGTTCGGGCCGACAACCGCCGTCACCCCCGGGTTAAATTCCAGCTTCACTTTTTCGGGAAAGGATTTGAAACCCTGTAAATCCAATCGTTTCAAATACATTCATTTACACCTCATTTATTCATTTAGGTCAGCAGTCTGCCGCCAACCATGGTATAAAGCACCTTGCCGCGCACCTCCTCCGCCGCAAAGGGAGAAAATTTCGCCTTGGATGCAAAATGCTCCGGGTCAATGCGGTGGGTTTCCAGAAAATCTACCACAATAATATCGGCATCCTTTCCCTCTGCCAGGCTTCCCTTATTATATAATTTCAAAATCTCCGCCGGCTTCGCGGACATCAGACGAATCAGATGCTCCACCGTAATATATCCTGTCTCCACCAGATGCGTATAGCTCAGAGAAAGCGCCGTTTCCAGCGCAGAAATGCCATACGCCGCAACATCAAATTCCCGTTCCTTTTCTGTCATATTTGTAGGGCTGTGACCCGATGCAATCACATCAATCGTCCCATCCATAATTCCCTCAATAATGGCGTAGACATCCTCCTTTGCCCTGAGCGGCGGATTCACCTTCGCAAATGTATCATAATCCCCGATGGCATCCTCCGTCAGAATAAAATAATGCGGGCACGTTTCGCAGGTCACAGGAACCCCTCTGCCCTTCGCCTCACGAATCAGCTGCACAGAGCCCTTCGTGCTGATGTGCGATAAATGCAGATGCACGCCCGTCCGCTCCGCAAGGTTCAGATTTCTTGCAACAATCACTTCCTCCGCCTCTCGCGGCATCCCCGTCAGTCCAAGGCATGCCGCCGTGTAGCCCTCATTCATGACACCCACGCCCGAAAGCGACTGATCCTCGCAATGTGTCAGCACGGGCAAATCAAACATCTTCGTATAAATCATCACATTTCTCAGAAATGCGGCAGAATCCGTAAATTCATCCCCATCGGAAATACCGACAATCCCTGCATCGTACATTTCCCCGATTTCCGCAATCTCCTGCCCCTTACAGCCGATAGACATGCTGCCGTAGGGATAAATATTTACCAAAGATTTTTCCTTCGATTTGGAAACAATATATTCCACAACCGTTTTATTATCAATGACAGGGTCTGTATTCGGTTCGCAGGTAATCGTTGTAAAGCCGCCGCGCAGTGCCGCACGGGAAGCCGTTGCGATATCCTCGATATATTCATGTCCGGGGTCGCAGATGTTGCAGTGCATGTCAATCAATCCGGACATCACCGTATGTCCGCCGACATCAATCTGCTTCGCCCCCTCAACCTCAAGATTCAGACCGATTTTTTCAATGATCCCATTCTCCACATAAATATCATGGAGCATATCCTTATCATGGGTTGTTCCAAGCACTCTGCAATTTTTCAGAACTGTCTTCATCTGAACGCACCTCCCACCTGAGAAAGGATATAGAACATTGCCATACGCACCGCAACAGAGTTCCCGATTTGGTCATTGATGATACACTGCTTGCTGTCAATCACTCCGGAGGAAATCTCAATCCCCCTCTGAATCGGGCCGGGATGCATCACAATGGCATCCTTCTTTGCATAGCGCAAAAGATTTTCATCAATACGGAACAGGCGTTTATATTCATCCAGCGAAGGCAGGGATTTCTTATCCTGCTTCTCCATCCGCATGCGTGTTGTCAGGATAACATCCGCATTATTGACCGCCTCTCTGGCATCATAATATACCTCCACCCCGAAATTCTCGATGGCAGGCAGCATCAGCGTCGGCGGCCCCGAAACGCAGACCTCCGCACCCAGCTTCGTCAGACCCCAGATGTTGCTTTTGGAAACGCGGCTGTGCAGCAAATCCCCAATGATGGCAACCTTCAGCCCCTCAAAGCCGCCCTTTTGCTCCCGAATCGTCAGAAGGTCAAGCAGAGACTGTCCGGGGTTTTCATTAAAGCCATCCCCCGCATTGATGACAGAAGCCTCCACACAGCTTGCCAGCAGTCTCGGCGCGCCCGCCATGGAATGACGCAGAATAATAAAATCCGCCCCCATCTGATCCATCAGCTGTCCGATATCCTGCAAACTTTCCTTCTCAATGGAATGTACCGTATTTGTCATATCAATCACATTTGCGCTGAGGTACTGCGCCGCAAGCTCATACGCCAGCTTCGCTCTGGCACTCTGCTCATAAAAAAGCATGATAACAGATTTTCCCTGCAAATGCGGTGTTTTCTTATCCTTCTGGTTCAAAATATATTTCATCGTTTCGGCAGTCCCAAGAATATAGCGGATATCATCCGCAGACATTCCCCGTAAGCCGAAAAAATCCTTCTTATGCAGCGGCATGTTACTCCCTCCTACTTATTTCCGCAGTCGTTCCAGTAATGCTTCAAAATAAGGCGGCAAAGGTGCCTCAAATTCCAGATATTCCCCTGTGCGCGGGTGAATAAAGCCCAGCACACGGGCATGCAGTGCCTGTCCCTCTAAGTGAATCGGCTGCTTCTTCGGGCCGTATACCATGTCACCCAGAAGCGGATGCCCGATATAGGTCATGTGTACGCGAATCTGGTGCGTCCGCCCCGTTTCCAGCTGCGCCTCAATCAGTGTAAATTTCTCCATTCTTTCGATCACGCGGTAATGCGTCACCGCATGGCGGCTGTGCTTCTGCGTCACCGCCATTTTCTTTCTGTCCTGCGGATTTCTGCCGATAGGCTCGTCCACCGTCCCCTCGTCCTCCGTAAAGCCGTTGTAGACCACCGCATTATATTTTCTCGTAATGCTGTGCTCTGCAAGCTGTGCCGCCAGAGACTGATGCGCCATATCGTTTTTCGCAACCATCAGCACCCCGGAGGTATCCTTATCAATGCGATGCACAATTCCCGGGCGTTTCTCCCCGTTAATGCCGCTCAGCTCGTTTCCGCAGTGAAACATCAGCGCATTGACCAATGTGCCGCTCGTATGTCCGGGAGCCGGATGCACCACCATCCCCTGTGGCTTATTCACCACGATGACATCCGCATCCTCATATAAAATATCCAGCGGGATATCCTCCGGCAGAATTTCAACCTCCTTCACCTCAGGCACCTCTACATCAATGATGTCCCTCTCCCGCAGCTTATAATTTGCTTTTGTCCTTCCGCCGTTCAGCGTGATATGCCCTTCCTCAATCAGCTTCTGCACACCGCTGCGCGAAAGATTTTCCATGGCATCCGCAAGAAAAACGTCAATTCTTGTCCCAACGTCCTCCTGCTCCGCCCCAAAGGTAAAATATTCCATTTCATTCATCCTTTTTCTTCTTCAAATCCAAATCCTCATCCTTCAGCACAAATACAATCAGAAGCACCATCAGGATGACCCCTGCGACAACATAAATATCTGCCACATTAAACACAGGCCAGTCAAAGAAGGTGAATTCAAAAAAATCCACCACATAGCCGCGGCATACGCGGTCAATAATATTGCCGACCGCGCCCGAAAGCACCAGTAAAAGTGCCGCGCGCAAGGGAAGATATGCCTTCTTTTTCGGCAGTGTGCGGTAAAAATAAATCAGCGCACCGGCAATTACGCCTGTCAGCACCAAAATCAGCCACCTCTGCCCGGAGAGCATCCCGAAGGCAACCCCTCTGTTTTCCACAAACGTCAAATCCAGAAAGCCGTCCACCACCGTCATGCTGTGAATCGGCTTCAGGCTTCCCAATGCCCAGAGCTTTGTCCCCTGGTCTAATAAAATCAGCAGTATCGTTATCAAAATCGGTATCATATTCAATCACCCTTTCGGAAGATTTTTGCATTATACAAAACGAGCCACGGCAAGAAGACCCCGCCGCAGCTTGTCTGTTTTTTATTTTGTTTCCTGTGCCTTTGCTTCTTTTTCTGCCAGAACCTCGCCCTTGTCCAGCAGCTCGATTTCTGCATAAAGCAGCAGCTTGATTCTTGTTTTCATCAGTTCGTAGCGGCTTTCCAGTCCGGAAATCTTCTGTTCCAGCTCATACGCCTTTGTTCTTGCGGATGCCAGAATATCCTCTGCCTGCTGCTTCGCACTGTTGATGATGGCATCGCCATCTGCTTTTGCCGCCGCCTTTGTTTCCTCCGCAGCTGCCTCCGCCAGGCTTAATGTACGTTCAATGGATTTTTCGAGATGCTTCAACCGGTCGGTATCCTCAGCCACAGCCTCTGTCTTTGATTTTTCCTTCTGGCTTTCCTTATACAGCTTCTCATAGTCCTCATAGATGTCATCCAAAAAGGTATCTACTTCTTCGGGGGAATAGCCTACAGCTACCTTCTTAAAGTCCTTGGTTGCGATATCGTTCGGTGTGATCACGAAAAAACCTCCTTATACATATTTTTCAATTTCCAATCCGATTCTGTCTTTTTTGGTTCTGCCGCCGATTTCCTTCACGCGAAACCGCCCGAAGCCGCGCAGGCTCACCAAATCCCCTTCCTTTAACAGATGGGATGTGCTTGTTACAATATTCCAATTCACCTGTGCCTTTTCCGCATGGATGAGCGTCTGCGTTTTCCCTCTTGCCAGATGAAACGCCTCACTTGCCACCGCATCTAGCCGCATGGATGCCACCGTTAAGCGTCTTGCCTCCGTCTGCCTTTGGGGAATGTCCTCCGCCTGCTCCGTTTCCTCCGCCACTACCGCGGTTCTGGAAACCTGCTCCAGCACAGCCGTTATGTATGGCGAAATTTCCTCTGCCACAAAGCAGACCGCCGTATCCTCCGCCACCAGAATATCGCCTACCTTGCCGCGGTCAATGCCCAGCCCAAGGAGGGAGCCGAGATAATCTCTGTGGCTCAGATCCGTCTGTCCGAATTTTTTACTTTTTCTTCTGATTTTTACAATTTTAATCGGGAATTTCTCTGCCGCAAGCGGTTCTGTAAAAAAGCCCATCATCTGCCGCTCGCAGTCCTCCGTTCCGCCGAAAAGCGTAATCTCCAGCTCCCGAAGTCCCTGCAGCCGTTCCCGAAATCTTGCACATTTTGCCCGATCCATGAAATCCGTGAACGCAGGCTCTCTGCGCTTCATCGCAAAAATCGCCTGATCCAGCGCCTTTGCAAACAGCAGCCGCTCCTCGCCCTCCGGTACGCTTTTCAATAATGCCTGTCTGTCCATGGCATCAGAACATCCGAATGGCTGCAACCAGAAGGGTCTGCACCAATCTCATCAGGATTAACGCAAAAATAGGGGAAAAATCAAGCCCCATGCCGCCGCCGAGCGGGGATTTATCTACCATATTTCTCACAGGCCCCAGAATCGGCTCTGTCAGCTGATACAGCAAACGCCCAATGCTGCTGTTGTAGCCAACGCCGAAGGGCAGCCAGGAAAACAGGATACGCACGAAGATGAGAATTTCCAATACATAGAAAAATACACCAATCGCACTAATCAGCAATGCCTGTATACTATTCAATCCGCAAAACCACCTTTATCTGGCATTTGTCCCATTCATCCAAGGGAGCAGAACGCCTTTTGTTTTTAATTCTTCTTTAAAATCACCGGAAATATCCACATTTTCGGGCGCAATAATAAAAATATTATTGGCTACGCGCTGAATGGAACCCTCCAGAGAATAGCAGGTGCCGCTCAAAAAGTCCATAATGCGCTGCGCAATGGGGTATTCCACCTTTTCCAGATTGACTACAACAGGACGTTTGGTTTTAATCTGGTCACAGATTTCTTGTGCATCCTCGTAACATTCAGGCTTGATGATAACTACCTGCATCTGTACGCTTGTGTTCACGCTGTAAATCTGGGGATTTGCCGCGTTCTTCGGAGCCGCCTTACGGGGCGCAGGTGCGCTGTATTCCGTCTCTCTTGCGTCACGCAGACCATAATTCTCTCTTACGGGTGCAGGGGCAGGTGCCGCTGTATCATAATCATCCTCATAGTAATCATCATCGTCTTCATATTCGCCAAACATTAAGTCTTTCATTCTGTCAAAAATCTTCGCCACAATACGTTCCTCCTAAGCTGTTTCTATTGCTCATCCTTTGTTGGGATAATATCTTTCTCCGAAAATACCTGTGCCCACGCGGACAATGGTCGCACCCTCTTCGATGGCAACCTCGTAATCGCCCGTCATCCCCATGGATAAGGTATCCATCTTTATATTATCAATTTTTTTCCCGTTCATGTCAACCAGTAATTCTCTCATTTGACGAAAAACTTCTCTGTTTTCCTCCTGATTTTCAACAAAAGGCGCAACCGTCATCAGCCCACGCACGCGAATATGCTGCATTTTCGCAATCTCTCTGAGCAGCGCTTCGGTATCCTCCGGCTTCACGCCGAATTTGCTTTCCTCCGCTGCCATGTTCACCTCAATCAGAATATCCATCACAATATCCTTCTGTGCCGCGCGCTTTTCAATTTCCTCCGCCAGCTTCAAGCTTTCCACAGAATGAATCATATCCACCTTATCAATGATATATTTCACCTTGTTTGTCTGCAAATGCCCGATTAAGTGCCAGTGGATTCTCTCTCCCTCCGGCGCATATTCCATCATAGGCTCGTATTTTTCCATGATTTCCTGCACCTTGTTTTCGCCCAGAGAAAGGCACCCTGCCTGCACCGCCTCGCCAATCAGCTCCACAGGCTTTGTCTTGCTGACTGCCAACAGAAGTACATCCTCCGCCGTTCTGCCGCTTTTTTCTGCGGCTGCCGCAATTTTTGCTCTCACATTCTGAATATTTTCAACTACGCTCATATTTCTGCCTTCTTTCTATCTCTTTATCCATCCGGACGCTTAAAAAACGCTGTCGCCCTCCTTGATATTTTTTGCATCGGAAACAATCGTATCGTATGGCTGCAGCCCCGTTGTGCTGCCTGCCTGCACGATGGCGTATTCCTGATTCTGTTCCACAACATCAATTACAACAAACTTCGCGATGGAGCTGTTTGCCACATAAACCCCTGCGTGCGGCAGCAGCTCGGAAAGCGTTACCTGTGCGGCATCCTCGCCTGTACCCTGCAGCACAACGTCACCTGTTTTCAGTCCGCTGTCCTCCAATTCAATGTAAACCGCATCCTCATCGCTCGTCACAGCGGTAATATCGGTAAATTTCGTGCTGCTTCCCTTCACAAGCAAAACACCCGTATTGCCCATGCTTTCCGTCAGACAGCTTCTGGGGATTTTCAGCAGGGATTTTTCCACAATCGCATCATTGGGAATCTTCAGACCCTCTGTCACAGTCCCCTCTAAGCTGAAGGAAATCGTGCGGCTTTCCATGAAGTCCTCCATGTGCTCATAGCTTGAGAAAACAACCTTTGTCTGCTTATCTCCTGCGGTGAGGCTTTCCACATCTGCGCTGATTTTGTAGGTTTCTTCCTCCGTCATCATATTCAGGGTACGGCTTGTTTTGCCTGCCTCCCAGCCTGCTACGGCGTTGTTCGGCAGATATGCAACCACATACCACTTGTTATCCGTAATAATCTTAAAGAGCGGATCGCCCTTGGCAACGCTTTTCGCCTTGGAGATATACTGTGTCTTTGCATCCCCGATCTGCTTTTCCGTTACCTGCTCCGCCTTGTCGGGTGTCAGCTTTTTCTCCATCCCGTCATAGCTCAGACAAAGCACACCTGCCTCCGATGCCGTCAGCGCACTTTGGTTCTGCGCCAGCTGCTGCTCGTACACATTTCTTTCCTCTGTCAGCTGTGAAAGGCTATCCACATTCTCTGTCAGCCAAATTTCGTTTCTCTGATCCATAAAGGAAGTCACTTGGCTTTTCAGCGTATACATATAGGAAAGGCTCGACCGCATGGAACGCCCTGCATAGGCATCCACCGTCCGGCTCACGTTATCCTCCAAACGGGAAATATCCTCCGAAAAGGCAGATAAATCCGTTCTTGCCTTCTGGCTTTTCAGAATATCCTTATCAATCTGGTTCAGCTTGCTTTCCAGCGCATCCGTTGAATCCGTATCCTTTACCGTGCAGACCACTGCGCCCTTCGGCACATAGTCCCCCTGCGAATACTGATAATACGGCTGTCCGTCTCTGGTGCTGTCCACCACATATTCCTCCCGAAGGATCAGCCCCGTATAAACCTCAGGCGTATCAATCGTGCCGTATGCCACCGTTTCCACATCAATATCAGAGCCCTTTATCGCAAGGCTGCCAATCTGCCCCACCAGATACAGCGCAATGATTGCAAATACAAGCAAAGGCATCATCATGTGGCTGCCCCTTCTTCTCTGCCTGTGCTTCTTCCTCTTTGCAGGATGCGGTGTCTGCGCATAGCCCATCTGCGCCTGCTGCCATTCGCGTGCCTGTCTCTCCGCCTGCGCCTGTCGTCTCTGCCGTTCTCTTTGCAGATTGTAGACATTGTCCCTTGTGGGATAACGGTTCACAGGTGCCTCCGGTCTGGGCGGTCTTCTTTTTTTTCTATTCCCTGAGGAACCTTTTTTCATGGGAATCCCCCTGTTCCTTTTCTTCACTCGCCCCATATTGCGGGCATAATACCATAAGTAATTTTGATTATAATACAAAAAAAAGAAAAGGTAAACCTCCCTAATCGAACTCTAAGAAAAATCTTTTCAAAAGACGGCTGGCAAATGCGTTCCTTCTTTGTTATAATGTATAAACAGAAAAACAAATAGGTGGTGATTGCATGAAACCCATTGAAGCATTAAAATCCGCAAGAAATACTTATATCTGCCATCAGGTGAATCGCGTCCGATTGCCCGATTTTGAAGAAAACCGCTTTGTCCGCCGCCATATCACCTTCCACGGACGTGTGCAAAAGGTCGGCTTTCGCATCGAGCTGGCGCAGATGGCAGAAAGACTGGAGCTGACCGGCTGGGTGAAAAATGCCGAAAATGGGGAGGTTATCGCAGAGGTGCAGGGCTTTGAAAGCCGCATCCGCTTCCTGCTGAAATTCATGAATTCCCTCAAACGCATCAAAATCAGAAAAATGGAAAATAAACCCCATTCCATACGGGAAGATGAAACAACCTTTAAAATTCTATAAACAATCAAAAAGCTGAGGAAAAATTCCCCAGCTTCAGACTGTAGACAAAGTAATTTTGAGGCAGCGGAAGGGCTTGGGAAACAAATCCGTTTCCCAAATGGAATCCGCAGTCGGAAT